>JAEEGL011813695.1_pt1 | contig 62390 bp, 41 predicted proteins | sample 9134231 | NCBI WGS metagenome assembly JAEEGL01 (sample SAMN16246548, study PRJNA631951) | gut metagenome | biome: gut microbiome; feature: rumen; material: fiber-attached | host: Bos | place: Iran: Karaj | collected 2018-10
CGGCGGTGGTGTCGCCAGCTCCTACAGGCTCGGTTCCACCCTCGGCTTCAACCTGTTCGATGACAAGATGGAGGCCAGCGGCAACTACAGCTTCAACGGCAGCAACACCGACTCCCAGTCCAGCACCTACAGCAACAACCATCTCGAGGAGCAGGGCTTCGACATGATCACCAGGCGCAACAGCAGCTCCCTTTCCGACAGCAAGGGCCATAGCATCAGCATGCGTATCGAGCATACCTTCAGCCCCAGCGCCTCCCTCATCTTCCAGCCTCAGTTCAGCTACAGGACCTCCGGTTCCGAGTCCGTGAGCACTTCCTCCACCCAGTACGACTACTTCAACGGCGGTCTTGTCGACATCAACAACAGCAACAGCTGGAATACATCCAATACCAAGAATCTGAGTGCTTCCGGTAACCTCATGTACCGTCAGCGTATCATCATCCCCGGCCGTACCCTCACAGTCAACGTCAGGTACAACCTCAGCAACAGTCTCACCGACGGTTACACCCAGTCCCTGACCAACATCTTCAACCAGTTCTCGGGCGGTACCAACAGCACCATCGTGAACCAGAGGAACGACCAGACCAGCAAGCAGGCATCCATCAATGCCACCGCTACATACACCGAGCCTCTCGGCAACTACTTCTACGTGGAGGGCAACTATTCCTACGGATGGAACCACTCCATCTCCGAGAAGAATGTCTACAACAGCGGCAACAACGATGGTTTCTCACCTGAGAAGCACGATTACGTCCCCAGTGGCGAAGTGTTCGATCCCAGCTATTCCAACAGCATCCTGAACAACTACGTGAACCAGAGCATAGGCGTCAACCTCCTCTATCAGGGCGACTACCTCCGTGCCCAGGTCGGTGCCAGCCTGCGCCCCACCACGACTCACAATGCCACTACCAGGGCCAGCTACCAGATCGACACCACCTTCACCGTGCTCAACTGGTCCCCTAACGCCCAGATCATCTGGGATGCCAACGACTACCTGAACGTCCGCTTCTTCTACCGTGGTAACTCCAGCCAGCCGAACATCTCACAGCTCATGCCTGTGCCGGACAACTCCAACCCTATCAACGTATCGCTCGGTAATCCTTCGCTGGCTCCTTACTTCTCGCACAACATCAACGGAGAGCTCCGTTTCAACAACCGTCAGAAGTTCTCGTCCGCCAACCTCCGCTTCAATGCGGGTATGGTCCAGAACCCTATCGTGAACGCCCAGATGATCGTCAGCGGCCGTACCTTCACGATGCCTTTCAACGGACATGACACCTACAACGGCAGCATCAACCTCACTACGAACAACCCTATCTTCACGACCAGGTTCACCCTTTCCACCCAGACCGGTATCAACGGTTCCCGCAGCTACTCCTATACCGGCAACAACCTCGACGTGACCAAGTACTTCAGCGACGATACTTATTCGGACTTCAACTACAGCGCGTTCCTCAACGACTACAGCGACATCAGTCACAGCAAGGATTTCGTCCTGAAGTCCAATACCTCCATGAGCGCCAACGAGCGTATCACCTTCACCTGGCGTGCAGACTCCTTCGACTTCCGCCTCGGTGCAAGCACCAACTACCAGAGGACCTGGGTTGACACTGACGTCACCACCTCGACGTTCCGCAACGCCGCTACCGGATCCTTCACCTGGGATTGGGACCTGACAGGTATCACCTTCGATACCGACATGAACTACATGTGGTACAACGGTTACGCCACCAACCCTACTCCTACCTTCCTCTGGAACATGGAGATCGAGAAGCTCATCTTCAAGAACCAGGCTACCATCGCCATCCGCGGATATGACCTGCTTGGCCAGACAAAGAACTTCTCCCTGAGCACCAACGGTACCACTTACACCGAGTCCTTCACCAACTCCCTTGGCCGTTATGTCATCGTAGCATTCACCTGGCGCTTCAACTCCTTCGGAGGACAGCGCGGCCGCGGCGGAATGGGCGGCATGGGCGGCGGCCGTGGAATGGGCGGCGGCATGATGGGCGGTGGAATGCCCCCGATGTTCTAGTCTTTACGAAATATTGGTTGGGGAATCCGCGATGTGTTTCATACATGTCGCGGATTCTTCGTATATTTGTAGAAATAATTATCGTAAAGATGAGCAAGAAGATTACGCGCCGCGAGGCCATCAAGGACATGTTCTTTGTCGGAGTCGGTCTCGCTTCTGCAGGTACGCTGATGCAGGCCTGCGCTTCCCGCGGCGGCTCGAAGGCTGCCGCCGGAGTCAGTTTCACCCCCATGCCGGACGCACCCGAGGGATCCAAGGTGGATACCCGCCGTTGGGACAGCCTCGGCTGCGAGCTGAGCCTTCTCGGCCTCGGCTGCATGCGCCTGCCCTCCATACCTAATGCCAACGGCCGTGGCAGCCACCTCGACCAGGAAACGGTCAACGCTATGATCGACTACGCCATCGCGCACGGCGTCAACTATTTCGATACCGCTCCCGCATACGGCGAATCCGAAGTCGTCACGGGCAATGCCCTCAGCAGGCATCCGCGCGAGTCCTATTTGATAGCCACCAAGATGTCCAACTTCGCTTTCGGCCCCGGCAATTCCCCGACGCTCGACGGCGCCAAGGAGATGTTCGAGCGTTCGCTCAAGAACCTCCAGGTGGACTATGTCGATTTCCTCCTCTGCCATGCCGTTTCCTCTTACTCCGAACTCGAGTCGCGTTTCCTCAACAACGGCGTGCTCGACTACCTCAAGGAGCAGAAGGCTGCCGGCCGCATCAAGCATCTGGGATTCTCGTTCCACGGCAACAACGCTGCATTGCCCAAGATCCTCGACGCTTCGGAGTGGGATTTCGTCCAGATCCAGCTCAACTATGTCGACTGGAAGGAGATCGACGGTGATTCCGGCCCGACCGAGAGCGAGAAGGCCGCTTCCGAGACCCTTTACAATATTCTGGTAGAGCGCGGTATCCCCGTCCTCGTGATGGAGCCCGTCAAGGGCGGCGCCCTTGCCAATGTCAGCGACGCCCTCAAGGCCAGGATGGCCGAGCGTCATCCGGGCCTCACCCCGGCCGGCAACGCCCTCACTTTCGTCGGTTCGCTGCCGGGCGTGATGGTCACCCTGAGCGGCATGTCCAATATGGACCAGCTCAAGGAGAACGTCGCATTGTTCACTGACTTCAAGCCTTTCGACCAGACGGAGATGGACTATATGCAGACCATAGCTGACCTCTATAAGTCCAACGTCCACGTCCCTTGCACGGCCTGCTCGTATTGTATGCCTTGCCCCAACGGAGTCGACATCCCCGGCAATTTCAAGGTGTTCAATACCGCCAGTGACGAGCTCAGGATTCCAGATCCCTCACATCCCGGCAAGGAATTCAAGCAGAACCGCAAGGTCTTCCTCAAGGCTTTCAAGGATCTGGGAGCAGGAAGCGCCGATGCCTGCATCGACTGCAACGCCTGCCTGCCCAAGTGCCCGCAGCATATCCGCATTCCGGACCAGCTGCATATGATCAGCAATCTCGTAGCTAAAGTGAGGTAATTATTTCCTGATAAGGAAACGTACGAGGAGCGCCAGCAGGAAGAGAAGGAATACGAAGGTGCAGATCCTGCCTGTGATGTCTCCGTTCTCGGCGAAGAATGTGACCCTGGAGTTGAAGTTGACGCTTCCCTCCAGGGTTGCCTTTTCCCACCACGGGCCGCGTTCGAGGATGCGGCCTTTCTGGTCGATGAAGCAGGAGATGCCGGTATTGCCGCAGCGGGCGATGTCGCGCCTGAGCTCGATGGCCCGCAGGGCCGAATAGCTCAGGTGCTGCCTGTAGCCCGGTGTATTGCCCCACCAGGCGTCATTGGTGATGACGGTCAGGAACTTGGCCCCCTTCCTGACATACTCGGTGCAGTACTCCCCAAATACCGATTCGTAGCATATGGCGCAGCCGTATGGGATTCCGAAGGCATGCAGGAGGGTGACTTCGGGCTGTCCGACGCAGCGTCCGATGCCGGTGTTGAGCAAGCGTGCGAGGGGGAGTATGACCTTTGGAAAGGGAGTCATCTCCGTACCGACTACCAGCCGGCTCTTGTGGAATATCTCGGTGGTGCCGTCGGCCTTGAGGTCGAGGGCGGAATTGTGTCTCTGGATCCAGCCGCCCTGGTCGATCTTGAAGTCGCAGGGATCCCTGGGTTCCGCATCGGGATAGTATTCACGCGATGATGCCCCGAAAAGCATCTCCGTGCCGGGATGCTCGTTCAGGAACTGGACGAAGCGCCTCCAGGTGGGACTGGTCTCATATTCTCCAACGACGATGTCGTTTGTGAATGTCTCGGGGGCGACTACTAGCAGGGGAGAGCCGGACGCGTGTCCGGCCAGTCCCTCCTCGGCCACTTCCATCAGGATGGCGTTCTGCTGGTTCTGGTTCAGGAACTCGAATTTCTGGTAAGGATCGAGGTTGGGCTGGCAGACCAGCACGTCCAGGCTGCCTTCGGATACTTCCTTGTAGCGTCCGCCAATGACGGCGGAAGTGACTGCCGGCCCGATGAACACCAGCAGGAGCCCTGCGACGGAGGCGATGCGCGCCTTGGCGTTCCATCGCTCCGTCCGGCCGTCATGCAGCGCTGTGATGAAGCCGAACAGCGCGAGGTTACATGCCCAGACCCAGAGCGATCCTCCGAGCGCGCCGGTGTATTCGTACCATTGGGCAAGGCCGGTGGAACGGGCGAAAGCATTGCCCAGCACCAGCCATGGCCAGGATATCTGCGCGCTGAAATACGCCCGCTCCCATGCTATCCACATCGTGGCAAGGAAGAGATAGGGGAGAGCTCCCTTGAACTTCTTTTTCGACAGGCGGAAAAGCCCGAATATGACCGACATCTGGAGGGCGTTGGCAAGGACGGCGAAGACGCCGCCGCCGACGGTGGCCCAGCATACCCAGAAGGTCGTGAAAGCGTTCCAGAGGACGAATGCCCCGTAATGCCACATCCAGAAGCGCCTGATGCCATGTGTGGTGGCGTAGCGTTCCATCATGAGCAGGGGGACGAAGCCGAAAAGGGCGAGGAATCCGGTATGTGGTATGAGCCAGGGGAGGCTCATAAGGACTGCGAAGGCCAGCATGAGCGCTGCCATGGGGCTGTTGTTTCGGGGCATGTCTTTTCAATAAATGGACATGAACAAATATAATGAATTATTTGTAACTTTGCGTTTGATTACAAGTCAAGCATGGAAGAAACTACCAATACCAAGAAATTCTGGTTCCTGAAGAACATCTTCGGAGCGGTGCTGTTCTTCGTGGCTCTTGCACTCGTGGCCAATGTCCTGCTCGGGATATTCACCCACCACGGCAAGGTCATCGAAGTCCCCGACATGGTCGGCCTCAGCGTCCGCGAGGCGGACCGCGTGGCCGACTCCACCGGTGTCCGCATAGATGTCGTGGACTCCATCTATGTCCGCGGCATGGCCAAGGGCGCTGTCTACAAGCAGAGTCCCGCTGCCGGTGCCAGTGTCAAGAAAGGCCGTCGGATCATGCTCACCATCAATGCTACCGTGCCCAAGAAGGTCACCATGCCCAACCTTGTCGGCTATTCCATGCGCCAGGCCAAGGCTGAGCTTTCTTCCCGAGGCCTCAATCTGGGCAAGCTTGTATATGTGGACGACATCGCTACCAACAACGTGCTTAAGCAGCAGCAGCGCGGCCGGGATGTCCGGCCCGGCAGCAGCGTCGAGAGCGGGTCGGAGATCGACCTCGTCGTAGGATTGAACGGGTCGGACAACCGCACCTATGTGCCCAATGTGAGGGGCATGAAGTATATCCGTGCCGTGGATGTCATACATGAGAACTCCTTGAATATCAGTAGTTTGATATTTGATGAGAGTGTCCGCAACTACAACGACAGCATCAATTCCGTCGTATACCGCCAGAGTCCGGGAGCATCTTCCGCTCCTTCCCTCATGGGCTCTTCAGTTTCTTTGTATCTCACGGTAGATCCCGAGCGTATCCCCAAATAGCAGCCATGGCCGACTATCCCGACGACGAGCTGGACATCCTTCCCGATGAGGGCCAGGACCTCCTCCCCGGCGACGAGGAGCAGGGCATGTTCGAGCATTTCCGCTTTGTCGTAGACAGGGGGCAGGAGCCCGTGCGCGTGGACAAATACATGTCCTCCCACATGGAGGACACTTCGCGCCACCGCATCCAGTGCGCCATCAAGGAGCAGTACGTCCAGGTGAACGGCAAGGTCGTGAAGGCCAACTATATCGTGAGGCCCGAGGACGTGATAAGCTTCGTCATGCCTTACCGCCGCCGCGGCCTTGAGATCGTTCCTCAGGATATCCCCCTTGACATAGTGTTCGAGGATGATGACGTGCTGATGGTGAACAAGCCGGCAGGTATGGTCGTCCATCCCGGCCACGGTCATTATGAGAGCACTCTCATCAATGCACTCGCGTTCCATCTGGGCATCTCGCAGGGTCCTGAGGCCGAAGATGAACGCATGGGCATACTTGTACACCGCATCGACAAGGATACCTCCGGCCTGCTGGTGGTGGCCAAGAATGACGAGGCCCAGCTCAATCTCGCGAAGCAGTTCTTCGAGCACAGCATCGACCGCGTCTATGTCGCCGTCGTCTGGGGCAATATCAAGGAGGATGAGGGGACGATCGACGCCAATATCGGCCGTGACCCCAACGACCGTCTGCGTTTCCGTGTTTACGACGATCCTGAGAAAGGTAAGCACGCCGTGACGCACTACCGCGTCCTGGAACGCTTCGGTTTCGTGACGGTCATCGAGTGCCGCCTGGAGACCGGCCGCACGCATCAGATCCGCGTGCACATGGCCTCCATCGGCCATCCGCTTTTCGGCGACGAGCGTTACGGCGGCACCGAGATACGCAAGGGCACCATCTACGCCAAATACCGCCAGTTCATCCAGAACTGCTTCGATCTATGCCCGCGCCAGGCGCTGCATGCGGCGGTCCTGGGCTTCACGCATCCCCGCACCCGCGAGCGCATCCGCTTCGAGGCGCCCATTCCCGCCGACATGCAGACCCTTATCGCCAAGTGGCGGGCCTATACCCAAGAAAAAAGAGAGGAGCTCTAAAAGAGCTTCTCTCCATTCTCCTTGTAGAATTCATACTGCAGGACGGTGAAGTCGTTGCTTTCGCTGACCTTTACCTTGCATTTGTACTTCCTTCTCCATCTGCTGACGAAGGACGAAAGTCCCCGTGTCAGGTAGGCTCCCAGTATAGGGCTCACTTTCAAGGTGATGGACCTCAGGCCGTTGTCCCGGACAAGTTCCGCGAGGTCTCGCTCGATCTGCTCGTCTATGACGGCGCTCGATGTGATCTTGCCCGTGCCGTGGCAGAGGGGACAGATCTCGGCCGTGTTGATCTGGATCGCCGGGCGTATGCGCTGGCGCGTGATCTGCATCAGTCCGAACTTGGTGAGCGGCAGCACGTTGTGCTTGGCCCTGTCCTTGTCCATGAGCTCCTGCATGTGCTTGAAGAGGCTGTTGCGGTGCTCTCCCGCCGCCATGTCGATGAAGTCCACGATCACGATGCCTCCCATGTCGCGCAGCCTGAGCTGACGTGCGATCTCTTCCGCTGCGAGCTTGTTCACCTCGAAGGTGTTCTCTTCCTGGTCCGTGGTCTTGGCCCTCGTGCCGCTGTTGACGTCGATCACGTTGAGGGCTTCCGTAGACTCTATCACCAGGTAGGCTCCCTGCTTCATCGGGACCACCTTCCCGAAAGAACTCTTGATCTGGCGGCTGACTTCGAAATGGTCGAAGATCGGCTCCTTGCCTTCGTAGAGTTTGACGATTTTCTCCTGCTCCGGAGAGATCAGGGAAATATACTTCTTTGTTTCCTCGTAGATCTTGACGTCGTTCACATGTACGTTGGTGAACGTTTCGTTCAGAAGGTCCCGGAGGATGGTGGTGGTTTTGGAATACTCCGTGAAGAGCAGGCCTATACCCTTGTCCTTGGCGATCCTCTTCCAGGAGCTTTCCCACTTTTCGATGAGCGAGCGCAGCTCTCCGACCAGTACGGCGGCGTTCTTGCCTTCCGCGGCGGTACGGATGATTGCTCCGTAATTCTTGGGAAGAATGCTCCTGACGAGCGTTTCAAGCCGTTTTTTCTCTTCCTTTGAAGAGATCTTCTGGGATATGCTCACCTTCTCTGCGAAGGGAAGCAGTACAATGTTCCGTCCTGCCAATGAAATTTCCGCCGTCAGCCGGGATCCCTTGGTGGAGATGGGTTCCTTGACTATCTGGGCAATGATCATCTGCCCCACTTTCAGCACATCCTCGATGTGTCCCTCCTTCGCGAGTATGGGCCCTATCGGAATGCTCGAATAAAGCTTGTGCAGATCGGTGTTGGGGTTGGACTTCCTTACGAACTCGTCGAACGAGGTGAAGTACAATCCGAGATCCAGATAGTGGACGAACGCTTCCTTGGAGTCTCCGATGTCGACGAACGCGGCGTTCAGCGCCGGCATGACCTTCTTGACCCTTCCGAGGAAGACATCTCCGATCGAATAAGTGTGACCCTGACTGGATTCCTTGTTGAGCTCGATCAGCCTGTGGTTTTCCATCAAGGCGATCTGGACCTCCTTCGAACCGACGTCGACTATGAGGTCTTTTTCGATTTTCTCAGTTTCCATCAGGAAATTGCATTTTAAAGAACGTTTTCAAAGTATGACAAAAGGGTCGGACCAGTCCGGCCAGACCCTTTTCATTAGCAGACTGCTAAAATGGCAGACCAGGAAGGATTACTTCTTCTTGTGTCTGTTCTTGCGCAAACGCTTCTTACGCTTGTGCGTTGCCATCTTATGCCTCTTGTGTTTCTTTCCGTTTGGCATAATCCAATAGTTTTAATTATTTCTCCTTGACGGCGGCAACGAAAACCTTAGCAGGCTTGAATGCAGGGATGTCGTGCTCGGGGATGGTCATGGTAGTGTGCTGGGTGATGTTGCGGGCAGCTTTCTGAGCCCTGTGCTTGATGATGAAGCTACCGAAGCCACGAAGATAAACCGGGTTACCCTTTGCAAGCGAATCCTTGACGCACTCCATGAAAGACTCAACAACGGTCTGGACTGCAATTTTCTCAATACCAGTTGCTTTCGCAACTTCGTTAACGATTTCTGCCTTTGTCATGATAAATGAATTTTATATAGTAAACAAATTAAATGTCCATACTTTTCGTTATGGGAGTGCAAAAATAGACTTATTTTTTTAATAATCAAAATCATAAAGGAAAAAAACGGCCCAAAAGCCGGGAGTTCACTGTCAGACAGTTCAATGGCATGGAGATTGACTATATATAGGTAAACGAACTTGGAAGATATCCGTCTGCCAAATTGGCAGAATTATCCCCTTTATGCTTGAAAACTAAACATATGACCAACGACAAATTCAATGGTGAATTCATGCTTCCGGGCGGTTCCGGAGTGAATATCATACCCGTAATGCAGGGCGACGGCCCCATGAAGATCGACGAGGCGGACCTTCCGGAGAAGCTCCCCATCCTGACCCTCAGGAATGCCGTGATCTTCCCGGGGACCGTGTATCCCGTGACGATAGGACGCGAAAAGTCCATCAAGCTCATCAAGGAGGCCGAACAGAACGGTCTCTTCATCGGCGCTGTGCCGCAGCTCGATGTCAATGTCGAAGACCCCAAGGCCGAGGACCTCAGTCCTTACGGCACGGTCGTCAAGATAGTCAAGACGCTCGAGATGCCCGACGGCACTCTCACTGCCATCCTCCAGGCCTTCAAGCGCATTTCCGTGGACGGAATCCTCGCCTACGAGCCTTATGTAGTCGCGCGCGTCCACTATCTCGACGAGTTCATGAACAACGAGAACGCCGTCGACAACCGCCTGATAGCCGATTCATTGAAGGAGAAGGCCGGATTCATCATCCGCGCCTCGTCCTTCGTGACCAAGGAGGCCGTGTCCGCGCTCCGTTCCATAGACAATTTCCAGTTCCTGGTCAATTTCATCGCGACTACCATCGAGGTGGACAATTTCACCGACAAGGCCGACCTGCTCCAGTACGACGACTTGAGGGTGCGCGCCATGAAGCTCCTGACCGTCCTTGACATCCAGGTCGAGTTCCTGAAGATCAAGCAGGAGATCAACCAGAAGGTCAAGGGCGAGATAGACCAACAGCAGCGTGAATATTATCTCAACAACCAGCTCCGCACCATCCAGGAGGAGCTCGGAATGGACGAGTCCGGCGACTTCGAGAAGTTCCGCCAGCGCGCGGACACCAAGAAGTGGTCCGCGGACGTGCGTGCGATTTTCGACAAGGAGATGGCCAAGCTCGAGAAGTACAATCCCAGCTCCCCGGACTACAGCATCCAGTACAACTACATCCAGTTCATGCTGGACCTTCCGTGGGGCGAGACCTCCGAGGACAACCTCGACCTCAAGCATGCCCAGAAGGTCCTGGACGACGACCATTTCGGCCTTGACAAGGTCAAGGACCGCATCATCGAATACCTCGCCGTGCTGAAACTGAAGGGAAACATGAAGTCTCCCATCCTCTGCCTCTACGGCCCTCCGGGAGTGGGCAAGACCAGCCTCGGCAAGTCCGTGGCGCGTGCCCTCGGACGCAAGTACGTCCGTATCTCGCTCGGCGGAATGCATGACGAGGCCGAGATCCGCGGCCACCGCAAGACCTACGTCGGAGCCCTGCCCGGCCGTATCCTTAACGGCATCTGCCGGGCCGGCACCTCCAACCCAGTCATCGTCCTCGACGAGATCGACAAACTCGCCAGCGACTTCAAGGGCGACCCGTCGTCCGCTCTGCTGGAGGCCCTCGATCCCGAGCAGAACTCCACGTTCCACGACAACTACCTGGACATCGACTACGACCTGTCCAATGTCCTGTTCATCACGACTGCGAACGGTACTTCCACCATCCAGCCGGCTCTGCTCGACCGCATGGAGATGATAAACGTTACGGGTTATCTTGCCGAAGAGAAGCTCGAGATAGCCAAGCGCTACCTGCTGCCCAAGCAGCTCAAGGAGCACGGCATCGGCAAGGACGAGCTGCGTATCAGCAAGCCCGGCCTCGCCGCCATCATCGACAGCTACACGCACGAGTCCGGCGTCCGCGGCCTCGAGAAGCAGATCGCCAAGATCGCCCGCGTGACCGCGAAGAAGATAGCCCTCGGAGAGGATTATCCGCATGTCATCAAGCCCGAGCATCTCAGGGAGTATCTCGGCCTGCCTACTAACTTCCATGACTTGCAGAAGGGCAACGAGATGCCCGGAGTGGTCACCGGCCTCGCCTGGACTTCCATGGGAGGCGAGATCCTCTTCGTGGAGAGCCAGGTCAGCGTCGGCAAGGGCAACCTCTCGATGACCGGCAATCTCGGCGATGTGATGAAGGAGTCGGCGACCATAGCTTATCAGTATCTGAAAGCCCACCCTGAGCTTGCGGAGATAACTCCGGAGGAGTTCTCCACCAAGGACATACATGTCCACGTGCCCGAGGGTGCCGTCCCCAAGGACGGTCCTTCGGCCGGCATCACCATGGTCAGCTCTATGGTGTCCGCACTGCGCGGCAAGAGCCTGAAAGGCGGCATCGCGATGACGGGCGAAATGACCCTCCGCGGCCGTGTGCTGCCTGTGGGCGGCATCAAGGAGAAGATCCTTGCGGCGAAGCGCGCCGGAGTCACGACCATAGTTATCTCCGAGGACAACCGAAAAGATATAGAGGATATCAAGGATATTTACGTAAAAGGACTTACATTTGTATATGTAAAGACTATCAAGGACGTAATAGACAATATCTTCTGATGGACGTAAAAATAGAACAAAGCTGGAAACAAGCCCTGCAGAGTGAGTTCGACAAACCCTACTTTGCGGAGCTTGTCCGTTTTCTGCATGCAGAGAAGTCTGCCGGCCAGGTCATCTATCCTCCCGGAAAACAGATCTTCCGGGCGTTCGAGCTCACTCCCCTCGACAAGGTCAAGGTCGTAATCCTCGGCCAGGACCCGTATCACGGCTACGGCCAGGCCATGGGCCTGTCGTTCTCCGTGCCGGACGGGGTCCCGGCTCCGCCTTCGCTGAGGAACATCTTCAAGGAGATCGAGGACGATCTCGGCATCAAGATGAGCGGCAGGCCGAACCTCGAGGACTGGGCCCGCCAGGGCGTCCTCCTGCTAAATGCGGTGCTCACGGTCCGCGCCTCGCAGCCGGCTTCGCACAGCGCCATCGGATGGCAGGAGTTCACCGATGCGGTCATTCGCTGCATCAACGCCAACTGCGAAGGTGTCGTATTCCTCCTTTGGGGCAATTTCGCGCGCGCAAAGCGCGAGCTGATCGACACTTCCCGCCATTACGTGCTGGAGGCGCCGCATCCTTCGCCGCTTGCGCGCGGCGCTTTCTTCGGGTGCAGGCATTTCTCCCGCACAAACGACATTCTCGCCCGTCAGGGCAAAACCCCCATTGATTGGCAATTATGAAAAAGACTGCATTCTTCCCGGGATCGTTCGATCCCTTTACCGCAGGACATCTCAATATCCTGAAACGCGCCCTGACCATGTTCGACGAGGTGGTCGTGGCCGTGGGTATCAACCAGGACAAGCGCGGGTTCTTCGACATGGACCAGAGGATGGACATCATCCGTCAGGCTGTCGCCGGACTTGACGGGGTGAGGATCGTCAAGTACGACAGCCTGACCGTCGACGCCTGCCGCCAGCTCGGTATCAAGCACATAGTGCGCGGCGTGCGCAATATGCTTGACTTCGAGAACGAGCGCGCCATCGCCGATGCCAACCGCCGCATCGCGCCTGAGATCGAGACGGTCATCATCCCGACCGCTCAGGAGTTCGCGCACATCTCCTCTTCGGCGGTGCGCGACATCCTCAAGCACAAGGGCGACACGAGCCTGTTCCTCTCGGAAGGCGTTGTGCTTCCTGAAGTTCCGCAGTCATGAGACGCCTGGCGCTGGTACTGTTGATAGCGGCGGCGCTGCTGCCCCTGCGCCTGCAGGCGCAGGATGCCGCGCCGCTGGACTCGGCCGTGACGGCCGCCCTGGATTCGCGTCTTGACGAGTATTTCGCTGCACTGGAGCGCGAACCCATCCAGGTCAAGATAGGGGAGTGCGATTTCATGCTCGAGAGCTGCGACGACCCTCTCGTGAAGCAGTATGTCGCAGTCCGTATTTATGACCATTTCCTTGGCTCGAAGGTCATGGGGGACGAAGCCGTGGCCGTCCACATGGTGGATGACTGGTTCGTCCCGGGCAAGGTCTCGATGTACAGCGACATAGACCTGATGAATGCCAAGATATACGCCCAGTTCCACAGGAGTTCCCTGATAGGGATGGAGGCGCCTGCGCTGACGCTGCGGGACATCGACGGCTCTGCCGTCCCGGCCCCCGCTGCCGGCGCGGTCAGCGTCCTGTTCTTCTACGATACTTCCTGTTCGAAGTGCAAGCTTGAGACTCTGAGGCTGAACGGTTTCCTTCCGGAAGTCGATGTGCCCCTCGAGTTCTACGCCATCTATACCGGAGCGTTCAAGGAGCAGTGGCAGGACTACATCACCTTCCGTTGGGATATCGACTGCCCTTCGGTAAGGATACACCATGTATGGGATCCTGAACTCGAATCCGATTTCCAGATGCTTTACGGAGTCCTGCAGACTCCGCAGATGCTGCTGATAGACAGGAACGGTATAATAGTCGGCCGTTCCCTTGACACCGAAGCCCTTGCGAAGCTTCTGCCTACGCTATTCGAGCAGCCATACGAATACGGAGCGGAGCCTTCCACGGAGCTTTTCGACACTCTCTTCGGGGACGGTGAACCGAGTGCGGCCAACATCCTCGAGACTGCCCAGTACATCAAGGACCGGGCGCTGGAGCGGTCGGACTCCGTCCTCTGTCGCCACATGCTCGGGGACATGATGTATTACCTGATGGATACTCCGGGAGAAGAATACAAGCTCGCCCTCCATACCTTCATCACCCTGTATGTCAAGGGCGATCCTGCCATGTGGTCCTCTCCTTCGGACCAGCAGCGCATCGTCCGTCCGGCGGAGGTCTGCATGGACCTGCTCGACCGGGTTCCCGTCGGTTCCAGGATACCGAAAGTCAAGGTGCGTGGCGTCCTGTTGAAGGGAGAAGGTCCCGTCGACCTTTCCGCGGTGCGGACGCGGAATCTACGCCGCCTTCGCGGCAATCCTGCCTATGTCCTTTTCCATACGCCGGGCTGCTCTTCCTGCGATGCGGAGCTGGACGCTGTTCAAGGTGTATTTGCCAAGGAACCGGGAGCCCGCGTGCTGCTCGTCAATCCTGAGGAGAACGGTACGGAACTGCTGGACACCTTCGACCTTTCAGTGCTTCCTTTTGCACTTGAGATGGACCGCAAGGGCACCGTCAGGAGTAAGTACATTTCATTTCTCTGATATTGAATCCTTTCAATATTATTGTTATATTTGCATGTACTGACCAATACATGCAAAGCCTTGAAACGTAACAGCAAGAAAACCCCGGCCGTGTCTCCCGACTTCCTGGACAAGCAGCGGGCGTCGCTCAGACGTACCCACAGGCAGGTCATCTATCTGAACGAAAAAGAACTGGCAGCCATAGACGAGTATTGCCGCCAGTTCAAGATTTCTGCAAAGTCTGCGCTCTACCGCCAGGCCATCATGGAGAGGATCCTCGCCGGCCTGGACCAGAACCATCCTACCCTTTTCTAGTTCCTTCGGGCCAGCCCTATGTAATAGAGCAGGGTGGCCAGCGATCCGATAGCCGCAATGAAATAAGTATAAGCCGCCCATTTGAGAGCATCGGCGGCCATGGGTGCCGTTTCGCTGTCCACGATGCGAGAGGACTTCAGCCATGCCACGGCCCTCTGGCTGGCGTTGACCTCGACCGGGAGTGTGATGATGCTGAAGAGCGTCGTCGCTCCGAACAGGATGATGCCAAGCCACAGCAGTGAAGGCGTGATATTGATCAGGAGCACTCCGAGGAGGATAATCCACTGTACAGTCTTATTGGCAAAACTGACGACCGGCACGAGGGCGGTGCGCATCTTGAGCGGGGCGTAGCCCCTTGCATGCTGCAGCACGTGGCCGCACTCGTGCGCGGCCACTGCCGCGGCGGCGATGCTGCGCTGCCCGTAGACCGACTCGCTGAGGTTGACCGTCATGGTCTCGGGATTGAAGTGGTCGGTCAGCTGTCCCTGTACGCTGGTGATGCGGACATTGGTGATGCCGTTGTCCTCAAGCATCTTCCTGGCGACCTCGGCCCCGGTAAGCCTGCCGGGGGTAGGTATCTGAGAGTATTTGGCGAACCTGCTCTGCAGGGTCTGCTGGATGATGAAGCTGAGCACCATCACGGCAATGACTATGAACCAGATATTCATTTCTTCAAAGTTTAATCCGAGTCCAAATATACAAATTCCACACCTATTATTCAAACCTGACCTTTTGTCATTGTGGGCGAATTTTGTAATTTTGCAGATTGTGTAACCCCGATACTGGAATGCCGCATCCGGAAAATGATTTTTCGAGGCTGGAGCTCAACCTTCCGGCCTGCCAGGAGAACTACCGATACTTCCGCGCCCGCCTGGAGCCTTCCACCAAGCTGCTTGTCCTGGTGAAGGCCAATGCGTACGGGCACGGAGCGGTGGAGTTCGCCGCGATGATGCAGGGTTGTGGCGCTGATTATCTGGCGGTTGCACTTCCGCTCGAAGGCGTCGAGCTCCGCCAGGCCGGTATCAGCCTTCCCATTCTCGTGCTTACCGCTGGGACGGACTTTTTCGACGAGATCATCGACAACCACCTGGAGCCCGGCATCCCCAACCTTTACACGCTGAAGGCCCTTTGTGCGGTCCTGGAGGCGCGCGGTCTCCGCGATTTCCCCATCCATATCAAGCTGGATACAGGCATGCACCGCCTGGGATTCATGCCCGGAGAACTTCAGGATCTTTTTGATTTCCTGAAGGACTGCCCGTGGGTGAAGGTGAAGTCGGTGTATTCCCATCTCGCGGCTGCTGAAGACCCTGAGTCTGATGACTTCACGCTGGGGCAGATAGGGATGTTCAAGGCGGGTGCGGACGCCCTTTCCGCGTCTTTGGGTTACAAGCCGATGTACCACATCCTCAATTCCGCCGGCATCGAGCGTTTCCCCCAATACCAGTTCGACATGGTCCGTCTGGGGATTGGCATCTACGGTATCAGTTCTTTGCCGGGCGTGCGTCTGTCACCGGTGGCGTCGTTAAAGGTGAAAGTGTTGCAGATCAAGACATTGGGACCTCAGGACGGGACCATAGGATATGGCCGTTACGGGCATATAGCCCCTGAGGGGACCGTCATCGCCACGATACCTGTCGGCTATGCCGACGGCATAGACCGCCATCTTGGCCGCGGACGCGCCTCTTTCTCCCTGAACGGACACCGGGTGCCGACCATCGGCAATATCTGCATGGATATGTGCATGCTGGACGTGACCGGAGTACCCGCCAAGGCGGGTGATACGGTCACGGTCTTCGGCGCCGATCCCACTGTCTCCGAACTGGCGGACATCCTCGGCACCATCCCCTATGAGATCATGACTTCGGTCCCGCGCCGCATCGAGCGCGTGATCATCCGCAAGAAACAGTAAACCTTCTAGATGGTTTCGAGCATCAGGGCGTGGCGGACTTCCGCCGCTTTCTCTTCGCCCTTTATCTTCTTCAGGATCTCCAGGCCGAAGGCTATGGCGTGGCCGGCGCTGCGGCCGGTGATGACACGGCCGTCGGTGATGGCCGGCCGCGGCTCGAAGCTGGCCCCCGCCTCGCGCAGGTAGCCCTCGAAACCGTCGAAACAGGTCACGCGCTTGCCGTCGATGCCGTTGAGCTGGCCGAGCACGAGGCCTGGCGCGGCGCAGATGGCTGCCACGGTGCCTCCGCCATCATAATGCTCCTGCATCATGTCCATCAGCATGTCGAAGCCTGCGAGGTTGCGGGTGCCGGGCATTCCCCCCGGGAAGATCATGACATCCTTCTCGTCAGTACCGCCCTTGTCGATATTCAGTGCGAAATAGTCAAAGGTCTGGTCCACGCCCACGGCCACGCGGTGCGAGGACACCACGAAAGGCTCGTCGGTGATGGAGACAAGCTCCACCGGCACTCCGCCCCTGCGGAGCACGTCGGCGGTGGCGAGGGCCTCGACATCCTCGAAGCCTTCAGCCAGGAAAACATACACTCCTTTCATAGTAGATGCATCAATTGGTATTCTTGACCAAGTTACGATTTTTTGTTTACTTTGTAAAGAAATAAACGCAGAACATGGAAGAACCCAGGAAACTATATCCGCTCAAGTTCCTGCCCATCGGTGAAGACTTCGCATGGGGAGGACGCGAGCTCGAAAAAAGATACGGCAAGGCATTCGTGACCAGCGATGCGCAGGGTCGAACCAAAAGGATGGAGAAAGGATCGAGGGTGGCTGAAAGCCACGAGATCGCAGACCTGGGTTACCGGGATTCCCAGATCCTGGACGGATGGCTCGCCGGAAACAGCCTCAGCGAGGTGATGGACATGTATCTCGACCGTATAGTCGGCGAAAGGGTATTTTCTTATTACGGCAGGCAGTTCCCCTTGAGCATAAAACTGATTGACGCTGAAGGGCGGATTCCGCTCTTGGTCCATCCGGACGATGTCACCGCCGGACAGCGCTACGACTTCCTTGGCAAGGCCAAGATGTGGTATGTACTGGACACTCGGCCAGGGGCAAGTATCAGCATCGGGTTCCGTAGGGACACCGATGCTGACGAGCTGTACCGCAGCTGCCTTGACGGCAGCATAGGGGATCTCCTGAACACTATAGAGCCGCATCCGGGTGATTGTTTCACCATACGTCCCGGCACCGTGCATTCCGCATCCGGTGTCGTCCTTCTCGAGGTGAGCGAGGCTTCTCCGCTCGACTTCTGCCTGTACGGCTGGGGCGCGGAGATCACTGAAGAGGAGTTCGACGGCGCCCTCGGCCTCGTCGAAGCCCTGGATTTCATCGACTACAAGGCATACAAGCCCTCTGCCGTTCCCGAGGGGAAACTGGCGAAGGGCGACGAGTTCACCGTCACCAGGATGGATCTCAAGGATGCCTTGCATATCATTGCAGGGGAGAACGGCGGTTTTGCGGTGTACTTCTGCGTCTCCGGCGAAGCATCCGTGCAGGTCCCGTCAACGGGAGGCATGGAGTCTACGGTCATAAAGACCGGCGAGACGGTGCTGGTTCCCGCCGAAATCGACGATTTCTATCTTGTACCGCGCCAGAGTGGCACGGTATTGGTCGAGGTTCTGGTGGAGCGTGAGGAAGAGGCTGACGAATATATCGACCCCAACGCCGAGCCCGAACTCCCGGGTGAAGGCGAGGAATTCAAATTCAACAGCGTATATGGCAGATTCAGTAAGGATTGACAAGTACGTATGGGCCATCCGCCTGTACAAGACGCGGAGTGACGCCACCGAAGCCTGCAACGGCAACAAAGTGCAGCTGAACGGCGCTCCCGCCAAGCCCTCCAAAGCCGTCAAGATCGGAGACACCATTTCCGTCCGGAAGGGTGTCGCCCTCTATACCTTCAAGGTCCTTCAGATCGCCGAACAGCGCATGGGGGCACAGAAGGTTCCGGAATTCGCGGAGAACCTTACGCCGCAGAGCGAGCTTGACAAGCTCCGCGCCCCGCACGAGACTTTCTTCGTGCGGCGCGACCGCGGCGCCGGCCGCCCCACCAAGAAGGACCGCCGCGAGATGGATGCCATCTGGGACGGCATCGATTTCTCCGCCGACCCGTTCGAGGATGATTCCGAGGACGAGGAAGAGGACGTCTGATTTACTTTTCCGCCAGATAGGCGCGGACCGAACTGATGCAGGGACATGCCCTTGAGTCGGTGATGGTGACGCGCAGGGCTGTGGCTTCGACAGGGTCGAAGCGCAGTATGCGCTTGTAGCCAATGGTGGTCTGCTGCTCGGAAGTGCTGACCGGCTGCCAGGAGTCGCCGTCGTTGTACTCTATGGCAAAGTTTTTCACCCTCTGTCCCAGGGCGATGTATTCCTGGAGAAGGATGCGGTCGATATTCTTTTTCCCTTTGAAAGTGAATTCCAGTGAGGCGTTCAGCGTACCGTCCTTGGGGGACCAGTAGCTGTCGGGGTGTCCGTCGAGGACCTTGCCGGCGGAGAAGCGCCGGCCCCTGGACTCGCTCGCGCTCGCGCGGGCCCCGGCCATTATGTCATTCCCAAGTTGCTCCGAAATGATCCGGGAGGCCTCGCAGATATTTGCGGAGTCTTTGGGATGTATCAGGCCTTCCCTGTCCACGGGGAAATTGATCAGCAGCTTGCCGTTCCTTCCGACGCTCCTGTAGTAGATTTCCGCTATCTGTTCAGGGGTTTTGACCAAGGCGTCCTCCTCGGGGTGGTAGAACCATCCTCTGCGGATGGAGACGTCGCACTCTGCGGGGATCCAAACGTCCCCGTCCTCGTGTCCGGGACCGAGTTCATTCCCGTAAGGGTATCCCGGATAGACGACTCCTTCCCTGAGGAAAGACCAGTTGGTTTCTGATGCGATGCCGCGTTCGTTGCCCACCCAGCGGCAGCCTGGACCTCCATCTGAAAAGATAATAGCTTCAGGCTGAAGCTCATGGACTATTGAATGGATATTAGGGAAATCATAGTATGTCCTGCGGTCTATATTGCGCGTTTCACAGGCTCCTCCGTACCAGCCGTCACCTCCGTTCGCTCCGTCCAGCCAGACTTCCGAGATCTTTCCGTAGCGGGTGAGCAGTTCCCTAAGCTGCTTCTGGTAGTAACGGACATAATCTTCAGTTCCGTAAGATGCCTGGTGACGGTCCCACGGGGACAGGTAGATGCCGAACTTCAGCCCGTGGCGTCCGCAGGCCTGTGCGAGTTCGCCGACGATGTCGCCGGCGCCGTCCTTGTACGGAGATGCGGCGACCGAATAGTCGGTGAACTCCGACGGCCAGAGGCAGAAGCCGTCATGATGCTTTGCCGTCAGGATGACTCCCTTTATGCCGGCGGCTTCGAAGGTCCGCACCCACTGCTCGCAGTCAAGGCGCGAGGGGTTGAAGATGGCCGGGTCGGCGTCCCCGTATCCCCATTCGTTGTCCGAGAAAGTATTGGGCCCGAAATGGATGAATGCCCAGATCTCGTCCTGCTGCCAGGATATCTGGGAAGGGGAGGGGACGGGCGCGAGCGCCTCTGGGGCGCGGCCGCCTCCGCAGGAGCAGGCCGCCACCAGAGCGAGCGCCAGGCAAAGCCTTTTGATAAAAGCCCGGTAATGCATGTCTTAGAATTTCGGCAGCATGCCGTGGTCAGCAAGCATCTCCATGCGGGTCCGGTCAGGATTGCCTATGACCAGACTCATCTTAGTACAGTGCGCCAGCGCGAATACTCCAGCGGCGCCGCCCGTGATGTTGGTCGGAATGTTTGCGGGTTGAGGTGAGAACAGCGGCATGTGGGCGATGCTCTCGCTCATCATAGCAGTCATGAACGAGTAGAAGAAATCAGACATCGAGTAAGTATAGAGCTCGACAAGGTCGCCTTCCTTCAAAGGAGGAGTTTCTTCTCCCGTTCCGAGGATGTCGAAGGCTGAATAGAAGAAGTATTCGCCCCCGTTGAGATAGTTGCCGTCGAACATCTGATAGCCGTCAATGCTTATCCATCTTCCGTAACCGTGCGCTTCGCCGTTCACTCTCAGGTCAGCGGCATAATGGCTGATGATTCCGGGCAGGTCCTGGCCCCAGATGGCAAAGCACCATAACGAATCGGTCATCTTGTAGTAGTCGAAGCCGTCGCCGCGCACGCCTCCAGGAGGCATCGTATCGGCAGCCTCGAAATGGAAGGATTCTCCGGCATCCTCCCCGTCTATGGTGAGGGTATATGTCTTGCCGACTTCGCCGGCATAGTCCTCGGGGGTATAGTAGCAGCCCGTGCCGGGATCTTCATTCAGCTCTATCTGACTGGTACCGTCGGACAGCCTGACGCTGGCTCCACTGATGACCGGAATGCGTTCCGAAGGCGTCCCGTAGGGCGCCGAGGCGCTGAGGCGGACGCAGTGCGCCGTCGTGTCCGTGGTGAGGACTGCGTCCACCACGACACGGCGCACGTCCGACTCCTTGATGTCGGGGACGAAGTCCTCGACGCATGAGACGGCCGCGAGCATAGCCAATATGATGAACGTTATCTTCCTCATAGCGTCAGGGTGTATGAAATGGACGGAATGGCGGTGAAGAGATAGACCTTGCGAGCTGTAATCTCTTCCGTATCATCATTGTAATGGAAGTCGAGCGCCCAGGCGTTGTGACGCGAGTATACATTGTATACGGAGAAGTTCCATTCTCCGTGGCCGCGCTTGCCGGACGGTACCCGGCGCCCCTGGAGCGTCAGCGAGAGGTCGAGCCGGTGGTAGTCCGGGAAGTGGTCCTGGTTGCGGTCGGAATAGAAGGGTACACGCGTATCGCCGACCTGTATCACGCCCGAAGGGTAGGTCGTCGGCGCTCCGCTGTAGTACACCCAGTCTGCAGATGCCGACAGCCTTTTCCCGAAGCGGTAAGTGCCTATGACCGATACGCTGTGCTTGTGGTTCATGGGGGAGTCATAGGGCTTGCCTTCATTGATCTCGGGTATCTTGTACCTGGCCTGGGATAGGGTGTAGCTGACCCAGCCGTCGAACTTTCCTTTCTCATACTTTACCATGAATTCTGCTCCGCGCGCGAAGGAATTGCCGGTGCGGATCTCCGCTTCCATGTCTTCGTTCATGATGACGTTAGGGTGGTCCTTGAAGTCGATGGTGTTGCGGTTGTCCTTGTAGAACAGTTCCACGGAAGTTTCCAGGGCATCATCCAGGAAATTTTTGAAGAAGCCTACGGTGTACTGGTCAGAGACCTGGGGTTTGATGTTGGGTGAAGCCGAGAACCAGATGTCGAGAGGGGAGCCCGAGATGCTGTAAATCGCCTGCTGGATATACTGGACGTTGCGGCTCCAGGCTGCCTTGACGGACATCGACGGACTGAGGCTGAAAGAGGAGGAGAAGCGCGGCTCCAGCGCGTGCCACGCCTTGACGGTTTCGCCCTTGGCGAAATCCTCCGTGTGGTCGAGCTTGTGCGCAGTGTCATAATACCGCTGCGTACGCTCGCCCACGGTGGCGAAGTTCGAGAGCCTCAGGCCGTAACGGAGCGTGACCTTGGTGCCGATCTTCTGCTCGTTCTGGATGTAGAAGTCAGGTGCCAGGGCGGTGGTCTGCGGGTATGTATACTCGCTGAAAATGCCTTCACTCCTTGGCTTGAACTCTGCCGGACTTATGACATAGCGGTTGCCCTGCAGTCCGAAACTGACGGTATTCGAGGCGTTCGCAAACCAGTTGAAATCGGCTTTGAATCCCTGGTTGTTCAGTCTCGACCCCATATCGATGTCCGTTGCGGAGAACTCCAGCATCGTGTCGAAATCGTAATGCGAGTTCAGCAGGGTAAAGTTGGAGAACAGCTTCGGAGAGAAGATATGGTTCCAGCGCAGGGACTGGGTATTGTTGGCGAAGCCCATGTCCAGGTCGAGGTCTGCGGCTTCGGAGTTGGCCATGGCGAATACGTCCTTGCCGTTGAATACGCTCAGGTACAGGCGGTTGTTGTCGTTGATGATCCAGTTGGCCTTGGCGTTGATGTCATGGAAGAACATCTTGTCCCCCTTCAGAGCTCCGAACAGCGGGAAGAACATGTCGATGTATGTTCGGCGTGCGGCTACCATGAAACTGGCCTTGTCCTTCACGATAGGTCCCTCGAGCAAAACCTTCGAGGAGATAAGTCCAATACTGAGCGATCCTCCGAACTCCTGCATGTTCCCGTCTATGGTATGGATATCCAGCAGCGAGGAAAGGCGTCCGCCGTATTTTGCGGAAATGTCGCCCTTGTACAGGTCACCCGTCTTGACGGCGTCGTTGTTGAATACGGAGAAAAAGCCCATGAAGTGGCCGGCGTTGTAGACGGGGGCCTCGTCCATCAGGACGAGGTTCTGGTCTACTCCGCCGCCGCGCACGCTGAAGCCCGTAGATCCTTCACTGGGAGCCTGCACACCGGGCATCATCTGTATGACCTTTATGATGTCAGTCTCGCCGAACAGGACCGGAACCTTCTTGATGAAGTCGCCGGAGAGATTGACGAGACTGGTCTCCGGACGCAGCAGTTTCTCCCGTTTCGATATGGCTGTGACGGTCGAGCCTTCCAGGTACAGAAGGGACTCCTTGAGTGTGAAATCCTGCTTGAGATTGCCTTTGAGACTGATTCGTACCGTATCGGCATCATATCCCAGCGATGAGCAGCACAGCTCATAATCTCCTGCCGGAAGCTGAATGGAGTAAAACCCGTAGGCGTTTGTCACCGTCCCGGAAGTCGATCCAGCCGGATTGACCACGGCACCTATCATCATCTCACCGGATGCGGCATCCTTCACATGTCCGCTGACAGTATACCGCCGCGTCTGTCCTAACAGACAGAGCGGAATCACCAGCATCGCAACGGTTATCAGCAGTCTTCTCATTTTCATGCAAAGATACTGCTTTTTTCTCGTCCTGTCCTCCGCACAGCCTCTTTTCCTATTCCCCTTTAGCCGCCGTCTTTTTCTCATCCCTTCCTTCTCTCTCTCCCTCTACCTCTCCCTTCAGTGTCGCTGTTCCTGACTAAACGGCTCTCCCTTTATGGGAAAAGTTCTGCGACGGCATTGCCTTCCAAAAACTGATATGCAACTGATATTCACCCCTTGGTCCGCTGTTTTACACCCCATCGTCCGCTGATTTTCATTCCGTGGTCCGCAAATCGTTTGGAACGGTAACCACGCCCCTGATGCGTAACGTGGAGGGTATCTGTCCGAGACCCGGGGAAATTCCTTAGGATAAGAACGCTGATATGCTTTATATAGGCTTGAAATGCCTATCCGTGTTCCAGACGATTTCTTGGTAGCCAACTTGTTCGAAATAAAGGATCGTTTAGAACCAGTTTGTCCGGGAAATGAATAGTTTATGGCGCGTTTATCCGGAGAAAGAGGAGTGTTTTGGACGGGCCTGTTGGAAGAAAGAGGGAAGAAGTAGAATGGGAAGGAGAGGGAGAGGGAGAGGGAGAGGATGCTTTAGATAGTTGGCCTTAAGGGAGATACGGTCGGGAGTATTATGCATAGCGACCGTAGGCAGTGTAAAACAAAATGACGGCCGGCAAAGTAAGCCGGCCGTCATCACATTAGGCGTTAGCGGAGACTATTTCTTGAAATAGCGGTTGTAGAGGCCCTGGAAGCCGGCTCCGTGACGGGCTTCGTCCTTGGCCATCTCGTGGATGGAGTCGTGGACGGCGTCGTAGCCGAGCTGCTTGGCGCGCTTGGCGATGGCAAGTTTGCCCTCGCAGGCGCCGCACTCGGCCTCCATGCGCTTCTTGACGTTGGTCTCGGTGTCCCAGACGACCTCGCCGAGGAGCTCGGCGATGCGGGCGGCGTGGTCGGCCTCCTCGAACGCGTAACGCTTGAAAGCGTCAGCGATCTCGGGGTAGCCTTCGCGCTCGGCCTGACGGCTCATCGCGAGGTACATGCCGACCTCGGAGCATTCTCCGGTGAAATGGTCGTGCAGGCCTTGTAGGACTTCGGCGTCCTCTACCTGGCCGTCACCGAGCTTGTGCTCGCAGGCCCAGTTGAGGCCATCTTCCTTGATCTCTACGAATTTCTCCGCCTTGGCGCGGCATACCGGGCACTCTGCAGGCGGATTGTCGCCCTCATGGACGTATCCGCAGACCATGCATCTGAATTTCTTTTTCATGACAATGGGTGTGTTTTAGTGTTAATTTTGATTAATTCCAAACCTTTCCCAAAGTTATCCAATAATTTCCGCATTTGCAACAGCTAGTTCACTTCCTCTTCCCAGTTGGTGACTTCCTCAACCTTGGAGAAGTCGCCGGACATCTTGAAGACAGGGGAGAAGTTGTAGCACTTTCCGGAGTTTGCAGTTCCGGTAGCCACAGCACCGATTCTCAGATAGTGGGTGCGCGTGTACACGAACTGCATTCCGCTTTCCTTGGTAGGGTCGATCTTGAGTTCGATGATGCTCTCGCCGTCGGCATTCTTGATCTTCTTCTTCTTGCCGTCCTTCTGGACCTTGTCGAAATCGAAGTTGTTGTTGCCGTCGCTGACCCACCTGTCGGTGAAGCCGAACAGGGCTACATCAACGTTCGGGGTCTGGGATTTGTCCTCGATCTCCACCTTGAAGCGGGCGACTATCTTGCCGTCCTCATAGGTGATGACGGGATCCAGGATACGGCAGAAAGGAGTAACTGTGAAATCCACGGTATTCTCGCCTTTCTTCAGCTCGAACGGAATGCTGACCGGGTAGAAGTTCTGCTTCTTGGTCTCCATGCGGTACTTGGCGGCCCAGACGAGCTTGTTGCGATAGGTGCCGTTGCACTTGACATACCAGTCCTGGGCTTCCTCAGCCGGCTCACCGGCCAGGTCTTTCCAGCCCTCCTCGATGATGGAGATCTTGCACGTGTTCGGGAAGGCGAACTGCATCAGCTGCCCGGTCTTGCTGTCGATGATCCTTCCTTCTACCTGGGCGTTGTAGTACTCCTGGTTGTCGAAGACGAACCAGTCGCAGGAAGTTGCCAGGACGATCAATGATAGTAAAACAAATATCTTTTTCATAATCATGCTTCTTTAATTATTCCTGGGAAGGGTTGACGGTCAGACGGTTCTCGGCATAGTTCGGGATGGAGCCGTAGTAATCCAGCAGGTCGGTATTGACACCGGTAGTGGAGTTCTGCACGTCGCTCCAGTATGCATTCGCGCGGGGGAAGATGTATTTGGGAGTACCGTCGCGGAGGTCGAGTACGGGCACCACAGTATGCTTGCGGTACGGGCCTCCAGAGCGTGTGCTGAGATACTCGCGTCGGCGCCAGAGAGTGTAGGTCTCATGGCCTTCAAAGGCGAACTCGATGCGGCGCTCATGAAGGACATTATCGAGGGTGGGCTCGATGTCGTCGGTGAATGCGGCCCTGTGGCGGATGTCGTTGAGAGCCTTCTTTGCGGTGGCAGCATTGCCGTGTCCGCTCTCGGCATATGCCTCGGCGTAGTTCAGGAGGATCTCGGCATAGCGGATGTCGCACCAGGGATTGGTGGACTTGTCAAGGGGACCGGAGGGATCGAGGAACTTGCGGATGCCGAAGGGAGTGCTCCAGAAATAGGAGTGGTTGCTCGTACCGACATTGCCGATGTTGACGAAGGCGGACACTCCTCCCTGGGTCTCGGCGCCGAGCTCGTAGTAGGTTGTGCCATTCACCTTGTAGGACTTCTCCTGATAGAACTCGGGATCCTTGCCGTCGACCCAGATGCCTCCCTGCGCGACGATGGTCTTGCCGCGGAACTCCGCGCCCGGATAGAGCACCCATGCCTGGAAGCGCGCGTCCTTGTTCAGGAACGGATCCTGGGGGTTATCGTACTTGATGAAGTCAGCGTTCTTATCGAACGAAGATGCAGCGTTGACAATCTGTGCGAAGTAGATGTCCTCCTTGCCGTCGTTGCGGGTCTTGATGGTGCCATCGGCACGACCGCCCTTAGCATCATAGTTGTCGAACATGTCCACGAGATCTGAGGTGATGGAATAGTTGCCCCATCCGGCGTTGGTACCGGTACCGTGTGACTGGTTCGGAGAGTTGGAGCGGTCGAAGCCGTTGTCAGCATCGGCCGTGCCGTCCTTGAAGGACTTTCCGAAGATGAACTCGCAGTCCTGACGCTCCAGGAAGAGGTTAGTGAGGTTCTCCTTGGCCTTCGCCACGGAAGTGGTGGCGCCTCCGTAGAGTGAGAACTTGCCGGAGTTGATGATCTTTTCTGAAGCCTCGATGCACTTTGCAAAGTATGCGTCGGCGTAGGAAGCCTCCATGTAGGTGAGTTTCTGCGACACCGCCGAGTAGTTTCCGGGAATGGTTTCCTTGTTCCAGTATTTGCTCTCGGATGCGGCATAGAGGGCTACGCGGGACAGGAGTCCCAGGGCTGCCCATTTAGTGGCGCGGAAGTTTCCGTCATTACGCTCTTCCGGAAGGAGTTCGGCTGCCCTTTCAAGATCGGAGATCACGAAATCCCAAGTCTCCTTTTCAGTGCTTCTCGGGATATAGAGTCCTTCGTTCGTGTCGCCGTCATAGTACTGGTCCAGCGGTTCGGTGACAATGGGAACGCCTCCGTATTTCCTTACAGCTGCGAAATAGCAGTATGCGCGTGCGAAAAGTGCCTCTCCGAGCATGGCGTCGCGTGTGGCCTCGTTGATGGACTTCTTCTCCAAGGCCACGTCGACCTTCTGTATGAAGCTGTTGATCGAGCGCATCCTGGTGTAGTTCCAGAAACCGGTCACGTTGATGGAGTAGTCATTGCTCTTGGAGTAAGTGGCTAGCATCGTGGACTGGTCCTTGGTATTGAAAGCGTCCATGGGGATGGTGTTGTACACGTCCGAGAGAAGCCTTTCCATACCACCCTGGCTCGATGTCATGTCATCCTCGGACATCCTCGTGAGGTCTCCCTCAAGGCTGTCGAACAGCTTGTCGCAGGAGCAGAGGCTGAGGCCGAGAACAATGGCGAATGTATATTCAAGTATCTTTTTCATCTCTCAATAAGTTTAGAAGCTGATGCTGGTTCCAATTACGAAAGTCTTGAGCAGAGGTGCGCCTGATGCACCGCGGCGGGAAGCCTGATAGGTCTCGGGGTCCCAGACCTTCACTATCGGGTTACAGATGGTGAGGAGGTTGGTGGCGCTGGCATGCACGCGGACGCTCTTGAGTCCGACCTTGCTGACGAGTGACTTCGGGAAGGTGTATCCCATCTCGAGACTCTTCAAGCGGAAGAATGCGTTGTTGACCCAGGAGTAAGGCTGTACGAAGCGGTAGGTGGCGTTGGAGCTTGCGTCCTCGGCACCGGTAGCCGGAGCGAGGGCCGGCCAGTATCCGGGCACCCAGACGGAGTTGGGATCGCGGGGATCGGTATATCCGTCAGCGAGGCGGTAGTGGTCGAGGTGGTTGACGAAGAGTGTCTTGCTCCATCCGTATCCCATACCTCCGGACATCTGCATGTTCTTGTGGCTCAGGGCCGCGCCGTTGAAGGTGGCGCTAAGGTCGAAGTGCTTGTACTCGAGGAAGACCATCAGACCGAACTGGAGGGGCGGGTTGCCTTCCTTCCAGGAATAGTGGCGGTCCTGTTTGGTAATGACGCCGTCACCGTTGTAGTCGTCGATCTTGTACATGCCGGGGAGCATCTCAGCCATGTTCATCTTCTTGCTCGAAGAGGTGTTGTAAAGGACAGGATAGTCGAAGATGTCGTTCCAGTCGGTGAACTGTCCCATACCGTTCCACTCATAGTACTTGCCGTCGAGTGCGTTGTCCCAGCGGCCTTCGGTATGTCCATCGTAGTAGGCCTGCGAGGATTTCCAGATTTTCGTCCTCTCGGCCTGCTGGTACGTGTCGCGCTCGCGTGCGAAGGTGGCGGTCGCGGTGACGCGGTAGTTGAAGTCCTTGAAGCGCATTCTGTGCGAGAGCTCGAGGTCGATACCGACGTTCTCTGTGGAGTCGAGGTTCATCTGCGGGACATTGATACCATACATGTCGGGAAGGGATGAAGCCACCTTGGCGGCCTTGCCGGTCTGTTCCCTCCAGAACCAGTCGACGGAACCTCCGATGATGCCGCGGTTGACCTCCCAGTCGAAACCGAAGTCCCTCATGTATGTCCTGGTCCAGGAGAGGAGGGTCTCCGCCACGGAATCACTCCTGTATCCCATGACCGGGGAATTCTCTGCGAACATGTAGTTGGTGCCGCTCTGGGTGTAACCGAGCAGGTACTGGTATGCAGAACCCTGGTTACCTCCGGAGATACCGTCGGACCAGCGCAGTTTGAGGTTGGTGATGAAGGGGAAGAGGTTCTTGAAGAAACGCTCCTCAGAGATCCTCCATCCAAGTGAATATGAAGGGAGGAACGCCCAGCGGTATCCGGGGGCGTAGAAATACGAACCATCATAACGGGCCATGACCTCGGCCATGTACTTACCGGCATATTCGTAGTTGATACGTCCGATGTAACCGGCCTTGGCGTTGCTTGACCTGGTGCCGTAGTTCTCAGCGGTGGATTCTACGGCTTGGTTCAGGATGTCATGGGTGTAGAACTCGCCGTATTTGCGCTCGCCGCGCAACTCGCTCGTCCACTGGAGGTTTGCCTCGGTTGCCACCATGGCGCCGACAGTATGCTCGCCGAAAGTGTTCGAGTAGTTGGCCTGGATCTTTCCGTATGCGGTCGACCTCTTGTACCATCTCTCCATGAGGGCGTTGTCGTCCTTGTTCTTGGAAACCTGCTCATCGGTCTGCCAGTCATACAGCGGGAACGCGATGGTGAGCTGGCGGGTTTCACGGGTCTGGAAGTCGTAGGATGCCTGTCCCTGGATCTTGAGACCCTTCAGGAACGGGGCGGTATACGTGGCGTTGAGGTTGTTGGTGAAGTTGTTGTTCTTGGTCTTGTCGTAACCGTTAGCTCCGTTCAGGGCGCCGATGGCGTTACGGCTCTCGTTTCCGTCATTGTATGACCAGTGCGAAGGGTTGCTCGGAACATTCCAGGGAATGTAACGCTCGGAGTACAGACCGCGGGTGTAGAAGTTCTGGTTGGCGTTGGCCGGGGTACCCACCTTATAGTTCCAGCTCAGTGAGGACTGGTAGACGATCTTGAGGTTCTTGGTGACGTTGGTGGTGACATTGCCCTGCCATGAGATGCTCTTGTATCCAAGCTGGGGACCGTTGAGGATACCGTTGTCGGTATTCATTGAGAGGCTCAGGTAATACTGGGTCTGGTTGTTACCTCCATTCACGGATACCTGATGGTTCTGCTGGAAGGAGAACTTCCTGTAGAACTGGGAGTACCACTTGTTATCCGTCCATCCCTCGTCTCCGTTGATGTAATGGTCGATGAGTTCCTGCGAATACTTGGGGCCTTTACCTACGTTCGCCTGCATTTCATTGGCTTCCTTGAACCAGGTGAGGATGTCGACCTCGTCGGGAAGGGCGGTAGGTACGCCGAAGGAGAAACGGTTGGAATACTTCACTGTCGGGGCTCCGATGGAGCCCTGCTTGGTAGTCACGAGGATGACACCGTTCTCAGCGCCCATACCGTAGATTGCTGCGGAAGCGTCCTTAAGGACGGAGATGCTCTCGATGTCCTCAGGGTTGAGCTGTGCCAGGACGGCTGAGCTACTGTTGGAGTAGGAAGTGTTGGTTTCCTGGCTCCTTCGGGGAGCGGTCCTAACCATGCCATCCACGATAACGAGAGGCTCGTCATATCCGCGGAGTTTGAGGTCGGTGTTGAAGTCTCCGGCATCACCGGTCCTCTGGCGGATCTGGAGCCCCGGAACCTTACCCTGAAGGGATGCGAGGACGTCAGTCTGCTTGGTGGCGGTGAGTTCCTCGCTGCGGATATTGGAGATAGCACTTGTCAAGGAAGCTTTCTTTTGAGTACCGTAACCGACGACGATGGTCTCGTCGAGGGTGGTAGCCTCCTCCTGGAGAGTGATGTTAAGGTTAGGTGCCGCAGTCACTTCCTGCGTCCCGTATCCGATGGACGAGACCTCAAGGATGGAGCCTGCCGGTACTAAGAAGGAAAAGTTTCCGTCAAGATCTGTCGTTACACCGTTTGAGGTCCCTTTCTGCATAATGGCTGCGCCGATGACCGGCTGCCCGTCCGCATCGAGGACCTTTCCTTTCACTGCAACTTGATTCTGACCGAAAACTACCGGCATGCAGAGCAGCATACCCAATAAGAGCGGCAGAAGCCGCCGATGGAGTAGTTTCTTCATACAAGGATAAGTTAATAGTGTAAAAATAATGTTAATGTATTAAGTATAAATATAGTTTCAATGTGTACAAAGATAGGATACTGCCCGAATCGTACATCGGATGCCGTGTTACATAAAACTTGACTGATGTAACGGCGTGTAACAATCCCTTTTCGCCATGTTACATTTCTTTTTGTTGCAGGCCGTACTCTGTCGGACTGACGCCGTACAAAGTCTTGAAGGCGGTTGTGAATGAACTGGCGCTTTGGAAGCCGACGGCGTCGGCAAGTTCGGAAATGGCATATTTCTTCTCCGAGAGCATTTCCGCAGCTTTCTTAAGCCGCAGGTTGCGGATGAAGTCGCGGGAAGTCTGGCCGGTCAGTTCCTTGAGCTTGCGGTGCAGATGCACACGACTGATACCTGTCTCTGCGGCGACCTGCTCTACTGTCAGTTCCGGATCGCCGAGATGGTCGTTGACTATCCGTACGATCCGTTCGAGCAGGCGGTCGTCCGGAGTCTTGATTCCTACTTCGCGGATGTCGCTTCCGTCCACTTTTGGTTGCGTGAGCGTGACTCTCAAGCGTTCGCGGCCCTTGATAAGGTTGTCCATCGCGGTCTTAAGGACCTCTATGTTGAACGGCTTGGTGATGTAGGCGTCCGCGCCGGCCTCTATACCTTCGATCTTGTCGCGGTCCAACGTCCTGGCCGTCAAAAGGATGACAGGGACGGAACTGATATTGGGGTTCTTGCGTATCTTAGCACAGAGTTCGAATCCGTCCATACCGGGCATTATGACATCGCTGATGATCAGGTCAGGATGGTTGGAGAGGGCTATATTGTAGGCTTGCTTGCCGTTTTCGGCCTCCAGGATCCGGTAGGCTCCGGAGAACTCAGTAGCAAGCCAATGACGGATCTCGCTATTGTCGTCAACGATCAGGATGGAGTGTTTCTTACGGCCTTTGTCATCTTTCTGCTCCTCCTGGCCGACGGCCTGCGGAACTGGAAGGGCCACCTTGTAATCCTTGGGACGAGCCTTGGCCGTAATTTGTTCGTCACTCAAGTGAGCATTGCCGAGCGGCAGTGTCACGGTGAAAACCGAGCCGTTGCCTCCGGGATTGTTGGCGGCACGGATGGTGCCGTGGTGGAGTTCCGTAATGGTCTTGGCGAAATAAAGGCCGATTCCAGTGCCCGAAACTGCTTCCGGACTCTGGTAAAACAGTTCGAAGATGTGCTGGAGGGTGTTTTCATCGATTCCGTTGCCGTCGTCCTTGACTTCGATGACGGCCGAGTCGGCTCCGGCCGATACCGTCACTTGAATGTTCCCGCCGGAAGGTGTGTATTTCAAGGCGTTGGAAAGGAGGTTTGCTATTACCTTGTTGAAGTATTCACGATCCAGCCAGGCTTCAAGGTCACGGGAGCAGGCATATCGGAATTCGAGCCTCTGCCCGTTGTTTTCAGCCTGGGGCCGGAACAACTCGCAGACCGATGAGACATACTTGACCAGTTCCACGGGTGAAAAAGATAATTTCATGGCGCCTTCATCGGCCTTGCTGATGTCCAGGGTCTGGTCAAGAATATGAAGCACGTTGTCCGCATTCCGTCCTATGATTGCATAGGCGCGCTGCCTTTCCGGATCCGGATCCGTCTCTATCAGCTTCTGGAGCGGGGCTTTGACCAGGGTCATCGGGGAACGGATTTCATGGGACATGCTCAGGAAGAAATGCAGCTTGTCTTCTTTAGCTGCTTGTTCATGCGCGTAACGGGCGATTTCCTTCTTGCCCTGGAAAAGATGCCGGACCAGGAATGCAATGAGTCCAAGCAGGAGCAGACCCAGCAACAGATAAAGGAAGATGGCCATTCCTGAACTCCACCAGGATGGAAGCACCCGCATGGAAATCGAAGTAAGGTCGCTGTCCTGGTCGCTAGACCCCGTCTTGACGCTGAATCTGTACATGCCGGGGTTCAGGTTACCGAGCGTGACGCTGTTCTGGCCGCGTTCAAGTGTTGTCCATGGCCCTCCATTTACGGAATAGCTGAATTGTAAGCCGGGCAGGCTGGTGACTTCCATCGTAGTAAAGCTGATGGTGCATGCATGCTCCGTATGCTCCAATATGTAAGTTCCGTTATCGTCGGGCAGGATTTTGCGGTCTGGTACGCTGAAGGAGACGATCTTGGCGTGGGGTCGTATTGGGGGGACAACGATGTCCGTGGGCTTGAAATAGGTGATGCCTTCCGTGCCGCCGAAATAGAGACGGCCGTCCGGACCGGCTGCGGAGACCTTTTGCAGGAATTCGGAGACAAGCATGTCTTCGTCGGACAGCCTGACATGGTGGGATCGTGGGCTATAACGCATCAGACGCGAACAAGTACTGATCCATAGCTCCCCTTCCGACCCGATCTCAACGCTGTATACCGCATTGTCAGGAAGACCGTCGGCCGTGGTGATCGTAGTAGTTTCCAGCGTTGTCAGGTCGAGGATGGAGAGGCCTTCCAACGTGCAGGCATACAGATTCTTGCTGTCGGATTCCAAACACTGGACCTGGGTCTCCGGGAGGATGTGGTGCAACACCGAGAGTGGTGATGCAGAAATGTCCAGATGGTATATACCCCTGGCCGTAGCTACATAAAGATCATTCCCTTTGATGAGCAAGTCCGAAATCCGGGAATTGACGGATTCATTCTCGGTCTCAATCCGTGTCGTCCTGGCCTGGACAGGGTCGTAGCAATATAAACCATATCCCATGGTGCCGATCCAGAGGCGGCCGGAGTCATCCGGTTCAATGCAGCGAGGCTGATCCACGGCGCGGTCGTTCTTGTTCAGTTCCGTCGTGTTAACCAACCGTCCCCGTTCCGGATCCAGCCGCCATAGTCCGCGGGAAAGCGATGCGAACCATAGGTGGCCGTCCTTGTCTTTCTTCAGGTCGAAGACAGCGTTCGGGAAGCCGTCTTCCACTTTGAAATGCTTCAACGGGGAGAGATTGGCATCCAGCAGATAGAGACCGTCGCCACGCGTGCCGACCCAAAGTTTTCCGTCCTTCTCAGCCAGCAGGGAGGAAACAGGCATGGAGCCTATCACATTGGATACATAGGAACGATGGCCAATATAGTGGAAGACACCGTCTTCCGCGGGAATCATGATGACACCCCGCTGATATGCGGCCAGCCAGAGGTTGCCGTCACGGTCTTTAATAATGTGGTGGACATGCATCGTAGCCGGGTCGCAGGGAATGGTGTCGGATTGAAGCAGGGACCACTTTCCCGTGGCGGTGTCTAGGACCTGGACACCGCGTCCGTTCGTGCAGAACAGGATACGGCCGTCCGCGGTATTAAGGATATAGAGGATGCTTACCCCCTTCAGGTTGGGAGTGATGTCAGGCACGAAAGCGTCCTTGTCCGCATCGTAATGGCAAATATTTCCTGAGTGGTCTGCAGCATAGATAACGCCGTCTACCGGGTTGGATAGAGTAACGAACCTGTCTTCGAAATTGCCGGGCGTATAATGCGACCAGAAGCCACCTGGAGTTATCCTGTATATGCCGTCACCGTGGCGCGCGCACCAGACGGTACCGTTCGCATCCATCTTGATGGTTCCCGTCATCCTGGTGGGGATCGGAATCCGAATCTCCGTCAGGACCGATGCTCCGTCGTCGTTTGTGACAAGTTTCTGCAGATCGTTGCCGGATACCCAGATGGTGTGGTCGTTATAAAGGAGTAAATGGTTGACTATGCCGGTATAGGGGATTCCGGATTCGTCCTCTATCGGTGTAGAGAAGGAATCCGTCTTCGGGTCATAGTATTGGATGCCCCGCTGTCCAGCAACCAACAGGCGCCCCTGCCCGTCCTCGATGAAGGTGCCGGTGATGTCGTGGGAAATGGAATGTGGATCGGCAGGATCGTGCTTGTATGTGTGGATGCTCAGTCCGTCGTAGCGGTTGAGGCCGTTCTCGGTGGCAATCCAGATGTCTCCCCGCCTGTCCTGATAAAGGCAGTTGATGGTGCTGCTGCTGAGTCCGTCCCCGACGGACAGCATGATGCAGCGTTGTGCCCGGAGCGCAAAGGGGCACAAAAGCAGGAATAGCACGAAAACAGTTCTACGCATAAGAATGATGTTGTAAGCCAAAGGTAATTAAAAATGTAACATCCGGACCCGCTTGGGGTGCGAATGTTACATTCGGGCAGAAAGATGTTACACAAAAAAGGCCGGGATGTTCCCGGCCTGAATGAAATCATCGTTCGTGGATACTAGTATCCAGGGTTCTGTACGATGTTGGGGTTGACGTTGAGCTCGCTGAGAGGATAAGGATAATGCTCGCTCTTTCCAGGAGTAAAGTCATAGTCCTTCTGCCTTACGGCCCCACCGTAATAGTCATGCCATTCGACTACCCAGCCTTCCGCACATGTCGGAATCTTCTGACGGGTCTTTCCTGCATATACCGTGGCGGCATCTCCCCATCTCACGAGGTCTGCGAAACGCTCGTTCTCGAACGAGAGCTCGAACCTCTTCTCATCCTTCACGTTCTGGAGGGTAAGCTCAGTCTGAGGCGCACCTACGCGGGCCTGGACCTTGTTGAGGGCGGCCTTGCCGCTGCCGTCATCGCTCGTCTTGGCGCAGGCCTCGGCGTACATGAGCAGGACCTCGGCATACCTCATGAGGATGCTGTTGTTCGCATATGCATATCCGTTACGGGCCTTCACCGCACCATCATCATAGAACGCGTATTTCATGTCGAAGTAACCCTCATGACCGAAGAGAGGGGTGTTGACATGGAATTCCACAGGCTTGCCGTCAGGAGTGGTTCCGAAATCCATGGCGACGACGTCGTCATAGGTCTTGATGGTCTCCTTGAAGCGGATGGAGTTCTCGCCGTCATGCTTCTTGAGGGCGTCGTAGTACTCCTTGGTAGGATTGAGGAAGCCCCAGGAGTTGTTGTAGAGGATCTTGGGCATTGCGGTCACGTGGTCGGCACGCCATCCCCACATGAGGTAAAGCATGCTGTTCGGATAGGTGTTCGTGCCGTTGGGGGTAACATTGATCTCCAGGACCTTCTCGACGCTGAGGTCGCCGGCCAGTCTCCAGAGGTTCATGTACTCGCTGCCGGGCACAAGGTCATACTTTCCGGAGTCGATGACCTTCTTGAGGTTGGTCTTCGCGCCGGAGAAGTCATTGTTGTAGAGCTGTGCCTTGCCTTCGAAAGCGAGGGCTGCCTCACGTGTCACGCGGATACCGCCTGCCTTGTCGTTGACGTTCTGCTTGGACGGGAGGGCCGATGCCGCAGCGTCGAACTCGGAGATGATCCAGGGCCAGAGCTCGCTGGCAGGGGTGTTCTCGGGACGCTCGGAACCGTCCATCACGTAGTCGATCTTCGGGGGATTGCCGAAGTAGATGGTGAGGAGCATGTGTGCCCATGCCCTCCAGAACCTCGCCTCAGCCACGGCGCGTGCCTTTATGGAGCTCTCTGCCGGATCGAACTTGTCGATGATGAGGTTACACCTGTAGATGATGGCATACGGAGTCCTGTAATATCCCGAAGGAAGATTGGAGGAACTGATGGCAAACTCGTTGATATAGGACCACTGGATGTTGTCACCCCTCTGTCCTCCGCCGGCATACACGTCATCCGAAGGCAGGTTGGTCATGAACTTGTAGTCGTAGAAGAAGCCCATCACCTGGTTGTAGACAGCAGCGATGGCTGCGGTGGCATCATCGTCCGTCTGATAGAAATCTTCCATGGATACCGCTCCTTTCTGTTGGATGTCCAGAAGGTCCTGACTGCAGGAAGTGGCGGTCATTGCTGAAAGGGCTATCGCTAAAGCTATGTATAATACCTTTTTCATAATAATCATCACTTTAAATTAGAATGACAGATTCAGACCGAAGACGACCTTCTTGGTCGGAGGGAAGGAACCCTTGTCAACACCCATTGCGGAGGTCGAGCCGGAGGAAGCCTCGGGATCGAATCCAGGATAGGTAGTGAAGGTGAAGTAGTCGTCAAGTGAGACATATGCCCTGGCGGAAGTGAGGGCGAGCTTCTTGGAGATGTCGCGAGGCAGGGTATAACCGAACTGAATCTGCTTGATCTTGAAGAAGGATCCGTCATAGACCTGGGCGCTGGAATGCCAGTAGGCGACCTCGTTGGTGATACCGGCCTTAGGATGCTTCGCATCGGTGTGGCTCGGAGTCCACCTGTCCGTATAATAGATGCTGAGGTTGTTGTTCATAGGACGGTCAACGCGGTGCAGACAGGAGACGATGTCATTGCCCTGGGTACCGGTGCCGAACACTGTCAGGTCGAAGCCCTTCCATGCGGCGTTAAGGGTGATACCGTAAGTGAAGTCAGGGATGGCGCAGCCGATGTAGAATGCCTGGTCCGTACCGTTGATCACGCCGTCCGCCTGGATGCCTTCTGCCTCGTTCTGATAGTCTTCGAACATAGGCTCGCCGGTCTGCTTGTCAACTCCGGTGAACTTGTAACCGCGCATGTACCATACCGGATAGCCTTCCTCAAAGTAGGTGATGGGCCAGTCAAAGAAGCTGGTACCGGACAGACGCTTGACCGAAGGATCGAGATAGGTAACCCTGTTCTTCAGCGTGGAGATGTTTCCGTTGATGGAATAGTGGAAGTCACCTATGTCGTCCCTCCAGCCGAGTTCGAGTTCGAGACCCTGATTGAGCACCTTACCGGCGTTGAGGGTGACGGAGCCCTGACCGGTCTCCATGACAGGGGTACCCCTGACGAGAAGGCCGTCGGTACGCTTGTCATACCAGTCGAGGGTAGCGGTGAGCCTGTTGTTCAGGAAGCGTGCGTCGATACCGAAGTCATACTGGGTGGAAGTCTCCCAGGTCAAGTTCGGGTTGGCGAGTCCGTTGGGATAGGAACCGAGGGTGATGGCGTCATTGGTATCGAAGAATGCCCATGCACCTCCGACATTGATGGTAGAGGTATAAGGGTATCCGCTGAGGATATTGACGTTACCGTTGCGTCCCCAGGATGCGCGGAGTTTCAGGTAATTGAAGGCCCCGGAGAAGAGGCTCTTGGCGAATTTCTCGTTGGAGACGGTCCAACCGGCAGAGATTGAGGGGAAGTAGCCCCAGCGGTTTTCCTTGGAGAGCTTCGAGGAGTCGAACGCATCTGCACGGAAGTTGACCTGCACGTTGTAGCGGTTGTCGTAGCTCCAGCTGAGACGTCCGAGGTAAGCGAGGTTCCTGGAGAGGGACTCGACACCGGAGGTGGAGTCGTTACAGTCCGTAGTAAGGTAGCTCAGATAGCGGAAGTTGGGAGCATAGTTCCTGAGCTGGTCTCCGGAACCGGTCACATAGTTGGAACTTCTCTCCATGAAGGACATACCGATCATGGCGCCGAAAGTATTCTTGCCGACATTGAAAGAGTAGTTGGCGAAGTTCTCCCACTGGTAGTTCAGGGTATTCCTGGCAGTGGCGGACAGACTGTAAGTATCGCTCTTGTTCTGGCCGTTGGCATAGAACGGGAAGCTGTAACTGCTGCTGTTGTTGAAACCGAACTGATAGCCGAAACGGGAGGTGACAACGAGGTTCTTGATCGGAGTGAAGTTGGCGTAGAAGGTCCCCCTGGCGGTCATTCCATTGCTCGTGTCATCGTGGTTGTCTCTCTGTACGAACGGGTGGGTCTGCTCGGACTCCGCAATCATGGAGATGCCGTAATAGTTGCCGTCCTCGTCGGTGAGATACTTGAGACCCTTCGCGATATTGGCTTGATAGGTGGTAGGAAGACTGTTCGGACTGTAAACGTTAGGAGTGAGAGGGTCGAGGTTGAGCACCGAGGTGATCAGGGATCCATACTCCGAATTCTCGGAGACATTTTTGACCTCCCTCTTCTCGAAAGATGAGTTGATACCTACGGTGAGCCAGGATTTAACCTTGTATTCGGCATTGATCTGGGCTGTGAGACGCTTGAAAATATCGGACTGTCCACGTACGATACCGTCCTGGTCGAGATAGGTAATGGAGGAGAAGAAACTTCCCCTGTCGTTTCCTCCCTGGAATCCCACAGTGTAGCGCTGGGTAGGACTGGGGGTGAAAGCCACCTTGGACCAGTTGGTGTCGGTCTTGCCATCCCACAGGGCACGGGCGGCATCGGTAAGGAAGCCGGCTTCTGTCATGTAGTTGACATACTGTTCGGCGTTCATCACCTCAGGGATCTTGGCAAGGGAGTTGATGGTGTACTGGGCATCGAAGAATACCCTGCCGTCCCTTGCGCTCGAGCCGGACTTGGTGGTGATGAGGATGACGCCGTTTCCAGCCTGCGCACCGTAGATGGCAGCCGAAGCAGCGTCCTTGAGGACCTCGATGGATTCGATGAGGTTAGGATCGAGATAGTCGATACTGGAGACCGTAAGACCATCGACGATGATGAGCGGGTCGGATGCGGAGTTGGAGGAATAACCTCTCACTCGGATGGTACCGCTCGATCCCGGGGCTGCGGAAGTCTGGATGATCTGCACACCGGATGTCTTTCCCTGGAGGGCCTGGGCGGCATCATTGGTGGAACGGTTCTCCATATCCTCGGCCTTGACCTGGGATATGGCTCCGGTTACGTCGCTCTTACGTTGGACGCCGTAACCGATGACGACCGTTTCCTCGATGAATTCGTTGTCTTCCTCGAGGATGATGCGATAAGAACTCTGCGATCCGGCTACGAAGGTCTCAGTCTTGTAGCCGATGCAGGATACACTCAGATTGGCGTTGTTGGGAACGCTTAAAGAGAAAGCACCGTTCACATCAGTGACGGTTCCAAGGCGGGAATTGCCGATCACCATCACGGATGCTCCGATGATCGGTTGTCCATCTTGATCAACGACTGTTCCGCTGATCGGACGGTTCTGGGCATAGCCCGTCGCACCTGCAAGCCAAAGAATTGACATCAGGGCGAAAACCGCCACTTTCTGGAAAACTTTACCTGTCATACAATCAGTTATTAAATAATGGTTAGGAAAATGTCTAACAGGCTGGAGTCTTTCCGGACTCCGCCACGCTGATTGTAGACGAGTTTTAGTTTACTTTCTACAAATCTAATAAATAATCTGTGAAAAAGAATTAATTTAATTAAAGAATTTTCGTTAATAAACTGAAGAATTCGATAAAAGACTGATAATGGATAGCTTTCGAGGGAGGGTAATAAAAGAAATGGGGAAAATCTCACGACTTTCCCCACCCTGATAACTAAACTCTTTTAATCGCCTTTAACCATTAGCGATCTGTCTTAAATCAGCGTTCTTTGGAATCTTCCGAAACTGAAGGCAGCTTCGTCGGACTCCGATGCAAAGAAACCTTTCCAAACTGTTACGGTCAATGCCGAAATTGGTAAACGCTGAAAAAACAGAAAAATGGTTACGAAAGCGACAATATTTTTACCAGAATGGGAAAAACTATGAAAAATAAAGTCAGATATCTTCGACAACTCCGTCGTGAAGATACCAGATATGTCCTGATACGGCAGGGTATCCCATCTGCCTGTAGAGCCGGATATAGCGTTTCAGCTGACGGGTGTACCCTTTGTCCCGTTCTCCTGTCTTGTAGTCGATGATGATTGTCCTGTCGGGGAGTGCAACTACGCGGTCCGGGCGGTGTTCACTGCCGTCGGTGTCGAAGACGCTGCGTTCATTGAACACGGACGAACCGTCCTCAGGGAACCATCCGCGCTCTGCAACGGATGCGATGCGCTCTTGCAGGAGTGCGAAATCCTCCTCTCCTTCCTTCACGGTAAGCCTGCCGTCGCGGACAGCGGCATCGACGGCAACTCTGAGATCCTTCGGAGCACGCACGGAGGAAAGTATGTCGTGAAGGACTATGCCTCCAAGACGTTTGGAGGCCATAGTCCCTACACTCCCTTCCGGAGAGAAGAAATCAGCCGCATCTGTACTGAGCCTGAGCCGGCCGTCCAGCGGATATGAGCGGAAAGCGGTTGGAAATCCGGCCTCTTCCATCCGGACTTTGCGTTCCATACGTGTGAAGTCATAAGGAGTACCGTATTCGAATACTTCCGCATCGCCTTCGGTGGAAAGCTTCTCCTGCAAGAGGGGCGATGTGCCGGCAAATGCCCGTAGTACTTGCGAGAAGTCCTTGGCGTCACCTTTCAACGAAGATTTGCAGGATATGACATGAAGGGACTTCTTCGCGCGCGTGAGCGCGACATAGAAGGTGTTTATGTTGTCCACAGCCTGGAGTGAGCGCTCCCTCTCGTAGTCTCCCGCGAAAGCGGTGTCCGCCGCCTTTGAAGACAGGCGGACGGGGAAAATGGAGGAGGACGCCTCGGGAAAGGCGTCCGACGCTCCGTCGGGCCTGCACCAGTGCCAGCCTTCCTTGTAGAATCCGACTTTCTCGGCATAAGGGAATATGACATGGGGGAACTCCAACCCTTTGGACTTGTGTATGGTCATGATCCTGACGGAGTCGCCGGTAGAGGGGGAACTCAGGCACGGGTCATTGCCTTCCTCATTCCAGTCCTTGAGAAAGCGCTGCAGGCTGTTGCCGCCCTTGGCGCACCAGTCCTGAAGATAGTCCAGGAATGACTGGATGTACAGGGATTCGCCCTCGAAGCCGGAGGGATCCCTGTCCTGCATTTCGCGCAGCAGTCCTTCGCACAAGTCAACCAGAGAGTGGTATTGCTCCGGTACAGTTATGTTGAGCGACGAAGCCAGGTAGCTGCTGACAGTATCGTCTGGATTCTCCACGCATGAAAGCAGGGAGACGAGGCGGCGCACTGTCACCGATGACTTCAGCGCGAGCGAGTCGTCGCTGATGACGGGGATGCCGGCTTCCATGAGATAAGCTGCGACACGGCCTCCTTCAGCGTTGTTGCGCACGAGGACGGCGATATCCCCATATCCGGCTCCGGCCTCCCTTGCCTCGGAGATGCTTTCGAGCACCATGCGGTCCTCATTCCCGGCATCGCAGAAAGTCAACCTGACATATCCTTCCTGAGGGTCGTCCGACATGACTTCCTGCTCGACATCGGAATAGATCTCACTCGCTCCTATGGCTGCTGCAGCATGGGTGAAGAATGCGCTGTTGAAGCGGACTATGGCTCCGCAGCTGCGCCAGTTGGAGTCAAGCGGCTTGACTGACGAAAGTGGGAACTGTTCGGTAAGGCGGCTGGCCAGGAGGTTCCAGTCGGAACCTCGCCAGCGGTATATGCTCTGCTTGACATCTCCCACGACAAGATTGGTACGTCCAGAAGCGTCGCTTTCGCGCAGCAGCGGCAGGAAATTCTGCCACTGTATGGTGGACGTGTCCTGGAACTCGTCCAGCAGGAAACTCTCGAAACGGATGCCCATCTTCTCATAGACGAAGGGGGCGTCGCTTCCGTCGATGATGTCCCGCAGGAGGGTATTGGAGTCATCCAGACCCAAAACGTTCTTTTCCTTGAGCAGCGCATCGAACTCGCGGTAGAAATCGACTGCCAGGCGCAGGCCGAAAGTCTGTTCCTTGATGAGTACTGCGGTGTTGTAGCGTTTGAGGGGCAGGTCGAACAATGCGCAGAAAGTGTCCAGGGGACCTTCCAGCAAGCCCTGGACCCGCGGCAGGAAGCTGGGTGCCTTGGTTTTGGAGAACCATGATTCGGAATCGGCTGCGTTGCGGAAGAACGTCGCAGACGGTTTTGTGACAGGTTTGCCAGGCTCCAGTGAGACATAATCCTGTACTTTGGACAGGAACCCGCGGTTGGTCTCTGAGAGCGGGACACCGGCCTGGTCCATGACTTCGATGACGACTTCCGCAGCTTTTTTCAATGCCATGGGGAACTCGGAGATGATCCTGTCGCATTCGGCCCGTGCCGCCGCGAGCCTTTCTTCGGAGAAGGCCGTCGCCGCGTCGATGCCCATCGACTCCGAGCGCTCGCGGCGCTCTTCGTTCTTGAGCTTCTCCGCCATGTCGTACAGGCCGCGCTCGAGGTTGACCCTCCGTCCCAGGCGAAGCTGCTCCATGACTCCTTCGTTGAGGCGCCCGATGAGTTCGGTGGACTCCTCTGTTAGGGAATCGAGTATGCGGTCAACAGACTCGTGGACCAACGAATCTCGGTCAAGTTCCACCTGATACGATGCGAACTGTCCTATCTCACGGGAGAACGCCTTGAGCGTCATCTGGAAGAACTTGTCGATGGTGCTCACATAGAAGGAACCGTAGTCGTGGAGGATATCGACAAGGATCTGTTCAGCACGGGCTTTCAAAGCTTTCGCATCCGGACAAAGGGCCGGGATGAAATCGTCGAAATAAGGAGACTTCTCCGGATTCGATGCGAGTGTGCCGAGCTCGAGGAGGATGCGTGACTTCATCTCCGCCGTGGCCTTGTTGGTGAAAGTAACGGCGAGGATATGGCGGTATGCATACCTGTCAGCGCTTTGCAGCAATATAGATATGTACTCCTTGGCGAGGTTGTAGGTCTTGCCTGAACCCGCGGAGGCTTTGAGTATCTTGATCATCGTCCGCAGATGGTTTTGAAATCACAATGGGAACAGGTCTTGGCGTCTACAGTGCGGGAAAATGGCACCGAGGTGTCGGAAATCTCCCTGAGCATCTCCGAGAGCCGCTCCTTCATAAGGGAGGTAAACAAAGGGCTGGCGGGAATGGACTGCACGGGGGAAACGAAAAGTCTCGCCGGTGCATATACGGCATTGGAGATGGCTGTTCCTCCGGCGTCCTTCTCCACGAACAGGTCGTACAGGAACATCTGGAGGGCGATTTTCGGCCTTTTGGCGTTGTCAGGGCCGAAAATCGCATCCACGACCTCTTGGGCATTGTCGTCGAAGACATTGATGTCCTCGTCACTGACCTTGCCGGTCTTGTAATCCACGATACGGATTTCGCCGGGGGCGAAACGGTCCATCCTGTCGATGTAGCCCTTGAACCGGAAACCGTCATAGTCGAGGAAACGCTCCTGTTCGAGTCCGAGTACCTCGAAGGACTCCGTGCCATGGGCGTCCATGCACTCCAGGTCGCGGGAAAGGACCTTCATGACATACTGGAGGATGACATCCTCGAAAACGAGATTGCGCCCGCTGACCTCAAAGGTGTGAAGCTCAGCCATGATAAGTGAGCGGATGCGGGCACGCAACGCGTCCGGCCTGTCCAGCCAGGAACGGATATAGTCCTTTGATATCTGCCGTAAAGCCCTGCCGGAGCATTCCTTCATCGTTTTGCGGTCCATGGAGAAATCCGGATCCATGGCGAACGGTCCGGTGTAGAGTGCGCACATGGTATTGTGGAAGACATTGCCTATCATGCCTGCGTCCAGCGACTCCGCCACCTCGTCCTCGGCCTTTAGCTTTCTGACAGTGTGGAAATAGAACTTTGCAGGGCAGTACAGATAGTTCTGGAGTGAAGATGCGGAGAGGAAAGAAGACCGTATCGTCTCAACGTCTTCAGGGGTTTTCGGAATGTCTCCCGCTTCCGATCCTACGGAAACGGCAGGCCTGGCGACATGTCTCACGATGTCGGCCTTGAAGTGCAGTTCGAGCTGCTTGATATACCTGCTCTCTTCTCCGGCACGAAGTCCCTCTGTGCGGGAATCGTATACCATCCAGATATTCTCCGCCCGGCGGATCATACGGTAGAAATAGTATGCCCATACCGCGTCCTGGTACTCGTAGGTGGGTAGCCCGAAGCCTTTGCGCAGCTCTGGAGGTATAAAAGAGGTTCCTGAAGACCTTCGGGGGAATACACCCTCACCGGAGGAAAGAATCACCAGGTTGCGGAAATCCAAAGCCCTGGTCTCCAGTGGCCCCATGACCTGCAGCCCCTTGAGCGGCTCTCCGGTGAAAGGGACGGACACTGGCCCGAGTACCTGCGAGAGCAGGCGGACGAAAGTGGAGGGGAGTATGGGGAGCTCCATGTCTGCAAGCCTGTTGACTGCGAGATAGCATTCGCGTGCAAAATCCAGTTCCACCGACATGTCCGGAACGTCCTTCAGCAGGGGAGCGACAGCCTTGATCGCCTCGGTCAAGTATGAGCAGAAAGAGCGGATGACGTCTGAATCCGCCCTCCTGGGGTCTTCTACGACTGGACGGAATACAGTTTCAAGGACGGGGTCGCCGCAGAAAGACTCCTGGGATATATAATACTGTGATCCGGATTTGATTCTCGTAACGGCAGCGCGTCCTTCCTCTCCAATAACGGACTTAAAAACGCTGTTGGAGAATATGGCGTGGACCTGACGGTGATAGAAGTACCATTTCCCATCCTTGCTGCGCAGGTGCATCTGAAGGGCGGCGGTCTCCATTAGGAATGAGTGGAACTCGCTTGCCGACATCGGATAGCCCATGGTGACGTTGATATCCCTGATCTCCGGCGGAATGGAGTTGAGAACGGGAAGAAGAAGGCCTTCATCAGGTAGAACGACTGCCGTGTCGATGCCCAAGGCGGAGATGTCGCCTCCGTGGCATCGACCGGCCAGCTCGCCAAATATGGCCGGGAGCTGCATCGCCTGTCCGACTGACGACGGTACTCCGAGCACGTCGATACGTGGCACACTCTTCCCGATGTCCTCGAGCTGGAATGCCTGGGGGAATTCCAGGAGATTGTCCTTCATGAAGAAGGAGGATTTGTTCCTCGGATCACTGATCCACCCTTCGGACCAGTCCCAGCAGAAAGATGCCATCCCGGCATCCCTCATCCGCCGCAGGACCCTCCGCTCGCATTCGTTCAAGGCATTTAATCCAACGAACACGAAATGCTCCGTTCCTGGAAAACTGCCGGCAAAAACATCAATCGCCGATCTTTGTCCGAAGCTCTCTGCCAGGGATCTGTATACCATGCCCTCATATGCCTTGCTTTCGGACGAGAGTTTGGCACGGAAAGAATTGTATAGGGGCAGCAGTATATTCCAAACCTGAAGGAAGTTTGCCTTGACTCCTGAAACAGGCCCTTGAGCAGCTCCGCCTCCGCGTTTGAAATGTCCGAGGAAGCGCTCCACGGCTGCGCGTTGATTCTCCGTCAGGTACGAGAACCCGTCCCGCATGTCTTTAAGGTCCGAAATGTTGGTGAACAGGCCGGCAGGATCGATGAGATACTTGTCCACATCGTCGAAGTCGGAGAGGAGTACGTCGCCCCAGAAGATGAAATCATCCAAAGGTTCTGCTGCAGGGAAAACCTTATGGTAGCATTCATACAAATCCAAAAGTAGCGTCACGCGGCCGGTGGCCGTGGCCCCGGCAGCGTGGTAGAAGAAGTCGTTGACTGTAAACATGGCGGGGGATTCGATCGGCTTTGCTCCGTGCTCCGCCACAGTCTCCGCCAGATACTTGCGGAAGAATGCCATCGACCGCCTGTTGGGGAAAACGAAACACGTCTTCCGTATGTCTCCCGCGTAGTACCAATGCTCTGCGACCTGTCTCAAGAATGCTTTCATATCGCAAATATACCTAAAGCTTGTGCCATTCTGGCGCATTTCCAGAATTAAATTCCTCCTTTTTTATATGAATTCAGTTTTTTATAAACTCCGCCTGTCCTGTTTTCGGTTTATAAAAAATAAAACGACAAACATTGTCGTCTTAAAAAATTATTATTAACTTAGCCGACGATTAACTGACCACTCAACTAAACTCAATTAACCTTTAACCATTGCAAAATGAAAAAACAATTGTTCTTCAAGGCAGCTGTGGCCGCATTGGTCATGGCTTGTAGTCTTTTGGGCAGTACTTTCTCTTTTGCCCAAAACAAGACGATCAGCGGAACAGTCGTTGATCCTCAGGAACAACCGATCATCGGAGCATCCGTGATGGTGATTGGCAATTCCCGCCTCGGCACGGTCACTGACGTGAACGGAGCCTTCTCGCTAAGTGTTCCCAACAATGCGAACATCAGCGTGTCCTGCATCGGTTACAAGACCGAGACCTTCGTCGTCGGATCCCAGAGTACCTATCGCGTCGTCCTCGAGGAGGACGCTGAGTTCCTCGAGGAAACGGTCGTCGTCGGTTACGGTGTCCAGCGCAAGAGCGATGTGACCGGCGCCATCTCGCAGGTCAAGGCCCAGGACATGGAGAACCGCTCCGTAGCTGACGCCTCCCAGGCCCTCCAGGGTAAGACCTCCGGTGTCCAGATCATCCAGACCTCGGCCAGCCCTGGTGCTAGCGGAACCATACGCGTCCGCGGTTATTCGTCCAATTCCGCTTCCGACCCTCTGATCATCGTCGACGGTCTCCAGGTAAGCAGCATCAATTACCTCGATCCTAACGTCATCGAGTCCATCGAAGTCCTGAAGGACGCTGCCTCGGCTGCTATCTACGGTGCTCAGGCTGGTAACGGTGTCATCCTCATCACCACCAAGACCGGTAACCGTGAGCGCAACGGCCGCGTCTTCTTCGACGGCCAGTACATCATCAACTCGCTGGCCAAGGTCCCCGAGGTGATGAACGCACAGCAGTACATCGGCTACATGACCGAGGCGGGATTCCTCGGCGAGGCCGCCCTCAAGACCTATGACGGCCATACCGACACCAACTGGTCGGACGTGACCTTCGCTCCCAGCCCCACCCAGCGCTACACCCTTGGTTTCCAGGGCGGAAACGACAAGGGCAACTTCTACACCGCCCTCACTTACTTTGACCAGGATGGTATCGTCCGTGGTGATTCCGACGTGTTCAAACGCATCTCCGCCCAGATCAACGCCGACTACAAGGTCAAGCCCTGGATTACCGTGGGTATCAACACTTCCTTCGAGAAGAACTTCAGGAGGACCGTTTCCGAGAACTCCGAGTATGGTTCGATGATGACGGCTACCCTCAACCTCGACCCTCTCACCCCGAACGTGTATTCTCCCAACAATCTGCCTGAGGTCTACCAGTCCAACATCGCTGCCGGCAAGCAGTACATCAAGGACGCTGATGGCAACTACTACGGCGTCTCCCAGATTGCAGAAAGTGAGCAGACCCACCCGTTCATCCTCCGCGACAACCACGATTCCTGGTCGGCCGGCATGAACGTCCGCGGTACCCTCTATGCGAACATCACCCCTATCAAGGACCTGGTGTTCACATCCCGCTTCGGCTACCGCTTCGGCTTCTCCAACAGCTCGGACTATTCCTTCCCGTTCTATGCGAGTTCGCAGAACAAGTCTGATACCTACAGCCTTAGCCAGACTTCACGAAACAACTGGTACTATCAGTGGGAGAACTTCGCGAACTACTCCAAGAAGGTCGGCAAGAGCACTTTCTCCGCCATGGCCGGTATGTCCTTCATCGAGAGCACGTCCAACTACGTGACCGGCAGCGGAAACGTCCTCCGTTCCTACGAGCCCAACTTCCGTTACCTGAGCTACCTGACCGCTGACTGTAACGACTCCGTATCCGGCGTCGAGTCCCTGTCCCGCCAGCTCGCCTACATGGGCCGTCTCGGATGGACCTATGACAACCGCTACATGCTCCAGGCCAACTTCCGCGCCGACGCTTTCGACACCTCGAAGCTCTCCGCCAAGAACCGTTGGGGTTACTTCCCGTCAATATCCGCAGGTTGGACCATCTCCAATGAGAAGTTCATGAGCGGCGTCAACAAGGACATCCTTTCGTTCCTCAAGCTCCGCGCTTCCTGGGGACAGAACGGTAACGTCAGCGTGCTGAGCGGCTATCCTTATACCGCCACCATCAGCATCGGCGGCTCCTCGGCATTCTTCTCCACCGGCGAGGCCCTTACGCTCGGTTCGGCTCCTTCGCGCCTTGCCAACCCGAACCTCCACTGGGAGACCTCCACCCAGTACGACTTCGGTATTGACGCCCGCTTCTTCAAGGATAAGCTCACCATGACCCTCGACTACTATGACAAGAGGACGAGCGGCCTGCTGGTCAACACGACTCCCGTTATGGAGACCGGTCTGAACTCCGTCACCCTCAACGCGGGTAACGTCCTCAACCAGGGTGTCGAGCTCGAACTCAGCTGGAGGGATCAGATCGGCGACCTCCGCTACAGCGTATCCGGCAATATTTCCACCCTGAAGAACAAGGTCACCTACCTCGATCCGTCCATCACCCGTATCGGAGGAACAGGCTTCTTCGACTACACCTGGACCTACTTCGAGGTCGGTTACCCGGTATGGTACATGCGCGGTTACAAGTTCACCGGTGTTGACAGCGCTAGCGGCCAGCCCCAGTTTGCAGACTATGACGGCGATGGCCAGATCAACAGCGCAGATGCCGCCTGGGATCTCGGCTGCGCCATCCCGGACTTCACCTACGGTCTCACCCTCAATCTCGCGTGGAAAAACTTCGACCTCGTTGTGTTCGGCACCGGTTCGTATGGCAATGAGATTGTCTCCTGCCTCCACCGTATCGACCGTCCTATGAACAACAACCTCAGTCTCTATTATACCAATCGCTGGACCGAGTCCAACAAGAACACCAACTATCCGAGACCCGGCTCCAACTTCGAGACCGAGTACTGGCATTCGAGCGCCTGCGTGTTCGACGGCTCGTTCTTCAAGATCAAGCAGATCCAGCTCGGCTACACCCTGCCGCAGTCGCTGCTGAGGGCCGTGAACATGACCACCGCCCGCCTCTATGTGTCGCTTGACGACTACTTCACTTTCACTTCTTACCCCGGATTCGATCCTGAGGCTTCCTCCGGTTCCACTTCCGCAATGGGTATGGACAAGGGCTCCTTCCCTCCGTCCAAGAAGGTCGTTTTCGGTGTCAATCTCGCATTCTAACCTAAAGACATTGAAGATATGAAAAAGATATTTATCGCTATATTCGTGACGCTTGCTGCGGTGGCCCTTACCTCCTGCAGCCAGGACCTCCTCAATATCCAGCAGAAGGGCGCCGTAGGTCAGGAAGAGTTCTACCAGAACGACGACGACGCCTTGGCGGCCATCACGGCCGTCTATGCCCAGATGAACTCGTACTACTACAACTACAAGTTCTTCTCGAACCTGCCGTCCGACAACATCTACTGCGGCGGCGGATCCCGTGGTGACAATGACCAGTGGGCACAGCTCAACGAGTTCCGTACACATCCTCAGACCGGCTCCCTCAGTAGCTATTATCGTGGCGCATACAACATCATTTTCAAGTGCAACCTCCTGATCAACAACATGGAGGCCAACACGGCCGTCACCAAGCGCGCTATCGCGGAGGCAAGGTTCTTCCGCGCCTGGGCGCACATGGTGCTGACTGAGTTCTGGGGCACTCCTCCGCTCATCACCGAGGTCCTCAGCGGTGCAGAGAAACCGGCCAATACTCCGAAGGCCGAACTCTGGAAGTTCATCATCGACGAGTTCGGAGCCTGCGCAAGCGACCTTCCTTCGAAGTCGAACAAGAACGACAAGAACGCCGTCTGCCGCATCACCAAGGAGTGCGCCCTCGCCCATCAGGGCAAGGCCCAGGTCCTCTCCGGTGACTATGCCGGTGCGAAGAGCACCCTCAAGAAGGTCATCGACTCCGGACTTTACGACCTTGTGCCGAGCAGCGAGTACGATAACATCCAGAGCAAGGAGGGAGACCTCAGCCCGGAGGTCGTCATGGCCATCCACGTGACTGAGAACGGAACCAACACCTACACCAACGACATGCTCTACCTGATGTGGGGCTGGCGTACGGACCACCTGACCTGTGTTCCCAACGGATTCTACAACAACAGCTGGGGCTTCATGAATCCTACCAAGGACTTCTACGATGCTTTCGTCGCCCACGACGGTCCTGATTCCTATCGTATCAAAGCCTCCGTCGCATCCTATGAGCAGGTGCTCCAGATGGATTTCACCGGAAAGCCCAAGTTCAAGACCATCAACCCCGTGCATGGAAATGAGGGATACTTCGACATGAAGTTCCGCTATCGTGACCAGAACGCCGTCAAGGCCCGCAATGGATACTCGTACATCAACGACCGTATGTACATGCGTTACGCCGAGGTGCTCCTCCTCTATGCTGAGGCCTGCGCCCAGTCCGGTGACGGCGACGGCAGCGGACTCAAGGCCCTGAACAAGATCCAGGAGCGCGCCGGAGCCCCTATCACTCCGCTCACACTGCAGAACGTCAAGGACGAGAAGCGCTTCGAGCTCTATCTCGAGGGCTGCCGCTTCGTCGACCTTGTCCGCTGGGGCGATGCTCCGAAGGCTCTCGCCGGTCACTATGAGAAGGTTCCTGAGTTCTCCCTGGATGAGAACGGCAACGGTTCTGTCACCTGGATGCCGTACAACACGGGCAAGACCTTCGGCTACCAGTCAGGCAAGAACGAAGTCTACCCGTTCCCTTACAGCGAGCTGCAGGTCAACGAGAACCTCGTACAGAACCCTGGATACTAGTCCTGCGGTTGATTGAAATGAAGATGGGTGGCCATTCGGTCACCCATCTTTCATTATGTCCGGAGCTTAAGGCTAAAGCTTTACGAGTTCGTAGTCTCTGGATCCCAGGCCTATCTTCTCGGCGTGCTGCATGCAGCTCTTCCAGTCGATGGTGGGACGGCTGTTCTTGAACAGGTCGAAATAGTTGACGAATCCGGGCTTGGACATATTGTCTCCGACCTGGCCGTTCTTGAACGGCTCGACGGCGTTGCACAGGTCTACGCAGGCCTGGTCTAGTGCGAGGGGATCGAAGGAGCACAGCATGCCGATGTCGGGGATGATAGGGGCATCGTTCTCGGAGTGGCAGTCGCAGTTGGGCGATACGTCCACTATGAGGGATATGTGGAAATTCGGACGGCCGTCCACGACGGCCTTGGCGTACTCTGCCATGCGGCAGCCGAGCATCTCGTTGGCGACGTTGTCGGCAAAGCTGATGGCGTCGAAATTGCAGGCGCCGAGGCACCTGCCGCAGCCGACGCAATCCTTGGTCACGGTCATCTTGCGGCGATTTTCGTCAAAGACGAGCCCGCCGTTGGCGCACTCCTTCTGGCATTTGCGGCAGCCTCGGCAGAGGACCGGGTCAATCTGCGCCTTTCCGGCGCTGTGCTGGTCCTTCTTGCCGGCGCGGGAGCCGCAGCCCATGCCGATATTCTTGATGGCTCCGCCGAATCCGGCCTCTTCATGCCCCTTGAAATGACTGAGACTGATGAAGATATCCGCGTCCATCACGGCGCGTCCGATATGAGCTTCCTTGACGAACTCTCCTCCACGTACGGGGACATCGATATCGTCAGTACCCTTGAGTCCGTCCGCGATGATAACGGGGCACCCGACGCTGAGCGGGGTGAATCCGTTCTCCCAGGCGCAATAGAGATGCTCCAGAGCATTTTTCCTGAAGCCGGGGTACATGGTGTTGCAATCGGTGAGGAAAGGCTTGCCGCCAAGTTCCTTGACGACATCCACGACGGCCTTTGCGAAATTGGGACGCAGGAAGCTGATGTTGCCCAGCTCCCCGAAATGCATCTTGATGGCGACGAACTTGCCGTCAAAATCGATGTTTCCGATACCGGCGGTACGGATCAGGCGCTGCAATTTGCGGGGGATCGGCTCCCCGTATGCCTTGGTTCGGAAATCCGTGAAAAAGACTTTCGGTTTCTCCATAGACTGTTATCTAAGGTCGGTTATGAAATAGTTTTTGTTCAGTTTCTTCGTGTCGAAGGAGAAGGCCTCCCTGGTGGTTGCAGGGGTCAGGGCGAAGTCCTTTACTGTGACGGTGATGACGTTTCCGTCCGATGTGTTGACCAGCAAGCCGGCTGGCTTCTTGGCAGCCGTGAGCATCAGGGACAGTTCCGTGATGTTGCCGTCCTTGGTCGCGGGCTCCAATACAGCCTGGGTAACTTTCTGTCCGTTGAAGGTCGTCGAAACGGTCTTCTTCAGCTTGAATGCCTTGTCGACTGCACCCACGATAAGAGCTGGATTGGCCTCGTAGTCGAGTCCGCCTTCCTTGACGCCCTCGATGTAGCACTCCTCGGCTGCCGTGTCAACGGTCCATCTCGTAGTGCCGTCGCAGTAGACTTCCAGGCCGTCACCCTTCATGATGAACGTATCCCCCTGGAGCTTTATGGTCCCCGATCCGCTGAGCGGTACCTGCCCGCTCATGGAGTAGGTGTATCCGAACGATGCACAGGCATCCGAAAGGGTCTTGGCGAAATCGGTCACGACGTTCTGTCCTGCGGCTGCGATGCACAGGAGCATGGATAGGAGTGCGGTCAGTCTTTTCATTTCATGAAGGATTTGAGGATCGCATCCAGCTCGTCGAAGTTCGTGATGAGCACCTGGCGGGGTTTCGATCCCTCCTGCGGGCCTACGATGCCGGCGGCCTGGAGCTGGTCCATTACACGACCAGCTTTTGCATAACCCATGCCGAGTTTGCGCTGAAGGTCCGAAGTCGAGCCTTTTTGTGACATTACCACCATCCTGGCGGCCTCCTCGAAGCGTTCGTCGAGGTCCTTCATGTCTATCATGCCGCCTCCGCCCTCGCCTTCTGCCGGCTCGGGGGAAGGGAGGTAGTACGGAGTGCTGTAGCTCTTCTTGTAACCCTGTTGGTCGCCGATGAACTCCGTGATGGTGTTGATCTCATCGTTGGAGATGAAGCCGCACTGGATGCGCTCGGTTTCAACTCCTGCGTAGTAGAGCATATCGCCGCGGCCGATGAGTTTCTCCGCTCCGGTATTGTCGAGGATGGTGTTGGAGTCAATGCGCGTGGTCACGCGGAAAGCGATCCTGGCGGGGAAATTGGCCTTGATGAGGCCAGTGATGACGTCCACGGAAGGGCGCTGGGTGGCTATGACGACATGTATGCCGGCGGCGCGGCCCTTCTGGGCGAGGCGCACGATCGACCCCATGATGCTCTTCTGCATATTCTTCGCCTCCGAGCCGCTGCCGCCTGACATGGCCAGGTCGGCGTACTCGTCGATGATGACCACGAGGTAGGGGAGGAAGCGGTGGCCGTTCTCAGGGTTGAGCTTGCGGTCCTTGTACCGCTCGTTGTAGAGCTTGATATTGTTCACGAAAGCCTTGCTGAGGAGTTCGTAGCGCTCGTCCATCTCGGTGCAGAGCGAACGCAGTATCTTCTCGGCTTCCTTGGGCTTCTTGACGATGGCGTTCTCGGCCTCCTCATCCTCGTCGGCATATGTCGGCAGCACGGCGAGATAATGCTTGAGCAGGCGGCCGTAAGCAGAGAATTCGACCATCTTGGGGTCGATGAAGACCATCTTCATCTCGGCCGGATGCTTGGAATAGAGGAGGGAGGCGATGAGGACGTTCAGGCCGACGGACTTGCCCTGCTTGGTGGCTCCTGCCACGAGGAGGTGAGGCGAGTCTGCCAGGTCGAAAACCTTGACCTTCTTGGTAATGGTGCAGCCTATGGCGACGGGCAGTTCCGCCTTGCTGTTGCGGAACGCCTCGTCGTTCAGCAGGCCTTTTATCGGCACGATGGAAGGCTTGTCGTTGGCAACTTCGATACCTACCGAGTCGGGAAGGGTGACGATACGCACTCCGCGGGCGTTCAGGGACATGGCTATGTCGTCCTGCAGGCTGCGTATATTGGCTATCTTGACTCCGGGTGCGGGGTAGACCTTATAAAGGGTGACCGTCGGGCCGACGATGGCCTTGACGTCCACGATCTCGATCTTGTAGTTCCTGAGCGTCGAGCGGATCTTGTTGTTGTTGCGGTTGAGCTCCTCGTCGGAGACTATCTGCGCGCCGGAAGAATGGTCTTCGAGCAGGTCCAGGCTGGGGAACTTGTACGAAGGTAGTCCCTCAGGAGGATCCAGGCGTATGTCGATGCGGGGAAGCTGCTCCGTCACTTCTGTCTGGAGGTCCTCGCCTCGGTCGATCTCGAAACTGCCGTCAGGCTTGATTTCTTCCGGTTGCGCCGGCTTGGGAGTGGATTTCACGGGCACCGCCACAGGAATGACGGGGGCCGGCTCCGGTTCAGGCTGCGGCTCGGGTTCCGGTTCGGGCTCCCGGCGCTTTCTGAACGGCAGGATGGGCTTGCGCTCTGAGACTTTCTCTTCTTCCTCCTCGAACCTCGGGGCGGCTTCTTCCTGTTCATCTTCATCCTTCGCACCCAGCTTGCTGAACCAATTGGAGAAACGCCTGCTGGACAGGATCAACCATCCGAAGGTGAGGGCGCAGAGCAGGACTCCGGTCACTGCGGGACCGAACAGGTTGGTGAACCAGTTGGTGACATGGGCGCCGCATTCGCCGCCGGGGCCTGCGCCGAAGAGCGTCTGTATGCCGGCCAGCCGGCCGATGAAGGCGCAGAGCAGCGCGGCGATGAGCGCGCCGCTCAGGGTGACGAGCGCGGTCTTGAGCAGGGAGCGCTTCCAACGGCCGGCAAGCAGCCGTACCGCCATGGCGAAAAGCAGGAGAAGGAATGCGAAGCTGCCAAGTCCGAACCATTTTACCATCAGGGTGTTGGCCCATCTGAGTCCGAGCTTGCCCCCAAGGTTGGCCACGCCGACGGCCTGGTCCATCATCGCCGGATCACGGAGCAGGCTCTGGTCCTGCTTCCAGGTGAAGATATAGGAGACCATGGCAAGCAGTGTGAACAGGGCGAACAGCGCGAGCAACGCGCCTAAAGCCCTGACCGCACTGGTCTTCTGCCTGTCGTCCCAGGTATTCCAGAATTTGAGTTTGGGCAGTCTGATCATTTCTTCCGGTTGTTTTTCCTTCTCTTGTTGTTCCATCCGCGGTTCTGGGGCTGCTGGACGCCTCCTACGTTGATGCTCATGCCGGGCCTCGAGAACGAGGCGGAATCAGCTATCTTGGTGAGGCTGATGCCTTCGGGGACCTTGATGCGGTAGTCGGAAAGCTTCTCGATATCGCTGAAGATGGTCTTGTCGGCGACGCTGTCCTTGTTCCAGATGAGATACTGCTGGCGCATGTAGATGGCCAGCGAGCGAATCATCGCGGTCTTGACCTCGCCTTCCGGCTCGGTGGCGATGAGGTCTATGATGCTTTCGATATTGCGGCCGTAGTGCGTGGCCTTGACCGGCTTGCCCTTGAGGGGGATGACCTGCGGCCTGGAGTTGAGGTTCTCGACGACCGGGGCGGGATATGGCGAGTCTATGTCGAGGTCCAGCCCAGCAATCAGGTAGAGGTGGTCCCAGAGCTTCTGCTCGTAGTTCTCCTGCTGGTGGACCTGGGGGTTGAGGAGCTCCATGACCTTGACCACGGCCTTGGCCTGTTCGGTCCTCTTGTCCCTGTCCTCAATGTCCCTGAGCTGCTCGACCATCTCGAGTATGTTGCGCCCGTATTCGGGCATGCGGAGTTTCTCCCTTTCGGTGTTGTAGTATAACTTGATGGTATTGTTGTTAGCTTCCATGAAACCTGTTTTAACACATAACTTACAAAGATAATCAAAAACCGCAACTATTACCGTTTTATTTTCCAAGAAACTGTTTTTAGGTTTTCAATTTGTCAAAGACTGTTTTTATGTGTACCTTAGCAGGTTGTAAAACACAAGAAACACTATGACCAAGGCATTCTGCGTAGCGGGACATACCTTTCACCTCGAGCTGCCGGACGGGTCCCCCCTCTGGCCTCTCCTGACCCAGTATGACGGGTTCGTGACCGAGCCTGTGGAGGATCCGCTTTTCGTCCTCTCCGCCGTGGAGAGCCTGCCCGAAACGGACAAGGCTCCCCTCTATGTCGCTGAACCGGAGGATGAAGGCCAGCCCCGCCTGGACCTTTATTCGTGCAAGGAAGGATGCCTCGTCGAGATGGCACCGCTGGCCAGCCTGCCGCCGTGCGCGAAGATGCTCATGTCTCCGGACTACAGCAAGGGCAGCCTCCTGTTCCTGAAGCGGTCCCAGTCTTCCGCCGTGTTTGCCGTCAACAATTCCCTCATGCTCATGTTCGCGTTCCGCAGCGCTCCTTACAAGACCCTGGAAATGCACGCCTCGGTCATCATGAACGGCGGCAAGGGATATCTTTTCCTCGGTAGGAGCGGCACCGGTAAGAGCACGCACAGCAGCCTGTGGCTCAAGTATATAGAGGGGAGCGAACTGATGAATGACGACAATCCCGTCATCCGTGTATGCGAAGACGGCGTCACCCGGGTATTCGGCTCGCCGTGGAGCGGGAAGACCCCTTGCTACCGCAATGTCAGCGCCCCGATAGGCGCCATCGTGCGCATACGCCAGGCCAAGTTCAACGCCATCAAGCGGCATAACACTCTTGAGGCCTATGCTTCCGTCTATTCGTCCTGCTCCGGCTTCAAGGCCGACCGCGGGATGGCTGACGGCCAGCACAAGACACTGGAGCACATTGCTTTGCATGTACCGTGCTATACGCTGGACTGCCTCCCGGACGAGGAGGCGGCGCGTGTCTGCGCGGCTGCGGTAAGAGGGGAGGTACGGGATGAATAAGGTCGTCGTGCCGAACGCCATCCTGCTGGGTGAAGTCAAGTCGCTTCTCGCCGAAGGCAAGGATGTCGTGATCCCCACCAAGGGCAACAGTATGCTGCCCTTCATCCGCGGGGGACGCGACAGCGTGAACCTTCGCCGGCTGGAAGACATCGAGGTGGGCGACATAGTCCTTGCGGAGATCCGCGAAGGGGTTTACGTGCTGCACCGCGTATTTGCGATCGACGGGGAGTCCGTCACCCTCAAGGGGGACGGCAATCTCCGGGGTGTTGAGAAGTGCCGGCGGTCGGATATCGCCGGAACGGCATTGAGTGTATTGAAGGACAATGTCAGGGAAGTGGACTGCAGGGCCCCGAAGGCCATGCGCCGGGCACGGGCCTGGCGCGCATTGGGGAGGCCCTTCCGCCGCGTTTTCCTGGCGATATACAGAAGGGTTTTTATATGAAACTAGTAGAAGGATTCAGGCTCCGCCAGTTGGGCGGGGAGTTCATAGTGACGCCGGAAAGCGTCGCGCAGATCAATTTCAACAAGCTTATCTCCCTCAATTCTTCCGCGGCTTACCTGTGGAAGTCGGTTGAAGGCAAGGAGTTTACCGCAGATACCCTCAAGGACCTGCTTCTAGACCGTTACGAGGTCTCCGAGGAGATCGCCGCGCGTGACGCGGAGAGTATCGCGCGTACCTGGGTCGAGGCAGGGATCGCAGTAGAATAGCCATGAAGGACTTCCGCACTTGCATGAAAGGCCTGGCGGCGATGGGCCGCCCGCTCCGGGGGAAGGTCCTCGTGAGCTGCCTCATCGGAGTGGTGCGCATCGCCGCTTCGATGGCTTTCGTGTGGGTGTGCAAGGCCCTCGTGGACATTGCAACGGGCGTTTCCTCTGAGCCCATGGGCCTGTATGTCGGATACATGATCGGGATCATGCTGGTCCAGGTCGTTTCAAGCGTTGCCTTCGGCTGGTGGGAGGGAATGATAGTCACCAAGACCCAGAACATGTTCAGGGCCAAGGTCTTCGGCCATGTACTGGACAGCGAGTGGAACGGACGTGAGGCTTTCCATTCCGGGGACATGGTGAACAGGCTCGAGGAGGATACGCGGGTGGTCGTCGACCTCCTCTGCACCCGCGTGCCTGATTTCATCGTGACGCTGGTGCAGCTCGTGGCCGCCTCGGGGTTCCTGTTCGTACTTGAGCCTTCCTTGCTGTGGGTGCTGCTCATCCTCATGCCGGTGGCTGCCATCGGCAGCAAGATGTTCTTCAAGACCATCCGCAAGCTCACCTCCCTCATCAGGGCGAAGGACAGCGAGATCCAGGGACACATGCAGGAGCATCTACAGCAGCGCGTCCTTGTCAAGACGCTTGGATGCTCGGACCAGGTGATAGACAGGCTTGACGACCTCCAGAAGGATGTGATGGACAATACCATACGCCGCCTGAACTACAATGCCGGCGCGCGTTCCTTCCTGCGGATAGGATTCATGGCCGGCTATGCCGCAGCGTTCCTCTGGGGAGTGTTCGGCATCAAGAGCGGCGCCGTGACCTTCGGTATGATGACGGCTTTCCTTCAGCTTGTCGGGCAGGTCCAGCGGCCTATCGCCGACATCAGCCGCCATATTCCCGCGTTCATCCATTCGCTCACTTCTGTCGAGCGTATCCTCGAACTGACCGATCTTCCGCTCGAGGCTGCGGGTGAGGATATCGTGTTCACCGATGCCCCCGGCATCCGCCTCGAGGATGTCAGTTTTGCCTATACTGATGTGCCGGAGGGAGTTGCTTCCCAGCTGGTGCTGGAGCATTTCTCCTATGATTTCAAGCCTTCTACCGTCACTGCGGTGATGGGTGTCACAGGTGCCGGCAAGAGTACCCTTACACGTCTCATACTTGCGCTCCTGCACCCTTCACGCGGCTCCATAGTGCTGTATTCCGGTGACCGCAGCGTCCCCGTCAGCCCTGCCACGAGGTGCAATTTCCGTTATGTGCCCCAGGGCAACAGTCTCATGAGCGGTACCGTCAGGGACAATCTCCTGCTCGCCAATCCTTCCGCTTCGGAGGAAGAGATGAAGGAGGCCCTGCATCTGGCTGTAGCCGACTTCGTGTTCGACCTGCGCGACGGTCTTGAGACGGTCTGCTCCGAGAAGGGCAGCGGGCTCAGCGAGGGCCAGGCGCAGCGCATCGCCATCGCCCGCGCGCTCCTGCACCCGGGAGGGGTGCTCATCCTCGATGAGGCCACTTCAGCACTTGACAGGGACACTGAGGACGAACTGCTTCGCAGGCTGTCTCAAAAAATAAGCGGCGGGAAGACCATCTTATGGATCACCCACCGCGAATCAGTCACCAGCATCGCCGATGCCGTGCTCAGGATCTGATCATTCGTGATCGCGGACGCAACGGACGTTGGCCGCAAATGATTTCTTGGAAGAATAACCGATGAAGAGGTCCGGACTCTCATCGAAGAAATACCTGTAGAAAGCCTGTTCGGCATCTTTCTCGTCGGCAGTCCAGAAGGCGGCATAATCGTACATCGAATCGAAATCGACGCGGTTCGCCATCTTGGACGCGTATCCCAGAGGGATCATCGAAAGGCCGAGCTTGTCGGTGATATTCACGTCAGGCCAGTATTCCCACATCTTTTCGCCGTTGAACCTGAGGTCTCCCATGAAATAGCCGGCCGCAGACTGGAAACGTACAGACGGGTCGGGACGCTTGTCAAGGACGGCGGACGCCGCGTCGGCCCAGTCGTCGAGCGTGGAAAGCCTCCATCCGTCGGGACATGCCGATATGGCTTCGTTCCAAGTATAGAAGCGTCCGAAGACATCCGAGACGGTCTCGCAATTCTCAAGGGCGGTGCCGGATCCCTTGTAGGCAAGGTTCTCCCTGAACCAGTCCTTTGCTCCGACAGTGGCGCAGAGGTAGCTGTGCCCGTCCCTGGGGTCGGTGAAGAAGAAATCCCTTCCTTCCGCAGCGGTAAGGCCGGTGATGCTTCCGTTTTCACGGCCGGCCCTGACGATTGTGACGGACTGTGTGGTCGTGCTGTTGTAGTAGCCGTCGGCAAAGGCCGCACAGGTCAGTGTAACCGTGCAGAGAGAGTCCGGAAGTGTCAAGGTGAATGTATCGGTGGTGTCCCTCATGTTGAGGGTGGTAGTGTACCAGCAGTACCCGACCTTCGATCCGTCATCGGCAGTCACGTCCTTGGCGGTGAAAGTGAAGCTCTCGCCAGCGGTCGCAAACATGGGAAGCGTGAATTCGGGAGCTCCGGTCAGGTATGAGTAGCTCTCGGTCTTCTCTTTCTCGCATGATGCTGCGCATAACAGGACGAATACGGCTGAAGCGAGCAGGATGTATTTCTTGATATCCATTACGGTATTCATGATCGATTAACACGCAAATATCGTGATTTTCGGCTTAAAAACCATTACCTTTGTACAAATACTTTGCCGTTCCATACATGAGGTTCCCGTTTCTGCCGTCCAGGCTCCGTTCATTCAGGCTGCTCTCCCTTCCGTTCAGCCTCTTCTTCCTTGTCCTGCTTGCCAGCCAGGGATGCAACCGTTACGTGGCGGTGACCGGGTATGCCCAGGGCGGGACCTATTCAGTGAAGTTCAATGCCGCCGGCGTCCGTGTTCCGCGCGCTGAGATAGCCGCTGCCATCGATTCCGTGCTGACACTGGTGGACACGACTCTGTCGGGTTATAACAAGGCGTCGATACTGAGCCGTTTCAATGCCGGGGAGACGGTTATTCCCAACAAGCTTTTTTCCGACATCTACGCCTATTCCCGCGAGATCTGGGAGGAGACCGACGGGTGCGTGGACGTGGCGGCCGGACCGCTTTTCGATGTATGGGGCTTCGGTTTCTCGACGGATTCCCTGCCTTCCGACGCCAAGGTGCGCGAAACGCTCGCCTCATGCGGCATGGCGCGCCTGCGCCCTTACTTCGCCCCCGGCGAGTCCCTTGACTCCATCGCTTTGCTCTCTGCCTCCGACTCCGATATCTCCTCCGGTGCTTCTGGGCAGGCCCCTTCGCGCCTGAACTTCAATGCCATCGCCCAGGGTTATACCTGCGACCTGGTGGCGGATTATCTCCGCTCCATCGGGGTGAAGGATATGCTCGTAGACATCGGTGAGATCTACTGCGCCGGGCGCAATCCCGCCGGGCGGGACTGGAGCATCGGCGTCGACCGTCCGGTCGACGGTAATGACACGCCCGGCGCGGACCTGGACGGCGTCTGGCTGTCCGCCGGCCGCTCTTGCGGCATCGTCACGTCCGGAAATTACCGAAAGTTCTACGTCCGCGACGGCCGCAAGCTTGCCCATACCATCGATCCGCGAACCGGCTATCCTGTCGACCACTCGCTCTTGAGCGCTACTATTGTCGCCTCTTCCGCCGCCGCGGCCGATGCCTATGCAACATACTGTATGGTCCTGGGTTATGAAGACGCCCGGGCTTTCATCGAAAGCCGCTCCGACCTTGAAGGCTACCTCATCCGTGACGTGGACGGCTCCATGGTCGAGTGGGCTTCCCCCGGCTTCACCCTCCGGTAGCTTTTCCCCTTTACCTTCTTGCCGAAGGATGAGGGACAAGCGGAGGAGGTGATCAGAGCGAGCTGATGACGTCGAGGACGAAGAGGAGGGTCTGGGCGAGGAAATCAACGGCATTGGCGAGGGGTGTGGGGCAGCCGCCCAGGGCCTGAAAGGCTATGGCGGCGACCGAGGCGGCCATCAGAGCCGAGGTAAGGGGCAGCGCCAGCAGGTTTGTGAGAATGAAATACTTGGGGAAACTGTGGAAGCGTATCCAGGCAAGCGGCGCCGTGAAGATCTGACAGGATACCGCCAGGGCGGCAGCCTGCCAGATGCGGCGAATGGGTTGGAATGCCCGTCCGTTGTCAGGATACCAGGCGGAGAGGCGGGGATACAGGAGGGTGATGCCGGTCATGGCGAGATAGGAGAGCTGGAAGCCGAGGCTTGTGATGACGTCCGGTCGGAATGCGAGCTGTAAGGTCAGCGCGGTCATCAGGATACGGACCGGACTGGTCCGGCGTTCCGGGAAGAGTGAACAGGTCTCGCGGATAAGGATGAACAGGAAAGCGCGGACTATGGACGGACCGGCTCCTGTGGCCAGAGTGTAGAATCCTGAAAAGGCAACGATGAGGATGCCGCGCAGACGGCGGAGGAAGGGTGTGTTGCCGACAATGGACAGCAGTTTACTGACAATCAGGTAGATGACGCCAAGGTGAAGTCCGCTGAGGGCGAGGATGTGCGAAGCGCCGCTGGCGCGGAATGCGGCCGTCTGCTCCGCAGTGAGGCCGCTCCTGTCGCCGGTCAGCAGGGCGGCGACCAGGGAGTGCGTGCTGCCGTGCGTGAAAGGCAGGGCGGCTATGAGCCG
>JAEEGL012827292.1_pt1 | contig 62388 bp, 47 predicted proteins | sample 9134231 | NCBI WGS metagenome assembly JAEEGL01 (sample SAMN16246548, study PRJNA631951) | gut metagenome | biome: gut microbiome; feature: rumen; material: fiber-attached | host: Bos | place: Iran: Karaj | collected 2018-10
AGATTAGAGACCCTATGTGTTCAATGCTGTGTACATTAAAAAAGAGTAACTATAATTCATTATTAACCAGGCATTTGCCCTTGAAATTAGCTTGCTTCCCAAGCTGAGGGCCGCGGGTTCGAGTCCCGTTTACCGCTCAAACGAGTAATGCACTAGCAATCAAGTAATTAATGCTTGGTTGCTAGTGCTCTTTTTGCTCATAAAGCGATTAACACTTCAAATAAAGGTCCTGTCTGAGGCGTTGCCAACGCAACTATGCTCCATACGCATTTCTTGATTTGGAGGTAGTGTTAGAAAATGCGGTCTCAACAAAAATATTGTGAAAAAAGCAAAAAATGAGTTTCGGTTGCCGAGGGTTTTCACTATCTTTGCCACATCTTATATAATTAATGGCTGAAATGATAAAGAAATTATTCATGTTGTTGTGCCTCTTGTGCGCAATGACAGCAACTGCCCAGGTTGTGAAACCGGGCAGCGCGAGGACACTGGTTGACAGTTGCGGCTTTTTCCCGCAGTTGAGTCCTGATGGACTGTGGCTGCTTTATTCACCCACCGATGCTACCCAGCTGATGTTGAAAAATCTGTCGACAGGGACCGAGAAGGTTGTTGCGGCAAAGGATTATCCGGGTTTTGATGCCATCTTCGGTGGCGACGGCAAGGTCTATTTCGTCACACAGGCGCGCAAAAAGAACGGCCTGTTATATCGCACGGGCCACTGCTATGATCCCGCCACTGGCAAGGATCAGGTGGTGCTCAAGGCGCAGCATGGCCGCGTCCAGCCATTGCAGGCGGCACATGGCGTCGTCATCAATGGCGAGAAGCAGGTTTATCACAGCAACTCCAAGGTGGGCGCCTATGCCTACACGCGTGGCACCACCCTCTACTTGGTTGACGAGAAGGGTGTGACGCGCTCGATACAGCCCGACCGCACGAGCAACGGCCTGTTGTGGGCCTCGCTCTCGCCTGACGGTACACGGGTGATGTTCGAGTCAGCGACCAGGGGCATTCTGATTTGTGACTTGAATGGCCAGATCATTAATGAGCTGGGCCCGTTCCTGATGCCCTGCTGGTACAACAATGACTATATCGTTGCGATGAGCAACGCAGGCAACTCGCGCATCAATGGATCGCGCATCTGGTTGCTGTCGGTTGACGGGCGCGTGTGTGAACCCATTTCGCCCGAGGATGAACGTGCTGTGCAGCCCATGGTGGCCAGCGGCAAGGTCATCTACACGATTCAGTACAGCGGCGAGGTGAAGCAAGTAGAACTGAACCTCGCTCCTGCTGCTTCGCCGGTCATGGCGTCGGGCAAGGGAAAGAGTCAAAAGGTGAAGAACCCCGTGAGCAAGAAAGACGTGCCGCGAGTGTTCATCAACCCCGGCCACGGCGGACATGACAGCGATGACCGTCACATCCCCACATGGGTGATCGGTGCTCGTGACACATTACATTACTACGAGTCCAACTCTAACCTCACTAAGGGCCTCGCCCTGGAGGCGATTCTCCAAAACAAGGGCTACGAGACGGCCATTTCACGCACGACCAACACCACCGAGGACGATTTGGATTTGTTTGAAATCGTGGCTTTGGCCGCCAACAGTGGTGCCGACATTTTCTTCTCGATTCACAGCAATGCCACTGGCACACAGAACCGTGTGAACTTCCCTCTTGGCCTTTACCGCGGTTGGGATGGCAAACCGGCTGTCGAGGGCAGTCTCCAACTCAGCGAGGCGGTGATGAGGAACCTCTACCTGAACGACGTCGCCGTGTGGTCTCACAAGGAGCGCAGCCGTGGCGATTGGTCATTCTATGATTGGGGCTACCGTGTCGGTCTGGGCGTGTTGCGCTACAACAAGTTGCCCGGCATGTTGAGCGAGGGCTCCTTCCATGACTACCTGCCCGAGCGCGAACGCCTGTTCTGCGACAACTATTGCTGGCTGGAGGCATGGAACCAGTCGATAGGCATCGATGAATACTTCGGCCGTGAGGGCAAATTCAAGAACGGCGTGATTGCGGGCGCTGTGCGATGGGAGGATACCCCGCGCCGCGACCAGGACCAGCGCGTCTTCGGCGAGGACCGCTTGAAACCGTTGAACGGTGCGTTGCTGCGCCTGTATAACAGCCGTGGCGTGCTTGCACGCATCTACACGCTTGACAACCGCGATAACGGCGTGTTCGTGTTCACCAATCTGCCCAAAGACAAGTACAAGCTGGAGCTCTATTACGGCAACGAGGATCTGTATATCACGACCCATGTGAAGGCAAAGAGCAACCAGACCACCTACAAGAACTTGAAGATGAGGAAGGACATGAAGCCCAAGAAAAAGAAAAAATAAGCTTCACCGATGTGACTTCTTGATAATGATAGATTAAAAGAAATTAGGATGATGAAAAAACTGGTCGTCATTTTGGCACTGGTTGCCATGCTGCAGCCGATGTGTGCCCAAGAGGTGGAAGTGACCTCGCTCAAGCGCCTGCTCGAGGGTGTTGAGGGACCTGCTTTTCACCCTGTGCTCAACGCGTCGGGCGACCGCTTGTTGTTTGCCGGCGACAATGGGGCACTGAAGGTCTATGACTTTTCCGACAATGTGACTCAAGTGGTGACGCGCGACTATGTGGCTGGCAACGATGCCTGCTTCGGCGGCGATGGAAAAGTCTATTTCGTCACCCAGCAGATGGATGAAAACCACTTGATTTACCGCACGGGCAACAGCTATGACCTGGTGACGGGCCGCAGCGCTGTAATCACCCAGCCGCAGCACGGAGCAGTGCGTGCCGTGTCTGCAACTCGCGGTGGAACCCTCAGGGCGCCTGCTGCCAACTACACCTCGAGCGATGACATCGGCGATGCTGCCTGGACCGAGGGCAGCCGTGTCCACGTCATTGTGGGTGGCGAGGAACGTGTCTTTGCACCCGTGGATTCTTGGGCGGGCTATTTGTGGGCCTCGCTCTCGCCCGATGGCAAACGTGTCGCCTTCTTTGCGGCGGGCAAGGGCATCGTGATCATCGACCTGCGCGGCCAGATGCTCGCCATGCTGGGCAACTATGAAATGCCATGCTGGTACAACAACGACTATCTGGTGGCACAAAACGCCAAGGATGACGGTCACCAGTTCACCTCCTCGCAGATCCTGCTGCTCAAGGCCGATGGCACCTTCAAAGCCGAACTCACCAAGCCGGCCTCAATGACGATGCAACCCACCTGCGGTGGGGGACGCATCGTCTACACGACCATCGACGGCCTGCTCTATGAGATGACCATCAACATTCACGAGTAAACCACTACAACGTCATGAAAAGGGATTTCTTCAGATTTGCGGTCATGGCGATGCTGGCGGCCTTTGTCGTGAGTGTCGCAACTGCCCAGCAGCCCCATGTCTATATCAACCCGGGGCATGGTGGCTATAACAGCGATGACCGCAACGTGGTCATCTATCCGTTCGCCCAGGGCGATACGGCAGGCTCGTGGGAGTCCAAATCCAATCTGCGCAAGGGGCTCGCCCTGCAGGAGATTCTGCAGAAGAAAGGCTACAATACCTCCATCTCGCGCGTGACCAATACCACCGCCGACGATCTGGCGCTCTCGACCATCGTGGCCCTGTGCAACCAGAGCGGTGCCGACGTTTTCTATTCGGTGCACAGCAATGCCACTGGCACGAGCGCACGATGCAATTACCCGATGGTGTTTTATCGTGGCTACACGGGTTCGCCTCAGGTCGCCTATGCCGATGTGCTGGCGGCCGACTTGGAGCCTTATCTGTATGCCAACAAGAACACTGTATGGACCAGCAGCTACCAGATTTGGGGCGACTGGTCGTTCCGTCCCGAGTGGGGCACTCAGGGATATGGCGTGCTGCGCGGCAACTACGCTGTCGCCAACTTGAGCGAAGGTTCGTTCCACGATTACATCCCCGAGGCTTACCGTCTGCTCAGCCCTTATTACTGCTGGATGGAGGGGTGGAACATCTCATTAGGCGCCGACTTGTATTTCGGCCGTGTGGGCAATTATGGCTTGGGCGTGGTCACCGGCAACGTGCGCGATGAACACAACAAGCGCCTTCAGGAGTGTGCCCAACCGTTCGTCGTCTTTGGCGACGATGACCTGATGCCCGTCCACAATGCCGAGGTGCGGCTGCTCGACGGCAACGGCAACGTGGTGCAGACTTGCACAACCGACACGCTGCGCAACGGCATCTATCTTTTCAAGTATGTCACCCCGGGCACTTACACCCTACAGGTGGGCAGCCCTCTGCATATCACCCAGAGCAAGACGGTCATGGTGAATGCTAACGTGCCAACCTACCAGAACTTCTACCTCAAGAGCATCGATGACGCACCTCCCGAGGTGGTGGAGTACTGCCCCGTGTGGCATGAGGGCGACCCGGCCGTGCTGTGCAGCACGCCCATTGTCCTTACCTTCAACTGTAATATGGACAGTGCCACGACGTGCAGCGCTTTCACCCTGAATCCGCCTGTCGAGGGTGATTTCAAATGGGAGAATTCCTATCGTCGCCTGACGTTCACCCCCAAGGACGCCTTTGACGTGAATACACTCTACACGCTCACACTCAAGAAATCAGCCGAGCATAGCGGTGGCACGCCCATGGCGCAGGACTTCACAATGCAGTTTTATACCCAGGCACGCAATCACCTCACCGAGCTGGCCGTCTTCCCCTACGAGGACGCTCCGGTGCACTACACGACCCCCACCGTGGAATTGCGTGTGGATTCTCTGCTCGACACCTACAATTTGTTCCGTCGCATGCGTGTGCTTGACAGTGCCGGCGAAGAGGTGCCTTGGAACAAGCGCAGCATCAAGTACAACAAGAGGGGGGACGATTATGGCTTCGTGCGCATTCCACTCGTCAGAGATCTCGTTCCGGACGAAGACTACCATCTCATCCTCGACGCTGACATCGCCGACACTGCCGGCAACCATTTGCCTGCTGCCCGCGACATCATTTTCCATGCTGTCGATGCTGGCGCCGACAAACCGGGTATGGCGTTGGTCGAGGGGTTTGATTACTGGGAGGATCATCCCTACTTGGGCATGGGAAGTAACGGCAATGCCAGCTGCAATAGTGAATATGATTTAGGCTTGCTTGGTGGCGCCTTGGTGATCGACTACCAATTTGCGAATATGGACGGGCAGATCTTCTTGACATATTCTCCTGATTGGGACTTGGAGAAAGAAGAGTGGGAACAGCCTTTTGTTCGCGGTAACAAGCTGGGTATCCATGTGTGGGGTGATATGTCCTATAATGATCTCTTGGTGAAACTCATTTCGCCCACAGTGAGCGGTGTCGTCATGGTTCCGCTTTGCAAGATTGACTTCCATGGATGGCGGTATGTTGAGGTGAATTTGAAAGATCTCGTTCCGGATAATGATTATTTCTTGAAAGAATTGATACTGCGGTGCGGAAGCGAGATGATGGGTAAGACAGGCACCCTCAAGTTGGATGATATGGTGAGAGGTGAGTCTAGTGGCATCGAAGAGGTAAAGATGGCCAACCTCAAGGTGAAGTGTGATGGCGACTACATTGTCGCCAGTGCCGACACCTGGGTGCAGGGTGTGGAACTGATCGACGTGAATGGCCGATGCGTGAAAGCTGCCGCTGGCAACTGCTTGAATGTGGCCGACATCGCACCTGGAGTCTATCTCGTGCGGGTTCACATCAACGGCACCTCCTCAACCCATAAGATTCTCCTCAACTAAATGCGATAGCTTTTATAGTATCTATAGTATCTATAGTATCTATAGTATCTATAGCTTTTATCCCACCGAGAACAACAGGAAACTGACAAAATGTCAGTTTCCTGTTTAATTTTTGTGAAAAACCTGACACGCTGGCTGAGCTTTTTAACGCTGGTTAAACTTTGGCCCCGTGGCACAGGTTTTGCTTAAATTGAGGTGAACACCATGGCCATCGACCAGGTGCGAGAGTAAAAAGAAAATTAATAGACTCATAAACAAAAATAAAAAATTAGGAGGTAAAGATTATGTATTTTCCTGTAATTCGTAACAACCGCACTAACAACTGGTTAGACACCGCATTTAACGACTTGTTTGACATGGACTGGACGCCGCGCTGCGTCGCTACCGCCCCTGCCGTCAACGTCAAGGAGAGCGATAAGGCCTTCACCATGGAGGTTGCCGCTCCGGGTCTCAAGAAGGAGTTCTGCAAGGTCAACATCAATGACGAGGGCAACCTGGTTGTCAAGATCGAACACAAGGCCGAGCATGAGGACAAGTCTAGCGAGAAGGAGGGCGAGAAGTTCCACTATGTGCGCCGCGAGTTCTCCTACACCAACTACGAGCAGACCTATATCCTGCCCGATGAGGTGGACAAGGAGCATATCAGCGCCAAGGTCGAAGACGGTGTCCTCTCCATCGAGATGCCCAAGCTCGCTCCCGAACCCGAGAAGAAGATGGACCGTGTCATCGAGATCGGTTAAATGATGCTGGCGCTTTTCATCGCGCCGCAGACGTCTCAACGTCAGGCTTGGCTTGACTGAAAGCAGTAACTTGCATTCACCGCCTGCCACATCAATTGGTGTGGTGGGCGGTGATTTTTTAGTTAATATGTGTTTATGTAAGTTAAATTAGACTTAACTGCGCGTATTTGTGTGAATTTTTGTGTCATTTCACATTGAATTTGCATAATTTTGTAGTCGAGGAATATGATGAATGCCCGTTTTTGCTGTTAAATTAACATAGCAATACAAAAATTAACTTTTCACTGATGATTAAAGGTCAAAATACAATCTTGATTGCTGAGAGCAGCACGACGCGAACCGAATGGTCGTTGATTGAGAACGGTCAAGAGGTGGAACACGCGTTCACTTCGGGTTTGAACCCGTTTTTCATGACTCGTCGCGAGATCAGTCACAGCATCCGCCTGGAGTTGCCGCCCACGTTTTTCAAGCGCCGCTGGAGCCATGTCTATTTCTATGGCGCCGGCTGTTCTGGTCCCGAGAAGAATAAGATCATCGAGGGGTCATTGGTGGCGCAGTTCAAGACGCCCGTGACGGTGATGAGCGACCTGCTGGGTGCTGCGCGCGGACTCTTGGTGCGTGGGCCGGGTTTGGCCTGCATCTTGGGAACTGGTAGCAATTCCTGTTTCTATGACGGCAACCAGATTGTGAAGAATGTACCCGCGTTGGGCTTCATCTTGGGTGACGAGGGCAGCGGCGCTGCGCTGGGTCGCGTGTTCCTGGGCGATGCGCTCAAGGGGCTTGCTCCCAAGGAACTGACCGAGGCATTCTTTGACAAGTACAAGGTGACGCGCGCCGAGGTGCTCGATGCAGTGCTCAACAACCCTGCCGCCACGCGCAACCTGCGTGCCTATTCCTTCTTCCTGAGTGAGCATCTCGATAGCCCCTATGTCCATGACATGATTGCGCATGAGTTCAGGCGCTTCTTCGAGCGCAATGTGAGTCAGTATGACTACAAGAACTATCCGGTCAACTTCGTCGGCTCCATTGCCACCACCTACAGCGAGATCCTTCTCGAGGTGGCCAACGATTTCGGCGCCACGGTGCGCAAAATCCTCCTCAGCTCCATGCCGGGCCTCGTGGCTTATCACAGCGACAAAGCTTGAGACAACGATTAGTCATTGATTGCTCTAATACCGAAAATGAACGAGATGAATAACTGGAGATTGTTATTGATCATCATGGCCTTGGCCATTGTGTCGAGCGTCCGTGCTCAGGACGTTCAGGCCATTGCCGAGCGTCTCGACCATCAGCGTTATGTGTTCCCGCAGGAGAAGATTCATGTGATGACCGACCGGGGCGCCTATCTTGCTGGCGATACCCTCAGGTTGAGGGCTTGGGTGGTCGATGCGGCGACGCATCAGCCTGTGTCGGCAAGCAAGTTCGTGTATGTTGAGCTGCTGTCTCCAACCGACTCGGTTTGCGAACGCGTTAAAATCCATCAGGACGATAATGGTGTGTTCCAGGGCTATCTGCACATTTCTGACGACTTGCCCGAGGGCCGTTACCAGTTGACGGCCTACACCTTGTTCATGCAGAGTTCGGGCGCCGAATACTTCTATCGTCAGCCTGTTGACATTGCCGGTTTGATGTCATTGGAGCGGCATATTACGGCTCGCTGTGTGCGTTTTGGCAATGAGGTTGATGTGACGCTGCACTACACCGATCTGTCGGGAGAACCCAGCCGATATGACTACTTCTGTTACTTGAACCAGTATGGATATATGAAATCCCTGGGAGGCGGCACCGGCGAAGCGCGCCTCACGCTCAAGGGAAAAGAGGCACAAGAACCGTTTGTGCTCGTTGAAATCGATGGCTATGCTAAGTACGTTCCGCTGCCCCCTAGCAGCAAAGTGCTGGTTGATTTTTATCCCGAAGGCGGTTATTTGGTGCCTGGCGTGGAAAATGTCGTCGCTTTCAAGATGCATGATCCCAATAACCTGACTGTCAAAGCGTCAGGCGAGTTGGTAAATGAGCAAGGACAGGTTGTTGCCTCGCTTTTTGCCGAGCACGATGGCATGGGCGTGGTGCGGTTTACACCGCAGGCTGGAGGCCGGTACACGGCGCGCTGGCGTGACAACTTCGATGAATATGTGACGTTTGAACTGCCTCAAGTGCGGCCCGAAGCCTCCGTGGTGCAGGTGCGCCGTGGTGCAGACGGACAGGTCATCGTGCAGGCTGCCGGTGCCCATACGGCTGGCGCTGTGTTGGTGCTGCAGCAGCGGGGACAGTTGATCACGGCATCAGGTGATACCATCACCATGAATGATAATGACTTTGCGCCAGGTGTGGTGCAGGCCTTGTTGCTGGATGACAATGGGCATAGCTTGAGCGAACGATTGTTCTTCGCAGGGCAGGAGACCTTAGCAGCTGCGCAAGTGAAGACGGCACGACCGGCCTATGGCAACCGTGAGGCGGTCAAGGTGAGTGTTGACTTGGGCAATCTGGCGACTATAACCGATGGTGGCGACTGTGCCGTGACGGTACTCGATAACGTTGCAGCCGTTGCCAGCGAGGGAGATATCTGGTCCAACTTGTTGTTGCAGAGCGATCTGCGCGGAAACATTCACGCTCCGGAATATTACTTTGAGCCGGGCGACAGCGTCGATGTCCGGGAGCGTGCCCGGCATCTAGACATGCTCATGCTCACCCAGGGGTGGCGCCGCTATGACATCCCCCGTGTGCTCAAAGGGCTCATCGCCGAACCGCAATATCCCATCGAGGCGTCGCAGGTGGTGGCTGGGCGCGTCCTGAGCGAGTGGCGCAAGAAACCCGTGCCTGGTGCGGTGGTTAGCCTGATTATCCCGAAAGTGGAATTTGCTACCTTGGCCGAAACCGACTCATTGGGCTGCTTCTCAATCCCCGTGCCGCTTGTGCCCGAAGATGTGGAGTGCATCGTCCTGGCCGAGAACGAAAAAGGGAAGAAACAGTCTAATCTGGAATTGGCCCAAGAACAATCCCCCGAGACCTATTACCTGATCGATGCAGCAACCTCAAACGGATTGACTGCCGATGTGCAGGATGAGCAGTCCTGGCGATTGGTTACCCAAGGCGACTGGCGGCATGTCATGCTTGATGAGCTGGTGGTGTCGGCGTCTAGACGTCTGCGCAAACCCACGATTGAGGCTAACAGGTACTTTACTGCCGATGACATTTCCAGATTGGGGATTACTTCGGTCGATGGAGCCTTGCGTGCGATAGGAGTGTCTGATTTTGAAAAAGTCAATATTTTGATTGATGGTGAACCGATTAAGAACTACTATTTCACTGATACCGAGACTTTTCAGGATGCTTTGACACTTGTCACCAACGATTGGAAAAACGATAAGCTCAAGCGCATCAGCTACGCGCCGTTCAATACGGGAACGAGCTATGACTTGGCTGATGTCTCGATTGCCGATGGCTTCATTAGCATGCAGAATGTCGATTATATCGATTTTTCACGTGGCCGTCGAGGAATAATAACTGTAAACTTTAGCCGCAAACCTGGTGGCAGGGTGTGGAAAGAACCCAGCCCATACATCAAGATTGCACACCCGATGGGTGCGCAGCAACCGGTCGAATTCTACATGCCGCGCTATGATCAAGGGGATTGTGGCATCGAGCCTGGTAATGACCTCCGTCGTGTGCTTTACTGGAACCCCAATGTGGAGGTGGGTCAAGACGGCAAGGCGCACTTCGACTTCTATTGCAACGATGCCCCTCACACGACCTATACCATCCTCATCGAAGGCGTTACACCCGGTGGTGACCTCATCAGTGGCACCCAACAAGTCACCAAGCGCTGACGCTTTTTCTATTATCATTGCTGTCTGTTGAATAAAATGGCGATTCGGAGTGGCTGGCTGCACTATCACGCAAAATAATCCTTAAAAAATGTAGTTAATTTATAAATAATGTTGTAAAACGGGCCGTTTAGGGTGGTTGGTTTTGGTTTTTCGTTTGGTTTGAGTAATTTTGTTGCATAACATTTTGACTAAAATCGAATGAAGATAATGAAACATTTGTATCGAGTATTGCTGAGTGTGGCCTTCTGTATGACAGTGGTCTTGAATCTGCAGGCCCAGGATTTTACCCAGGAGCAGCAGGACGCCGTGCAACAGGTTATTGCCAGCAAACTGCCCGAGCACATGGGTGTGGGCCAGTTGAAGTTGCGTTCTTTGACGCTGGAGAATGACACCCTCAAGGTGGACGTGAGCGAGAACTTCGGTGACGTGCCGTTTACCCAGGCTGGGGTAGAGCAGATGCGCGACGAGATCCGCGAAGCGCTGGGTCGCGATTTCAATAACTGTCCCGTGTTCATCACCATCGTGGGCAACGACATCAACAAGTACTTTGCCGACTATGAACCCGCTTACAAGCGCAGTCACGACCCCTTCATCAGCGAGATGGATGCCAACCGTCATTACAAGCACGGTCTGGACGGCAACATTGTGGCGATGTGGCCCAGCCATGGCTGGTATTTCGAGCCCAAGCTCAACCGCTGGGAGTGGCAGCGCGCCCGCTTGATGCAGACGGTCGAGGACATGTACACCCACAGCTATGTGCTGCCGTTCCTCATCCCCATGTTGGAGAACGCGGGCGCCTATGTGTGGAATGCCCGTGAGCGCGACACCCACAACTTTGGTGCCGTGGTTGATAACGACGGCGGCGAGGCGCAGCAGGGCTACAACGAGCACAACGGCAAGCAACGATGGCAAGAAGACACCGAAAACGGTTTCGCCTACTTGCGTCAGCAATACAAGGACTTTGAGAATCCTTTCACCGAGGGCACTTACCGCATGGTCAAGGCCGAGAAGGACAAGAAGAAACTCTCGACCGCTTCCTGGGATGTGGATATGCCCGAGGCCGGCGAGTTTGCCGTTTATATCTCTTACAAGTCATTGCCCAACAGTGCCCGCGACGTGACCTACACGGTCAACAGTCTGAGCGGGGCTCGCCAGTTCCGCGTCGACCAGACGATGGCAGGAGGCGTGTGGGTATTTCTGGGCATGTTCCCGTTGGCCAAGGGCTTGAACAAGGCTGTGGTCGAAGTGTCTAACCTCAGCGACGACAAGGACGCTGTCATTACTGCCGATGCCATCAAGGTGGGTGGCGGCAAGGGCAACATTGCCCGTCGTGTGGCTCTGCCCACCGAGGAGAATCGCCTCATCGCTGCTGAGCAGGAAAACGAGAAATACTTGGGAAAAGAAGGCATCGAATACAGCTACATCGGCAGTGGCGAGCATCCCTGGTTCCACCTGGGCTCACGCTACTACCTGCAGTGGGCTGGTTTCCCCGACAGCGTCTATTCGACCTCCCATGGCATCAACGACTACACCGACGACTACCGCAGTCGTGGCGAGTGGGTGAACTACCTGGCCGGTGGCAGCGATGTGCTGCCCGATCGTGGCGGCTTGAATGTGCCGGTGGACATTTCCTTCTGCCTGCACACCGATGCCGGCACCACGCCCGACAACGAGATTGTCGGCACCTTGTTGATCTATTGCACCAACAGTGGTGGCAAGAAATTCGGCAAGTATGCCAACGGCACACCGCGCGAACTCTCGCGTCGCTATTGCAACCTGCTCTCGACCGAGATTGTCAAGGACATCCGTGCCAAATGGGAACCCAACTGGACGCGCCGCGGTATGTGGGACAAGAGCTACTACGAGGCTCGTGTGCCCGAGGTGCCCGCGGTGCTCATGGAGTTGCTCTCGCACCAGAATTTCGCCGATATGAAATACGGCCTTGACCCGATGTTCCGCTTCGATGTGAGCCGTGCTATCTATAAAGGTATGCTCAAGTTCATCGCCCAGCGCGACCACCGCTCCTATGTCGTGCAGCCGTTGCCGGTCAACAATTTTGCCATCAACAAGACCGACAAGCATCATTACTTGCTCACGTGGGATCCTACCCATGACGAGTTGAGTGACAATGCCGATCCCACAAGCTACATCGTGTGTGAGCGTGTGGGTTTGGATGGTGCCTTTAAGGAAATCGCTACCACGCGCGGACCGCAGTACAGCGTGCGCATCAATGACCACGAGATCCACTCCTACCGCATCATCGCCATGAACGATGGCGGACGCAGCTTCCCAAGCGAGACGCTGAGTCTGGGCGAGGCAGCGGGCAGCCAGGGCGACGTGCTGGTGGTGAACGGCTTCACCCGTGTGAGTGCGCCCGACTGGTTCGATGGCCCCGACCGTGCTGGCTTTGACGACAACAAGGACCACGGTGTGCCTTACATCCAGCAGATCAATTACCTGGGCTCGCAGTATGAGTTCCGTCGTTCCCTGGAGTGGAAAGACGATGATGCGCCTGGCTTCGGCAGCAGTCGCAGCGACCACGAGACCATGAATGTGGCGGGTAACACCTTCGACTACCCGGCAGTGCATGGCGAGGCGTTGATGAATGCGGGCTACTCCTTCGTGTCATGCAGCCAGCAGGCCTTGGAAGATAATTATGATACCGACGGTTTCAGCCTGTTGGACCTCATCTTGGGTAAGCAGAAGGAGATTCCCACCGGCAGCGGCCTCAAGCCTTCGCGCTTTAAGATTTATACCGCAGGACTGAAGGATGCCCTGCGTCGTTTCACAGGCCGTGGCGGCAGCGTGATGCTGTCGGGTGCCTATGTGGGCAGCGACCTGTGGGACAATGCCGCTGGCAACACCGACGAGGCGGGCAAGTCCTTTGTCAAGGATGTGCTTGGCTTTGAGGGTCTGCAAGGCCGTGCTTCGCTCGACGGCACAGTCACAGCTGTTGACAGTCAGTCCAATAACCTGTCATCTCCTGGCGAATGGACATTCGTGAACACGTTGAATGACAAGCAATATGCTGTCGAGTCGCCCGACGCCATCCGTGCCAGCGACGACCGTGGCTTCACCTGGTTGCGTTACGGCGAGAACGGTCTGCCAGCAGCCATCGCAAGTGACCGCGACACTTACCGCACGGTTGTGATGGGCTTCCCGCTCGAGACGGTGACCACCGTTCAGGAGCGCACCAGCCTCATGACCCGCATCATGGAATATCTCAAATAATTAGGCAGCTGTTTTTAAATGCGAATTTCACTAATTTTTCGAATTTATTAAAATGGCTACAATAATTTATCCTCACGAATCATATGTTATACATGGTTGTCTATTGAATGTGTATAATGGATTAGGTTGCGGTTTTTTGGAAGCAGTTTACCAAGAGGCTTTGGAAATAGAACTCGCATCTGCCGGTGTACCCTTTAAGCGAGAGGTTCGTCTGCCTATTTATTATAATGGTGTTCTTTTAAAGAAAGAGTATTATGCAGATTTTGTTTGTTATGATAAGATTATTTTGGAATTGAAGGCAGTTTCTGAGTTGTTGAAAGTGCATAAGAGCCAAGTCAAGAATTACTTAAAAGCCTCAGGCTATCAATTAGGAATTCTTGCTAATTTCGGCAATACGAGTTTAGAAACAGCTCGTGTTTGTAACAGCAATAATCTGTTGTATAAATAATAAATTCGTGAAATTTGTTGAATTAGAATAATTCGCATTGTATTAAAAGAAGTGATTATTACAAACTATATAACAAAGAACAAGAAACATCATGGGAAGAATCAATTGCTTTATCCCGTTTGCCAATGCCGATCAGGCCGCGCAAACCATCCAGAATCTGCGTGAACAGGAACTGGTGAACAAAATCTACCTCCTTGCCACCGAGGAAGGCGCCACCGCTGTCGAGGGCTGTGAACTGTTGCCCGTCAAGGGCCTCACATCCAGCGCAACCATGCGCGCCATCGCCGAGCGTGCCGATGCCGACTATGTGTTGCTCTACACCAAGTTCGACACCCTCAAGATGGCTCCCTTTGCCATCGAGCGTTTTGCCAAATTGGGTGACGACACCCAGTCGGGCATGCTCTATGCCGACCACTACAACGTGACCGAGAAAGGTGCCGACAAGGCCCCCGTCATCGACTATCAGATGGGCAGTTTGCGTGACGACTTTGATTTCGGCTCGGTGCTGTTCTTCTGCGCCCAGTGCTACAAGAAGGCTGCAGCAGCGATGAAAGCCGACTATGAGTTTGCTGGCCTTTATGACTTGCGCCTCAAACTTTCACAGTTCGCTGCCATCACCCACATCAACGAGTTCCTCTACAGTGACGTTGAACTGGACACCCGCAAGAGCGGTGAGAAAGTCTTCGACTATGTGGATCCGCGCAACCGTGGACGCCAGATCGAGATGGAGCAGGCTTGCACCGAGCACCTCAAGGAGGTGGGCGGTTACTTGGCCCCCACGCGCATCGTCGATGGCAAGGAGGTGCCCAACTTCCGCCACATTGAGTTTGACCAGGGCGACTTCGAGGTCGAGGCAACGGTGATGATTCCCGTGCGCAACCGCATTCGCACCATCCGCGACGCCATTGATTCGGTGCTCAAGCAACAGTGCGACTTCAAGTTCAACCTGATGGTGGTGGACAACTTCTCCACCGACGGCACCCGTGAGGCCATCGCCGAGTACAACGATCCGCGACTCATCCACATCATCGCCGACTACTATGACATGGGCATCGGTGGTTATTGGAACCTTGCCGCTCATCGTCAAAACGTCGGCAAGTTCATTGTGCAGCTCGATAGCGATGACATGTATAAGGACGAGCACACATTGCAGACGATGGTCAACGCCTTCTATGAGCAGAACGTAGCCATGGTGGTGGGCACCTATGAGATCACCGACATCCATCTCAATCCCATTCCTCCCGGCATCATCGACCACAAGGAGTGGACCCCCGAGAACGGTCGCAACAACGCCCTGCGCATCAACGGCTTGGGCGCTCCGCGTGCCTTCTACACGCCTGTGCTGCGTGATGTGAAGATTCCCAACACTTCGTTCGGTGAGGACTATGCACTGGGCTTGAACATCTCACGCACCTATCAGATTGGTCGCGTCTTTACGCCCGTCTATTTGTGCCGTCGTTGGGACGACAACAGTGATGCCGCGCTCGACGTCGAGAAGATGAATCGCAACAACCTCTACAAGGACCGCATCCGCACCTGGGAACTCCAGGCACGCATCGCCCTGAATAAGAAATAAGGCATTAGGCTTTAGTCATTAGGCATTAGATGTAACGCCTAACACCTAACGCCTAACACCTAACGCCTAACACCTAACACCTAAAATGGACTACAGCAAGGTGATAGATAGACTTTTCGCCAGACAACTGCGCGACTGGGATGAGGCGAGACGCAACTATGCGGTGCTCGCCAGTGCCCTCACGCGCTCGTTGCAACTGGGTGAGTCAACCATCACGTTGCAGTTCAATCCCGAGCGGCGCCGTTCGTCGGCTGCCAAGATTGACACCCGCTCGCTGGCGCGACGCAAGTGTTTCCTGTGTACCGAGAACCAACCCGCTAAGCAAAAGGCCGTGCTGTGGGGTGACCACTACAAAATTCAAGTGAATCCCTATCCAATCTTCAAGCGTCACCTCACAATAGCCGACCTGCGTCACCTGCCGCAGCGCCTTGCCGGCAGAGTGGGAGATATGTTGCTCTTAGCCAAAGGACTGCCCGATTTTGTCATCTTCTACAACGGACCGCAATGCGGTGCCTCGGCCCCCGATCACATGCATTTCCAGGCGGGAGCCAAAGGTGAGATGCCGTTGTGTGACGAGATGGCACATGCCACGACCCATCTGCTGGCCGATGGCGACGAAGGGTTCATCGGCTATGTGGACATGTTGGGGCGCAGCCTCTTCACAATAGAGACTTCTACCCAGCGGGCCGCCGAGCGATATGCACTGCGTCTGTTGGATTTGCTGCCGGTCCCCGAGGGAGCCGACGAACCCATGGTCAACGTGTTGTGTTGGTGGGATAAGACCGACCGTTTGTGGCATCTGGTCATTTTCCCCCGTCGCAAGCACCGCCCGGCATGTTATGGCGAGGGCGAAGGCAAATTGCTGCTCAGCCCGGCTTCGGTTGACTTGGGTGGCCTCTGGGCCGTACCCGAGCGCAAGGATTTTGACAGCCTCACCCCCGAAATGGTACAGGCACTCTACAATGAACTATGCTTGAGCCGCAATGACCTCACGCTGGTCATCAACAATTTCACCAACCCATGGGGAAATTAGCGACTATTTTTCTATGATGGATTAAACAATTTGTAACAGAATAATATGGACGAGAAACAGATACCGCAAGTGCGTGTGGGCATCATGAATGAGCCGACGATCACTTTCGCGCTCAATGGTGACTACCGTGTGAATGGCACCGTGTGCAACGGCGAGCATCAAGCCCGCTGTGTCGATGGCATGGTGGAGTGGTGCGGCAACCGATATGACGAACTGCTGTTTGAACCTGTCGATGCCGAGAATGCTTCGTTCACACTCAAGGGTGTGACCATCGGTGTGAGCTTTCACTGGAAACGCCAGGAGGACCAGACCTTCAAAGGCGCGTTGCACCTCATCGTAGAGGATGGCAAGTTGACGCCGGTCAATGTGCTCAGCGTCGAGGACTACCTGTTGAGCGTTATCTCCAGCGAGATGAGCGCCAATGCTTCACTCGAGCTCCTGAAAGCTCATGCTGTCATCTCCCGCAGCTGGCTGTTGGCCCAGATTCACACCGAGGAAACAGTCAAGACCGCCGATCGCAACCCGCTTGCTGAGGGCGAGATGATGGACACCCCCGAGGAACTCGTCAAGTGGTGGGACCGCGACGATCATGTGAATTTCGACGTGTGTGCCGACGACCACTGCCAGCGCTATCAGGGCATTACCCGTGCCTCGACCCAAAAGGTAGAACAGGCCATTCGCGCCACGTGGGGTCAGGTGCTCATGCACGGCGGTGCCTTGTGCGACGCCCGATTCAGCAAGTCATGCGGCGGTGTGATGGAGGAGTTTGAGAACTGTTGGGAACCACAGCACCACGATTACCTGCAAGCACGTCGTGACGGTGAGGACGAGGAGAACTTCCCCGACCTCACTCGCGAGGACAACGCTGCCGAATGGATTCTGTCGTCGCCCAGCGCCTTCTGCAATACCACCGACCCCGAAATCCTTTCCCAGGTGCTCAATGATTACGACCAGGAGACCAAGGATTTCTACCGTTGGAAGGTGGAATACACTCAAGACGAACTCGCCGAACTCATCCACAAGCGCACGGGCATCGACTACGGCCGCATCCTCGACCTGCAGCCCGTGGCTCGCGGCACCAGCGGCCGTCTCTATCGCCTGCGCATCGTCGGCGAGAAATGCGAACGCATCATCGGCAAGGAACTCACCATCCGCTATGCCCTTTCGCCCTCGTGCTTGTACAGTTCGGCATTTGTCGTCGAGAAGCACGACACCGACGACCAAGGCTATCCCGCCAAGTTTGTCCTGCGCGGGGCAGGGTGGGGCCACGGCGTGGGACTCTGCCAGATTGGTGCTGCAGTGATGGGCGCCAAGGGCTATGACTACAAGCAGATTCTGATGCACTACTTCGTGGGCGCCTCAATCGAAAAAAGATATTAACCGATAAACACTATAATGATATGCAAGACGTAAAGATCGAACCTAGACAAAAGACCCCCTGGTGGTGGGTGCCGACCCTCTATTTTGCCGAGGGTGTGCCTTACTTTGTGGTCAATAACATCTCAGTGATGATGTTCACCAAGATGGGCGTACCTAACGGCGACATGTCGTTTTTCACAACCTTGCTCTATTTCCCTTGGTTCCTCAAGGGCATCTGGAGTCCCATCGTTGATGTGGTCAAAACCAAACGCTGGTGGATTGTCGCTATGCAGGCCGTAATGACTGCTATGCTCATCCTGTTGACTGTGACGCTGCCGTATCCCGATGCCTCGTCGATTGCTTCAGGCAATACCTCAATCAGCATCTTCTGGTTCACATTGGTGTTGTTCATCATCGCTGCCTTTGCCTCGGCGACCCATGACATTGCTGCCGATGGCTTCTACATGTTGGCGCACAGCCCTAGCAGCCAGGCGGCCTTTATCGGCATTCGCAGCGTCTTCTATCGTGTCGCTTCGGTCTTCGGACAGGGCGTACTGGTGTTTATCGCTGGTTATTTTGAAAATAACACATCGGCTGGTATTCCAAAGTCTTGGCAAATTACTCTCGGGGTGTCAGCAGTTGTTTTCTTTATAATTACGCTGTATCACACCTTCGCTTTGCCGCGTTCCGATCAAGACAAACCCCGTAACGAAGGTGCCGAAGGGGCTGCCAGGAGCAACCTCGCCGAACTGGGCAATTCCTTCGTCACATTCGTCAAGAAACCCGGTGTCTTGCTGGCGATTGCTTTCATGCTCCTCTACCGCTTGCCCGAGGGCTTCCTCATCAAGTTGTGCCAGCCCTTCCTCGTGCATTCAACCGAGCAGGGCGGCTTGGGCTTGAGTACCGAGATGGTGGGCACTGTCTATGGCGTCTTCGGTGTGATTGCCCTGTTGTTGGGTGGTATCCTGGGTGGTATCTACTCCTCCCGTGTGGGTCTCAAGAAATCATTGTGGGTTATGGCGGCGTGCATGACGCTTCCGTGTCTCACATTCGTCTATCTCGCTATCGCACAACCCACTAACATCGTCATCATCACGATTGCCCTGTGCATCGAGCAGTTTGGCTACGGCTTCGGTTTCACCGCCTATATGCTTTACATGATGTACTTCAGCGAGGGTGAGTTCAAGACGTCGCATTATGCCATCTGCACCGCCTTCATGGCGTTGAGTATGATGTTGCCGGGCTTCGTTGCCGGTTATATTCAGGAAGCTATCGGCTATGTGAACTTCTTCTGGATGGTCATGGCTTGCTGCTTCGCCACACTGTTGGTGACCTACTTCGTGGACCGCACCATCGATCCCAACTACGGCAAAAAAAACGAATAATCACCATTATTTCAACGCAAATTTTGGTGCTGCGAATTTTGAAACCATTTGACTGTGTAACAGCTATAACTGTTGTATAAATAAAGAATTCGTATAATTAGTTTAATTAGCGTAATTCGCGTTATAAAAATGTTATGAAGAAGTTTTTTTTGACTTTGATAGTGAGTGTTGTGGCGTTGACGGCTAGTGCGGTCGTCAAGCCGGGCATCGAGGTGCTGCGCGACGGCGGCTTTGCCCAGTTGCAGGGCAAGCGCGTGGGGCTGGTGACCAACCCCAGCGGCATCGACAACAACCTCAAGAGCACCGTTGACATCCTCAACGAGGCTCCTGGTGTGCAGCTTGTGGCGCTTTTCGGCCCCGAGCACGGTGTGCGCGGCAATGCCCATGCCGGTGATGCCGTGGGCGATGCAGTGGACCCGCTGACTGGCATCAAGATGTATTCGCTCTTCGGCAAGACCCATGAGCCCACTGCCGAGATGCTCAAGGACATCGATGTGCTCATCTATGACATTCAGGATGTGGGCTGCCGCAGCTACACGTTCTATGCCACGATGGGCGTGTGTATGCAGGCCTGTGCTAAGCACGGCACCGAGTTCATGGTGTTGGACCGTCCCAATCCGCTGGGCGGCAACAAGGTCGAGGGCAACCTCGTCGAACCGGGCTACTTCTCCTTTGTGAGCAAGTATGCCATCCCCTATATCTATGGCCTCACACCCGGTGAACTCGCCATCTTCCTTAACGAGGAGGGCATCATCGCTCAAGAGTCCAAGACGGGCCACGGATGCAAACTCACCGTCATCCCCATGGAGGGCTGGACGCGCGACATGAAGTTCCGTGACACGGGCATGCCGTGGGTGCTGCCTTCGCCGCAGATTCCCACACCCGAGAGTGCCTTCTTCTATCCCGTGTCGGGCATCCTGGGCGAGCTGTATATCTTCAACACAGGCATCGGTTACACGTTGCCGTTCCAGACGTTTGCCGCATCGTGGATCAATGCCGACTCGTTGGCGATGAACATGAATGCCCTCAACTTGCCGGGTATGCATTTCCGCCCCATCAACTACAAGCCGTTCTTCGCCTTGAGCGTCGCTGTCGACAAGTCGCTGCAGGAGGTGCACGGTGTGCAGACCTACATCACCGACCCTGATGCTGCCGCTCTGTGTCTCACCCAATTCTACTTCCTGCAGGTCATTCACGAGATGTATCCCAATGTGGAGCTGTTTGAGCAGAATCCCAAGCGCTACGCCATGTTTGATAAGGTGTGCGGTACCAAGGAAATCCGCGAGCGCTTCATCAAGCGTTATCGCGTCGAGGACATCGCCGGCTACTGGAACAAGGACGCTGACATCTTCCGTGCCCGTTCCTCCAAATACTATCTCTACCAATAAACCGATAGAATCATGGCAAAAGAAAATAAACGATTACTCTCGCTTGACATCCTGCGCGGTATCACCATCGCGGGCATGTTGCTGGTGAACAACCCGGGTACCTGGAGTTACCTCTACAAGCCCCTGGGCCATGCCGACTGGATAGGCCTCACGCCCACCGACCTGGTGTTCCCGTTCTTCGTCTTCTGCATGGGTGTGTCGATGGCTTTTTCTTTGAGGAAGTTCAATTACAAAGTATCAGGCCCGCTGATGTGGAAGATTGTGCGACGCACGGTCATCCTCTTCCTCATCGGTTGGGTGGTGCAGTGGTTCGGCCATCTGGTGCGCGGCTTGTGCAAGGGAGACCCCTTCAGCGAGGCGGTCAACAACTTGGACACGTTGCGTTATCTGGGTGTGTTCCAGCGTTTGGCCCTGGTCTATTTCTTCGGCTCATTGTGTGCGGTGTTCTTCAAGCGCAAGTTCATCCCGTGGCTTGTGGGCATCATCTTGGTGGCCTATGCCTTGATTTTGGGCTTCGGCAACGGCTATGAATTCTCGCTCGATAACATCATTGCGCAGATCGACAACAGCGTGCTCGGCACCGACCACATGTATCATGAGTGGGCCAATGGCGAACAGCTCTCGTTTGACCCCGAGGGCATCTTGAGCACCCTGCCGTGCATTGCACATGTGCTCATCGGCTATCTGGTGGGACGCATGATTCTGTCGGTGCACAACAACACCGAGCGTGTGACTACTATGCTGTTGTGGGGCACGTTGATGGTGCTTGCGGGTTGGCTGCTGCAATATGGTATCCCTTGCGGCAAGAAGATGTGGTCCTCGACCTTTGTGCTCATCACCTGTGGTATGGCAATGTGCATTCAGGCGTTGCTCATCCACTTTGTCGATATCAAGGGCAAGAAAGGCAGTTGGACGCGTTTCTTCGAGTCCTTTGGTGTGAACCCGTTGGCTTTGTATCTCATCGGAACGATTCTCGCCATCTTGTTCGGAGCCATTCCCATCGGCCACGATGCCGAGGGTGGCAACATCACTATCCACAGTGCGGTATATGATTTCTTCACGACCTTCTGCAACGAGTATGCTGCTTCGGCACTCTATGCTGTCTGCTTCGTGTTGCTCAACTGGCTCATCGGTCACATCCTCTACAAGAAGAAAATTTACATCAAGATATAATCCATTCCATCCAAGCAACTAAAAACTAAAAAACTAAAATATTATGATGATTCTTATTGCTGATTGCGGCTCCACCAAGATTAACTGGTGCCTGCTGAACGGAAAAGAAAAGGTAGCTCAAATTTTCACTACCGGTATGAACGCGCTTTTGCTCACCGAGGAGGAGATGAAAGAGCAAATCAAGCGAGAGCTCATGCCCCACCTGACCAACTACAAGGTGGATGAAATCTACTATTATGGTGCTGGCATCGTCTCCGACGAGATCAAGCAGCAGGTGGTCAATGCCCTCAAGGAGAACTTGCCCACAGCCGCCAAGGTTGAGGTGTCAAGCGATTTGTTGGCTGCAGCGCGTGCCGTGTGCGGACGTCAGCCAGGCATCGCCTGCATCCTGGGCACGGGCAGCAATTCCTGCTACTATGATGGCGAGAAGGTGGTGATGAACGTGTCGCCGCTGGGCTACATCCTGGGCGATGAGGGCAGCGGCGCTGTGTTGGGCAAACTGCTCGTTGGGGATGTATTGAAGAAACAGCTTCCGCAGCACTTGTGCGACAAGTTCATGAAGGAGTACAATCTGGACTACACCACCATCATCACATCGGTCTATCGCAAGCCGGCCGCCAACCGCTTCTTGGCGCAATTCGCACCCTTCTTGGAGCACAACATCGACGAGCCCTCGATTCACAACATCGTCTTGCGCTCGTTCACCGACTTCTTCACCCGCAACGTGGCAAGTTATCCCAACTACAAGGAACTGCCTTGCAACTTCGTGGGTTCCATTGCCTTGTGCGAGAAGGCCGTTTTGCAAGAGGCGGCTCAAGCGCTGGGCATCACCATCGGCACGATCATGAAGGATCCGATGGAGGGACTGATCAAGTACCACACCACTGCCGAGTGATGTGTTTTTAGATGTGGTTAAATGAAATTTTGATTGAATCATGGCTTTTGAAAAAATCAGCGAACAACCGTCTCTCTATGATAACCTGGAGAAGAAATCGGTGCACGAAATCCTCACCGAGATCAACCAGGAGGACCACAAGGTGGCCGATGCGGTGCAGTTAGCGATTCCTCAAATCGAACGTTTGGTCACAGGCATTGTGGAGCGCATGAAGAAGGGTGGTCGCATCTTCTACATGGGGGCGGGCACCAGTGGACGCTTGGGTGTGCTGGACGCCAGCGAAATACCGCCCACTTTTGGCATGTCACCTGGATGGATCATCGGCATCATCGCTGGTGGTGACATAGCTCTGCGCAATGCTGTCGAGAATGCCGAGGACGACACCGAGCAGGGCTGGAAAGACCTGCAGGAGTACAAGGTGACGCCGTTAGACACAGTTATCGGCATCGCCGCTTCAGGAACGACACCCTATGTCATCGGCGCATTGCGTGATGCGAGAGCAAACGGCTGTCTCACCGCTGCCATCACGAGCAACCCCGGAGCCCCTGTGAGTGAGGCTGCCGAGATTTCCATCGAGATGATTGTCGGTCCGGAGTATGTCACGGGCAGCTCACGCATGAAGAGCGGCACGGGGCAGAAACTCATCTGCAATATGATCTCGACCAGCGTGATGATTCAGATGGGTCGTGTGAAGGGCAACAAGATGGTGAACATGCAACTCACCAACCAGAAGTTGGTGGACCGTGGCACCCGTTGGCTTGTTGAAGAGTTGAAACTCCCCTACGAGGAGGCAAAGCGCCTGCTCTTGCTCCACGGCTCGGTGAAAAAGGCCATCGACGCCTACCGTGGCCAATAAAACGACAAACAACAACCCCGGGGTGCATCCAGTCAGTCCAGATTGTCCAGTACATCCAGCACCTTGAGTTAAATAAAGAAAATGAGAAAATTAGCAACACTGGCCGTGTTGGCACTGGTGTGCCTCACGGCATTGGGACAGGCCAACCAGGACCCGTACTATGCGCGGCGTGCCACCCTTTTTGACGAGTTGCCCATCGGCAAGAAAGACATCGTCATGCTGGGCAACAGCCTCACCGACGGCTGCGAGTTCAACGAGTTGTTGGGCAATCGTCACATCAAGAACCGTGGCATCGTGGGCGATATCGTTCAGGGCCTTATCGACCGCATCGACCCCATCATCAAGGGTCAGCCCAAGAAGTTGTTCATCATGTGCGGTGTCAACGACATTTCGCACAACGTGAGCGCCGACAGCATTGCCCGCGCGACCGAGAAACTCATCGTCATGGTCAAGCAGGGCAGTCCCCGCACCAAGATATACCTGCAGAGCTTGCTGCCGTTCAATAACGAGGTGAGGGAATGGAAACTGCTCAAGAATCAGGAACATGTCGTCGTCGAGGCAAACATCCTGCTCGAGCAGGTGGCCCGTCGACAGGGGGTGACATGGATCAACCTCTATCCCTTGTTTGCCGATGAAAACGGGCGGCTGCGTGCCGACCTCACCAACGATGGCCTGCACCTGATGGGCAAAGGCTATCTCATTTGGCGCGATGCCATCAAGCCCTACGTCAAGTAGCTGAAAATTTCAATAAGACCATTACAGGCCCAGGAGTTTGCGAGCACGAGCCGCAATTTCTGGGTCTTTGATTTTCTTGAGTTCGTTCAAGGTGTATTCTGGGTTGATATCCTTCAAGGTATATACCAGACCCTTTGTCAATTGGCTGTCGGGGTGGTCACAGCACCACAGCATCACGTTCTGGGTGTCGCAGTACAGACGGGTTCCCATCATCACGTGGAAGTCGCCCAGCAATTGGGTGGGTTCGGTGACGATACCCTTGGCACCCTCGAGGACGTCGTTTACTTTGTCACAGAAACTTTTGTCGCTCAACGGGGTCCATGACAACACCTCCAACATGCGTTTGTAACGCCAGTAATTCGAGAGAAGGGTAGTGTCTGAACTATACACGGTGCCAATCTTGCCCAGCGTGAAAAGGCCATCGTTGCCGATGGTGACTGGCAACTCGTTGTGGATAAACCACAAGGTGGAGTCGGTGTCCACACCATTGCGCTGTTCATTATAGGAAATCCAGCGGCTCACATTGATGGGTTTGCCGAATTTGTCGGGCATGACCATGCGCATCGAGTCGATGCCCCTGAGGTGGGTGTGCTCGTCGATATCGTCCCAGTAAGACAGATTCATGCCACCGCACTCTCCCAATCGCATGAAGTCAATCATGCCCTCTTTGCCGTAGGTGGCCAGCCAGCAGGTGCGGGAGTCGCTGTAGGACGTCTGTCCCAGCAGCAGCGAGATACCCTTGTCGGGATAATCCTGCACACCCCACACGCGCACGATGGTGGTGTTGGTATCCACTTGCATCACCTTGTCAAGGCCGATGGCCTCACAGGTGGCCAGATCCAAGATATGGTGTGGCAGTTTTTCGCCGTCATTATCGTAGTTGATATCATTGGCAACAGTGAGTGAATCTCCACAGATGCCGGCATTGCAAAGGAAATCGTGTCCGTTGTTGATGGTGTTGCCCGGCTGCCACTTGTTGGAGCATGATACGACCGTCAGTGCCAAAATGATGATTAAAAGATGTTTCATAATTATATCCTTCCTTTTCCCTGATTTCTATTTCTAACTCCTGATTAGTTGTCTAGTTTCCTGTAGCGCACACGCGTGGGTTCTTCCTTGCCCAGGCGCTTGAGCTTGTTCTCTTCATATTCACTGTAGCTGCCCTCAAAGAAGAACACGTTTGAGTTGCCTTCAAAGGCAAGGATGTGGGTGCAGATGCGATCCAGGAACCAGCGGTCGTGGCTGATGACCACAGCACAGCCGGCGAAGTCCTCAAGACCTTCCTCAAGGGCTCGCAGGGTGTTCACGTCGATGTCGTTGGTGGGCTCATCGAGCAACAGCACGTTGCCTTCCTCTTTAAGTGCCAACGCCAGTTGCAGGCGGTTGCGCTCACCACCCGAGAGCACGCCGCACTTCTTCTGCTGGTCCACACCGCTGAAGTTGAAACGTGACAGATAGGCGCGGGCATTGACGTCGCGACCACCCATGCGCAGCAGTTCCACACCGCCCGAGATGACCTCATACACGGTCTTGTCGGGGTCGATGCTCGTGTGCTGCTGGTCCACGTACACGGCCTTGACGGTCTCACCGACCTCAAACACGCCGCTGTCGGGCTTCTCAAGGCCCATGATCAGGCGGAACAACGTAGTCTTGCCGGCGCCGTTGGGGCCGATAACACCCACGATGCCGTTGGGGGGCAGCATGAAGTTCAGGTCGTCAAACAGCAGCTTGTCGCCGAAGGCTTTGGCCACATGCTGGGCCTCGATGACCTTGTTGCCCAAACGGGGGCCGTTGGGAATGAAGATTTCAAGCTTCTCCTCCTTCTCCTTGACGGTTTCGTTCAACAGTTTGTCATAGCTGTTCAAGCGCGCTTTTCCTTTGGCCTGACGGGCCTTGGGTGCCATGCGCACCCATTCCAGCTCGCGCTGCAATGTCTTTTGGCGTTTGCTTTCGGTTTTTTCCTCTTGGGCAAGGCGCTGGGTCTTCTGCTCCAGCCAACTGCTGTAGTTGCCCTTCCAGGGAATGCCCTCACCGCGGTCGAGCTCAAGAATCCAGCCCGCCACGTTGTCAAGGAAGTAGCGGTCATGGGTCACAGCAATCACTGTGCCCTCATATTGCTGCAGGTGCTGCTCCAACCAGTCGATGGACTCGGCATCAAGGTGGTTGGTGGGCTCGTCGAGCAACAGCACATCAGGTTTCTGCAACAGCAGGCGGCACAACGCCACGCGGCGACGTTCACCACCGCTCAAGTGCTCGGTCAGCTGGTCACCTTCGGGACAGCGCAGGGCGTCCATCGCACGCTCCAGGCGGTTATCCAGGTTCCAGGCGTCGGTGGCGTCGATGATGTCTTGCAACTCGGCTTGACGGGCAAACAGCTTGTCCATCTTCTCGGGATCCTCATAGTATTCGGGCATGCCGAATTTAAGGTTAATCTCCTCAAACTCCTTCAATGTGTCAACCACATGCTGCACACCTTCCTGCACCACCTCCTTGACGGTCTTGGTCGGGTCGAGCTGCGGGTCCTGGGGCAGGTATCCCACCGAGTAGCCCGGTGCAAACACCACTTGACCCTGGTACTGGGTTTCCAATCCTGCGATGATTTTCATCAACGTCGATTTACCCGCACCGTTCAAGCCGATGATGCCGATTTTGGCCCCATAGTAGAATGAGAGATAGATGTTCTTGAGGATTTGTTTTTGGTTCTGCTGGATGGTTTTGCTCACGCCCACCATCGAGAAGATGATTGTTTTGTCGTCAACTGTTGCCATATTTGTCAAGTTTAGTTATTTCCCGCAAAATTAATCAAAAAAACTCATTCGTGCAACTGCTCCCTCCCTCAAGCATGTCAGCACCATGGTTGTATTAAGGCACCGTTGTGGTAGTGCGAGCCATCGGCTCGCGCAAGAAGGGTCAGTTTTCAGGCAGGTCGCGTGACTTGTACTCTTCAATCATGGGATCTTCCAATTCAGCTGGTTTGCGAGTCGTCTCCTGCTGTTCAAGGTAACGGAAACGTCCGTCCTCGGTGATCTCGTAATGGTTATCCCATTCCACACGCCAGCATTCGGTGAGGGTGTGGTTCTTCAGGTAGAGGCTCGTGAGGGTCATCACACGGTGCAGGGTGAAGTGATTTGAATCGTCGAACCGCAGTTCGGCATCGGTGGTGTAAAAGCGGTTGCCGCCCAGGCGCATCGGCCCTTGGTGTTCGCTGGTGTGGAACTCATGCACGTCAATGGCATCGGCCACACTGCCATCCTTGTTCAGGACAACAAGATATACCTTAAAACGCAGGCTGTCACCGTCAACAGGAATCCTGTAAGCGGCAAGACTGTGCTTTTGGTCAATCTCGCGGCCCCCAATCAACTGGGCGTCATCAGGCACCTTGAGTCCTGTCTGCCGGGCGAGGGCAATGCACTGTTCCTCGTCAAGGTCGGTGTAGGCGACGTCGGCAACTGTGTCGCGACTCAAAATGTTCTTCCCCACAACAAGGCGGTCGGGCAGGGTAGGCTGCTCAATCTGTTGTGTACTCATTTGCTTGGCAGTGGTGATGCCGTTGCATCCCATCATCAACAACCCCGCCACCATCGTAATAATCAATTTCATCATCACTCCTAACTTCTAACTTCTAACTTTTAAAGGTGTTTAGTCAATGGTTGATCGTCCCAACTGTTGACAAGGGCGCTAAGCCATTGGCGGTCACTGGCATTGTCCAGTCGGCCGATTTCGTCCAGCAGCGCAGGTCGGTCATCGGGTGACAACTTGAACTGCGGCAACAACAGATTGCCCGCCTCGCGTTTTGCGGCCATCCACAGCAAGAATCGTTGAGGATTCATCTTGTACAGTTGTGCCACATCCCAGGGGAACGGATTATACTGATAGTCGGGGTCATAGGTGGAGTTGACCAGCTCGGTGTAGCCGTTCCACGTGTCCATGATGCTTGGATCATGCAGCGAGCACACCAGCATGTCCCACGACTTGAAATCAAGGGCGGCATATTGGTCCACTTCGCCCTGTTCTTTCACCACTTGCTGGCCTTGCAAGACAAAGTGACCCTTGTCGTTGATGAGGTATTGCTGGTCCCACTGTTGCAGCCAGATGGGCTCACCTTTGCAGTCATTGTCCCAGTCCATGATGCTCAGGCCCATGGTGCGGTGAAGCGTCAGGTGGTTGCCGTTAAAGGTGAAATAGCCGTCCAGGGTGAATATCGTGTCATTGCTGATGTCGCCCAAGTGGGTGCGCCACAACATGTGCTGCTCACGCGCATTGATGGCGTCAAGCACGCGTCCCTGGCGGTCGTATGTCATTAACTCAACGCTGTAACCCGCACCGCTGCAGGCATAGTATGCCGCCAACGTGTTGCCTTGACCGATGTCGCGCACTCCCAGCAACAGCCAGTTGCTCATCTCGTCGGCAAATGCTTTGCCGGCAGGCACCACCAGCGCTTCATACTGATCGTGGCTCAGGCTTTCTCCCTTGAGGTCACTCAACTTCTGTTTCTTGTCGCTGCGATAGATGTCAGGCACGGCGAGCGTGTCATGTAGCAGCAGTTTTTCGGTGACTTCAATGCCGATGTTGTCCAGAAAGGTGAACTCCTCAGTTGGCTTGTTGCCGCTGCGGCAACTTGTTATCAGCAACGCTGCGATGATGAGGATTGAGAGTGGTAATCGGTTCAGATGCATATCAAAATTATTTATGTCGCAAAAGTATATAAAAATAAGGTGTTTTTTCTCCTTGATGGAAGATAATCTGCGTTTTTTATGTAATTTTGCAGGTTATGAAAGGGAAACAGGAAATCACTATCCAGCATCCCGAGGCTTGGGAATTGCTTGTCTCGTTACAGGGCAAGCGCGTGCGTTACATCTTGTTCACGCCTGCAGTGGCCAATTCTCTGTACATTGATGAGGTGGAATGTGCCGAAGAGTCCCTTCAGGGGCTTGAGGATGCCGTCTTGAACACGCCTGTATTGTTAGACGATTACAAACGGGTGAGGATAGTAGTTTATCCTCAACACTTTGTCCTGTTTCCGCAGGAGGTGTCCGACGAGGATTGTACCGCGTTGCTGCACGAGGCTTTCCCTGCCGACGATGGTGACGCTGCCGTCTGTCTGATGCCTCAAAACGGTGTTAAAGTCGCCTATCTGTTGCCGCGCGGCATCCAGGCATTCGTTGGCCGCACGTTCAACTATCCCGTGGTCTTTCCTCACCTTGTCCCGCTCGGTGAACATTTCAAGACATTGGTTCGCAGCGACGACCGTAAGTGCATGTTCCTCCACCTGGCCGACAACCGCACTGATCTTGCTGTCTATGAGGGCGACAAGTTGATGTGTTTGAACTCCTATCCGTTCATCAATGGCGCGGATGTGACCTATTTCACCCTTGGTGCATGGCGTTCTCAAAGCCTGGATCAGCTAAAAGATGAGCTTCAAATTATGGGTGATAATGAATTGCAATCCAAGATATTGCCAACACTTCGTGAATATGTGAAAAACGTGATGCCTGCTGTCTATCCTGCTGCTGCGATGCGGCTGGGACGCAATGCGATGCAGGCGCCCTTGGAATTGATATTGCTTGCCCTATGCGAATAATTACCGGAAAATATGGTCGCCGTCGCTTTGACGTACCAACCAACATCACTGCTCGACCCACGACCGACATGGCTCGTGAGAACTTGTTTAATGTGATGATGGGAATCATCGATTTGGAAGGAAAGACCGTGCTCGATCTGTTTGCCGGCACGGGGGCGATGAGCTTTGAGTTTCTGTCTCGTGGCTGTGCTCATGTCACAGCAGTCGAGAAGGCGCGCGTCCAGTGCGACTTCATCAAGCGGGTGCAGTCGCAGTTGGGCGATCCTAACCTGACGCTGGTGCGTGGCGATGTCTTCAAGTTCCTCAGTACTTGTCGTCAGTCATTTGACGTGATTTTTGCCGACCCGCCTTATGATTTGCCGCGTTTTGCCGAGGTGCCCAAACTGGTCCTCGACTCGCCGCTGGTGCATGACGGCACGCTGTTCATCATGGAGCATCCTCGTGAGCACGACTTCTCGGCATTGCCACACTTCTCACAGCAGCGAGTCTATGGCAAGGTCAACTTTTCCCTGTTTGAAATCAACAATTCACCTCAGGAGTCATGAATATAAAGTTCTTGATGACCGCGGTTGGGGCAGCCCTGTCACTGCTCGTCCAGGCCCAGCACATCACACCGGTTGATACCACTGCACGTTTGGCGTCACCCGACGTGGTCACTGCCGACCAAATGAGCCAGCAGCAGGTGACCAACCCACTGGAGGCCATTAACGGCCGTGTCGCCGGTGTGACCATCCAAAAAAGTAACAACGGTGCTGCCGCAATGAATGCTGTGCGCGTGCGTGGTACGACGTCGATAACAGGCGGAAATGACCCCTTGATTATTATCGACGGTGTCTTTGGCGACTTGAGCACATTGTCATCAATTTATCCGTCCGATATTGAGAGTTTCACTGTATTGAAAGATGCAAGCGAGACGGCCCAATATGGTTCACGTGGCGCCTCGGGTGTCATTGAGGTGACCACCAAGAAAGGGGCGGCTAACCGCACAACGGTGACCTATAATGCCAGCATGGGTATCTCACATGTGACAAAAAATCTGAATATGCTGGATGCTGGCGGTTATGTGAGCGCGGTGCGCAGCTTGGGACTCACTCCCATCGACAAGGGCTGTCACACCAACTGGCAGGAGGCCATTGAGCAGACCGCTTTTATGCAGGATCATCATGTTGCCTTCATGGGTGGCGGCGAGCGTTCGGGCTACCGTGTCTCATTGGGATACATGAACCACACGGGCGTCATCCTGCACGACAAAATGAATAATCTGACCAGCAACATGAATATGCATCAGCGCATGTTCGGTGACTTGCTCACCATCGAGGTGGGCATGTTTGGCAATGTTCAGAAGGATGAGACTGCCGTCTATGATGTACAGAAGACTTTCTACTCGGCCCAGGCTTTCAACCCCACTTTCGGCATAGAACGCAACGCTGACGGCGGCTGGGATGGGTTTACCGACGCTAACCAAATTAATCACCCTTTGGCGCTTATGGACAGCCGCACTCGCGGCAAGACCACACACCTGAGTACCCATGCCAAACTTTCCTTCCGTTTGTCTGAGGAGTGGGCGCTGGCATTATTTGGGGCCTATAGTCACAACGAGGTGGAAAACGCCCAGTTCCTCCCCACCAGCATATGGAGCGGAGGCCAGGGTTTCCGCAGTAGTGCCAAGACTGAATCGCTGCTGGGTATCGCCACAATGACCTGGAACAAGTTTTGGGGCTCACACCATTTCAATGTAATGGGCCTTGCCGAGGTGGAACGCGACACCCACACGGGTTTCTTCTCCACTACGACTGGTTTCTCGACCAATGCCATCGGTATTGATGCCATCCAGTCGGGTGCCGTGACCTTGTGGGATGGCACTGGCAGTTACCGCAATGCTCCGTCGTTGGCCTCATTCATGGCCAAGGCTTCCTATGACTTTGCTGACTGTTATTCGCTCACAGCCACCATACGCGCTGACGGCACCAGTAAATTCGGCAGCGGCAACAAGTGGGGCTGTTTCCCTTCGCTTTCGGCTTCATGGAACATTGGCAACGAAGCCTTCATGCGGGATGTCGACTGGCTCGATGACCTCAAGTGGAACATCAGCTACGGTCTGGCGGGTAACTTGGGAGGTGTGGACAGCTACATGACACAAAACTTGCTTACCCCGGCGGGCATCGCGCCCGTTGGACAGGGCCTTGCAGTGACCTTCGACGAGTTGCGAAATGCCAATCCCGATCTCAAGTGGGAGGTGAAGCGCACTTTCAATACGGGGTTGAATGCCGTCTTCCTGGGTAGCCGCATCATCGCGTCGCTCGATTTCTATACTTCCAAGACCACCGACATGCTCTACCTCTATAACGTGGGTGTTCCGCCGTTCAGTTACAACAAACTGCTGGACAACTTGGGCTCGATGCGCAACAGTGGCGTCGAGTTGGCCTTGGGTTTCACGCCGCTCACCAATCGCGACATGGAGTTGAACATCAATGCCAATGTCGCTTATCAGTACAATAAACTGCTCTCTCTCAGTGGCTACTACAATGACTATTGGTTGGAAGCACCTGGCGAGGTGGACATGGTTAATCTGAACGGTGCAGGTTTCCACGGTGGCAACAACCACATCGTTTATCAAATCGTGGGACAACCCCTCGGTGTGTTCTATCTACCGCACTGCACGGGCCTCAAGAGTGACGGGGCTGATGGGTACACCTATGAAATTGCCGATCTTGATGGCTCGGGAGACATCAGCATCGCCAACGGCAAGGATCGCCGCATTTGCGGTCAGGCAATGCCCAAGGTGCTGCTGGGCAGCAACATCAATTTCCGCTACCGTCAGTGGGACGTTGCGTTGCAGGTCAACGGTGCCTTTGGCCACAAGATTTACAATGGCACCGCACTCACCTACATGAACATGAACAGTCTGCCGGGCTACAACATCCTGGCCGACGCACCCCAACGCAATATCAAAGACCAGACCGCTACCGATTACTGGCTGGAGCACGGTGACTACGTCCACTTCGATTATCTGACACTGGGTTGGAACGTGCCTCTGGGTCAAAAGGTACAGCGCACCATCAGCAACCTGCGCCTGGCCTTGACGGTCAATGACCTGGGCACCATTACCGGATACTCGGGACTCACGCCAATGATCAACAGCTCATCGGCGGGCGGCACGTTGGGCGTTGATGACAAGAACGTCTATCCCGTTACCCGTTCCTATTATCTGGGTGTCACCATCACATTTTGATTGAAAAGAACATGAAACGCTATATCACAAATATCCTCTTGATGGCACTGGCGATGATGTTGGTGTCATGTGATAAGTTCCTTGAAGACAAACCCACCGACCGCATTCCTGCAGATGAGGCCTATAGCACCATCAATGACCTGTGGCTCAATGCTGTGGCCTCCATTTACAGTGGCATTGGGGGCAGTGGACCCTCACAGGGCTTGCAAGGCACGGCTCGCGGCGTGTGGGACTTGAACACGTTCTCCACCGACGAGGCCATCATTCCCACCAGGGGTGCTGACTGGTATGATGGAGGCATCTGGCAGAACCTTTTCCTGCACCGTTTCGGTAACGTGGATTTCACGGGCGATACATGGAATTACCTGTTCAAGGAAGTGCTCGCATGTAACCGCGCTGTGGAACGTATCGATGCGTTTGCACGAACTCATCCGGGCGAGGACCTGAGCGAGATGCGGGCCGAGGCTCGTGCCTTGAGGGCAATGTTCTTGTTTTATGCGATGGATCTCTATGGCCGTGTGCCTGTTTTTATGAGTTACAGTCCGTCGGTGCAGGAAATGAAACTGCAGGATCGCTCGGTGGCCTTCAGGCACATTGTCGATGAGCTGCAGGCAGTGGAAGGTGACCTTCCTGTACTACGCAGTCCACAACTGGGTGAGTATTATGGACGCATGACTCGCAATGTGGTTGACTTCCTGTTGGCGAAGGTTTTGTTGAATGCCGAGGTCTATGCCGATGATGACTGGACCGATGACCGTCACCCCGATGCTTCAACGATGATGTGGAATGTCGAGGGCGAGATGATGAACACATGGCAGGCCGTGGAGAAATATTGTATCACCATCGAGGCAAGCGGTTACTCGCTGGCGGCCGAATTCAAGGATAATTTTGTCATCAACAACGAGGAGTCTCCCGAGTTGATTTTCACCATCCCGATGGATATCTACAACTACTCCAACCGCTTCACTCAGCAGTTCCGCTCGCTGCATTACAACCATGCATCGGCGCTGGGGCTTAACGGTGAGAATGGTCCGTGTGCTACCATCGAGGCGATGAAGACCTTTGGCTACGACAAGGGTGTGAATGCCGACACTCGACTGTTCTGGACTTATTATTATGGTCAAGTCTATCACGACAAGACGGGAGAAACGGTCACCCTCGATGACGGCTCGCCGCTGGTCTATTACCCGATGGCTGTGAAACTTGACCTTTCGAATGACCCGTATGAGAAAACGGCTGGCGCGAGGATGCGCAAATATGAGATAGATCTGGCTGCAATGAGTGATGGACAGTTGCGGCGCAACGATATTGTGCTGTTCCGTTTTGCCGACGTGTTGTTGATGCGCTGCGAGGCAATGTTGCGCGACGGCAGGGCTGGCACCGAAGCCGATGCTTTGCTCAATCGGGTACGCACCCGTTCCCACATGGATTCGCGCATTGCAACACTCGACAATGTGCTCGAGGAGCGTATGCTGGAATTGGCATGGGAGGGGTGGCGTCGCAACGACCTCATCCGTTTCGGTCTGTTCACGCGGCCTTATTCCGACCGTCCGCAGATCGATGCCGACCGTATGGGTTATACTCTCGTGTTCCCCATTCCCGGTGAGACACTCAGCGCCTGTGGCAGTGCCCAAAATCCTGGATATTGATGAAAGACGAAACCAAATACACAGAACGCCTGGAATTGCATGACGTGAAGCCTACAGCCTTGCGCATCTTGCTGTTACGCACGATGATGGCTCACGATGACGCGTTCTCGCTGCAGAGTCTGGAGGATGAGTTGGATACAGTGGACAAGTCGACCATCTATCGCACCATCACCCTGTTTTTGACGCATCACCTCATCCATGCCATCGACGATGGCACGGGAATGTTCAAGTACGCTGTTTGTTCGCCCGATTGCCATTGCGGTGAGGACGACGGTACCATCGACCACCTGCATGCCCATTTTAACTGTGAGCGTTGTGGCCGCACGTTCTGCCTGCAGACGACCCAAGTGCCCCTCGTCGCTCTGCCTGGCGGTTTCCAGGTCAATAGCATTAATTATGTGCTCAAGGGACTTTGTCCTGACTGCGCAAGAAACAGAAATCAGAATCTAACAACTAAATGATGAAGACATTTGCTCGCTGGTTGCGCAACATATTGATTTTCTTCTTCGCTTCCACCATCCTGTCGGTGGTGATACTCAAGTACATACCTGTCTACATCACACCGCTGATGCTCATCCGTGCAGTGGAATCGATGATCGATGGTGAGCCTCCCGTCATCGCTCACCATTGGGTGCCGCTTGAGCAGATCAGCCACAATCTGCCGCAGGCGGTCATGGCAAGTGAGGACAACCTTTTCTTGAAACACAGTGGCTTTGACCTTGAGCAGATACAGAAAGCCCAGATCGAGGCGCAGGAGGGCAAGCGTCAGCGTGGCGCAAGCACCATCAGCCAGCAGACGGCACGAAATGTCTTCTTGTGGCAGAAGCGCTCGTGGCTACGCAAGGGTCTGGAGGCCTATTTCACCTTCTTGATCGAGATGATTTGGGGAAAGGAACGCATCATGGAGGTTTATCTCAACTCCATCGAGATGGGTAAGGGCATCTATGGTGCACATGCGGTGGCAAGTATCAATTTTGGTACCACCCCCGACAAGCTGACCAAGAAACAAAGCGCGCTCATTGCTGTCTCGCTGCCTAACCCTCTGAAGCGGGACAGTGCTCATCCCACCTCTAGAATGCGCAAGATGCAGCAGACAATTCTCAAACGAATGAACCAGATCGACCAGTTTCCTCCCGAAGCTTGTGCGCGCTGAGCTGCTTTTCCCAGGGCAATAAGGTGTGAAATTGTTACTTTCGTAAAATTTGGAAATTTGATTTTTTAATCATTTGATTGATAATGTTTTGCAAATTTATAATTTCAAAAAATTGCAAATTTTTTAAAGAAAAAATCGCCTTTTCTCCTAATCGTTTTTATCGTTTTTCATAATATCGTTAAGGGTAACGGCGGTAATTTTGCACCGTCTAAGGACAGGCCCTCAACGTTATTACTAATTAAAGAAAACGACACCTCCAAAAGACGTGTTTCTTCAAGAATATCCGGAAGTGATTACCCCCACTTCCGGTTTTTCGTGTACCTTAACGATGTGGTTATTGCTGGTGACTTACCTTTGATACGAAAAAAGCGCCTCGTTTCACAACGAAGCTGCTTTGCTAGGAAAAAAGTATCATATTGCTGCAAAGGTAGGTATTAAGACTATTGCGAACAAACATTTTCATGGATTTTTGATATTTTTTATAAAAAACGGTTAGGATGACCGTCTTAGATGTGAAATAAAGTGTAAACGCACACAAAACTGCACTAAAATTGCACTCATGAAATGATTATTTTATAACTTTGCCCCGTCTAAATAATAGTATAGTAAAGAGAAATGAGAAGATTGTTTTTGTCACTTGCGACAATAGTTGTGTTGTTCGTTACTGCTCAGGCGGCTCCTGCCACCGAGTGGTTTGTTGTGTTGTCAAGTGGTGGTGAGTCGATTGCCCTCAACCGCGAGATTACTACAAGCGATAATGGTGTGAGCTACCTGGTATGGGTCCGCAACTCGTTTGATCTGCCCGAGAGCCGTGCCGAGTATTCGCGTGAGCGCGGATATGACAAGCCTGTTGCCTACAAGTTGACGCTCTACAAGTTCACCAAGGATTGGAAGAACTTCAACATTGTGCAAGTATCTGTTTATGACGAGGCTGGAGACTTGATCGACCAGTACGCTAACCCCGATATGGCTGCTACCGAGAGTGTTATCCCCGATGGGTCACCCATCCAGTCGGTGGCCGAGAATGCAAAGGTGATTTACGAGATCACAACCAATCCTGAGTGATTTCGGAGTTTTGCTCTTCATGAGTTTACTGAATCGCTGCCACATTTGAAATCTAGGGCATGATCTCGGTACAGGGGCTAAAAGTTGAATTCGGTAGTCAAACGCTGTTTGCTGGCGTTAGTTTCGTTGTCAACAAGCGCGATAAGATCGCGTTGGTCGGCAAGAACGGCGCGGGAAAGACGACTATGCTCCGAATCCTCGCTGGTGAGCAACAACCCACCGACGGCACTGTTGCCCGTCAATCCGATATCACGATTGGCTACTTGCCACAGCAGATGCAACTCAAGGATGAACTGACGGTCAAGCAGGAGGCAGGACGTGCTTTCGAGCACCTGCAGCAGATGGATGATGCCATCAACCGCATGAATCAGGAACTGGCCGACCGCACCGACTATGACAGCGAGGAGTATCAGGAACTGATAGATCGTGTGGCGCAAAAAACCGAGTTGCGCGCCCTGTTGCAGAGCGAGAACATCGAAGCCGAGATTGAAAAGACCTTGATGGGCTTGGGTTTTGAGCGTAGCGACTTCGACCGCCCCACAAGCGAGTTCAGCGGTGGCTGGCGCATGCGCATCGAGTTGGCGAAGCTGTTGTTGCGACGTCCTGATTTGTTGTTGCTCGATGAGCCCACCAACCATTTGGACATCGAGTCCATCCAGTGGCTGGAGTCCTTCTTGAAGAACCGCAACGGTGCCTTGCTGCTGGTGTCGCACGACCGAGCTTTTATCGACAATGTGACCAATCGCACCATCGAGATCTCTTTGGGCAAAATCTATGATTACAAGGTGAGCTACAGCCAGTTCGTGGAGTTGCGCAAGGAACGTGTGGAACAGCAGATGCGTGCTTATGAGAATCAGCAGAAGCTCATCCACGACACCGAGGACTTTATCGAGCGTTTCCGCTACAAGGCTACCAAGGCTGTGCAGGTGCAGAGCCGCATCAAGATGCTTGACAAACTGGAACGCATTGAGGTCGATGAGGTGGACCGCTCACGCATGAGACTCAAATTCCCGCCGGCTCCCCGCAGCGGTGATTATCCGGTCATTGCCGAGGATCTGCGCAAGGATTATGGTGCGCTCAACGTGTTCCATGATGTGACCTTCACCATCAAGCGTGGTGAGAAAGTGGCCTTTGTCGGCAAGAACGGTGCTGGCAAATCGACCCTGGTCAAGTGCCTGATGGGGGAGATTCCATTTGACGGGAAATTGCAGATAGGCCACAATGTGAAAATTGGCTATTTCGCTCAAAATCAGGCTCAACTGCTCGACGAAACCCTGACGGTCCATGACACCATCGATTATGTGGCTGTGGGGGACATTCGCACCCGCATCAACGATATCCTCGGAGCCTTCATGTTCGGTGGCCAGAATGCCGACAAGAAGGTCAAGGTGCTGAGCGGCGGTGAGAAAAGCCGCTTGGCGATGATTCGTCTGCTTCTGCAGCCGGTCAACCTGCTCATCCTCGATGAGCCCACCAATCACCTGGACATGCCCAGCAAGGATGTGCTCAAGGAAGCCATCCAGGCCTTCGACGGCACAGTCATTGTGGTGTCGCACGACCGTGATTTCCTCAACGGCATCGTGAGCAAGGTGTACGAGTTCGGCGACCATCGTGTACGTGAACATTTGGGTGGAATCTATGACTTCCTGCAAAAGAAGCAGTTAGACTCATTGCAACAGTTGGAAGTCAAAAGCATTCCGACACCCGCAGCTGCCGAAGAAGCCTCCGAACTCAATGCCAGTCAAGGCAAAATTGACTATCAGAAGCAGAAAGAACGCGAGCGCTGCATTCGGCAGGCCGAGAAGAAGGTCAAGACTTGTGAGGCCAAAATCGCTGAACTGGAAGCACAACTTGCTGAAATTGAGGAGAAACTCTCAGTTGCTACCAGCGAGAATCTGGACATCTACTACAAGCATTCTCAAATCAGCCGTGAGCTCGAGGAGGTCATGGCCAACTGGGAAGCCGCCGGCGAAGAACTGGAGGCAGCAAAACGATAGTGACTTAAAAATCAAGTAGAAAGATAGGTGAACAAGACAATGAACCCCAATCAATCCAATAAATCATCTGGACGAATCGAGTACATTGACGCACTGCGCGGCTTCACAATGCTCCTTGTCGTTTTTGGCCATGTGGTCACTTTCTGCTTATGTACGGCAAACCAAGGCATATCCCTAAATGATTACTTCACGCAAGTGAGGATGCCAATGTTCTTTTTTGTTAGTGGCTTTGTCCTTTATAAGGATTCTGTCGTCTGGAACAGCAAACAAATCATTTCATTCTTCCGCAAGAAAATTCCGGTGCAGTTGTTGTCGCCATTACTGTTCTTTTTGGCTTACATTCACTTTATGGGTTTCCCTTTTGGTGATGTGGTTAGAGAGCATACCAAAGCAGGATACTGGTTCACTTATGTACTTTTAGAGTATTACTTGATATATGCAGCAGTACGTTTCTGTTTCAGAGGCAAATGGGGACACATAATAGTACTGCTGTTTGGCTTGTTGCTTTATGCGATTGAATGGCCTCCTTTGTATGATGCCATTCCATTGAACAAACAATGGAAAGAGATTCTCTCAATTCCCAAATGGGACTATTTCTTGTATTTTGTTCTTGGCACACTAGTTCATAAGAATTACCCGTTGGTGCAGAAGTTGTTGGATTCAAAGTGGCTGTTGACATTTTGCATTCTATACTATTTCCTCATCAATGTGTTCCGTGACATGATGAATCTCAATGCTCTCTCTTCTGTTGTTTTGGATAGAACGCTCAGCCTGACCGGTCTCGTGATTCTGTTTGCTTTCTTCAGGTCAAAACAGGCCGTGTTCTCCAAAGAACGGGCTCTGGGGCGTACGATACAGTATGTTGGCCGACGCACCCTCGACATTTATCTGATTCATTATTTCCTACTGCCCTATGGAATGCAATTCAACAAGGTGTTTGTCGAACATCCGATGCCCGTCATCGAGGCGACGGTTTCATTCATCCTTGCCGGCATCATCATCGCTTTCAGCTTGGTGATCAGCAACATTATCCGTTTGAGCCCGTTGCTGGCACACTGGCTGTTCGGGGCAAAATTGCCGCCTAAATCCACAAACACTCCTTCTTGATCAAAATGTTGACAACAATTGCCATCAACAGTACCACAGCGGCCGACGAACAATTGAGGCGGCTCTATGAGACGGCATTCCCTGTCGAAGAGCAGATCCCTTATGATGACCTTATTTGTCTGCTTGACGCAATGGATATTGACTATATGGCCTATTGCGATGGTACTGCGCTGGTGGGCTTGATGATGGTGTTGCGCATGACAAGATACAACTGGTGCTGGTATTTCGCTGTCCAGGAGGAGTTCCGTGGCAAGGGATACGGACAAGAAATCCTCACTGCTGTCCTGAACAAATATAGCGATCAGCAACCGTTCGTCATGGATATCGAGTCACCTTTCCAACCCGATGCTCCCAACCTCGAGCAACGACGTCGCCGGTACGCCTTCTACTTGCGCAACGGGCTGAGGGACACTCGCACATGTCGCACTTGGGGTGGCATCACCTACACCATCTTGACCAATAGCAGCGAGCCGTTCACCCAACAGGACTATGACGACATCGTCGCTGCCTTGCGTGCCTGCTGGGAGAATATGCCGGGTGCACGATAAGACTATTTAACCATTCTTCTTTGCCTGTTTCGTCACAATCGGCTACTTTTGCAAGCATGAAGCGGGTTTTGTCCATAGTTGTGGCTGTGATCGCACTGTTCGGTGCGGCTCAAGAGAACCAGACGATCAAACTGCAGTTTGACCAGTCCAAAATCAGTCCGCATTTCACGATGCCCGAACTGCCCGCGACCATCACACCCGCCACCAACATCCGCCCGACTTTCAATGCCAACTTGCCGACCGTGGCCGACCTCAAGCTGGATTATAACAGCACAATGGCCGATTCGTTGGCCATCTATCAGCAGGATTGGAGTGTCAATCGCTTGAGTGCCATGCCTCACTTCCGTTATGATACCAATCCCTACGGTCGGGACTGGTCTTCGGGCGGCGTCATTACACGTTTAGGTGGCGGGTATCTCACGGGAGCCGGTTCCCACACGACCTATCTCGGCATGGGCGACATGGCGAGTGCCAACGTGGCTTTCACCATGCCGATGGGTGACCGTTTCCAGGTCACGGCGGGTGTGACAGGCAACAAGTATCATTTTGACCGCGCGGTGTGGAATGATTATGGCGTGTTTGGCAATGCTTCGTTCAGGCTGAGCGATAAATTCTCGCTCAACGCTTTCGGGCAATACTACGTCAACCAGCGCTTTCACTCCGTTGCGGCGATGCCCTTCTTGGGCAGTTCGTCCTATGGCGGGACCCTTGGCTGGCATGCCAGCGACAATTTCTCGCTCGATGTGGGCGCCCGTCGCATCTACGATCCCTACACAGGCCGTTGGCGCACGCTTCCCGTCGTGCAACCCACGTTCAATCTGCTTGGAGCGCCCATCTCAATTGACGCTGGCCCATGGATCTATCAGGCGTTGAACTACATCTTCGGCGGTGGCAAAAACAGCCGTGACTGGGGCGACCCCAAGTACCGTCCCGTTACGGTCCCCGATGCCATCCGCAATCAACCTGGCTTCAACCCCAACAGCCCGGTTTCCATCCCCGACGCCTTCCGTCGTTGACATTTTTTTTGTCTGCTAGATGGCTAGGTGCTTTTGCATTGGGGCCACTTCATTATCGTGCTTTTAGTGAATTTTAGGGGTATTGATTTTGATGGGTGGGAAAGTTGTTGTAATTTTGCACGTTAAACCATAATTGCATGGTGATTAAGAGTACAATCGAAGACATCATACGGGAGGATCTTGCCGACATCTGGTCTATCCTGAACAGCGAGGAGAAGCATCTCATCGCCGAGAATTTTGTTATCCACACCTATCGCAAGGGACAGATCATCTATGCCGAGAAAGATGAACCCCAATACCTGTGGGTGCTCATCAAGGGCAAGGTGAAAAGGTTCAAGAACGGTGTCGGGGGCAAACAGCAGATTCTGCGCCTTTACCGTCCCATTCAGTACTTTGGCTACCGCGCTTGGTTTGCCAAGGAGCCTTATGTTGCCAGCACAATGGCCATCGAGCCGTCTCAGGTGGGAACGCTTCCCATGGATGTTGTCAAAAGGCTCATCGATGGCAACATCAACTTGGCATGGTTTTTCCTGCATGAGTTGTCCAAGCATTTGGGCGGCAGTGACTCCAAGGTGGTCACCCTTACACAGAAACACATCCGTGGACGTCTTGCCGAGGCTCTCTGCATGCTTGTGGATAACTACGGATATGAGGACGATGGCAAGACGTTGAAAATCTATATGGCGCGCGAGGACTTGGCCAATCTCTCTAACATGACCACAGCTAATGCCATCCGCACGCTCTCGGCCTTTGCCCAGGAGCGCATCATCACTGTTGACGGTCGCCGCATCCGCATTGTGGACGAAACCTCGTTGCGCAACATCAGCCGCTTTGGATAATCACCATGCTCATCGCCCAACAAAAACGTAAAGAGAATATCGCCGAATACCTGCTCTATCTGTGGCAGGTCGAAGACCTGTTGCGTGCATGCAACCTCGACATCGACACGGTCGAGCGCAATGTCATCTCGCGCTATGACGTGGATGATTCCACGCGCCGCGAGATCAGGGAGTGGTATGAGTCGCTCATCAAGATGATGCAGTTGGAGAACGTGCGTGAACGCGGTCACATCCGCGTGTGCCACAACGTGCTCATCCGTCTCAACGATCTCCACCAGCAACTGCTCGCCGATCAAAACCGTTTCCCTGAGTACCACGCCGACTATTATCGCACGTTGCCTCACATCGTGCAGTTGCGTGCCACCATGCCCGAGGACCAACGTCCCAGCGAGTTGGAGACCTGTTTCAATGCGCTCTATGGCGTGATGATGCTCCATCTCCAGGGCAAGGAAATTACTCAAGACACTGCTGCTGGCATCAGCCAGATTTCCCATTTCATCGGGATGCTTGCGGCCTATTACAAACTTGATGAGGAAAAACCGCTGTTCGGCGACGATTTAATTGATCAATAACGCAATGAACACGACCAACATACTGATTACCGGTGCCAATGGTCAATTAGGCCACGAGATGCGCAACGTGCTCAACGGCGACATGCGGTTTAATGCCGTCTTTACCGACGTCGCTGGTGATGACATTCTCCCCCTCGACATCACCGACGAGGACGCTGTCGAGCGGATGGTCAGCGACAACGCCATCCATGTCATCGTCAACTGTGCCGCCTACACGGCCGTTGACGCTGCCGAGGATAATGAACCGCTCGCTGCGCGCCTCAATACCGATGCCGTCGGCATCCTGGCCCTTGTCGCAAAGCGTCATGTCGCACGCATGGTTCACATCTCCACCGACTATGTGTTTGACGGCAAAGGCTGCGTCCCGTACACCGAGGATATGCCCACTAGCCCACAGAGTGCTTACGGTCGCACTAAACTCGACGGTGAGTGCCAGTTGCTGGAAACGTTGGGCGATGGCGCGGTCATCTTGCGCACGGCATGGCTCTATTCGCCCTATGGCAAGAATTTCGTCAAGACAATGCTTGCCTTGGGTAAAGACAAGCCCGCCCTCAAGGTCGTGTTTGACCAGGTGGGTTCGCCCACTTGTGCTCGCGACTTGGCACGTGCCATCGTTACTGTGTTGAGTGCCGATGAATGGCATGGCGGCATCTACCATTTCAGCAACGAGGGCGTCATCTCGTGGTATGACTTCACGCTGGCCATTCACCGCCTGGCAGGCATCACCACCTGCGATGTGCAGCCTTGCCACAGCGATGAGTTCCCTGCCAAGGCACACCGTCCCAGTTACAGTGTTCTTGATAAAACGAAATTCAAAACCACCTTCGGCGTGACCATTCCTTACTGGCTGGACAGTCTCCACGACACCATTAAACAACTTCAAACTCCAAACTCCTAACTAGATCAACATGTCATTGACAACCGAAATAACCCGCCGCCGCACCTTTGCCATCATTTCTCACCCTGATGCCGGCAAGACGACGCTCACCGAGAAGCTGCTGCTCTTCGGTGGTGCTATCCATGTGGCAGGCGCTGTGAAATCCAATAAAATTAAGAAAACAGCCACCAGCGACTGGATGGAGATCGAGAAACAACGTGGTATCTCGGTCGCCACCTCGGTCATGGGCTTCAACTATGGCGATTACAAGATCAATATCCTTGATACTCCTGGCCACCAGGACTTTGCCGAGGACACCTATCGCACCCTCACAGCTGTTGACAGCGTCATCATCGTGGTCGATGTCGCCAAGGGTGTCGAGACCCAGACACGCAAACTCATGGAGGTGTGCCGCATGCGCAACACACCTGTCATCATCTTCGTCAACAAGCTTGATCGCGAGGGACGTGACCCGTTTGACATCCTCGACGAGTTGGAACAGGAACTGAAGATCGACGTGCGACCCCTGAGCTGGCCCATCAACATCGGGGCTCACTTCAAGGGGGTCTATAACATCTACGAGCACAACATCAGCCTGTTCAAGCCCGACAAGCAGCATGTCACCGACCGTGTGGACATCAACGACATCAACGACCCGGCAATCGACCAGGCCGTCGGCAAGGCCGATGCCGAGAAACTGCGTGCCGACATCGAACTCATCGACGGCGTTTATCCCGACTTCAACACATTGGACTATTTGGATGCCAAGGTGGCACCCGTCTTCTTCGGTTCGGCCCTGAATACCTTTGGTGTCAAGGAGTTGCTGGACTGCTTCGTGCGCATCGCGCCGTCACCGCGTCCCGTCACCGCCATCGAGCGCACGGTGGAACCCGGCGAAGACAAGTTCACGGGCTTCGTCTTCAAGATCCACGCTAACATGGACCCCAACCACCGCAGTTGCATCGCCTTTGTCAAGGTGTGCTCTGGTGTGTTCCAGCGCAACGGCAACTACAAGCATGTGCGCAGCGGCAAGAGTTACCGCTTCAGTGCTCCCACGGCTTTTATGGCGCAGAAAAAGGAAATCATCGACGAGGTCTATCCCGGCGACATCGTGGGATTGCCCGACAACGGCATCTTCAAGATCGGTGACACCCTCACCGAGGGTGAGGACCTCCACTTCAAGGGTCTGCCCAGCTTCTCGCCCGAGATGTTCAAGTACATCGAGAACTCCGACCCGATGAAGACCAAGCAGCTCAACAAGGGTCTTGAGCAGCTAATGGACGAGGGTGTGGCCCAGATGTTCATCAACCAGTTCAACAACCGCAAGATCATCGGCACTGTCGGACAACTGCAGTTCGAGGTCATCCAGTACCGTTTGCTGCACGAGTATGGGGCTCAGTGCCGTTGGGAGCCCATCCATCTTTACAAGGCATGCTGGATCGAGAGCGACGATGAGGATGCCCTCGAGGCATTCAAGAAGCGCAAACACCAGTTCATGGCGCTCGACACCGAGGGTAGGGATGTCTTCTTGGCCGACAGCAACTATGTCCTGCAGATGGCTCAACAGGATTTCCCAAAAATCACCTTCCACTTCACTAGCGAATTCTAATACTACCAACTAAGGACTAAGAACAAAAAAGATAGCAATGCAAAGACTGAGAGAGTTATATAAACAGCATGTGGGCACCGAACCCACCGAGGTTGTGCTCATGGACAAGGCGGGCTCTAACCGTCAGTACTACCGTCTCACTGGTGAGCGTTCACTGGTGGGTGTTATTGGTGAGTCGCGCGAGGAAAATGACGCCTTCATCTACATGGCCAAGCATTTCCGCGAGAAAGGCCTGTCGGTACCCGAGGTGTTCGGTGTGAGCGATGACCACATGGCTTACATCCAGGAGGATTTGGGCAAGAAGCCCGAGAATATCCTGTGGAACAAGATTCGCCGTAGTTCCATCACCCATGCCTTCACCAGCGAGGAGAAGGAGTTGTTGCGACGCACCATGCGTGACCTGGTCGATATCCAGTTCCGTGGTGCCGAGGATTTTGACTACAACCATTGTTATCCCGCCAAGTGCTTCGACGAGCGCTCCATCAAGTGGGATCTCAATTATTTCAAATATTGTTTCCTCAAGGCCACGGGCGTGGTCTTCAACGAGGACAAACTCGAGAACGATTTCGAGAAACTCACACGCGACTTGCTCACGGTGCCCAGCAACACGTTCATGTACCGTGACTTCCAGTCACGCAATGTCATGCTCGTGGGCGACGCCGACAAGCCTGCCGAGTGCAAACTTGCCTTCATCGACTTCCAGGGCGGCCGTCGCGGCCCGTTCTACTACGACGTGGCATCGTTCGTCTGGCAGTCACGCGCCAAATATCCCGATGACCTCAAGAAGGATCTCGTGAATGCTTATCTCAAGAAACTCAAGGAGTACCTTCCCGATCTTGACGAGAAGGAATTCCACAACAATCTGCGGCTGTTCGTGCTCTTCCGCACGTTGCAGGTGCTGGGTGCCTATGGTTTCCGTGGCTATTTCGAGAAAAAGCCCGACTTCATGAAGAACAGCATCGTGCCCGCGGTTGCCAATCTGCGCAAACTGGTGATTGACAATCCCTTCACCCAATATCCCTACTTGAGCCTCGTCATTGACGAACTGGTGAATCTCAAGGACTTTGTCAGCGAGGACAAGGGGTTGACCGTCAGGGTGATGAGTTTTGCCTACAAGAAGGGCATTCCCCATGACCCCTCAGGCAACGGTGGAGGTTTCGTGTTTGACTGCCGTGCGTTGAACAACCCGGGCAAGTATGACAAATACAAAGCCTTCACGGGTCTGGACCAGAATGTGATTGAGTTTTTGAAGAAAGAGAGTACCATCGACAAGTGGCTGGAGCACGTCTATGCGCTGGTCGACGAGTCGGTCGAGCGCTACAAGAAACGCAACTTCACCGACCTGATGGTATGCTTCGGCTGTACGGGTGGTCAGCACCGCTCGGTCTATGCCGCCGAGCACTTGGCCGAGCACATCCATGACAAGTTCAATGTGCGTGTCGAGTTGTCTCATCGTGAGCAACCCGACCATGAGCGCACTCTTAATCCTGTGGTGCAATGAAAGCGATGATTTTTGCCGCGGGGCTGGGTACACGCCTCAAACCGCTGACCGACGATCGCCCCAAAGCCATGGTCGAGATTGCGGGCAAGCCCATGCTGCAGCATGTCATTGAGCGTGTCGCTGCGGCCGGTTTTGATGACATCACCATCAACATCCACCACTTTGGCCAGATGATCATCGACTTCCTTGAGAAGAATGATAACTTCGGTCTCAATATTCACATCAGCGACGAGCGCGGCTTGCTGCTCGACACTGGTGGTGGCATCCTCAAGGCTCGGCAATGGCTCGATGGTGACGACCCCTTCCTAGTGCACAACACCGACATCATCAGCACGTTGGACTTGCGAGCATTCTATGATTATCACTGCAGTCACGATGCCCTTGCGACCATTCTGGTCAAGGAGAGAAAGACTCAACGCTATTTCCTCTTCGATGAGAATGACCGCTTGCGTGGATGGACCAATAAGGCTACGGGCGAAGTGAAACCTGATCCCGAGAAATTGCAGGGTTTGGCATTAAAGGAGTTGGCATTTGGCGGTCTGCACGTCATCTCGCCTCGCATTTTCCCCGAGTTGGAACGTTATCATCGCAAGACGGGCGAGGAAAAGTTTTCCGTGACGCCGTTCTATATCAAGCAGTGTTCTCACCACCTCATTCAGGGTTATCATCCCCTCGAGGACTACCAGTGGATGGACATCGGCAAGCCCGAGACCCTCGCCCTGGCACAAGATTTGCTTCAACATCAATAACTGTCGACTATGCCGTGGCTCCCGTCACGGCTATCAAAAAACTAAGGACTAAAAACTAACGACTAATATGAAAAAGACAATCATTATTGCAGCCATCATGCTGCTCGTGGCAAGTACCGTCTCGCTCGATGCGCGCACCAAGAAAAAAACGACAGCCAAAAAGGCCAGCGCCACGCAGGTCATCTACACCGGCGATATCGCCAACAAGGTGATAGGCTATAACGGCACCACACCGCTCAACATCACTGTCAAGAACGGTGTCATCGAGAACATCGAAGTCTTGCCCAACCAGGAGTCTCCAGGTTATCTCAAGCGTGCTAAGGAAAAGGTGTTGCCCCAGTACATCGGCAAGACCGTCGCACAGGCCAAGAAACTCAATGCCGACATCGCCACTGGTGCTACCTACACCAGCAAGGCGCTCATCCAGAACATCCAGATGGGCCTTGATCAGGTGAAATCAACTTCAACCAGCAAAAAGAAAGCGACCAGCAAGAAGAAAGCGACCAAGAAACGTCGCTAATCTCAACCGTTTGACGATCTCACTTTCATCCCGATGAAAACCTATCTTGAACTCAAAGTGCCTATCAGCTTTGAGGATTCCTGGTTCGAGGAACTCAGGGACTTACTCGACGGAGTGGACATCCGTTGGCAACGGGGCTACTATCACATCACGATGGCATTCCTTGACTTTGCCCCCGACAATGTGAATCTGCGGCCAGGCTTGAACGGGATTCTGGGCGATGCATTGGCACCGACCATCACATTCGATATGCTTGACGCCTTTGCCTCGGGTCCCCACAGGCAGGTCATCCACCTCACCACGACCCATGCGCCAGCCGATTTCATGGCGCTGGTCGAGGATGTCAGGCGATTTTTCGCCAGCAAGGGCTGTATCATGCAGTCCGATTTCCGTCTGCATGTTACCCTTGGCAGGGTTCAGGACCCCAGGATGAATGTGCGCAAACTCAAGGACATCATCAGCCAAGTCCAATTGCCCACGTTCACGATGACACTGCAAGATGTGGAATACCGCATCTTCAGGGGCAAGACTTTAGGACTCTGGAAATTGATGGACTAACTTCAAAATAGTAATCAGAACAGACTCAACGGCTTCTGCTCGGTGCTGGACCGGGCTTGATTGATATAATCCTTGTTGATGTCGATGCCTATGCTGCGACGGTCAAGGCTATAAGCGATTTTGCAGGCCGTTCCTGTGCCGCAATAGGGGTCAAGAACGATGCCCTTGGGTGGGCAGGTGGCGACAATGGGCAGGCGGTACAGCATGTCGGGAGCCACGCAGTAATGGGCGATGCCCGAGCGCTGAACCCCGATGGTCCACACGTCACTCGGCACGATGCCTTGCACATTGTCAATCTGCTTGTATTGTTGCTTGATGCGGGAATTTTTACTGTGCTTATCACTGTTGCGCACGATCATGGCAAAAGTGTAGCGCAGTTCCTCATCATTATAATAGAAATCTTCCGATTTGACCAGGTGGAACATGAACTCATGCACCTTGCGCAGGTGGTCATGACTGCCTTGGGGCGATGTGGTGGTTTTGTTCCACACCACAGTGTTCACCAGTCGCCAGCCTTGTTGATCTATCATGGCGAGTGCCAGGCGCCAGGGCAGACCTTGGATGAAGCCGTCGATGGTGTCATCGGCGGTGTTCAGCCACAGCGACCCTTTGGGTTTAAGCACACGCCATGCCTGGGCTGTCGTTTGCAGCAACTCCTCGATAAAATCATCCATCCGGGTTGCAGTGATGCTCTCGGTGCCTTGGTTGCGCCGTCGCCAGTAGGGCGGGGTAGTGACGATGCAGTCGATGCTCTCATCCTCAATGCGCTGCATCACGGTGGCAGCATCGCCATGCTCAAGGTGAGGCATTAACGATCGACCCAGCCGTGACACCATGTCCCTGTTGGCTGGTTGTTCCTCTGCCTCTGTCGCTTCCGACTCTTTCCTTTCCTCTTTTCCCTCCGAGTTGATAACCTGGTTCAGCAAGGCGGCAGCACGGTTAGCCATCTTGTCATGAGCGATGTGGAGATAGGCCTCGTCGGCCAGCCAGGCGGCGACCAGTTCATCTGGATCCACCTTAAAGATGCGGGCTAACCTGATGACCTGTTCCCGCTTGGGTCGGCGGTCTCCGTGTTCATATCGGCTGTAGGCGGGCACGTCCACGCCGATGGCCTTGGCAAGGTCCTTCTGGCGCTTGCCGCTCTCAATGCGCAGTTGTCTGATTTTCTCCGGGAATAGCATGATAACGAGGTGTTAGTGAATGATTTCACAAAATTAGTGCAAGCCGAACACAAAAGCAAATTTTTTTTGTTTTTGTTGAGGCGCCGCCTAATTTATTCAAAATTAGTGCAAGTCGAACACAAAAGCAAAATTTTTTTTGTTTAATTTTCCGTGTGCAGCACGGTTCTTTGTAGCAGGCGCGTTTCGCAGCCCCTGTTAGTCGTGTTGTCAAAGTATTACGAGGCGCCGCCTCGTAATATCGTTGAGGTATTGCGAGCCTCTGGCTCGTAAAAAAACTTTACCTCCCCTCGATCAATGAAAAAGACGATAGCTTGCAATTCACAAATTATCGTCTTGTATCTCGTCCGTCTTTTAGCTTTTTTTCTTGCGGCGGTGCTGATAGCGCCAGTGGTGCTGAATCGAGTGATACAGATAGTGGCGCATCGGGTGCATCAGCCAGTAGCGGTAGAACAGGAATGCCAACGCGGCGCCAATCATGGCGGCAAACCAGTTCAGAATGCTGTAGTTGAAACCGTTAGTGACGAACATCAGACCGATCTCCATGAGCAGCGCGAGTACCGATGCGATGGCAGCAAGCGCGATTTCAACATTGATCTTACTGTGATGCGGAAGCACAGCTTTGGCATAATCAAGGATAAACACGAGCGCTAAAGCGAAGTAAAGTATAATGTGACCTACTTGCTCGGCATATGGAAATATCTTTAAAGCATTGACGTTTAATGGGTTGTCTGCAAATGTAAAAAACAGGACTGCTGCCATCATTAATACCGAGGGCAGGCCTTTAGGGATCGAAAGCAGAAATGTTTTCATATTTCTTTATGTGCATTTTTTCTTTTCAAACTACAAAATTAGTAGAAATCGTGGATATAGCGACTAATTTTGAAAAAAAAATGAATGAGGCTTAAAAAAAAGCGTTTCACACTACGCTTTGGCCCTATTTGTTGTACCTTTGCCCTACGATGGGTAAATGGCAAGATTTCTTCGCAATGACGCGCCATGAGCGACGTGGCACTATCGCACTCATGGCACTTATCGCCCTGGTGCTGGCTGTGACGGCACTGTTGCGGTTTTGTGCCCCGGCGCCTCAAGTCGAGGTGCTGCAAGCCGACATCGAGCAATTTGAGCAGCAGATAGACTCGCTCCAACCTTCAAACCCTGCCCACGAGAAGCACAAAAAGCCCGCCGCTACCCGCAAACCTCAACGTCCCTCCAAGCAACCCAAGTCACCGCCGCAACCACGACGCCTTGACCCTGTGCCACAGATTTAACTCAACCCACATGGTGAAACAATGTTTTGGCGCTTTCGTTTGACGGTGTCAACTAAATTTGCTACTTTTGTAACCTGTATAAAAAGTCAATTTTTTATGGAAAAACGAGTTGGATTTGCGACACGCTTGGGCGCTATCGCTGCAGCGGTGGGGTCGGCGGTCGGCCTTGGAAACATCTGGCGTTTCCCCTACGAGGCGGGAGTGAATGGTGGAGGTGCCTTCATCATGGTGTACATCGTGTGCATCCTCATCATGGGCATCCCGGTGATATTGAGTGAGTTCATCATCGGCCGCTCTACCCACAGCAACATGAAGGCGGCCCTCAGGCAACTGTCGCCTGGCAAGAAATATTACCTTTTCACCTATATCTGCATCCTTGGCAGCTTCATCGTCATCGGCTTCTACAGCGTGGTCTGCGGATGGATCATCGAGTACCTCTATCAGGCGGCCTTGGGCAACCTCAGCGGTCACACGCCACAGGAGTACAACGACATGTTCTCCGCGTTGGTGGCAAGTCCTTGGCGTTGTGTGGGTTGGACGATTCTCTTCCTTGTACTTAACTTTCTGGTGCTCAGCCGTGGCATCGAGAAAGGCATTGAGCGCGTGGCAAGCATCATGATGCCCTTGCTGTTCGTCATTCTCATCATCTTCTGTATCAACTCGTTGCTCATGCCGGGTGCTGCCGATGGCTTGAGGTTCCTTTTCGAACCCGATTTCTCCGAACTGACGCTTCGTGGCGTGCTCGACGCCTTTGGCCAGGCCTTCCTCTCGCTCTCCATCGGTATCTCTTGCCTGGTCACTTACAGTTCCTATTTCAAGGATGACACCTCGCTCGTCAAAGACGCTACCACAGTGGCGTTTCTCGATACCATGGTGGCCATCCTCTCGGGTGTGATGATTTTCCCCGCAGTGTTCTCCTTCGGTGTCGAGCCCACCGCCGGCCCGCGCCTCATCTTCGAGGTTTTACCCGGCATCTTCCAGCAGATGATGGGAGGCTATGTGTGGGCGCTGCTATTCTTCCTGCTGGTGTTCTTCGCATCGTTGACATCCACCATCTCGCTCAGCGAGATTCCCATCACCTTCCTCATCGAGGAGCACAAGACCTCTCGTCCTGTTGCCATCGTGTGGACCGCAGTCATCACCCTCGTCCTCTCCACAGTGGCCGCGTTGTCTTTCAATGTGCTTGACAACGTCACCCTCTTCGGCAAGAGCATCTTCGATGTGATGGATTATGCCGCCAGCAACATCTTCATGCTGTTGGGCGGCTTATTCACCGCGATGTATGTGGGGTGGGTCATGGACCGCAAGGTGATACACGACCAGTTGACCAACGGAGGCAAACTCAAGGGAGCCATGGAACCCTACCTCATCTTCTGCCTGCGCTACGTCGCCCCGGTCTCCATCTTCTTCATCTTCCTCTACCTCACCGGCATCCTCTATTAAGTATTAAATAAGCTATCTCTCAAAAAAACAGGCTAAATATTTGATATTTAGCCTGTTCTATTATGTAACCCGTGACCCGTCGTCCCCAAGTCATGTCCCGTGGGCCGAGCCTCTGGCTCGGTACCCTCCAGTCCGTCCAATCACTCCTCACTCCTCACTCCTCACTCCTCACTCCTTCAAGTATTCTCTAATCGTCGCAGTAAACGCCCGCCAGTACTTCTGGCACTTCACCTCGCCCACACCGTACAAGATTCCAAATTCGGCCTGTGTCGTCGGCTTCTCGGTCGCCATCGCCTGCAGCGACTTGTCGCTGAATACCATATAGGGTGCGATGTGGCCTGCCTTGGCAAGCGCCTTGCGCAAGTCCTTCAGCTTCTCGAACAGAACCTTGTCCAGCTGCTTCTCTTGAGCAGCGCTTTCGGGTAAGGGCAATGCAGTTTCGCGTTTCTTGACGTTGAAGCCTTGACGGTGGTAGCGGTTCAGCTGGATGGATTGACGTCCGAACAGCACCTCATTGCCATAGTCAGTGATTTTCAGGTGATTATTCTCGTTATAAGCGACCTCAAACAGGCCCATCTGCAGCATCTGCAGCAGGTATGCGTTCCACTCGGCGACAGTGAGGTCACGCCCCACGCCGAAGGTCTTCAGCCTGTCATAACCTTTCTCGATGATATCCGCTTTGCGCCAGCCGCGCAGGATATCGGTCACTGTGAACATCGTGGCCTGTTCGTCGGTGCGCTTGATGGCACTCAATGCCATCTGTGCATAGGTCGAGCCGTCAAATCGTTCAGGCGGATTGTTACACACGTCGCAGTTGTGGCAGTCGTGGTCAAACCGTTCGTTGAAATAGTTCAGCAGGATGCGGCGACGGCAAACGCCGCTCTCGGCGAATTGCTGCATGCGACGCAGCTTGTCCATGTTCACCTGCACTTGCCCCGACTGTAGGGCAAACTGCTGCAGGGCCACCACGTCGCCATAGGTGTAGAACAGCAGCGCTTCGGCTGGCAAGCCGTCTCGGCCGGCACGCCCGATCTCTTGATAGTAGCTCTCGATGTTGCGGGGCATGTTGCTGTGGATGACATAGCGCACGTTGCTCTTGTCAATGCCCATGCCAAAGGCAATCGTGGCGCACACCACCTTCAAGTCGTCGTTGATGAAGTCGCGTTGCACCTGTTGTTTGTCTTGGGCACTCATCGCGGCATGGAATGGGCGGGCATCAATACCCAGACGCGTCAGCTCGGCTGCCATCTTCTCGGTGTCCTTGCGGCGCAGGCAGTAGATGATGCCGCTCTCACCGTGATGCAGATTGATGAATTGCACAATCTGTTTCATCTTTTGCCGTCCCGTCGATCCCTGCACCACGTTCAGCGAGATGTTGGGACGGTCAAATGAACTGACGAACAACCGCGCGTTGGGGATGTGCAGCTGCTCGGCGATGTCGTCGCGGGTGATGCGGTCGGCAGTGGCCGTGAGTGCCATCACGGGAATGTGAGGGTATTGCTGCTTGAGGGTCCCCAGTTGGGTGTACTCGGGTCTGAAATCGTGACCCCACTGCGAGATGCAATGCGCCTCATCCACCGCAAACAGGCAGATGCGTTCGGTGATGGCGGTGTTCCAGCGGCTGATTTCGTTAAGCAGTTTCTCGGGTGAGATATACAGCAGTTTCACCTTTCCTTCCATGAGCAGGTCAACGGTCTGGCGGTTCTCGATGTCGCTTTTTTCGCTGTTAAGGGCGCGGGCGGGAATGCCGTTCTGCTGCAGGGCGTCAATCTGGTCGTTCATCAGCGCCAGCAACGGCGAGATGACGATAGCGAAGCCGCTGTCGCTCATCAGACCGGGAATCTGGTAGCACAACGACTTACCGCCGCCGGTGGGCATGAGCACGATGCTGTCGCCCCCGTCCAGTGTGTGATTGATGATGTCCCATTGATGACCGCGGAAGTTGTCATAGCCATAGCAACTCCTCAACAGCGCCAGCGCATATTCCTTCCTTCCGATCTCCTCCATACCATCCCCCTAAAAACCTAAAACCTAACGCCTAAAGCCTAATGCCTAAAACCTAATGCCTAACCCCTAATACCTAATACCTAACACCTAAAACCTAAAACCTAACGCCTAACGCCTAACACCTAATGCCTAACGCCTAATAAGCATTATCCTCACCCTTCAGGGCGTTCCAAATCGTGCGGAAGATGATTTTCATGTCCAGGAAGAATGACCAGTTCTCGGCATACCACACGTCAAACTCCACGCGCTTCTCCATCTGCCACAGTTCCTCGGTCTGGCCGCGGTAACCGCGCACTTGCGCCCAGCCGGTGATGCCGGGCTTGATGGTGTGACGCAACATGTACTTGTCGATCAGTTCGCTGTACATCTCGGTCTGCGCCACCATGTGGGGACGCGGGCCCACGACGCTCATGTCGCCGCGCCACACATTAAAGAATTGTGGCAGCTCATCAATGCTCGAGCGACGCAAGAAGTTGCCGAACCACGTCACGCGCGGGTCGCCTTTGCTGGCCTGTAACGTGTCGCTGTCGTCATTCACGCGCATCGTCCTGAATTTGTAGCAGTTGAATGCTTGACCACGATAGCCGGTGCGTTTCTGCACAAAGAAGATGGGACCGGGTGACGACAGCTTGATGCCGATGGCGACAGGGATGATAACCAGGGGTGAAAGGATGAGCATGACTGTCGATAACAGCAAGTCAAACGCACGCTTGATCAAGCGGTTAATCGGGTTTTTCAAGGGGTAGGGGTGAGCAGCAAGGATGGGCACGTCGCCCACCGAGCTCAGCTCGAATTGGCGAACAACGGTGCGTCCGAACTGCGGCACATAGTAGAAATCTACAGCGTTGTTGTCGGCAATGCGGATCATGCGCGCCACGTTCTGGTTGTCCTCGGTGTCAGGAACGGCACAGAACATCTCGTCGACCTGATGCGTCTTCACAAACTGCTCCACGTCGTCAAGCGAGCCTTGATACACTGCCGACACCGAGCGCGATTTAGGGTTGTCGTCAAAGAAACCCACAATGTGGTAACCGTAGCCTTGGTCGCCAAGCATCTCGTTGATGAGTTTCACACCCACCGTGCCGCCGCCAATGACGATCACGCGCTTGAAGTTGAAACCGTGGTTACGGTAAAGCTTCACCAGCTGGCGCGACACCACCCACCAGGTGGACAGCACCAGGAAGAACAGGACATAGAACTGCAGAATCACACGCCACGGCCCCTCAAACGGTCCCAGGAAGGCGGTGAGTGACAGGAACAGTCCAGCATGTGTCAGCACGAGCTTGATGGCTTGACCCACAACCTTCTCGGCGTAGAACACGCGGCGCTCGTGAACATGGTTGTAGAAGTAGATGCACACCAGCATGGCCACGTTGAGCAACAGCCACACGGGGCGGGACAACAGCGTGTTGGGCCCGTCTTCAAGCCCATGCCATCGCATGACGGCAAAATAGGTGAGATTGACAACCAGCAAATCGACAATGCTGAAGATCCATCTCACAAATTGTCCGTATCGGCCTTTACTCTTCATTGGTTTTCAATGGCTGTTTTACAGTGCATCTATATATCGCAGGGGGAGCGATTAGACTCCCCTCTGCGATGGTAGTGTTGAATACGTCAGTTACTGCGATAACCGAACATTAGGCTTTGTCCATTTCCTTGATCTTCTGCTCCAGTTCGGCAATCTCCTCTTTCAGGCGGGCGATGCGACGCTCCATCTCCTGAACCAGCGAGTTGCCGCTCTTGGTGTTGGCGGTGAGGAAGCCCATGTTGTTCTCAAAGGTCTTCAACTCACTCATCCGCTGCTCATACGAGCGTACCAGGCGGTCACGCTCGCTCAGGTTGCGGTCGCCACCCGAGGACTGGCGCGATGAACGTGAATAGCCGTCGCCCGAGGGGCGGTAGCCGCGCATGTTCAGCGTCTCATAGGCCTTGTCGATCAGCTCACGGTACTGGGCATAGATCTTGTCTTTCTCCTTGAAGGGCACATGGCCAATCTCCTGCCAGCGCTCCATCAGTTCGCGTACGGTCTGGGCAGCGTCTTCGGCGGCCTCCTCAATCGTCGACTTGAGCGTGGCGATAATCTCTTTCTTGGCCTTCAGATTATCGTGCTCAACAGCGTGGATGTTGACGTTCTGTTTCTTCTTCTGCTCAAAGAAGTGGTCACAGGCTGCGATGAAGCGTTTCCACACGGCGTCGCTGTGCTTCTTCACAACGGGACCGATGGTCTTCCACTCCTTCTGCATCTCGATGAACTTGTCGGTGGCTTCCTTCCACTCGGTCGAGTCCATCAGGGCCTCAGCGCGCTCACACAGGTCGATTTTCTTGGCCAGGTTGCCGCTCAGCTCCTCCTTCATCGATTTGTAGAACTCAGCCTTCTTGGCAAAGAACTCGTCACACGATTTGCGGAAACGGGCAAACAGCGCGGCGTTAGCCTTGCGCGATGCATAACCCAGCTTCTTCCAGTCTTCCTGCAGGGCGATGATCTGCTTGGTCACCTCGTCCCACTGGGCATAGGTCTTGAGGTTGTCCGTGGAAATCTGTTCGATCTTCTCGCACAACTCGGTCTTGGCGTCGGCGTTCTCTTTCTCCTTGCTCTTGCGCTCCTCAAAGAACGACTGATATTTCTTGTTGATAGCGCTCGATGCGGCTTTGAAGCGGGCCCACAGTTCCTCGCGCAATTCCTTGGCCACGGGACCAATCTCGCGCCATTTGTTGTGCAGTTCCTGCAACTGGCGGAATGCGGTCACGATGTCGCCTTCCTCGTCCAGTGCCTCGGCCTCTTCACACAACTGCTGTTTCAGCTCCAGGTTCTTCTTGAAGTCATAGTCGCGAAGCTCCTTGTTCATCTTCAGCACATCATAGAAACGCTCGGTGGCACGCTGGAATTCCTTCCACACCTCGGTGTCGGCAGTGGCGGGAACCTCACCGGCATCCTTGAACTCCTGCTGCAACTGCTTCACGCGGTTGAACTGGCGGTTGATGTTGTCGGGATCGTTGGCGATCTCGTTGATGAGTGCGATGATTTGACGTTTCTTCTCAAGATTGGCCTCGCGGTTGGCCTCTTGAGCAGCGTTATATTCGGTACGGCGTTCCTTGAGCACGTTGAGCAACTCTTTCAGGTTGTTCTCATCGTCATCCTCCTTGGGGGTGAAGTCAGACTCCTCGTTGCCGTTTGCCAGGAATTCTTCCTTCTCCTTGGCTGTCTCCTCGCGGCGCAAGGCGAAAAATGCGGCCTTGATGGCCTGCACCTCGTCCTTCACATCCTCGATGGGACGGGCTGCGGCAGCACGCATCATGTCCACCAGCTCGCTCTTGCTCTTTCCGGCAAGTTCCAGCTTGGGTGCCGATGACGGCTCCTCGGCCACGGGTTCCTCAGCGGGTTCAGCAGCCACGGGCTCTTCCTTAACGGGCTCCTCAGCTACGGGTTCATTAACGGTTACTTCTTCACTCACTACTTCCTGAGCCTCGTTCTGGGGCTCAGTGCTCAAGTTCTGATCTTTCTCGAGATTGTTCATCGATTCAGATTGTTCACGCGGTTCCATCATAATTTTTTTCAATTTTTCAAGCACCAAAAGGTGCCTGTTGTTCAAATTCGGACTCCAAATTTAGGTATTTTTTCTCAAACGCAAAGCCATTTGCACTATATTTTTAAAAAAACATGGGTTTTTCTCTTGATTTCACGCCTGCAGCACGGTTAAAAATGTCTATAATTAAAGGGCTCATAAGACCTGTTCGGTCCTATAAGCCCTGTTGTGTCTGTTCACTATTGGAATTTACTTCACAATCGTGGCTTTCACGATCTTGATGTCCACAGTGGGACGGTCAGCACGGCCGGTGGTCGTGTTCTGGATCTTGTCCACCACGTCCATGCCCTCAATCACCTCGCCGAACACGGTGTATTGCCCGTCAAGGTGGGGAGTGCCACCCACGCTGGTATAGGCATCGATCTGCTCATCGGTCAGCGTGAACGGGTTCTCGGCAGCCTCGGCTTCGGTCTTCTGGATGAGCTCGTTCTGCAGCTCTTGCAGCGCGGCCATGTCCTGGGTCTTCTGCAGTTCCTCAACCCTTGTGCGGTTCTCGTTCAACAGGCGGCGGAAGATGTCCTGCTTTCTCATGTCGGCCATGCGCTGGGTCATCATCTTCAGCTCATCGCTGCTATAGATCTTGCCCGTCACAATATAGAACTGGCTGCCGCTGCTGCGACGCTCGGGGTTCACCTGGTCGGCTGTGCGGGCTGCGGCCAGGGCACCACGTTTGTGGAAATATTTCGGATAGACAAACTCGGCCTCGATGGTGTAGCCGGGATCACCGTCGCCCAGCATGGCGTCGGGGCCTGCGGTCTTCGAGTTGCCGTCACCGGTCTGGATCATGAAGTCCTTGATCACGCGGTGGAAAAGCACGCCGTCATAGTATCCTTCCTTGACCAGTTTAACGAAATTGTCTCGGTGTTGCGGTGTCTCGTTATACAGTTCCACAACGATGTCACCCAGCGATGTCTCGAGCTTTACCTTTGTCATCTTGTTGTCAGCCTTTTTGTTCTTGGCGGCGCTGGCAGCAGCCTCGCTCGGGTTTGCCGAGCATGACATCAGCGTCAACGCAACCATCATGATGGATAAAATAAAATTCTTCTTCATTATGTTTCAATTATCAATTTCTCAAAACACCATTTCCCTCACGCTAAAGCCTCACGCTAAAGCCTCACGCCTAAAGCCTAATGCCTAACGCCTAACGCCTTAAATCCCCACCGGATACAAGCGCTTGTAGATGCGGCGAAAGTTATCGTCCTGCTCGCTCAATTCGGCGGCATGCTCTTTGTAATCAGCACCCCACAACGATGAGGCCAGGTAGGAAAGGTACACATGATCACGGTCCTTGGCAATTGCTGCCTTCACCAGCAGATCGATGCTCGAGGCATACTTCTCACGGTCAATCGCGTTCAAGTAGCGTGCCGTGCTCACGACAAACTGACCTGTGCGGTCCTTCATGATCATGTTGTCCACAAGGGCGGGCATGTCATCGTCGATGCTCCCCATGTTATTGGCAATGTACTCATAGGTCAACAACCCGTTGGTGTCGTCTTCCAGTATCTTTTTTATATGATTGTCCATTAGTAAAATCGTTTGATTACAATTTGCAAAGATAATGCTTTTTTCATTCCTGCCACCCTTTTCACAAGAAAAATCAATCCGCCATACTTTAAAGACGCTGAATTACAGCAACTTACTTATGTCGATTCACATTAACCTCTGGCCCTCGATTTCAACTGATGTTTTTTCGGGATGCACATGTTTTTGGAAATCATGGATTTCTTCAGTCAAATCATGCCTCAACAACGATACAATGCCTTGAATATAAAAATCTTAGAGTCTTGGCGTCTTGGTGTGAGGAGTTGCGACAAATGATACGCAGAATGCCATCAAAAAAGACCAAATGGTCAATATTCTTTAAAAAATGTGTTTTTTAGGGTGGCTTTTGAGGTTTTTTGGCGCAAAATGACTACCTTTGCACCGCAAAAAGCGAAATTATAATATTTGCAAATATATTCATTAAGAACAATTAAAGTAAATGAAGACGATTTACACTTTTGGTAACGGCCAAGCAGAGGGTCGTGCCGACATGAAGGATCTGCTGGGTGGCAAGGGCGCAAACCTTGCCGAGATGAACTTGATTGGTGTTCCCGTTCCCCCGGGCTTTACGATCACAACCGAAGTTTGCACGCTCTATAACGAGAAAGGACGTGACGCTGTCGTTGCCCTCATCAAGGACGATGTGATGAAATCAGTTGAGCACATCGAGAAACTCACTGGCAACAAGTTCAACGATCCCACCAACCCTCAGCTGGTTTCGGTACGCTCGGGTGCTCCCGTTTCAATGCCTGGTATGATGGACACCGTCCTCAACCTGGGTATCAACGACGAGGTGGCCGAGACCCTCGCCAAGAAGTCGGGCAACCCCCGCTTCGCTTGGGACAGCTACCGTCGCTTCGTGCAGATGTACGGTGACGTGGTGCTCGGCATGAAGCCCACCAACAAGACCGACATCGACCCCTTCGAGGCGATTATCGAGGACGTGAAAGAGAAGAAGGGCGTGAAGTTCGACACCGAGCTTGATGTCGATGACCTCAAGGAACTCGTGGTTCGCTTCAAGGCCGCTGTGAAAGAGAATACCGGTAAGGACTTCCCCACCGACGCCTACGATCAGCTCTGGGGCGCCATCTACGCTGTGTTCGACAGCTGGAACAATGACCGCGCCATCCTGTACCGCCGCATGAACCAGATCCCCGAGGAGTATGGTACTGCAGTTAACGTTCAGGCAATGGTCTATGGCAACATGGGCAACAACAGTGCTACGGGCGTTTGCTTCTCACGTGACGCCGGCACCGGTGAGAATTTGTTCAATGGTGAGTACCTCATCAATGCTCAGGGCGAGGACGTTGTGGCTGGTGTGCGCACCCCGCAACAGATCATGACCGAGGGCAGCCGCCGTTGGGCCAAGCTGCAAGGCATCAACGAGGAAGAGCGCGCTGCCAAGTATCCCTCTCTCGAGGAGTCGATGCCCGAGTGCGCCAAGCAGCTCGTTGAAATCCAGCAGAAGCTCGAGGACCACTACCACGACATGCAGGACATGGAGTTCACCATCCAGGACGGCAAGCTCTGGCTGCTCCAGACCCGTAACGGTAAGCGCACTGGCGCTGCTATGGTGAAGATCGCCATGGACCTCCTCCGCGAGGGCGCTATCGACGAGAAGACCGTCATCAAGCGCATGGAGCCCGGCAAGCTCGACGAGCTGCTGCACCCCGTGTTTGACAAGGCTGCTGTCAAGAGCGCCAAGGTCATGGCCAAGGGTCTGCCCGCTAGCCCGGGTGCCGCTACTGGCCAAATCGTCTTCTTTGCCGACGACGCCGAGGAATGGGCTTCGCGCAAGAAGAAAGTCATCATGGTCCGCATCGAGACCTCTCCCGAGGACTTGCGTGGTATGAGCGTCGCTCAGGGTATCCTCACCGCTCGTGGCGGTATGACCTCACACGCTGCAGTTGTTGCCCGCGGTATGGGCAAGTGCTGCGTTTCGGGTGCCGGCACCATCAAGGTGGACTACAAGGCCCGCACCGTCGAGATGAACGGTAAGACCTACAACGAGGGCGACTGGATTTCAATCAACGGTAGCACTGGCGAGGTTTACGATGGAGCTGTTGCAACAGTCGATCCCGACCTGGGCGGTGACTATGCAGCTGTTATGGCGCTTGCCGAGAAGTTCAGCACCATGGACGTTTACACCAATGCCGATTCGCCCCGCGATGCCAAGAAGGCTCGCGAGCTGGGCGCTCACGGCATCGGTCTGTGCCGCACCGAGCACATGTTCTTCGAGGGCGACCGCATCAAGGCTATGCGCGAGATGATCATCGCTCCCGACGAGGCAACCCGCCGTGTCGCTCTGGCCAAGCTGCTCCCCTTGCAGCGTGGTGACTTCGAGGGTATCTTCGAGGCTATGGACGGTTACGAGGTGACCATCCGCCTGCTCGATCCCCCCTTGCACGAGTTCGTACCCCACCAG
>JAEEGL013681043.1_pt1 | contig 62382 bp, 91 predicted proteins | sample 9134231 | NCBI WGS metagenome assembly JAEEGL01 (sample SAMN16246548, study PRJNA631951) | gut metagenome | biome: gut microbiome; feature: rumen; material: fiber-attached | host: Bos | place: Iran: Karaj | collected 2018-10
CAAAGAGACAAACGGGCTTCTTCGTGAAATTATCGGTGCTTTGAACAACAAAGGACTAATTATTTCCGGGAGCCCGAAAGCGGCACGGGATTCGAGGATGGAGCTATAAGGACGAAGTGCACCAGTTTAGAAAACTTTGTCGACTGGGGAGACGACAAACCGCTGAGATTAGCGTCTCGGCGGCATTTTATTTTGTCGATTTTGAACGCTTTCTAGAACTTCTTAGCGTTCCGTGTGTATTTTATCGCATTGGACCTAAACAGTCGGTCAGAAGCACGATTTAGGTGCTTTTTGGCAGCTCCAATGGTGTAAATAGGCGCCAAAAATTTCGAAGTTCTTTGCTTCGTTCACGTTTTCGAATTTCAGCGTTCTTCAAGTAGTTATGACGATGACCACCCTTGCGGTTCGGTTTGTAGTAAATATCGCAAGTAGTCTCACCCGACTGTTCGATGGCGGGGCCTACCAATCTGAAAAGCGGTGGTGCAGGCCAACCTTCGTAAGCAGGATGAACTATTGTGTACCAACTGAATTTTCTATCGCTCATTATTTTACCTCACATTCAGAATTTACTTTCTCCATCTTTTCTAATTCAGTCATTTTGTCACTTTGTTTTCTGCGGAAAAGTCTTCGAGTGAAGACAGAAAGACAAAATTGCCTCCCGATGCAAAAGAAAGTTTTTAAATTTTTCGAATTTTTCCAGTTCCTCAGGTGTGAGATTTTGAAGTTTTAAAGAAGTGATTTGTTCCAAATCGACCGCTTTTCCAAATGCCGTTTTTCAAAACATCTACAAGTTCACGCTCGTAGTTTCCCGAAAGACCGAGCGAGTCGGAATTTGGTTTGCTATGGGACGAACTGATTTCTTTTATATCACCCCAAATCGTAAACCCAACATTCGTAAGTTCTCATTTTGCTCATTTGCGCTTCCTTTTTTACTGGTTGTTTGGTGTGTTGGACAACCGCCCGCAATGTTCCGCCCACCATAGTTTATTTCCGTCTAGGCAAACTATTCGGGCATGGTTTGGCAACTTTGGCAAAATTGCAACCACCTCTCGTTCGCATACATAACAAGGTCTACCTTCACGATAACTCCACGTAATCATTCGCTTTGGTGGCATGAAAATCTGCGGTTCAGTTACTTCTTCGATATTAATTTCAAGTTTCGATTCTTGTGCCATACTCATTCTCCTTTAAAACAATTCACCACATTTTGCGGGTTCTCATACTTTTACCGGTTTATAAACTTCCGTTATCTCGAGTCTACCTTCGACAGATAATTCCCAAGTAAATTCACTAAATTTTGGTTCATGAGATAAGGCCTCGTTCATTTTGTCTCTCAAAAAAGTCAACTTTTCTCTAGAAATATTATGGAAAACTAATTTTGTTTCAAGTTTTAATTTCTTTGGCGGTTTTGAAAATTTAGGCATAGGCATCCAGTGCGTTATGCCGTATAATTTATCTCTTACATCGGTCCAAGAATACTCATGAACGATACCATAACCTTCCAAATAACCGAGCACTTTACCTATTGCGTTAGCATCGTCTCTAGTCGGAGGTCGGTCCTGTACACTTATCCATTCTAATTCTTGCATGATTACTTCCTCCAGTTTCCGCCACCCGTAGGAAACATCAATCCCGCGACTTCGTAAGCTTTAGAATTCTTGTCAACATAGTTAGTTTTCTCCTCTGAAACCTTTTTGAACAAATACACTACTTCGTCCATGACGAAACGCTTTAAATCTTCGACTTGTTTTAGTTCCTTCAACGAGTATTTTCTGTTTACGTGGAAAGTTCGTGCTTTCAAATTTCCCACGAGTTCACTTCCTACGCTTTCTACATTCTCAATGTCGCAGTACACTGAGATGGAAATTCTAAAATCTACAGAATACTTTCGATATATCCAAGTAAATTCACCACCTTGGTTTCGTAGCAAACTGGAAATTTGTTTGAGCAAATAATCCAAATGTTCTCTAAATTCAAAAACCCAAATACAGTCACCGCAACATCGAATATAACCTGCGTCTCTAGACTTACCGCAAATAGGACACGCTTTCAATACTCGACCGATTTTTGGAATTCTTCGTTCCTTAAAAAGTCCAAGGTTCGGACTTTTAAATCGTTTCGCTATTTCAGTTTTAAATCTTCGTCTGCCAAGTTTTCGAAGTCTTCTCATTAAATGCTTGTTCAAAGAAAGTGTATCTTTAGGATGATTGATGTTTATTGTAGTCTGTTTTCGTCTGAAAATTTCTGGGCCTTTGTATGCCGTCATGCTTCACCTCCTAAAACAATTCGCCTTTCTCTGCGAGTTCTCGTGCCTTCGCAGGTTGGTAGCAATCGTATACTGTTAAGTTGTTAACTTGCGATTCACAAAGTAGCTTGTACTTCGCCCAATGCTTGCCCGTTCTTTTATCGTTAACTATTTCCGTTTCAATGTCGAGACCTTGTTTCTTCAAGTCTGCAATTCTCGCACCCAAACGAAAGCAACCGAATTTTTCGAGTGCTTCCAAAGGTGTTATCGAATGACCCGCTTTGAGATATTCGCCAATCATTTGGTTTTGTGACTTAGACATTAGTGGACTCCTAAGTAATTTTCGATGTAATCAACAAAAGCGAAAGCGAACAAAAGTATTAAACATGCGCTTACAATTATAGCAATTTCCAACAACTTTTGCTTGAATTTTCGAATTTTATTTTCCTTAATCCAACCATGTCTCGGTTCAAATTCTTTTATTTCGAGCATTCAAGTGCCTCCTTTTATCTTGACGAAAAAGTAAACTTACATGAACTAGCGATTCCGAAATTCCCGTTGCCGGGTTGGTCATCTTAGCATTTGCATAGCTGACCAAAACTTTTCTGAAAGCGTGGGTAAGATATTCGATTGTTTTATCTAGTTTAATTTGTTCGGTTTCTCGAGGGAGGAAGAAATTCAAAACATGGTGGCCGTCCGATGTCTGGGACCAAGTGTAATACTTTACACCAATCATGCACGATTGAAAAATCCCTTGACTTCGATAAAAAGTTTTCTTCTCGTAATAATTCGGTTTGAACATTTCTAAACCTCCTGCGAATTAGTGACGCTTGAAAGAAATGTTGTACCTGAAGTCCTTCTCAGTGACTTCGCCTTTGCCATTAGTACGCTTGACTCCGACCATGGCATAGTATGCGTCAACCTGGCCTTTATACACACTTTGAACGAGTTCCAACTTCTGAATTTCACGAGAACATGTCTTGAACCCGTGTTCACGTTCGACTCGCTTCAGCGCCCACTTGTACGCTTTCACGTTGTCCTTCAAATCGTGACGATAATAATCCTTTTCACAAGTTCCATTCTTGTAGCGCTGCCGATGTAGTTCTTTAGCAGTTATTGCATCATCGAGTGTGCCGAACCAATCCGAGCTGTACCGTCCTCCAATTTTGAAGAATTGCTTCACTTCGATTTTCTTGCAGCGGTCAAGCCAAAGTGTGTCATTTTCACGATAGCCGTCTTCTGCTTCGGCCCAAATAAGTTCACGTCTGTCCCAATTTTCGGGCTTACGATAACCTTCGTCCTTAAGTCCCCACAGACGACCGTCTTCGTTCATCAAGTAAAGGACGTAGAACTTCTTCGTTTCGACATCTTGCAAGCAAACTTTTGCGACTTCACCTTGGTGTCCTTTCATCGGTTCGCTTGCTATGATGTACTTCCCGGTGCTCAATTTCTCAGTGAGAACTTGAGTGAAAATTTTGTCGATTGCTTTGGAATTCATGATGTTTACCTCGTTGTTTGTTGTTTACTTCTTAAATATAACAAATTTTTGCTATAAGCGTATCCTTTTTTCTGAAAAAAGTCAACTTTTTTTTAAAAATCGTGAAATTTTAACGAAAAAAAAAGTGCCGCAAATGCGGCACTTATACGAGCATTATATAAATATTCGTGTATTTTATCGTATCGAACCTAAATAGGCGGTCAGAAGCACGATTTAGGTGCTTTTATTTGCGCTTTTCGTATCTTTCACGACTTCGACATTCCAATTCTTTCGCAACGAACTTCAATTTTTCCAAAAAGTTTTTGTTTGCCGAAAGTATAGGTTTACCTAATGTCTCGAGTGTAGATAACTTAGCCAGCAGTCGTTTTGCGTACCTTGCGGCAACTGATTCGTGATAACCTTTTCTGAGTCGACTCCTTCGAAGCGCCCTCTCGAGTGAGGATATACCTTCGATTTTCTCACCGCTCAGAATTTTTCTGTCCAATTCAGGCGTCCAATCTCTTTTCATTTATTCAACCTTTTTTGATAAGTTCGTTCTTGCTATCTTTTACCGGTTTGAAAATTTGCTGAAAGTAGTTTTCGCAAAAATCGAAATCGGTAAATCCTTTCCCGTAGATAACGTCTTTTACTTTTACCAACCTACGAACTGACTTCTTTCCGCATTTGTCGCAAATCTTCATTCCATCACCCTCCACTTATCATAATCGACCCATTTACCGTCCACTTTGACCATGCAACCTTGAACGGGACCCCACTCGCACTCGTAGCCTTGCATCTTTGCTTTAGTATGGCATTGGTTATAATCGAACACTAAGTAACCACCGAGTGCGACTCCTAAGAAAACCACATAGAACCAAAGCGCAAAGAAAGAATCTTGATACATTTTAAGTTACCTCCTTTAAGCAAATGCTTCGATGGTTGCCAGTGTTAGTACGTGCCAACCATAGTCAATGTTGTTAGTATCGAAGTGTTTGTCGAAGTTTTGCAGTACGCTCGCGGCCATCTTGTTACGAACCCAACCATCGCCACCCACGCCGTTCTTTGCGGTGATTAAACTGGTCGCCCAAGCCATGGCCATTTTACCAAGTGACATACTGTCTTCTTTACCTTCAATTTTCATTTTCTTGATAAGTTCGAGTGCCTTGCTCAAATCGGGTCGCTCACCGTCACGTCCGAAACCGCCCATCAGCGCAGTGCAGAAATTCTTTGCGTCTTCGCTGCTATCGTCACTAACTACTTTACCTCTGAGTACTGTAATCTGTTCTTCTTCACTCGGCATTCCTGCGACTTGTTCGAGTGCGACCAGCATCGACCTAGGACTTCCTTCACCGACTTCCAAAATCTTGTTGAAAACGTTGTCCGAAATTTCGATATTTTCCTTCCTGGCAACTTCATCGACCAATTTCATACCGTCCGAACGAGACAACGGTTCGACTTTCCACTGAGTCAAGCGAGTCGTCAATGCGGACGTCTTTTCGCCTTTGTCGCCTTTGAAGAATTTGTCCGGGTTAGTCGTGCAGAAAAAGATGTAGTTGAAGTCGGCGCCGTCTTCGCAAGGCTTCAATAGCGCGCTTTTTGCCGCAGGTGTCAAGTTTTGGCACTCGTCCATTATAAAGACATTATACTTGCTCGTCAAAGGCAAATTCTTCATTGCTTCTATAGTGTCTCTAATATCTTCTACACCATTTTTATCCGAGCAATTTATCTCGTCAATGTCCGTATCTTCGACACCGAGGAACTCTTTGCTGACTGCTCGTGCCAAAGTAGTTTTACCGCAACCGCTCGCACCATAAAGCAAAATGGCGTGGTTGTGGTCCTTTTTGTTGAAGTGTGCTTTGATGGCGGTCAACAGCGCACCGTTACCTTTCATTTCTGCGAGTGATTGTGGTCGATACTTTTTGTAGAGCGACATTATACGTTTCCTTTTGATACGTTATATTTATTAGTTAAAATTTCAGCGATGTCTTCGGACAAACTGTCTACTTCGCCCGCGCTAGGTTCGACACCTTTAAACCGTTTCAGCAATTCTGCGGCGGTGTCTTTGATGAAAGCGTTTCTAGCCATGCTCGTCTCCTTATTAAGAATGAGGCCTCGGCTAAACAACAAGGTAAACAAAACGCCGAGACCTCAATATATTATAGTAAATTGTTATAAAGCAAGATTTTTCAATTTTCTGAAAACTTCGTAAGTTGCTTTTACGTCACCTTCCACATAAGAAGCAATAGTAGTCATGTCCTTCTGTTTGAACAATTTAAAGACATCGTCACCACTTACTTCTAGTTTGGGGTCTTTCAAACCAAGTAAGAAACATGCCGAGCGAAGAGACATAGACATACCGTTGCCAAATTTCATCAATTCCATGGTGTCGATATGGTTTATTTCCCAAGGCTTTTTTTGCCTAGAACTCGCAAAGTTTTAGGAACTTCCAAATCATGGAACATATAACGCTTAGCAAGAAACGGAATATCGAAACTTTTTAGATTGTGTCCCACCAAAGTTTCAGAATCGCCGAGTATACTTCGCAAGTCAAGCAGAATGCTTCGTTCCTCCGCAAAGTCTCGAGCAGTGCAACTTGTAGGTTTGCCTCCAGGTTCGGAAATACCGATGGCGCAAATCATACCGAATTCTGGATAAAGTGCGGCGCGCTTTTCAATTTCTTCAGGCGGAAGAAGTACTGCACTTTTCTCCATTACCCACATAGGGTACCAAGTATCCATGATGCCTTCCCGAGGCACGGTTTCTATGTCTATAATTTTCATGCTTTCTCCTTTTTAGAATTAGACCATGCTTTTTTGATACGTTCGAAAGTATCTTCTATTGACAAGCAACCGATGACTTCGTCTTCTTTGAGTTCTTTTTTGGTCAGCAATGCTTCACCCATTGCTTCGAATAAACCACGGGGACCGCCGTAACTACCGATATGGCAAACTACATCCGCCCTGCACCAATCGAAGTAAAGTTGGTCGATTTCTCCGAACAAATTTCTTTTCTCGTATGGAATTTGTTCTTTGTCGAGCATCGAGGCTAGTTCAAGAATTCTTTGGGAGCATTTCTTCTCCGTTTCCCAGTCGCCGCCCATTCCCGAGAGTGCGCCCAACATAGTGAACGCCGTGCTAACTACGTCTTTTACTTCAGCCATTTTGGTTACCTTCCTTTGATTTCATTGAACGAGTTGGAATTACTACAGTTGTGTAGCAGTCATCACAGCACGCACCTTTGAACCAACGCTGAACAGGTTCGGGATTGTGTCCGTATCCTTTGAAAGATTTTCCGCAAATCGAGCAATGCTTCATTCGACACCTCCTTCATATTATAGCGTACTCGTGATTTGTCGAGTTTCTTGCTTCAAATGATTCTGCGGGAACACCAAGTCTTCGAGTTCACTTCCTGCCCTCATAACATCAGACCAACTGAACTTTGGCTTGCGAGGCTTCTTGTCTTCCTCTTCATCGTCCGAAGCACTCTTGACCAACAAGTCGGCCTTGTCGAGGAACGCATACTTGAAAGCGTGTCGCTTCGACTCGAGTTCCTTACGTAGTTGCCGTTCGTACGCTTTGGACTGCCTACGCCACATCAACAACAAACTGTCTAGGTAAGGCTTGACCTTTTCTGCTTCATCGTCAGTCAAGTTTATTTCTACAGAATATCGAGTCGACCCATGCTTGTTCGTGTAGACAGTCCTGTTGTAAGGTGCTTGCCTCGAGTTCGGGAATGTGACTTCAAAGTAGTTCATCATAATGGCAATGTCCGAACTAGTGCATTTGTCCCAACTATACGTCTTGCGAGTTACTGTAATTTCATCAAGTCGCATGCCGAATTTACTGAGCAACCGGTCACGAAGACGAATAGCGTTCTCACGTTCGGGGTCGCTCGGGTCAGATGTTTCGATACGATACTGGAGGTCTTTCAAAACTTTTTTAGCGTCCATTTTCTATTTTCCTTTTTAGCAATCAAATGCTAGTTTAGTTACATAAACCCAGAAATCAATTGTGCCTCTTAAACGCATTGCCCGACTCATTTCAGAAACACCTTTTACATAGAATCTTTTTTCTCCTTGGCGAAGTTGAGATTTTGGAATTCTAAATACAAATTCCTTTTTCTTATAGTGAAGGAAAATTCTTACAAAATGTTTTACAGTCCGATTTCTTAAAAAGCTCATTCCGTGAATTGCCGAACGCTTTTCAGAACAGTGACTAGAATTGCACCATTCACTGTTCCAAATTTCTTCAAAATCTAAAACTTCTTTCTTACGCATAAATTAATCTCCTTACGCTGCCTTGCCCGTAGATTTCCACTTGAAGTTCCTGGTAACGAACCTGGTTGCAGCACGCATATCCACGAACCCAAATGCTCTCACATCGTCATCCGCATAGGTGACTTCCAAAATGATTCCACTTGTTCCCTTGTATGTATATTTGACCGACTTCCAACCGGGAACATAACCATTGCCGCAGTTGATGTGAGCACAAAGACATTCGAACTTATTCATGGCCGTACCTCCTACAACGAATAAACCTGGAAATCGAAAGGATACTGGATAATAGTTTGCTTATTGTCTGTAATGACGATTTTAGTTTCAAATTCCCAAATATCGCCTTGAACTTTGTATGTTGTCGTGCTCATTTTGGACCTTCCTTGTTGTTTTGTTGTTTACTTCTTAAATATAACAAATTTTTGCTATAAGCGTATACTTTTTCTGAAAAAAGTTGACTTTTTTTAAAATCGTGAAATTTTGACGAAAAAAAATGCCGCATTTGCGGCACCTATATAAGCATTGTGTGAATATTCGTGTATTTTATCGCATTAAACCTAGACAGGCGGTCAGAAGCACTGTCTACAAGGTTGAAATGGGCGTTTCCCACGGGAATACAACCCAAGCACCTCCCATTTTACTTCGGCTTTCATTAACAGCGCAAAAATCAGGTTTGACTTTCGATTTTGGTTTATACCAGATGACTGCGATTTTGTAGCCTCGTTCCTTGTAATGAAGTAAGGACGTGCCAGTGTCGGCAATATCATCGACAACCACGCAACCTTCACAAGGAGCGAGAAGAAGCGGTACGTTTAATTTGTGCGAAAGCATGACTGCAGGAACAAGGCCTCCCCGAGGAAGTCCGAAAATGCCATTTACTCTTCCCAACTTTGCTTTAATTTTATCCGCAAGTAAACTGATGTAGTTGTCCAATACTTTCCAACTGATGTTTTTGTACTTCATTTGTTTTTTCCTAGTCGAAGTTGTCGAAAGTTTTCTGGAATCCCACCGCTTTTGCTGCTTCGTCTTCTTTTGCTTCCCATTTTTCAATTACTAATTTTCTGAGTTTCTTTCGTTCCTCGATATTCGAACCGCAAAGCGCCCTAAGTTCATCACGAGTCATCTTTTTACCGAAATACTGGTCATACGCTTCGGGACAAGCAGGTGGTACCTTTTCCTTGGGAATACCTTCCTTCGCCCATTGGTACACTACGTCCAAGTTAATAGTTCTTCGACCGAGTACTCTGTAAGCAAATTCTTTGTATTCTGCGAGTTTGCCGGTTTCTTCCAACCATGCCTCCACGGTTTTTAAGTCAGGAATTACACCACCCCAGACAACTTCATCCGATTTAAGTTGGCCATTGTCACCTCGTAAATCAAAAAGGAAGTCTATATTGCTTCCCACGTTATCAATACCGCGGGTAAAATAAACGTTGTAATAAATCTCTCTGCCTGGTCTTTCGGTTCGAGCCTTGTTCTTTGTTCGTGCCTTTACGACTGAACCAATCCAAAGTCCGCCTACTTCGATTTTATAAACTATTGAAAGGTCTACAATAGTATTACAGTAATATTTTAGTGCTCGCCCGCCTGGTACCGATTTCTGACCAGGTATAATCGAGCCTATCTTGTCGCGGTACTGAGAAGTAACTATGAATAAACAGTTTTTACGTTCCAGATTATCGACTTGTCCTGCGAAGAATTCAGAGAGGAATTTTTGCTTTCCCGTTTTGTAAGAACCTTTGTCCTCAACTTTTTTTCCTGCGACTAATTTGGTGAGTCGTTCTTGTTGCTCTTCTTCTGCGTTGGCGTCACTAATCGAGTTCAAGCTGTCTTGTGCATACACTGCGTACTCGTTGTCTTTCAGACCTGACAAGAACAAAGACAAGTGAGCGTCCATTTCTTGAACCGTGGTCGAGTGATGGAATTTGATGCTGACCGATTTCTTTTTACCTGTTTTTTCGTCTTTAGCGAAGCCTTCGATTATTTTGTCTTCACTAGACAGTTCTAAACCATAAAGCTTTTTAGTGTCGAACTTGTTACCGTTTTCACCATCACTTATTACCCATCTGAAATTTTCCGGGTCTCGATAATGACTGGCAGCAACCATTTCATTTATAAAAAATGATTTGCCCGAACCTGATTCACCGAGTATTCCCAGAATAGTTCCCGCCTGAATACCATAAACGTTTTTCTTCCCGCCTAAAAGGATGTCCAACAAATCGCAACCGGTCCTGATATATCTAACGGGAGGTGCAATTTCGTCTTGAGTCATTGCTTCTTCGATTTTTTTGTTTTTCATATTTTCCTCGGTAAAAGAAAAAAAACCACTTGGCTTACGATTATGTTGGCTACGCTAATAAGCCTTGCAGGGTCGCAACTCCATCCAACATAAGAAGTCAAGTGGTAAAGTTTATCTGTTAATTGCCGTTCCTTCTAGCGTTGCGGCATGCTTCGTAAGCGTTGCAGTTGCAGCACTTACGACTGCTTTCGAAATCCGAACCGAACTTCAAGCCGTTGGGACAACCGCCTGCCTGGGAGTTCACCGGTTCCGAAGGAAAGTCACGTTGAACAGGTTGACCGCCTGCGGGTGAAGTCGTGAAACCTCTCGGTGCACTTTGTTCTGGACTCGTCCTGAATCCGTTATCAGAATTCTGCGGTTGTTCGCTAGCCTTGAACCCGTTGTTCCTAGGTACCGATTCTTCACAAGCACGTTCGAATTCCGCTTGCTTTTGTTCTTCAGTGCGCTCGTTCTGATTCGTATCTCCGAAGTCGTCCGGTTCGCCACCGTTCATGACTCGTTCCATTTCTTCGTATGTTCCGAAGTTCAAAATTTCGTTCCAAGGTACACACCGGTCATAAAGTTCATCCGCAGGAAGTTCCTTTCTCGGGAAGAAGTTTACTGCGGAAGGCGCATAATACTCGTTTCCTTCGTAGCTGTTCTTCGCCGTGTTTACTTTGATAATAGAACCATCAGCAGTCGGTGCGGCGAAAGACAAAGGAAGTCCACCGTTTCCCATTGCAGTTGCTTGAGCCATCAAACGTTGTGGGAAAGCAGATTCACCTGTTTGCTTTGCTGCGCATTCATGAACTAGAATATCACTCGTTCCTTCAGGATTGAAGTAGTACAACACTCGGTCTTTGGGAATGAACGGTTTGATTCTTGCCCAGTTTTCACCACCTTTGGAGCCATCGTCAAGTTGGTCCTTACGTTCGCAACAAGGACAAGGCTTACCCAGAATTTTTAAACACGGGTAACGGTGAGGGTGCTTCGGGTCTGCCAAGTTCGGGAGTTCGTGAATAGGAACTGCTTTATAAAACTTGTATCCCGTAATGTCCGAGTCAGTCGCATTGTTCTTAGCGAGCAAAATGTTGAAACGTTCTTCTTTTGCGGTCCACTTGTGCGCCTTCATTCCTGAAGGAATTTTGTAGTACGGACGAGAACGATTGTTACTTTCTCGTGCTTCGCCTCTTGCGACTTCTGCGGCGTGAGAAAATTGATTTCCGAGGTTGAGGTTGTTTCTATTGAAAGCCATTCTAGTAATCCTTTCTAGGTTGATAATTGTCTACTAAAATATATCGAACACGACTTCCACCATGTTCGATATATTATAGAAAAGACGTTGCAAACGAAATTTAGTTACCTTCGAGACTACGCTGAGTTGCTTCTTCGACAGCTTTGACTTGGGCCTCGTATTTTGTATCCGGGTCGCAGTCACCATCGGTCATGAAAAACTTAGTCGCAGCAAGTCGAATCTCATTGGCAATGGAATCTCGCTTGTGGCGTAAGGCTTCGACCGCTGCCTTTAACTGACCCAGATACTCTTCGGCGTCAATAATCTCTTCTTTCAACTGAACGATTTCCGGTTCTACCGCAACTGCGCAGTCAATTTGGTCGAGCACCAATTTAATTCTTGCGGTTTCAGCGTTCTTTCGGATTTCTATTCTAAACAACGCGGTTTTGTACTCAAGCTTGTTTTTCAAGCGAGCGACTTTACTTTCTTGCTTCGAGCACTCGGTTGCGTACAAATCGAAAAGCGATGCTTGGTTCAATACCGCCCATTCCAAATGGTTTCGGTCGAGTGCGAGGTGTTCTTTTTTTACTTCAATCATAAAAATTTCCTTTGTTTAAGTTCGGTCGAGAAGGGTTTTAATACGATTGGTGAGAAGGCCTTTTTGTTCCTTTAGCATTTCGATGTTCTGCTCGATGAACTTAATTTCCGCTTCGTCCTTGCGTTCTTCAGCTTTCTTGAGTTCGGAATTCTTTTTGTTAATCAGATCCCAAATCTTGTCACGTTCCATTGCTGCATTGACAATCTTTTCGCTTTCGGTAGATTCACGCTTCCTGCTTTCTTCAAGGATACGGTCGAGAATGTTGTTGCTCTTTTCGGACATATTTTTTTCCTTTTGTTAAGTGTTGAAATTTTGTAATTTATTATAGCCGACTGGGTTAAGATTCCCAATTTCCATGAGTCCCAAAATGAGAATCGAAATCCAATGACTCGGGCGGGATATCATCATAGATGCTTTTATTGGATTGTTGTTTTTCCAATTTCTTTCTTTGTCTGTACTCCCTTTTCTTTTCCAAAAATGCAGCATATCGAACCGGGTCCGCTTTCAATCTTTCCATGAATGCCCTTTGCTTTTCGACTCGATGCTTTCGCCATTCGGGGTCATCTTTATGGCTATCGTAATTCCTTTTTCTTTTCGCTTTTACTTTGTCAGGATTTCTATGGGCCCAATCCTTTTGCATTTCCCTACATTTTTCGGGATGTTCTTCACGCCATTTCTTTTGTCGGTCGTGTTCCTTTTGCTTGAATACTTCCAATTCTTCGGGAGTCATTCTTTTAGTTTTGTTGTTTTTGTTTTCCTTGACCAAAGGAAAAATTGGGCCGCTTGCGATTCGATTTCTTAGTTTAGCCCAATCTATCTCTCCGCTTTGTGACATTTTACCTCCGAAAACAAGTTGTCTTTACCTTGAAGAAAAGGATGGACACACCAGAACGAGACACGGATAAGCAAACCTTTGTCTACCAATTTCTTCAAGTCTCCTCTTATTGCATCACTCGACTTGTTCAATACTTTGGCTAAATCAATGGGTCTCAAGGTAGGGTTCAATGCAAGCCAGCATAAGAGGTTTCCTACTTCGGTATTGAACAACCTTCTAGACAACTGCGGTGCCGCGGGAAATCTTCGAAGATTCAAAGGTAATTCCTTGGGTGGGTTGTTGCCTTTGTAGTTATTGAAGAATTTTGGATTCGCTCGAAGTCTTTTCAGTCGTGTTCTATACGGGTCGGTCAGAATAGAAAGCATTTGTCTGTGAACGATTATAGGCGCACCTTCGAAAGCGTCCAAAAGCATTTTGGTTCGCATTGAACTTGCACTGAACTTTCCTTCCTCAAGAGACAACTCGTTTTTGGTCTTCTTCAAAAATCGTCTGAACTTGATTGGAATTGGTTTAGGTGGGTGTATCATTTTGACTCCAAGTATTCCAAGATTTCTTTTTCTGCGGTTATCTTCATTTGAGGTGTTAGCAAGAAAAACATGCAAACTTTTCTGACCACGTTTTCAGTTTTGGAATCGAAACTTTTGGTCGCTTTTAGTAACTCGTCAAGCTTGGAACAGAAATATTCGATGTAATCTTCACCGAGTACAAACGTGAAGTAGTACGGGTTCATTTCCGTAGTCGTTAGCAATTTGAAAATTTCAATTACTCTCGACTTGGGTAAATATTTTCTGCCGTAGATGTAGTTTAACACTACTGCTTGCGGGTAAGACAAGTTTACTTTGAATATGAATTTATCTAACTCTTTTTCGTTCATGTTTTATTATAGTAAAACTCGCCCGACTGATGTGTTCTATGCTTTAGGGAGAAAAGCGTGTTGTGGCAGTCGGGCGAGCACTGTGATAGGTGGAAATTTACTTCGTTGTTTAGATGTATTGCCAGCTTTGAGGTGGTCGTTCTAAACTGAAATCTTCAAGCAAAACAGGTACAACGAACCTCCTTGGATTCTTTACAATCCAAGCGCATAAATTGCAGTTATCGCCTTGGTACTTTTTCAAATCTTCGATAGGTACGCAACCTTTTGGGTCTTTGTCCATGAAACGAGCGTCTAAAACTTTCACGCCACCAAATTCGAAGAACCCAGTCACTTTCTTTACGGGATGAGTTTCGTATAAATAAACTTTTATTTTTTCATCACCATGGTTCAATTCAGGACCAGGAATTCTGCAAGGTAAAGACTTTCGCCATTCGACTGTCTTCTCACCACTATAAATTTTTTCGGCCCACTTAGGCTTAATTGAAAGTAAAATATTCATTTCGAACCTTTTAAGAAACTAAAGAAATATACAAAGCAAATATAAAGCACAAACAAAAGTACCCAAACCACAATAGCATAAGCCCAAGGATTGGCGACTTTAAATTCTTCGCTTTCCAAGAAACAACTTTTACAAACTTTAACTTGCTTCTTTCCCATTGAAATCAAGTGTCCTTCGCCGGTGAATTTCTTACCGCATTTGTAGCATGTTGTCAATTCTTGGCCACTCATAATTTTTCTCTCCTTGCCCATTCTGCAATCAGCAAAGCGTCTGCGTCCTTGTGTTTCTTGATGACTTGCTCCGTCTCGCCTGGGAACAATCTGCAACCGATGTCCATACTCGCTTTCTTGAGCTCTTTACCTTCGCAACCTTGAGGAAGCAACGCCTTTTGCCACTGCCGACTATCGACATACATTCTGGGTAAACCTGTCTGTTCTATGGCTATCAAAGTAGCCTCGAGTGAACGAGCCGCAGAAACCGATGCTTGGAAACGCATTGGGTTAATCATAGGTCTTTCGATAATGACCAAGACTTCGTCCTTGTTTCGGGGACCTGCTACGATTTTGAGCAAGTCGGCAAGTGCAGAATAGTTAATTCGGTTGATGTTCTTCTTGGTTTTCGTATAACTTTGTTCTTCTTTGACCGGCGTTTCTATGATGCCGGGTGTAACGTCTTCGCCTACCCAACCGATAGTTCCAGTGGTTCCGTTGTCGATACCTATATAAAGTTTATGGCTCATTCTGTTTCCTGTTAATATTATAGCAAAATTAAAAACATTCTCGGGTCAAAGATTCAGTACTTATTTTCCCAGCAAGTTCATCTTATGCCGTTTGCTTGCACCTCTTTAATGCGATACGCCCCTAGTTACCCAGGAGTGTGCAAGCGGTCAATTTTCCTCACGTCATCGGAATCCCGGTCACATCATGACGGTTTTCTACTTTACCATTACCCATCTCTATCCTTTTTATGCCTCCGGTGCATGGCTGGTCAGGTTCGCTCCATCAATGTGGACCAGTGCAAGTCTCCCGGTGCGGGCGGTGCGAATTGATTGGTACTTTGACTTTAAAGTAGCAACTTCACCGAGAATGCTTTTTCGTGGCACTGGGTGAATTGAACACCCACATGGTCTAGAGCCTCATCTGAACTAGAACCCATGCGCACCGAGCGTGCCGTGTAAACTGTTTAAACTCAGCATTACATAACATTATAGCAAATCAGATACGAAGACCCCGGCGTGCGGCAATGACGGAAATCAAGTCCAAATCCTTTGCTTCTTTTCCATCAAGTACTGCAGCGAGAACTTTTTTCTTTTCGTCCAATGCTTCGGCCATGTCTTCGTCAATCGTTCCTTCTGCTATCAAATAATAAATGGTTACCGGTCGCTCTTGACCTCCACGATGTAATCGGTCTTCAGCTTGTTCCATGTCCGTACTAGTCGCAGCAAACTCAGCAAATGCGACATTACAACAAACTTTTTGGAAACCGTCAATACCCGTTCCGCCTGACTGAATATTGCAAATCATCAAGCGGCAACTTGAGTCGTTTATGAACTTGTCCTTTTCGATTTCTCGGTCCTTCAACGAAACACCGCCGTAAATTTTGGCAGGATTGTATTCCTTCAATTCTTCGAACATTCGGTCTACTACGTCTCTGTGCCAAGCGAAAAGTAAAAGTTTTTCTTCAGAATCCAAGAAACATTTAACCCAATTCAGTAACGACTTTTCCTTGACGGCGTAAGCAGTCCTAGTCAAATTTATTAAGTGTTCTCGTGCTTCGATACCTTGCAAATCGGACAAACTACCTTCTTCGGAATTGTACTCAGCGAGTTGTGCGGCGTCTGCTTCGAGAGGTACGACTTCGAGTGTCTTAGTCGGCAAGTCTTTCATGACTTCGTCCTTGGTTCTTCGAAGCATGACCGATACCAATTTCGAATGAAGTTCTCTGGTATTTCTCGAACCATCGAATTTTATTCCGTAAGGCGTTTCTTTTACGTTTGTATATCGCCACAAATAACTTTTGTAGTTCGGGAACATGTTTGCATCTACGCAACTGACCATAGTCCAAAATTGGGAAGGTCGAGAACGTGCCGGTGTTCCACTCATGACTATACACTCGGGAATGACTGCGGCGAGGTGCCTGAAAGCAAGCGCTCGTTTCGACTCGGGATTACCTATCGCTTGGGCCTCGTCACCTATCAAGCACTCGAAACCCGTCTGTGCCAATTCGTCTTGCCAATAAGTTAGAATATCCCAGTTAATGATGTAGGAACTTGACTTGTCTAGTTTTCTGGTTCGAGTCCCGTTCAATACTTGGACACGAGTAGGGCAATCTTTGACCAACGAAAGCCAACGTTTGAACTCTTTTTGCCATTGAAGTTTAGTCGGTGCGTTGACTACAATCAAAGCCGGGAAACTTCGATTGTAGCAAAGCCAAGCCAACGACTGCAGAGTCTTGCCCGTTCCCATTCCGTCACCCAATGCGACTCGACCGTTTCTGATTGCTGCAAATTTCAAGAAGTCGACTTGATAATTTCGAAGGCCTGGTATCAAATCTTTACTAGGGTCCAAAGTAAAATTTTCAATCATGTTTCTTTGAGTCTCGACCGGGTCCACTTCGGGAACTTCTTCAGGCTTGGTCGCATATTCTAAGTATTTCTTAGGTATCGGTATTCTACCGAACATCGAAACTTCTACAGGATTTTCTCTAACGGTTGATTTCTTGGTCGCTCGCCAACCGCTTTCTTGTAAACTTTCGATATTTTCTTGAGTTTTGGGAATGTACCATTTCTTGGTTTCGTTGTCGAAAACTCGGCGAGGAATGTTTCGAACGACTGCGAGCATCCTAGCCCAAGCCGTCCTATCTCTACTGAACCATGAAAGTTCTATTACACCATCTTCCAAAACTGAGTAACTACCGTAGCATTCAGGTACTCGCAGATTCAAATTTCTACCTCATGAACTTTTCTAAACCAATCTTTTAAAACCGACCATTTGTTGGACCAAGGACCGATGAAGTTAGGACCAACGCAACCAGTTTCCAAATTACATTTTCTAATTTCATCCAAGAATTTGACGAAAGAAGACAAGTAGTACGATTGTTCACCCGTTAAGCCTCGGTAAACCAAGTCACATCTTCGCTTTAAACTTACAACACTTTTATAGAAATTGACCATTGTATTGAAGTCTTTAGTGAACCAAACATCTTGTAAAATTTCGTCAAGTTTTTGACAAACTTTCTCTCCTAGAGATGTCCTAAGCATTTTGGGAGTCACGCAGTCACCGCAACTGATTTCCAAAAAAGGAGACCACCAATTGCCCGACTTCATCGGAACTGCTAAAAAATTCGATAAGGATGCTTTTGCCATTTTACTGTTTTTCTTCGAAGGCCACCAATAACCGTATTTTTGCCTCTCGCAGACATAGTCAAGAACATCGTTGACTCGAGCAATTAGACTGTCCCAGTCAAATTTCAAATCGGTGACCGGAAATTTACCTGCTACACGATTGAACCAAGTTCTGTCCCAAGTATAAGCATATAAAAATTCACCACGAACTAATTGCTGCAATTTCAAGAAAGTCGATTGAAAAGTTTTTGAGTCTTTCCTAGTAACCGAAATAACGTCTTGATGCTTACGCATTATTTCTAAAACTTGTTCTATTTCTGACTGATTCTCGGGAACATACGTTGTAGAAAACAACTCGTCTTCGAAATCCGGTGTTTCTGACAGCGTCTTTTTAGATGCTCGTGTATTTATTTGCCTTTCTTCATCGAGTGCTTCACGGGCGCTTTTTTGAGGAATAAAAACGGGATTTACCGCATTAGGTAAGGTAATCGTTGACATACATCATTATAGTTACTTCTCGACTCTTAGAAGTTCACGAATTTTTAGTTTTTGGTTTTCCAATTTGTCGAAACAAATAGTTTCAAATTCCTTCAAGTAATCGGTGACATAATCGGCTTCTACTTCAGCCGAAGGTAATGAGCCTCTAAATTGCAAGTTCAACCATTTTAAGGAGGGATTCCAACCTCGTGCCGCCATTTCACGAATTACTAACGAATGATACCAAACGAAGCAATGCCAAGAAAGGTTGTAGTACCACGTTTTCGGTGTGGGTTTACCCCAAGGATTTCGCCTTATTTTACAAAGGTTCATGTGCAAAATAAGCAACGGTTTTATCCGTTAATTGCTGAAGTAACTGAGGATGCCAAAGTCTCATTTTCTACTCCTTTGATTTCATATCAAACTTATCCTGGAGGATGTCTTCGGTAGAGGAAAAGTGTGTTTTTTAGAATTTCTCAGAATTTTTCTAAGTGTTTCAGAACAAAATTCGATTTGTATATCTTGCTTTCTTTTACAAATTGACATTTGTTCTGAAACGTTATTTCTAGATTTTGAAGTGATTTCTTCGCTATTGTTGTCTTCGAATAATTCTTTGTGATGAAATTTAAACAATCTTTCAGCTTGGGACAATTTTTCGCCTTTAGACATTTTTTCGGAAATGATTCCTGCTCTTTCGAGTAACCGCAAGGCGCAACCTTTGTTTCTTGCCTCTCGTCTTATTTCGGTCAATTCTTCTTTTGACCACGGTTTAATCAAAACTTCTCCCGTTTCCCCATCGTAGTACGAAAGTAAAGCTTTCATTATTGCTTTAGGTGCGGTCTGTTTTAGTTCGCTGCAAACCGACAACCATTTCCAAACGTAAGCTTCTTGTTCCTTTCTAGTCGGTAAATCGCCTATTCCTGAGTCGACTATTTTTTGAACTATTATCTGTCGAAGTTTTCGGTTACTCCAACCTTTTCGAGCATTTCTGTAGTCCATGCCGGGTAAATTGATTACCATTTTCTCGGCGCCTCCCAAACCTGCTCGGTTCAAAGGTCGGTCACTCGAGTTCAAATGGTTTTTTATCAAAGCGAAGAAATCTTGTGCGAGCATTCCGCATTTGTGCCTAAGTTCACTCGAGTTCAAGTTTGAGTAATGTTCAAGCTCGTCTTCGATTCTAATTCTTACCGCGTCTCGACCGGCAAGTTTGTTTGTTATGAACTCCGCGAGTAACGTCTGCCATACGCAGGAACGAACCAAAGGCAGCAAAGCGGTGTGACTGAACTTGCAGAGAACGGGTTTGTCGTCTATCTTTCTGAACCAGTGTCTAAAATAGCAAGTGCACTCGTCATGTTCGATTCCTATATATTTTCGCCAAAGTTCAGAAGTACACGGTGCACTTTCTACACCATCTCCGTGCTCGATGCTAGTTCCGCATTTTAAAAGTTTAGACAAGTTGGAAATACGTTCTTCGAGTTTTTGGATTGATTTAATCCACAACTCTTCAGATATGCAATGAGTCAAACGAGTACCCATAATGATGTACCCTTTCTAATTTGTATTGGAATTTTTGATAACAAAATTACCTCCGGTCCAATGTAGCCAACGGCAGGCCTGCTACACCGAACCGGAGGCTATGAAAGAAAAAACAGAGCCGTCGCTGTGTTTGTGATATATTATAGAAAATTTTTCACTTTTCGTCAAGATGCTATAATGTAAAAAGTAAAAAATCGAAAAGGTCAAAATGCTCGAACGAATAGAGATTAGAAATTTTCAATCGCATAAAGCGACAAATTTGGATTTGAGTAGTTCTGTAAATACGTTACAAGGCAACTCGGACTGTGGTAAGTCAGCAATCATGCGAGCTTTGAACTGGTTAATATTCAACCCTGCGGGAGATTATTTTGTGAGCAGTTGGGCGAAGAAAGGTAAAACTATTTCTGCGCCTTGCGAAGTAACCTTGTATGCAAACGGTCATAAGATAACAAGACGCCGAGACAAAGATTTCAACGGGTATATGCTGGACGACCAAGTTTTCGAAGCAACTAGAAACTCGGTTCCTCCTCAAATTTTTAGTGTACTTGGTTTGAGTGAAGTCAATCTGCAAAAGCAACTTGACCCGCCTTTCTTGTTGTCTATGTCTCCAGGCGATGTTTCTCGCTACGTGAATAACTTGGTCAATCTTTCGAGAATTGACACTTGGGTAACTGCTATAAATGGTAGGACAAGGTATTTGACTCAAGAAGTCGACTCGGGTGAGAGAAAAGTCGCAGATGCTCAGAAATTGGTCGATTCTTATTTTTGGGTTTACGATTTAGAATTGCTTAGTGAAAAGATTTCTGAACTTGATTGGAAAATTTCTGACCGCAAGGAAAACTTCGAAAACTTGAAAACTAGTTTGGAACTTTTCGAGCAAAAGAATAGCGAATTATCGAGTTTACCTGATGTTGGTAAAGTGTTGGAATTGTTGAGTAATGCCGAAAAATCTCGTTTGAAGAGGTTAGAAGTCGGTCAAGAAGTCAGTATACTCAGAGAGCAGATAGACAATTACGAAAAACGAAGTAATGAACTCGAGAAGATTCCTAACATCGAGAAAGTCGAGAAAATTTTGTCCGAAGCAAAGTCGGTCGACAACGAGCGAGAGAAAATTAAGAATAAATTGGTCAGTTTCTCGGGCGAGATTGCAAGATATCTGTCGATAAAAGTTCCTGATGTTCCCGAGAAAATTTTCCCGTTACTTGAAACGTTGGAAAGGTACAAGAACGTAAAAATCCGACTACAAGAAAATTTAGACTCACTCAGAAATGAAATTTGTTTGTTTGTAAATAATGACCTTGCTGCGGACAGTGCATCTAAAGCACTTGAGAAAGTAACGGCAGAATTGTCTACCATGGTTTGTCCGATGTGCGGGCGCATGGGCATCCACGAGGAGGTTAAGTAATGAAAGTTTTAATTACTGCAGATTGGCACATCAAAGGCGAGAAACCTATTTGTCGACTTGACGAAGATTGGTTGGGAAGTCAGCGAAAAACGATTTCCGAGATTAGAGATATTTTCAACAAAAACGAATGTGACCAAATTTGGATTCTAGGTGACTTGTTCGATGCTCCACGCTGCTCGACTGAAGCGGTCAACATGCTAATTTCCGAACTACAGAAATTTCCGCATGACTCGGTTAAAATTCTTTGCGGAAATCATGACTTGAAGGACCACAATTTTGACAACCTCGAGCAGTGTTCTATAGGTATTATCAAGAAACTTTTTGACGATATTCCTAATAGATTACCAAGTGTTAGCGCTGCGGGCCCGCTTGAAGTTTCTGCCAATCCTTTTGGTTTGGACGATGAAGATTCTTGTGCGGATATAATTTGTACACATCAGTTGACTTTTCCTGATGAAAAATCTAGGCCTATGCCTGATTGTGGTTCACTTGCACAGGATTTGCTAGACAAATGGAAAACTGCAAAGATAATTTTTACAGGTGATTACCATCATGGTTATATTTTCAAAGAAGATTGGGACACACTTCCTCCTAGATATGTTGTAACTCCAGGTTGTATAAATATTCAGAAAGCAGATGAACTCGACTATGACCCGTTCGTAATTGTTTGGGATACTTTAGACGATGAGTTTCTAAAATGTTATTTGTGTAGACAAATTGAAAATTGTACTCGTGACCACATCGAAGCAAGAGAACAGAAAGAAGCGATGTTGTCGGAAGTCGTTGAAACGATAAAAGGTGGTACCGGGGTTACTTTGGACTTCGATTCGAATTTGGAAGAGCAGGTCAAAAAGACAAGTCCTGCTATAATCGAAGAGTACGAGTCAATGAGACAAAAAATTAACGAAGAAAAGTAAAACACAGGAGACTAAAAGATGTCAACATTCGAACAGTTAAAGCAACATGCCGATGAACTCAAGACAAAGCGTGACCAAGCGTTGGGAGTTATTAAGAACATTGAAGACGGTTGGGAACAGAAATATGGGACTCGAGACGTAAATGTTCTTAAAGACAAAGTCAAAAATTTGGAATCAGAATTGAGTGAATTAGATACCGATTTTAAGAACAAGCTTTCTGAAGCTGAGAAAATTTTGGAAGGTAAGTAAATGAATGCTTTGGAGTTATCGAACAAAGTTTCCGAGTTCAAAGGTAGACTTTGGTCTGCTAAAAAGGAGTTGGAAACTTCGACAAAAAACTTGGAGGATTCTAAGCGTTATCTTGAAGCGGCGAACGGTTTGAAAGCGGTTATTCAGCAAGTCGCAAAAGAGACGCAGGATAAACTTCGTCTGCGATTTGAGGCTATTGTTCAAGCTTGTTTGGATGCGGTGTTTCCAAGTTGTTACACTTTCAAAATGGAATTTATCTCGAGACGTGGTCAAGTTGAAGTCGATATGTGGTTGGACAGTGAAGGCACTAGAATGGACCCGCTCGACAGTAACGGTGGTGGCGTTGTCGATGTTATGTCTATTGCTTTGAGACTTTGCTGCCTCACGCTTTCGACAAATGAAAAGGTTTTGCTTTTGGATGAACCCTTCGGTCATCTCCGTGGTGAAGCACGAGAACGCTTGGGCGAGTTGTTGACTATAATATCGGAGAAATTGAACGTTCAAATCTTAATGGTCGGTGATGTTGCAGGAAACGTAGTTCGTGGAAAAGAATTCAAAGTTTCGAAAGTCGGTGATATCTCAGTTGTGAAGGAGTCGGCGTAGAATGAAGCGATTTATTAAAGTACTTGATACTATAATTGATACGGATTGGGCTTATATCGAGTCGTCTAAATAATGACCATACCAAATTGTTTATAAAGCAGTCGGAAATTTCTGAACTTGAGTTCACCGGAACCGTTGAGGAAATAGAGGCAGCTCAACAAAAGATTTGGGAACAACTTGAAAAATTAACCAGGAGTCGGAGTAATGATTTCTAGTTTCCTCGCTTTGTTTTTATTTCTTGTAGGTTTACGTCTTTGGGGCGGAGCGGTTGTAACGTTTTTATTTGAACAAGAAATTGTTTTGAAGGATTTATTCTGTCTGCTTCTTGGCGGTCAACTTATAAAATTCGGATATGCAATTTGTGAAAGTGAAGACAACGACAAAAAATATAGCGCTATAATTTCGAAGTTATACAAGTTGTAATTTATGGTTGACTACGAAGCAATTTTGACTCAACTTGATATTCCTTTTTGGACAAGCGGAAAGAACAATGTTGAAGGATGCTTAACTGTTCGTTGTCCGTGCTGTCCTGAGGATGACCCTGACCCAAGTCGGCATGGAAATTTTGACCTGGTTACGGGTAAGTATTCGTGTTGGCGCTGCAAAGGTTCTCACCCTGCGGTAGTACTTGCAAAGGCAGGAAAAATATCGGTAAATGCAGCTTCGGAATTGATACGGAAAAATTCTGTTGGCGAAAATTCGATAAAAGAAAAGAAAGTAGTTTATGCAGATAGTATAAAGTTACCTGGTTTTCAGAAACCTTTGGAATTGCATACGAAGTATTTAGAGTCACGAGGATTAGATGTTGACGAACTTTGTTTTTATTATAACATACGTTTTACCGGTATGTTGGAAAAATGGGAAGACGTTGACTGGGGTTATCGAATAATAATACCCGTTTTCGATATTAAGAACCGATTGGTGTCTTTTCAAGGACGGCGTATTTTCAAACAGCAAGAACCTAGATATTTGTTTCCTCCAAAAGCAAAGCAAGTTCGAGATTCTAAAACGTTGCTTTATGGTGCGAATTTGTGTAAACTCGATAAGCCTCTTTTAGTTGTCGAAGGTGTAGTAGACGCATGGAAGTTAGGGCCAGGTGTAGTTTGCACTTTCGGTTCGAGCGTGACGAAGGAGCAGATTCTCGAGATGTCTCGCTGGCGAAAAGTTTTTATCGCTTTCGATAACGAACCCACGGCAATCGAGCATGCTCGAGACGTTGCGAAGCAACTCAGTTCACTGGGTAGTGAAGTTTATTTAGTTAACACTGATTTTGGTTTGAAGGAAGACGGTGAAGTCAAAGACATTGGAGACTTGTCAATTGATGATGCTCGAAAATTCAGAAAATCAGTTCTAGGATAAATACTATAATAAGACAAATCAACAAAAAACGAAAGGAAATAAAAATGATACAAGTAGAAAAAACAAAAATGGTCGATGCTATGCGTTCCGTTCTTCCCGGTGTGGACAAAGGCAAAAGCGGTATCGAAGGCGCTAATTTGTTCTTGTTCAAGAATGACCGACTTTTCACATATAACAGTGTAACTTCGGTCAGTGTCCCGTTCCCACTTGGTGGTGTAAAGTTTGGTGTAAATGCGACCGACCTTTTTGCTTTCGTTAGTAAGCTCAATGAACTTCAAGTCAACATTGATTTTGTCATGGACAAGGACGACCCGCAGAAAATCAAATCAGTCAAAGTGTTGGCAGGTAAAGCGAAGGCCAATTTTGCACTTTCGGATACTTCAGAAATTGAGAAGTATCTTGAAGGTATTTCGTTTACAGACGGTAAGCCTGCGCCTACAAATTTCAACGATGCTTTTGCTTTGACGGTAATCAAGAACAACATTCATGCCGAGATGAAAGGCGTGGTTACGACTAAGTCAGAAGGCAAAACGTTCCTAGCGGCAAGTGACAAGCGTAGAATTTCAATTCATGAACTTGACTCGGAAATGGAAGAATTCAAGGTGGATGATGATGTGCTTGCCGATGCTTTGAAGTTGGGTCAGCCTAAAACTTATGCAATCGTAGGCCCTTGGCTTCACTTGGGTTTCGATAACGAAGTCACCTTCAGTTGTATCCGTCAAGACTTGAGTAAGTTCGGTGCAGACAAGATGATTGTCGCAATGGACAAGCTCTACAGAATCAGTCCTGCAGTAGAAGGCAAGTTACCTCAAGCGTTGTCGGAAGCAATTACTCGTGTTTCAGCGTTAGCAAGTGCGCAGAATACGAACACCGGTTTGACTGCGAAGTTGACGATTTCCAAGGAAGGAATTATTGTTTATGCCGAGAAGAAGGACGGTAATGCGGAAGAATTTGTCCCTTGGGATTCCGAAGTTAAGTTCAATTGTGAAGACAGTGTTCAGTCGTGGGTTTCGATAAGCATCCTCATTGAAGCAGGAAATAAAGTGACTGATTTTAAGGTGGTTTGTACGAACCCGAAAAAGAAAGTTTATGCGTTCTTGTTCACGGGCGAAAAGTACAAAGCTCTTGTAGGCGGTATCTCGCTCAAAGACGAAAAGAAGTAAAAAAACCATGATGTACCCGAGTCGGCTCAACTAACCTTGAGTCGACTTTTCTTTCAAAAGGAACCGAGATGATAGACACGAAGAAAAGAATAACTTTCGATATTGAGACTTATCCTTCTTTGTTCATTATCGCAGCGCTCGTTAATGGTGAAACTTGGCAGGAATACATCGTTTGTCCGACAGTTGAAGGGTATCCCGATGTAGTCGACTGCGGTGTTGTCCGAGATTGGTTAAATAGTTTGGACGGTAACTGGGTGGTAACTTACAATGGTCGGGCATTCGACATTCGAGTACTAGCTTGGATTGCGACTTGCGGTAAGCAAACATTGACCACTCAAGAAATCGCAGACGCGGCAAGTAAGTTAATTTCGGACATGAACATTAAAACTGGGCGCAAGAAAACTTCGCCTTGTTGGGACGCCAAATCCAAGGACATGTCTCGAGTCAGAAAGCATCACTTCGATGTCTTGAAATGTTACACTGGTAAGTATTCGTTGAAACAGTGGGAACAGATTCGAGGTTGGAACATCAAAGAGAGTTCCGTGCCATTTGACCAACCTACTGTGAACGCTGAAGAATTGGAAGATTGTCGATTTTATTGTCGCCATGATGTAAAGTGCACTGATTCACTTTACATGGAAAAGGATTGTCAAGAACTAATAGAAACCAGGCAGTGGGTAATCGACAACGCTTCTTGCTTCATTTACCCGGACGTACCTCAAGCAGAACTTGCTGAGTCTTATTTGTATGGAGATGAAGATACTTCCGATGAAGTAGAAAACGCAGTAGAACTAATTCCTTGGGATATTTTTGAAGTACCTGATGACTTCTTGGTTCAGATGAAGCAGTTGGCGTCGCATCAGATTGACTCGTTTGTTTGGAATGGAATTTCCTACGGTGCAGGTGGTGCGCATTATGCCAAGGAAGGTTGTGTTAAGAAGGTAAGTATTTTCGATGTTGCTAGTCTTTATCCTCATATAATCAAATTCTACACCAAGTTGAAGACTTTGACTGCACTTAAGCGGTACGTTGCTTGTATCGAAGAACGCTTGAAGAATAAGGCGAAGAAAGGAACGCCTGAGTATTCGAAGTCGGCAGACAAAGGTTTGAAACTCGTTCTGAATTCTGCTTCAGGTAAACTCGGTCAACCGGGAGCAAAATCTTATGCGCCTGAACATCGACTCGCTATGTGCTTGATTGGTCAAATTCTCGTGACTGAAGCCGCGGTAAAATCGACATTGGGCAACTTGGAACATTTGATTGAAATAAATACTGACTCATTTGCAGTCGAAGGTGAAGACAACATCGAGAGAGCGAGACAGTATTGCGATGCTGTTCCTCACCATTTCAAGTTCGAAGAAGACAACTTTGAAACTTCGTACTGGAAGGACGTGAACAACTACTTTGTCTACGAGAAAACGGAACCGGTCAAGTTAAAAGAATCCCACGGCGATGTCCGAGTAAATTTGAGTCAGACGCATAGTGAAGTAATAGTGACTGAGTCGTTGGCGGTCAATTTGTTGAAAAAAGTCGGTGCGGAACCTACCTTGTGTTCCATTGACGGAAGTGAACTGAAGTTGACAGTCGACAACTGCGTGGTTAAGTGGGCGAAGGCGGCTAACGTTAAAAGTGCGAACATTGACGGCGAACCGATGAAATTCAAGTATTACTATTTCCTTTGGGTCACGCCTGATTGCCCGAACAGTCACAAAATTCAGTTCAACTCGAAAAAAATAAACGATGATGGTACAATCTCGGTCAGGCATGGTGTTTTCGGTTTCGACTTGGGAGAACTGAAGCAGTATGAGGATTGGATTGACGCTGAACAATACCTTGAAGATTTGAAGATGGAACTGCGAGTGTGGGGTAGGTCGGATATGTTCGAACAAATCAATAGTAAGTCTATACCTGAGCATTGTAATACTTTCCACGAGATAAAGCAAGCTGGTAACGGGTTCTTTGAAATGCCCGATGACTTGTTTTAAAGCACCTAAATCGTGCTTCTGACCGCCTATTTAGGTTCAATTCGATAAAATACACGAATATTTATATAATGCTTATATAGGTGCCGCAAGTGCGGCACCTTTTTTGTCAAAATTTCACGATTTTTTTAAAAAAGTTGACTTTTTTCAGAAAAAAGGATACGCTTATAGCAAAAATTTGTTATATTTAAGAAGTAAACAACAAACAACGAGGTAATAACATGAAATTCGCTGCATATAAGTTGAACTTCACTTTCAAACGTTGGCACTTTGAAGGCGGGGTGAAAGTTCTGAAAGTTCACGAGTACACAAGGATTGAACTTGCTACAAACCTGATTACTGCTTACCGAAAAGCAAAAGAAATCGTTGCACGAAACAGTGAAAGCGAGTGCAAGTTCGAAAGTCTCGAAGAAATCAAGTATGGAAAAGTTTGGAAAGTCACGATGGATGGCACGGATCACTTGAGAAATAGCGAGGATAAGTTGGTCGACCGTGAAGATATGCACAAAGTCATCTTCGTGGATGCGTTTGATATGTACGATGCCGAGCAGGTTGCTTATCGAATTTGGGAAAAGCAGGTTGTCGAAGAAGGTTGGAATGACATTATGATTTCTAGGACGCTTGTTGTTCCCAAACTTCCGATGGTTGACAGGTTCGAAGGAGGCAAAAATGTTGCTTAAGTGTTTTGTTATTGATTTTAAGTGGGAAGGCGGTAGTCAACGTATTTATCGCCATGCAGAAAACCGTACTAAAGCTTTTGAAGACGCTTCAAAGTTTTTTATAGAAAGTTTTGGTGTAGACGAAGTGGTTCCTGAAAATTTCACAGTTAAAATTTCTTAAAAGGTAATATTATGGCTATTGAAGCGACAACCGAACTTTATCTTGCAAGCAAGAAAACGCTTGAGAAAGAGTGTTGGAAAGCATGGCGAAAGAATCCAATAATTGAGTTTAACGATTACTTCAGTTATGCGGAAGAAATCTTCATGGACGCAACTCGAACGTTTGACCCGTCCCATGGGGCAAAATTTAATAGTTGGTTGACTACGCAGTTGCTTAGGCTGAAAGGGTACGCGGTAACTTTTAAGATTACGGTAAATAAGAAAACCGGTTCTGAAAATTTAGTTCTCGATTTGAACAAGAAAACTGAATTTCTCGAAGGCAAACCTTGTGCACTTCAAGACTTAAAGCAACCTTTTAACGATGTTTATTCTGACTCCTTGTCAACACCCACCTGGGCTGTAAATTGGTGGGATAGACTCGACAGTTTCAAACCTTACATGGGTGAGTTGACTGAAGATGCGAAGTTGATGGTTGTAGACATTCTTGATGGTGAAGCATCGAAGAAAGACGAAACAGGTAAACCCATTCCCGAGCGCGGTAATTTGTTCTATTCGAAGTTGTCACCTAAGCAACTTTATATTCGTTTGTATAGAAGAAAAGGTTGGACACTTGACCGAGTCATCAGTGCTAGAAAATCGGTCGAAAATATGCTTGTAAAGCATTCACCTCAGTTAAAGCAACTAGCTTCTACAAGTGAGGAAAAAATTATTCAAGAGGAGCTCTTTTGATTTTTCTATAATATGAAAAAAGAGGTAAGTTGATGATTAAATCTTGGCGGACGGTAAGTTCGTTTACCCATTCTGACCGAGAGAGGTCAGTTCGAGTAGAAGGACGTGTTCATTTTGAACTTGCCGAGTCCCGTGAAGAAGCAGAAGCCCGAACTCGTGAATATTTGCAGTCGTGGGATTATAAAGATATAGTTATAACGGACGCTCATGAAGAGACGGGTGAGGAAAAATACGGCAAAGGCCATCCTTTTGCAAGTATGCCGGTTGAAAATACCGAGTTGGTCGAAGTAAAGCACGAAGAAACTAAAGTGCAAGAAATCGAGGAGCCTTTTGTCGATGATGATGAACTTTTCTAAGGTGGAATTTTATGGCACAACGAGTCAGTATAGGACCCAATGGAGAATTTTTTGTAGAATCTAGTGAACCGTTGACTGCGGAGAATTTCGAAGTCATGGAAAATTTGTACGAAAAAATTTTGGAGATTCGTGAGAAGACAAAAATAGTTAGTGAAGCAATGAACGACCGGGAGGATTCTTTTGGCGGGTGAAGTTGAAAAAGTAGACATCAGTGTAGAGCCTAGAATACTCGGTAATTTGATAACATCGACAGAATTACTTGGAAAAATTCGAACTATAGTAGACCCTACTTTATTCGAGTCACCTGTTAGCCGCATAGTCGGTCAATGGGTTCTTGACTATTACGATAGAATGGGAGTGGCGCCTGAGAAAACAATCTCGGACGTCTTTATTGCGAGGAAGAAAGAGCTGAAGGAAGCAGATGCCAATTTGGTGTTTACTTTTCTCAAGAATTGCTCGGCGAGTTGGAAACCTTCAAATATCAAGTACGCCGAGAACATGGCTAGTGAATTTTTCCAAAGTCGTTCTTTGGAACGTTTGGGCGAAAATTTGAAAACTAAAGCAAGTACGGGAAATATTGACGGTGCGCAACGTCTAATTGCCGAGTATGTGAAACCGGAGATAATTCATACTAGGTCGATAGATTTGCTTAGTGATTTTGGTGTGGGACCGATACAACAAGCTTTCCAAAATGAAGACGAGGAGCTGTTTTCGCTTCACGGTGGTTTGAATAAATTAGTAGGCGGTCCACTTTGTCGAGGTGAACTCGTTGCGTTTCTCGCATCACCTAAGTCAGGTAAAACTTGGTGGATGATAGACACGGCTATTACTGCTATGACTCGTGGGCAGAAAGTTTTGTTTATTTCGTTGGAAATGACCGAGGCTCAAATGACTCGAAGATTCTGGCAAGCGTTGTCGGGATGTTCGAGGTTTGGTGAAGACGCACCGGGTTCGACCTTTAAGTACAATGGTAGTAAGTGGGACTTGGTTTTGGGAACTCGTCCGACAAAAAAGGTCGATACGAGTGCCGAAGCAATTAAGAAAGTTCAGGAAACGTATCGTAGCGTCACCGAAGGTAAGTTGAAGTTCAGATGTTATCCTACCGGGTCGCTAACTTTGACCAAGTTGAGAAGTGAACTGAAACTTTTGGAAGTGTTCGAAAACTTTGTCCCGGACGTGATAGTTCTTGATTATGCGGATATTATGTGTTTACCTCCCGGTAAAGAGAAACGCCATCAGTTGGATGCCTTGTGGTTGGGGCTTCGAGGTATAACGACCGAAATGAACAACTTAATAGTAACTGCAAGTCAGACGGGTCGAGAAACTGTAGGTGGAAAACGAGATGCCGATGAAACGAATATTGCCGAAGCGGTCAGTAAGTTAAATCATGTTACTCGTATGATAACTATAAACCGAAGCAAGGAAGACAAGCGTCGAGGTATATATAGGATGAGTTGCCAGACAATGCGAGACGGGCAAGAATGCTTCGACCAGTTAGTCGTATGTAATTGCTTACCTATTGGTAGACCTTGGATGGAAGACAGATTCATGAGTGAAGTAAACTTTCCGCGTGAGGAATCAGAAGCGGCGTAATAGTTTTACTATAATATAAAAATGAGGATTTTTATGCTTCGATATTTACCTGCACTAGGCGAGCAAACCCCTTCCAATGAGTTAGGTCTGATACCCGCGGCGATAGGTGTAACAAATGGCCTTCGAACTTCGTGGAGTGAAGTCAATAAATTGATGAAAGGAAAGAAGGACAACTTGTTCGGCTATACTTGGTTTAAAGATGTAATTTTACGACCTACTGAAAGTACTATAGTTTTGTTCGATAGTGGTCTTTTTTCGGTGTTCGGTTTGGTCAAAAAAGATAAGTCATTTGATGTTGCACGGTTTTTTGAGAGTTATGCACCGGCTTATAAAGATTATATTAACTTGGTTCTTAGTGAAGTACCTGAGGCTTCTAGAAAGCATTGTTTTTTCGTGAATTTGGACACGGAATTCTTGTTCGGTTTGGAGAAAACTAGGCAATTTAACGATATGCTTCTGAAGAATTGTCCTGAAGGCAGTATTGTTGGTACGTATCATGTCGCAGATGGAAAAGCGTACCTTGACGAGTTAATTGAGAAATTCGATTTTATAGCAGTAGGTGACGGTCATAGTTTCGATGATGATGCTAATGCTTTGAAATATCTACAAGCAGCCTGCGAGTATATAAAGAATAAACGCCCGGAAATTAGGATACATGTTTTGGGCCGAAGTGACACCGACTTGTTTAAGGCGGTTGGTAACCTTGCGGACACTTGTGACAGTTCTTCTTATCGTTGTTTTGGTGATGAAGAAGTTTTGAGAGAGACAAATTTACGTTTTAGAGATTTTTGGTCGGCAGGTTTTAACTACGAATTTGCGGGAGGTATCGAGAAAGCTAAAGTAGTGGCGGGCGGTACTGAAATGACCGAGATGCAGTATTCCGCTTTGATTATCGAATTACTTAAGTTGTATTCATTTATTACCGCATTGAACAAGTACAGTCCGCAAGTCGTCCGTTCAAATTGTCCGGTGCGAGATGCAATAGATGACTTCTTCGGGGTTCCTCACGAGTGGTGGAATGCAACGGGTGGACAAAGTGCAAGGTACTTAACTGCAGAGACAAAAATCGAATTTTTGAAAAACAAATCTCGGCAAATCAAAATTCCTAGATTTGCGACTGAGTACATCGAAGGTGCTGCTGACTTAGGTTCACTAACGTCCGAATACATGGGAAAACGAAAGCAGGATTGGGCACGAGACGCAAAGAAACCTGAAGGCTTTTAAGGGGACAAAATGGAAATTAAAAAAGTACAAGCAAGCGAGTTGAAGTTCGACCATCATTTGGTAAAGACGTCTCGTTCAGTTTCTTTACCTACACCGGTAATAGTTGACAAAGAACTAAACGTGATTTTTGGCGATGCCGAAGCATTGAAGTCAAGTGAACTTGAAGTAATCGTGGTCGATTTACCTTTTAAGGAAACACGTTTGGCAATGCACTCGGTGGGTCGATGGGCCGAACCGAACTGGACGGAATTGAAAGCAGAGGATGCGCCCAAGTACGGGTACACAGCTTTCACTGATGGTTATCTGTTCAAGGATACACTTAAGCATTTGACCGAGGACCGAAAAGAAGAAGTTAAACCCACTGATGAACTTTTCTAATAAGGAGCAAGAATGAAAACGTTATTTTACCTTCCGTTAGAGCCTTACGTTGAGAGGTACACTTATCTGATGTCTGCAAGAGACGGGTGGGCTGAAAGTAAATTTAAGCAGTTGGGTGTTAACTTTAAACGAGTTGAAGGTGAGAAGTTGGGCGGCTCGATTAAGTGCGGAGTCGTTCTTGATTGCTTTGGTAGAAATTATTATTCAAATTCACAGATAAATAAACTTATTAAAATGATAAAGGCCGGCGAAGTTAAGGACGGCGATGTTGTTTACACTGAAGATTTCTGGACCTCTGGAATCGAAAGTTTGTTCTACATTAGGCACATGACGGGAATAGATTTCAAAGTCGGTTGTTTTATTCATGCTCAAAGTGTGGACGATACCGATTTTGCCTGGGCCATGAAGGAATGGATGCGACCTATAGAACAAGGTTATGGCAAAGGTTACGATTTTATCTTCACTTGTAGTAAGATTTTAAAAAAATTATGTGTTGATGCTGGCGTAGGAAATAAAAAGAATATTCATGTAGTCAGCCTTCCTTATAATAGTGTTCGACTTAAAGAACAGTTAGTTGAAATGAAGTTCAAGCAACCTAGTGAAAGAAAGGGCGTGATTTTTAGTAGCCGATTTGACGATGAAAAAGACCCTAATTTTTTCCTAGACTTGGTACAAGCCTGTCCTGATGTTCAATTTAAACTGGTCAATCCTAGAAAGGATAGACCGATAACTAGTAATCCGCAAGTTCTAAAGCGTCTGAATTTAATCACGAGCGAGCCTGGAACTAATTTACAAATAATCGACACCAGTAAGAAAGTCAAATACTACGAAGCACTTGCAAGTAGTGTGGTTCAGTTTAACTGCGCTCATCAAGATTGGGTTAGTTGGACTTTACTAGAGGCAGTCACGTTTGGTTGTAAACCACTTTATCCTATTTGGAAAGATTTTCCTTCGGAATTAAAAAACAGCAAAAAGTTTCTTTACAGAAAACGCAATCTCGCTGAGTGCGCCGAGAAATTACGTAAACTTTTAGCAGAAGATAACACGAAGTTACCCAGATATATCGTTGAAAAGCATGACCGGTACTGGGAAAAAGTTCTGAAAATAATGAAGTTTTAATACTAAAAGTGACCAATTCTGCTATAATATGGTACAAATCTTTTAACATTAAACAGAGGAAAAACGCTATGAAAAAATATCAGTATACACCGCAGGAAAAGAAAGCAATGGCTTCTGCTCGTAAAGGTGACAAGAAAGAATTTGCGGGTCTCGTGAGAAAGATTCGCAAGCAGTGCATTGAAGAAGGACGCTTCGAAGAAGTGGAAAAGCTTGAGAAAAAGTCCGAGGAAGAAACTAAGCAAAAACCAAAGAGAAACGCAGAAGGCCAGTTTGTTTCTAATAAGGCTGAAACTGAAGAAACATCAGTAGTTATAAAGTAAGACGAAAGTAAGATAAAACTTGGAAAACTTAACCGTTTTTCGAGTTTTTATTTTTATGAGGTTCAAATGAAGAAACCCAAAATCAAAGACTTTATTCCTACCGATAAAAAGAAGTACTTCGTGACCAGTTATTTCGAGATTGAAGGATTGCATTGCTGGCCGGGAGTAGTCAAGACGAAGTGCTCGGAAAAGTACCTGGTAAACGAGCATCGTCATGTTTTCAAGTTTCGAGTCAAGTTACCTGTGACTCATACTGACCGAGACGTTGAGTTCATAGAATTTGGTCACAAGGTAAAAGCAGAACTTTTGAATAAGTTTAAGAGCCGTGTTCCGTTCGTCGCTCACTTCCTTACGATGAGTTGCGAAGCATTGGGCGTTTGGATTCTTGAAAAGTTTCCCGCAGTGGTTTCGGTCGAAGTTACGGAAGACGGTGAGTCGGGTGCAATAGTTGAGCGTGAGTAACTATAATATCAAAAGGAATTTATTATGCGACATTATGAACTTCACTTGACAAACTACGAAATAGCAGGCGCACATTGCTTGGAACTTCCTTACGAGTCGCCTTGCAGAAATCTTCACGGACACAACTGGCTCGTTAGCGTTCACATCAAGTCAGAATCACTTGCAAAGCATGGGATGATTCTCGACTTCAAACACATTAAAGATTATTTGAAAAGTTTTGACCACAAGTTTTTGAACGATTTGGTCAAATTCAACCCGACTGCCGAAAACCTTGCCGAGCATTTCGGTGAGTACGTTTTGAAACAAGCGCAGCAGGAAGGTTGCGAAGGTATTTACTACATCAAGTGTGAAGTTCAGGAAGCCGAGCACAACGTTGCTTCCTGGGTTTATGAAAATACGAGAGGATAAAATGAGTCAGAAGAAAGAAAAAGTTGATTCTATCGAAGTTGCTTGCGACCCGAACCACTACAAAGAAGGTCCGGTCGAAACCATCGAAATTTTGGAAAGTATCGTGAGTTCGGAAAAACGGAAACTCACGCCCAAACAGAAGTTCTGCGTGGCACAAGCGGTTCGCTATTTGCTTCGTGCAGGTTTGAAAGGTACCGAAGAAGACGTGCTCAAGGATTTGCAGAAGGCAGACAACTACGTCCATCGTGCTTTGACGGGAAAGTGGATTGACCCGGAATTCTTCGTGAAAGGAAAGAAGAAATGATAAAAGAATTTGACCATGTGAAAATAGAACAAGCAGTAAAGTTGATGTTCGAAGCAATTGGCGAAGACATAGAACGACCGGGAATTACAAAGACACCTGACAGAATCGCCCGAGCATTCGAGGAAATTTTTGAAGGGTGCAAATACACGAACGAAGAGATAGCGAACAAGAACAAAGTATTGTTTGATGCTCCCAGTGACGGTTTGGTTGTCGAGAAGATTTCAGGACCGGGTATCAGCAGTATGTGCGAGCATCACTTGTTGCCAATGTTCGACTGCTCGGTTTACGTTGGTTACATTCCTAAAGACAAAGTCATCGGTTTGTCGAAGTTGGCAAGAATAGTTCAGTTGTGCGGTCATCGTCCTACGCTTCAGGAAAAGTGGGGTTCCGATGTTGCCGAGTGCGTGAAGTTGGCAACGGGCGCTCATTCGGTCGCAGTCGTGATTAGTAGCAAGCACGGGTGTATTCAGTTCCGTGGTGCAAAAAATGACGTGGTCACCAAAACTGCTGAACTAACGGGCGAGTTCAAAGAAAACAGTCAGTTGCGTTCTGAATTCTACAATATTATTAGAGGTCTCGTGTGAGATTCATTCATACGCTTTTCACTGCTCACACCGATAACCCGAAGTTAGCGGAAGTTCGTCTAGATACTATAACTAAGCAGAAAGAATTGTTTGAGTCGGTAAACATAAAAACTTATCTTCAAGTCACTAATTTTAGTGATGAAGATTTCCAAAATTATAAGCATTTCGATATTGCAAAGAAGCATGACAAAATGCTGGGGTTTGTCCAAACTAGAAATGAACAACTTGACTTAATAGAAAAATTAGGTTCAGATTATGCGATTCTAACTGCTGACCGTGACGTACTTAGTAAACGCAGTGAAAACGATTTTCTGTCCGTTTTGGATCTGGAAAATTTACCACCGTTGGTCATGACTAGTTATGGAGGAACGCCTAACAAAAATAGACAAGAATTGCTTAAGCGAGGAGATTATAGCGAAAGGACTTTTCTTGTGAGAACCAATACTAAGAAATTGCGAAACGATGCTTGTTGTCTTCATTTTGCTATAATAAGAAAAGACGTTGCTCGTTTTAGGATGAATTATTCTAAGATGGAAGAAGTTTTGGGCGAGTTCGCGCCTTATCGAGACGATGCTTACATTTGTAATAAAATTGCAGAAATGGGCGGCGCCTACATTTTACCTACGGCAGTTTGTGGTTTGAAAGGCGGTAATTTCGATAAGTTTTCTACTCATGCAGGAGGTGGTTTTAGTAATATAAACTTGCATAATAGTTTAAAATATTTTGTAGAAAATCAGTTATCGCTTCTTCCTGATATTCAGTTGGATAAATTCGTTGGTGAAGATTGGATTGAAGTGCCTAGGACTTCTAAAAGAAATCTTGAATTTGTTATAAAGAAGTGCGAAGAGAACAAATCGAAATTTTTGGGTGAACTTTTCTAATAAAAGGAATTTATATGTTGAAAGTAATGGAAATTTTTCATAGCATAGATGGTGAAGGCATGCGAGCAGGAGAGTTGACTTCGTTCATTCGTCTTGCAGGATGTAACTTGCACTGTAAGTATTGCGATACTGCGTATTCCATCAATCCTAATAAAGACCAGTTTGCGGAATGGACGGTCAATGCTTTAGTCAATGTGATGAAGTACAAGAACGTTACTGTTACAGGTGGTGAACCTTTACTTCAAGACGAAACAGTCGAACTTTGCGAGCGATTGGCACAGTGCGGTCATAGTGTGAACGTAGAAACCAACGGAACGATAGCCCCGCCTGACCGACCCATCGAAATTTTGGACAAAGTTTTCTACACGGTTGACTACAAGTGTGGTGCAAGTGGTCATGAAGGTCAGATGCGGAAGGAAGTGTTCGAAAATCTCATGCTTCACGATGTAGTCAAGTGCGTAGTCGGTAGTGTCGAAGATTTGAAGAGTGCACTTAAAAATCTTCGCTCGTGGATTCCCGGTTTGGGAAATGCACATTCGCCTTGGGTTTACTTTAGTCCAGTTTTTGGCAAAATTGAACCGAGAGAAATAGTTAAGTTTATGCAGGACGAAAATTTGACCGGCAAGTTCCGAGTTCAACTTCAGTTACATAAATTCATCTGGGACCCTCGGGAACGTTGTCGGTAATTTTGAATTTCACACGGCCTCCTTCGTGTACCAAGCTTTCGTCAAATCGGCGAAAGCTTCCTTTTGTTTTGTCGAAAATCGACTTCTGACCGTCTATTTAAGTTTGTGTGCATGTTTCACGATTTAGATATAAAAAGCGCTCAGACGCACTTGTAGACGTGTTTTTTCAATGTAAATTTTATTTAAGAATGTGTTGATTTTGTGCCAAATTTGACGATTTTAGAAAAAAGGTTGACTTTTTTCCAATTTTGGGGTACGCTTATAGCAAAAAAATGCTATATTTACGAATGTAAACAACAAACAACGAGGTAACAACATGGCTATCAATCTTAACGAAAACGAACTTGCAGTATACAACGCTTGCGTAGAAGGTATTTATGGCGATACAGGTTGCGAATTTGACATACCTTGGGGAGTCAACGGGCTTTCTAAAAATCAAATCAAAGGATACCTCAGCGACCTTGAAAAGAAAGGTCTTATCGAAATGGACGATACCGGCGATTATTACTGCGATGGTTGGGTAGTCGCAAAAGTTGACGGTACGAAGTTTTTGGACGAAGATTTTTGGACAGGGAACGCCCGTTACAACAGAAACAAAAAGAACGGTCTTTACGAATAATTCTAAAGGAGGCGAAGTATGATTACCAAGAAAACGTGGGATACGACCGAGTTCAAAGTGTTCGAAGTCAAAGGAAACTCGCAGGCAGGTTTCAAGATGACTTACAAAGGTTCGAAGTATTGGGAAGTTAAAGTCGCCCAGTATTATTTGTTCAGCAAACCGAAGGAAGTCAAGAAAATTATTATGGGTTTCAAACAGGCGAAGGATTGGGCGAAGTCGGTTTTGGAATCCTGGAATGTATAGAATTTTTTTAACATAAAACAAACAACATAATAAGGAAGGTAACTATGAAACACGAAGAAATCCTCAACAAAGTTCACGAAGCCCTCGAAGCGAAGGAACTCAATTTCGAAGCCCGCATGGCAGAGACGTTCGCCTGCGTGGACGGCGTGTATATCCCGACCGGTTCGTTCACGCCCATTCGCACCGATAAGAAAGGCAAAGATGCGATTATCACGGGCAAAAGCTTTTCGGACCACTACACACCAATTCAAAACGAAGAAGCGTTCAGCGTACTCGGCGAGATGGCGGACGTTGCGGATGTTGAGTTCGTGAACATCGGTTCCTGGGGCAACGGCAGTGGCATTTACGCACAGGTCAGCCTCGGCGACGCCATGGAAGTGGGCCCGAACAAGGACAAGGTCGGCAAGTACATCAGTTTGGTCAATTCGCATGACGGTTCCCGAGCACTTCAATTGCTAGTTACGCCTTATCGCTTTTTCTGCCAAAACCAAATCAGCAAAGCGACTAACGATGCTTCGAAAAACAACCGACTCATAAGCATTCACCACAACATCTACGGGCAAGACCGTCTTCGTGAACTCGCAGCGGCAGTGAACATCGCAAACGACATTTTCCAAACTTCGGAAATCGCATACAAGCGACTCGCCGAACGAAAAGTCACCATGGACGAAGTCAAGGAAGTGATTTATCGAACCTTCCCGTTCCCGCAGGAATACATGAAGTCTAAGGAAGGCAAGGAAGAAAAGCTCCTTAACAAGCACGTCCCGGAAATCGTCAAAATGTTCCAGGACGCCGACAACGGAAACACCGAAACGATGACTGGTTGGAACCTTTACAACGCCATTCAAGGATACAATCAGCACTGCAGTCGCAAGAACGCTACTTACGAACGTTCGCTCATCCTCGGTAGAATCGCAAATTACAGTGAAAGATCTTTGAACACTGTAAACCAAATTTTGTTCGAAGGCGACAACCGCAAAACGAGTACACCGGAATTCGACAAGGTATTTGCCGAAGTCGCCTAAAGGAGGTAAAAATGGATACTTTAAAAATCATACTTTTGGCTATTGTTGTGGTCGTGCTTGCGTTCTGGTGTTTTAGCGACATTAACCAGTTAAAGAATGACTGCGAGGCAGGCCACAATGGCGCTTGCGTGGAATACATCGTAAGGATGAGGGCTCGATAGAAATAAGCAAACAACAAGGAGCGTAAAACATGAAAAAGATTTCCAAACTGATTTTACTCATTTTGATTTTCCTAGTGACCGCTTGTACTTGCGAAGACAGTAGCAAAAGTACGGGTGGAAACAGTTCACAGAAACTGTTCTGGCGAAGTGGTGTCTTCGTATGCAAAGGAACACTCGTTGTCAAGTCGACCGATTACTATTTGGTTTATAATTTCATCTGCGAAGACGGGAGGACGATAGTAAATCTGGTCAACGTAACGGTAAAGTAAAATATTCACATCGAAAACAAAAATTACCTCGTCTCGGTCGGCATTTTGTCGGCCGTTTTTACCATCTCGTAAAGCGCCTTCAAAACGCTTGTTTCTCATATTCGATAAATTGCACGTCTTGCTGCTCAAAACGCCGTCAAAGCACTTGTAAACCGCCCGTATTAGCGTAAACGAAGCGAAGTATCGTTGTTGTATATCCTGTAAATTTAAATTTACACTTCAAGTCCTTTCTAAAATAAGTTATTACATTTTGAGACATGACGTTGAAACCTGGAAAACCTCAATTCAAAAAGTCTCAAAGACAAAACGAGAACACGAGTCAACCTCAATCCGAAAGACCCGCGAGAACCCGTAAACTTCGCAGTGACTCGAAACAAGCACGTCTTGACGATATGCTGAAAATCGGAGATACACTCCCGCAACTATCGGACAATTCAGGACGAACTGCGGAAGCCTTGTTTCCCGATTGGAAGAAAATGGGCGCAACTATTCACGAAGCGACCTTTGCTGCAGAGTACTTATTGTGCAATTTCAACAGTTCACTTGCATACTCCCGGGCGACCGGTGCTTTGAACGCTAAATTCCCGGGAATCATGGGCAGTGACATGCTGCGCCGACCGATAGTTCAGCAGTTGATACACGATTACACGACTGCTTGGTTACGAGGCAAAGCTTTCGAACTCGAGCACAAAGTCATGGAAACACTCGAGGCACTCGCCTTTTACGATGTCTCGCAGTTCCTGAATCCCGATGGCACACCGGCATTCAGTTCGTGGGACCAAATTCCTGCACCTTTGCGCCGTTGTATCGAAGGAATAGAAGTCAAGTTCTACGGTCGAGATGCGAACCGTGAAGTCGTGAACATCAGTTTAGCCAAGCGTTCCGAAGCTTTGAAGTCGATTGCCGCCTATATCGCAATTCTGAAGAACGGCCCGATGGCTGCGAACGAAGCGAACCAAGTCAACGCAGACGCAGAACTTCTCTTGTCGGCAGTTTTCACGAGTGGTAGAAAAGTCGACCGAAGAAGCCCGGCACAACTTCGTGCTGACCAAGCCAAGGCGGTCGAGGCGGCACAAGAAAAGTTGGCTGAGAAACACTCGGAAAATAACTTGATTGAGTTTTCCGGTTTGGGGTAAACTATGGCTTTCGTTTGGACACCCGAGTTACTTGGTCGAGTTCGTGATTACCCGCACTTGATTGGTCACATGGTCGGCAAGACGAAGTTGACCGAACTTCATTCCGACTGGATAAAGATGATTTGGGACTCGCCGAGCGGAGAACACGCCTCGCTCATGTCCCACCGAGGTGCATACAAAACGACTGCGATTACCGAAGTCGGTATAATTTATTATTTGCTTTTTCATCCTAACGAAAGAATTGCCTTGATTCGAGAGACTTTCACTGAAGCCGCAAAGACACTCGAGACAATCAAAAAGTACATGCTGAACCCCGCGGTAAAGTCGTTGTTCAAGTATGCACATCAAGGACGAGAACCGGTCGCAGTTCGTGCTCCTCAAGGTTCGGTGACTTACAATTTCAAGCGAAGTATCACCAAAGAAAATAGTATAGACGCCTACGGAATCAACCAAGTTCCCACAGGTTCGCACTACGATAGAATTCTTTGTGACGATATAGTGACTATTAACTCACGCCTCTCTCGTGCCAAACGTGAACTGGTCAAGCAAGGCGTACTCGAAATCATGACCAATATTATCGACCCGGGAAAGTCGTGCTTTTTCGTTGGTACACCGTGGCATTACGATGATGCCTGGGCGATGAAGAACGAAGAAGGCGAGTACATCATTCCTGAGGCGTGGAAGTACAGACCCGCAGACACCGGAATTCTGAGTCCCGAGGAACTGGCGAAAAAGCGAAAAACCACTACAGCGTCCTTGTTCGCCATTAACTACATGCTCGACACATCGGTAAAAGACGAAGGTCAAATCTTCGATGAACCGATTTACCAGCCGTGGGATTGGACAGTTCGTCCTCGACATATTCATGCTCACATGGACGCGGCGTGGGACGGTTCTTGTACCAATGCACTCACGATTATGGCTGAGCGCCCGGACGGTTTGATTCAAGCGTACGGCAAAGTGTACCAAGGTACTTTTCACGAGTGCAAAATGGACGTTGCTCGAGTTTGCGCTGAGAGGCAAGCAAGGAACTTTCATATGGAAAAGAATCCCGATAAAGGCATGGCAGCAGGCGAATTTCAAAGAATCCCGAATTTCCCGGTGGTTCACAAGTATTTCGAAAGCATGAATAAAGACATAAAAATCGTTTCCTACTTGAAGAAATACTGGTCTCGAATAGTTTGGGACCCGAACACGGACCCCGAATATCTGAACCAAATCAGCGATTACAGGCCCGGGCAAGACCCGAGAGATGCGCCTGACTCGGCCGCTTCGTTACTTCGACAAGCGTTCTACAAAGGCGGCGGAGTTTCAGCACTTTACAAATAAGGAGTACAAATGAGTAAAAAGTCATTTAATCTTTTTCGACTGGACGGTTGGCAGAAACTTTTGTCCGGTTTCGGTTTAAGGAAAGACAAATCGAGTGAAAACGCCATACCCGGTTTCGAACGTTTGGTTCCCATCGAACTGGAATCGACCTATTACGCAGACGGTCGAGTCAAGAACGCAGTTAACATGCCTGCCGAGTCGATGGTACAGGAAGGTTTCGAAGTCACCGGTGACGATGGCGCACTTTATTCGGCGTTCCAGGAACTGAACGGGCCCGACATTTTCAAGCAGGCACTCGTTTGGACACGAATGCTCGGCGGTGCGTTGATAATCATGGACGTGGAAGGAGGCGGCAGTTGGGAAGAACCTTGGTATCCCGAAAAAGGCGGTCGAGTTCGTTCCCTTCGAGTTTACCCGCAGACTCGAGTCGAGTTAGGATTGATGGAAATAAGCAAAATTCCTGAGTCGATTTATTTCGAAGATTTCGAAAAGTTCGTGGTTCGCAAATTGGACGGCATGACCTTCACGGTTCACGCTTCGAGATGCTTGATTTTGAAGTCGACACTGAGAGTCGACCAAGCGTTCCCAGGTTGGCTCGACTACGAAAGGTACTGGGGTTTGTCGGCAATCTACGAAGGACTCGAAGACGCCAAGAATTTTACGATGACCACGAAAGGCACGTCCCACCTAATGCAAGAGTGCAGTGTCGGTAAGTACAAGTTGAGCAACCTCGAGCAATTGGTAGCCGAGTCGGATTACAAGTCAATCGAAACCCGCTTGGAAGCAATGGACATGCAGAAGTCTGTTATCAATGGCATATTCTTGGGCGAAGGCGAAGATTATAAGCGTGAAAACATGACTTTCGTTGGTGTTCCTGAAATGTGGGACCGTCAAATGATGACCGTGGCAGGTTCGTACAGAATACCGGTCACTAAATTGTTCGGTCGTAGTGCGGCAGGCATGAATGCTACGGGAGAAGGCGATGATGATAACTATAACTCGTACATCGCGGGACTTCAAAAATCTCAGTTGCTTCCTCCCATCAAGAAACTGATGACTTGCTTGAACTACGAAATAAAAGCAGTCAAATCGGAAAACAGTAAACCGCCCAAGATAGTAATCGAGTTCAATCCTTTGTCTAAACGTGACCAGTTGAAGGACGCTCAGATTCGTGAGACTATGAGTAGGGCTGACCGTAACTACGTAGAAGCGGGAATACTCGACAGTAACGAAATTGTCCGCAACAGATTCCAAGGCGGTTTCACTATAGACACGACCGTGGAAGATGACTATGTTCCCGATTTGTCGAAAGACCCGGAGGAATAAGTTTTGGAAGTCGTTAAGAATTTAAGGACGCTCGCGGCAATGACGGGTGGGATGACCAAGTCGAAAATGAGACGGTTGAAAGGCCGTGCTTGGAAGTTCCCACTTCCGTTGGAACGAAGGTACACGACTGCCATTAACCGGTATTTCGTGAAGCGTTGGAAAGAATACGCAAAAATGGCGGTTCAAAGGATGGTACCCAGAATGGACGCAGTCGAAGACTTGGAACCCGGTCCTGGTGAGCAAGGACCTGCGTTGGGTGCGATTGTCACTATTGCTGAAGACATCAACAAGTTCAACGAGAACGAATGGCTTGCCTTCAAGAAAATAGTCGGTAGTATGGCGATAGGTGATGCTTTCTCGGGTAGTGAACCGTGGTTAAAAGATGCATTGACTCGATGGTCGACCGAGCAAGTCACTTTGATTACTAAGGCCACCAACGATATGAGAGACGCAGTAGCCCGCAGGATTCGTGACGGTGTGAAGAAAGGTTCCTTGCAAAAGGACATAACTGCCAAGATAATGAACGACTTACCTGGTATGAGTTTTAGGCGTGCTCGAATTATTGCCAGAGACCAAACATCGAAACTGAATGCCGAGTTGTCTTCAAGGAGAATGGGTGAGGCAGGATTGGAAACTTACGTTTGGTCGACTTCTCACGATGAAAGAGTCCGCGGTAGACCGAAAGACGAAGGAGGCATCTATCCCAATGCGATTCCCAGTCACTGGATTATGCAAGGAAAAGTTTGTCGATGGGATGACCCGACTTTGTGGAGAAATGAAAACGGCGAATGGGAGAAACGTCCCGCGGAGGCACCGAGTCTCCACCCCGGTCAAGACATCATGTGCAGATGCGTTGCCTTGCCTAACTGGGACGAACTAGAAGGAGTCGTAGCTTTGCCTTAGTATAGGTATAAAAATTTTTGGAAAAAATTCTTGCACTTTTAGAACATTTTAAATTATATTTAGTTCATGGTAACAGAAAAAGAACTCAGTAAATCGCAAGTGCGCCAGGATTGGTATGAGGATGCCATTGACTGGGAAACGAGACCGGCCGAGAAAACAGCGGAAGGTTTCTTGATTGCACGAGCACCGCTCACGTCGGTAGGCGTTTTCCTTTACAGGAATGACGATGGTTCACCGAGACGCGAACTTCGTTTGCCCGAAGAAGTTTTTGACCCTGATTCTTTGGCCTCTTTGCACATGAAGCCACTGACTTTGCTTCATCCCAAAGGTGGTAAGGTAACTCCCGAAAACATCGAAAAGTTACAAGTCGGTACAGTGGGAACCGATATTTCCAACGATTCTTACAGAGTTTACGGTTCACTTTCGGCAACGAGAAGTGACGGGGTGCAAGCAGTAGAAGACGGTTCGGCACGTTCGCTTTCTTGTGGTTACACTTGTGACATCGAGTGGACGAGCGGAACTTGGTTGGGCATGCCTTACGACTGCATCCAAAGAAAGATTCGTTATAATCACGTTGCTTTGGTACCCACGACCAGAGCTGGTGACGGTAACGCCATTCGCATGGACGGTGCAGGTGTTCCCGACCCGAAGAGTTTTGAACAACACAACCAAGAGGAAAGAATGAATCTTAAAACCATTCGCCTTGACGGGGCTGATTTCCAGGCGGAGCCCCAAGTAATTGCCGCACTGGACAAGGAACAGAAGCGTGCTGACGGTCTCGAAAAGGAGCTCAACCAAGTGAGGGCGGACGGCAAAAAGGCACTCGATGAAGCAATCACTGCTAAGTCGACCGCCGAAGCAGAACGAGATACGTTCAAGGAACGCCTCGATGCCATGGAAAAGGAAATGCCGAACAAGATTTCTGCAGCAGTTCAGTCCCGACTCGACTTGGTCGGTAAGGCTCAGAAGGCAGGAGTCGAAGTTCGAAACGATATGGCAGACGCCGACATTAAGAAGGCGGTTGTCCTCAAGAAGTTCCCGAAGGCAAATTTCGAAGGCCAGGCCGATTCCTACCTCAATGCTCGTTTTGATGCTGCTTGCGAAGTCATCGAAGAAGACGCAGAAAAGCAGAGTCGACAGGACGCCGCTGAAATTCCTGCAAACAACGTAACACTAACCGCCCAGCAACGCCTTGACGAAGCGCAGAAGCGTTATAACGAAAGGCTCAATTCTGGTTGGCAAGACAAAAAGGAGGCATAAAACATGTCCGCTTATGGTAATCAAGAAAAAGGCTTGCCGGGACTTTTGTACGGCATGACTCACACTCACCAGATTGATTCCCGCCTCGCTAAAGGAAACGTTCCTTTCGGTGCGCCGGTTTTCGGTACAGGTGACGGAGAACAAGCAGTTGCAAGTGGCGATAGCGCACTTCTCGGTATTGCTGCTCGCACCGCACTCGACACGCCTGAATATAAGGACGGTGATGCCGTGAACGTTTGCCGAACTGGTAAAATTTACGGTGTTGCAAGTGAAGCTATCAGCGCTGATGCTGAAGTTTCCATCAACGGTTCAACGGGTAAAGTTATCGCAAAGACCAGCGCAGCCGCCGGTGCAAAGCGCACCGTGACTATCACGATTGCTAATGCTTCTGCTGAAGACAAGGTCGTGAGCGTTTTCGTTGGTGACAAAGGCTTCCAGCTCACCACGACCGCCACTGTAAAGGCGGCCAATGATGTTGCCGCGGCCGTCAAGGCAGGTTTGGCAGCGCTGGACATTCCGTTTGTCGCAACCGTGGCCAGTAACGTTGTCACGATCACGGCAAAGGAAAAAGGTGTCGCTGCTAATGATATTGCGGTCACCGGAAACACGACCGACTCGACCCAGACGGTTACGGTCGCCAACGGAACCTCGGGTGCGGACGCAGTCCTGAATCCGGGTTGGTTCGCTCGTTCCACCACTGAACAGGACGGAGACCTCGTTATCCTGGACCTCGGTTAATTTTAAGGAGGGAAAACAAATGAACCCGAACGAAAAAAACGCACTTCGCTTGGACGCCGCCGAGCAAGTGTTCTTTGACGAACAGTTGGCACTCGTAAAGTCTCGCACTTATGACGTGCTTCACAAAGAATTGAAGGCGCTCACGTTGCTCCCGGTTTCGACCGAACAAGACCCGGGTGCGACTCACATCCTTTGGCGTTCCTACGATAAAGTGGGCATGGCAAAGATTATTTCCGATTACGCAAACGACTTCCCGCGTGCCGACATTGGTGGTGTAGAACATTCCAGTCCTATCAAAGATTTGGGTATGTCCTACGGCTATTCCATTAAGGAAATTCGCCGCGCCCAGAAGGCCGGTGTGGCATTGGACATGAAACGTGCCGAAGCCGCTCGCCGTGGCATCGACCAGAAGCAGGACAGAATTGCGTGGTTCGGTGACGCTAAGTCCAAGCTCCCGGGATTCTTCAACGCCGAAGGCATCACCGAGTACGTTGCCGCGCTGAACGCCGGTGGTACGTCTCGTGCTTGGGCGAACAAGACGGCTGACGAAATCGTGGCTGACTTCGCAGGCCTCATTACTGCGGCCCCGGAATCGACCAACGGCATCGAACAGCCTGACACGGTCATCCTCCCGTTGAGTTTGTACAACAAGTTGCAGAACACGCCGTATGGTGCAAACCGAGACAAGACAATCATGGGCTTCATCCGCGAGAACTATCCGCAGATTACTCGAATTGATTGGGTGTCCGATTTGTCCACCGCAGGCGCAGGTGGTGGTAGTCGAGTTATGGCTTACGCCCGTGACCCGATGAAGGTCGAAGTTCAGATTCCTCAGCGTTTCGAACAGCTCCCGCCACAGCTTTCGGGCATGGTTTACGATATTCTTTGCAGTCAGTCGACTGGCGGTACTATCGTTTACTACCCGATGTCCGTGGTGTTCTGCGATGGGCTCTAATCAATCTCCTGAGAGATGAAACCCGCCGACAGACCGGGCAAAGTCTGTTTTTCCTTTTTTGTTTCGAAAACGAGTGGCTCGGTTCGCTTTCGTCTAAATAAAACGAGCAGAATAAAGGGCTTTTAAATGCTTTAAATGTTCTGAGTATATATTTGTATGATTTGAGCAGTAAAAGCGTTTAGAAGTACTTTAAAAATCAAAACAAACCACATTATCTTCAGGAGATAAAATTATGCTGGTAAATTACAAGAAAGCAAACATTATGGCAATCGAAATTGGCGTGGGCAAGTCGAAACTCGTCCTCGTTCCGGGCGTCAATGTTCTTGACGATACAATCTGGAAAGACGCCGAGAAGAATTTGGAAAGCCAAATCAAGGCAGGTACTGTTGTGCCTATTTACAAGGTAACCAAGAAAACCGGTAAAGACGGCAAGGAAACGGAAACCAAAGAACCTGTAACGCCTGACGAAATTCCGAACAACCAGTTGGATTCTGTAATTAACGAGATTCAAAGTGAAAACGAAGCGGACAAGTTCATCAACGCTTCAACTAAGGAATCCGTTCGTGCCAAGGCGGCAAATCGAAAGAATGCAATTGCCAAAGAAATCGAAGACAAGAAGAAGGATTAAGTGAATGGCCGAACTTTCCGTAACTGAGTATTTGCAAGCCGTTGCACCAACGGTCGCGGCAGACCCCAGTGTCTCGGTTTACATCGAGATGGCGAAAGAACGGACCAATTCTGAATTCTACGGTCGAAAAACAAACCAAGCAATCGCTTTTCTTGCGGCTCACATCGCCTTCCTCTTCACGGCCTCACCTGATTCTCATGGCGCCGGGTCGGGAAGTTTGGAAGGTGGTTCGACCGGTTCGATTACATCGAAGCGAGAAGGTGACGTGTCGATTTCCTACGGGTCGGGTGCAGTTTCAAGTGCGTCTATCGGTGTAGCGGATGCCGATTTGGCTCAAACTCGATTTGGCTTAATGCTACTCGCACTTCGCAAAGGTTGTAAACCTTTCATGGGTGTTTTGGGCGGAGGCGATCGTGGCAGATGTTAAGTTCAAAAGTATAGACCTCGGAAAAGGAAGAATCGAGCGACAACTCAAACTCATTCCTCACCGAGTAGCATTGATTGGAATACCGGGAACTGCGAAAATGCCTAAAGACGGGCAAAGAGGGACTGTCGATAACTTGGCGGAACTCGCTTTCATAATGGAAAAAGGAAGTACCGTAAACAAAATTCCTCCTCGTCCGTTTATGCGAGAAACTCGCAAGAAAGCAGAGAAGCGGTTCAAAGGACTGCTTCGAAAATCTTATAAAGCGATATCGAATGGAAAACTTACGACTGAAAAGGCACTTGCCACACTCGGTCAAGCGTACGAAGGCGAGATGAAGGAAATCTTCCTCACCGGTCACTTTGAGCCGAACTCGTATATAACCATTCACGGCGGGTGGATGCGAAACAAAGTTTCCGGTAAACCTTTCAAAGTTGAAGGTAAGAAAAGTAGCAAACCTTTGATAAATACCGGAAATCTTCGTCAAAGTATCAAGTACAAGGTAAAGAAAATATGAGCACTTTGTTTCCTCACACCATCGCCGTGTTAAAGCGAACAGGTTCCCGAGTAAATGGAAAATGGACGGAAACTTCGGTCGCTACAAATGTGGTCGGTTCCGTCCAACCAGTTTCAGGAAAAGAAACGCAATTCCTACCCGAAAACAGACGAGACGCGGGTGTTATGAAAGTTTATTCTAATACTCCTTTGTCTGTAAGCATCGAAGGCTCGAACACGCCGGGAGACATAGTAATTTGGGCGGGAAAGAAATGGGAAGTTTTTCAAGAATTGGTTTTTCAAAACGGTCTTATTCCGCATTATAAATATCTTGCGGGATATGTAGGAGAAGCAACATGAGTTCACCTTTGACTACATCGACACTTTGGGATGCTTTATATTCTTGGGCTCATGGCGTTTTGCCAAATGTTGAAATTGTTCAGTCTCACGAAAACGCACCGAGCCCGAGCGGAAACTTTATTTGTATTGATTACGCAGGCACTTGGCGGTTACGTGGTTCTACTGCATCTCGCATGGTTTCGGACAGACCCGATTTGCCCAGTCCCCGAGTTTACACTTACACCGGTTCAGTTCAGATTCGAGACGTGGACGGCGATGGTGAGAACCTTATGCTTTTGCTGGAGTCACTTGAGGACCCGAGTGTCTTGGGTACACTCGCAGACAAAGGGTTTTCAGTTCTGCGTTCTAGCGGTCCTCAAGTGATGCCGGCACTGCAGCAGAGCGAGTGGAGGCGAGAGTCAATTCTCACTCTTGAACTTGCTTGGGCCCGTGCTTACGAAGGAACTACTTTGACTATCGAGTCTGTCGAAATAACTCAGGTGGAAACCGCAGGTACAATAGACAGCGAAGAAAATTTGATTGTAGATGACCAGAGAAATATCTTGCAATCCGAGCAGATAAAATATAAATTGAGAATCGAAACAGAGGAGGCCACAAATGGCACTTAAAGACATCGTAACTGTGAACATTACGAGGGAGACGACTTCGGTGGCGGTCGCCGCTTTTAATGTTCCTTTGATTCTTTCAACTTTCGCCACCAGCAAAACCACGACCGCATTTACTCGCGCTCGCAGTTATTCGAGCATTGCCGAAATGGCAGACGATGGTTGGGCAAGCACGGATGCAGTTTACAAGATTGCAAATGCAATCTTCTCGCAGAATCCGAGTGTGTCCCGAGTTATCGTGGGTCGTGCAGATTCCGGTGACGCCACGGTTGCTACAAGCTTGGCAGCAATTCAGACAGAAAACGATGACTGGTATGGTATCGTGGTCGACCAGGCGATGGCCGCAGACTTTGACGATATTGCTGCTTGGGTAGAGTCGGCGAAGAAGTTCGCAATCTTTTGGACGACCGATGCTAACACGCCTGACGCAACCAAGTCGACTGATTTGGCTAGCGTTCTCAAAACCGCAGGCTACGAACGTTCCGCAGTTATTTACCACGTTCAACCGAGCACCGGTGCAGACTATCCCGATGCTGCTTGGATGGGCGAAGGGTTCCCGTATGACCCGGGTAGTTCGACTTGGGCATACAAGACACTTCGTGGTGTTACTTCGGACAAGATTACCGGTAACGCTGAAAGTGCACTCAAGGCGAAGAATTGCAACTACTACACGGTCGTGGGTGGTGTTGCGATTACCCAAGAAGGCAAGGTCGCAAGCGGTGAGTGGATTGACATTATCATTGGCACGGACTGGATTGAAGCACGCTTGCGTGAGACAGTTTATTCCGCACTCGTGAACAACAGGAAATTTCCTTACGATGACTCGGGTATCGCAGTCATCGAAGGATTGGTCAAAGGCGTTTTGAACCAGGCGGCCGGTGCAGGCATCCTTCAGGCAGACAGCATAGTGGTGACTGTTCCTCGTTATGCCGACATTCCTCAGGCGGACAAAATCGCACGCCACCTTCCGGACGTCAAGTTTACGGCCCTGTACCAAGGCGCCATCCATCGTGTAACTATCAACGGGACAATTTCCGTCTAAACTAAAAGGAGGACAAAATGCCCGCATCTGATTTGCTAGTAAAAACTTTCGACCCCAAGATGGTGGTCATCACCTTCGGTGCAATTCCCATCAGTGGTTACGCAGAAGGTACCTTCGTTTCCGTTTCTCGTTCCGGCGATGCTTTCGGCAAAAGCAAAGGAGCAGGCGGAGACGTTGAACGTATTAACCGCAACCAAGGCGACTTTGAAGTCACAGTTACCTTGCAGCAGACTGCTTCGGTCAACGCTGAACTGTCCGCAGCACTTGCGGCTGACCAAGTCACTAACGCCGGTGTGTTCCCGTTGACCATCAAGGACTTGCTAGGCAAGACTTTGTTCTTCGCACCGCAGGCGTGGATTCGTAAGGACCCGGATTGGGAAGACGGCGACGACTTGAATAGTCGTGCTTGGATTTTCGATACCGGTATCGGTACGAACATGGTCGGAGGTAACTAAAAATGATTTCCCCAGTCACAAAAGATTTCTCCGGTTTCAGTGTACACTTCAGACCACTTCCTGCGACCAAGGCGTTTCTCCTTGCGAAGAAAGTCGGTTCGCTCGTACTTCCTTTGCTGAAAAGCATCGACCTTTCGGATTTAGAGAAAGACATCGACTTCAGTGCAATCTTTGACAGCATCTCGGATGCATTGGCAAATTTGTCCGACAAAGACGCAGTCAGTATCCTTGTCGAAAGTTTGAAAGGTTCGACAGTCACGGCGCCGAACATGGCACCCGTGGAAATCGTGGACGAAACCAGTTTGGACGCAGTTTTCCAAGGTGAACTTGAAACGATGTACCAAATCATTTTCGAAGCGTGGAAGTACAACAAACTCGCCCCTTTCAAATTTGCGGCTCGTTTTGGGTTACAAATGAAAACAACAAGTACCTCAAGCGAAGCCGCAGACACCGAGACGAAACCTGGTCCAAAATTGGCCTTGTCGGGAATCTCGATGCCGAAGTAGAGGACAGATGGCCCATCCTGCGACTGGTCGTGGACATGGGCATCCCACTTACTGAAGTCGAGCAATGGGATTTGGACGATATTAGGTACTTTAATTCCATTCTCGATATGAGGCAAGATTGTGAGTGTGCTGCTGATGCTTATCAAGCGGAGCAAATAAAGAAAACGCAAGTCGAAAGGAGTGTTAGATAAATGGTCATCGAAGAATTGTTCACCCGATTGGGTTTCCAAGTAGACCCGAAAGGCATAGACAAGGCCAAGAGCACTCTGAGCCGTTTCAAGAAGTGGGTGGGAGGCCTTGCTATCGGTGCAAGCCTCGTAACTCTTGCGAAGACCGGTTTGGAAGCGGCAATGAGTATGGAAGGACTCACTGCTCAGTTCACAATTATGACCGGCAGCGCCGAGCGTGCGAGTTCGGTAATCAAAGACATCTCGGATTTCGCAGCGAAGACCCCGTTTTCGAAAATGGGTTTGGCGGACGCCGGTAAAACGTTGATGGCGTTTGGTATGACCGCAGAAGACGTGGTCCCGACTTTGAAAATGTTGGGCGATGTTGCGGGTGCTGACCAGAATCGTTTGAACTCGTTGGCGTTGGTTTTTGGACAAATTCAGTCCACCGGACGATTGACCGGTGGTGACTTGTTACAATTGATTAACCAAGGTTTCAATCCGCTCAACGAAATTTCCAAGAAGACGGGAATATCGGTCGCCCAGTTGAAGGACGCCATGTCTCAAGGCGCAATTTCTGCGAACATGGTAACTGCGGCATTCAAGGCGGCAACGAGTGAAGGTGGTTTGTTCTTCGGGAACTTGGAAGCTCAAAGTCAGACACTTCAAGGTCGGATTTCGACATTGAAAGACAACTTCGTTACCGCTTTGCAAAACATGGCCGAGGCGTTCTTGCCCATGCTCAAAGCGGGCGTGGACATGCTTATAGCGTTCGATTGGACTCCAATCGTAGCAAGTGTTCAATCGTTCGCACAAGCCCTTGCCAGCATTCCGTTCGACTCGGTTATGACTTGGATAAGGCGATTGTCTATCCTGGTCATAGCATTTGCGACTCGTGACTTGCAGAAGACACTCATTACCGCTTTCGTTAAAACTGCGGAAGCTGGGATGCTTGCTTTCAAAAACGTTACCTTGTCCTTCACCGGTTTTCGAAACATTGCAGTTGCCGGTGCGAGAAGCATAGGTATGGCGATGAAAACTGCACTTGGTCCTATCGGTATAGCATTGATGGCGATTGAAGGATTTGTCGAAGCATATAACTGGCTGGAAGGTAAGAGCAGGAAGAAGGCTACCGAGGCACAGAAAGCCAATGCGAGGAAGTTCATTGAGCAGCAGAGGAAAGCGGGCAAGACCACAGAACAGGTACTTCAGGAACAAGTTGGGCAGCAGGAAGGCAGGAAGGCCAGTATCAAGTCCCTCCAGGAAGTATCTGCAAAGGGTGGCCCAGATGCCAAAGGTGCGGAGGCATCCATCATGATGCTGCAGGCAGAGGTGGAGAATAGGGCGTCCTTCATCCATGCGCTCCAGGAAGTTTACAAGGAAATGACGGGATTAGAATTTGAAGTGAAATCCGGGGCGGTGAGGACACCTTCTATTACCGGCGGCACCAAAGGTTTGGAAGAAGCGTTCAAGGAAATAGAAAAATCTTTGAACCAAATGACCACTGCGACAAAGAAACAAACGAAGGCGACCGAGGACAACACTCGTGCTCAAAAGCAATTCGACATTTCTGCACTGTCCAGGCAAGCGTTCGATGCTGCTTTCAATGTTAAACTGAGAGAAGTCACGCTGGGGGCTTTATGATAAGTGTACTGGGTTCGATTGCTCAAGCAATTAAAGGACGAACTGAATTACCGAAGCACGTTTGTTTGTTTTATCGAAAAGACGGGTACTCGGTGGGTGAAGTAGAACTGGACTTGATTCTTGACGAACATCATAGTAAAGATGCAGAAGTAACGGAAAACCCGTTGCAAGACGGGCGTGCGGTGTCGGACGGCATATATTTGAAACTGAGAGACGGTTCGCTGACAGGTTTGGTGTCGAACCATTCGTTAAAACACGCCACGCCTCCCGACATTCAAAGTGCCGAGGCGTTGCTTGAACAAGCAGAAAGTTACACGCTGGAAAACCGAGCCAAGCAAGCCTGGGAAGACTTGAAAGGAGTAATGGACAGAAAAGAGTTGGTCACGATAGTCACCGCTTTGGAAGTTTACGAGAATGTTGCTATTACTCACATCGAGACGGACAGAGACGGTGGCTCGGGCGACGCTTTGGAAATCAAAATTTCTTTCAAGCAAGTTCAGACAGTCAAACTCAAGGAAGACAAAGTTTCCTTGGCAATGCAACCCGAAGACATGAACTCGGAAATTAACCGGTCTGCTTCAGTAAATATCGACAACGGCCAGACGGTCGGAGCCGAGATAACTGAGTCCGAACGAGAACAATTATACTTGGGAGTTCAGTGATGCTCAGGATACCTTTTAATTCTTCGAATAGTGCGGACCAAACTGTGTCCGTTTTGATACCCGAGAAGCAAGTCATTACTTTGCATTTAGTTTGGAACACCCGAGCGCTAGGTTGGGACGTTGAGGTTTCGTACTCGACCGGTGTTCTCGGGATGTTCCGGCTGAAACCTAATTGGCCTTTGTTGTATGAGCACAGGGCGTTGTCTCCTATCGAAGGCGATATAATTGCACTGCCGGTTTCTGGTTCGAAGCAAAGACTTGATGAGTACGAAGCGTTGGGAACTTCGTGGGGTTTGTACTGGTTGAGTGAAGAAGATTTGAAAACTTGGGAGAAAGCAAATGGCTTGGGGTAGACAAGTCAGATTCGAAGCCAGGAACTCGGAAGGAGTTCAAGTAGACGTCTCGGGTTTGCGATTGGACGCCCGGTGCGTTCGTTCTCGAGTTTTTGACGATAACGAACTGGAAGCAACTATACTGAATGCTAACGAAGACACGATTTCCAGATTCTTGGCACGTGGTACAAACATAGCACTATATGCAAGTTACCAAGACGAAGGCGAACCGGGTTTGATGTACCAAGGAAACATCATCGACTCGAAAACGTACAGGGAAGGGACCGACACTTTGACGGTAATCCGCTCGATGTCTCTTCGTTCGCTGACTCGCCCGTTTACTTGCACACCGGTTTGCTTGGGTTTCAAACCCGGTGCAGACGCAGGACAAGTAATCGACGCTTTGGGAGCAATTTTGGGATTGGTTCCCATCGGCAAAGAAATTGCTTCGGAAGTCGTTTTCGAATCTGGTTGGACTTACGTAGGCCCGGTTCAAGGAGCTTTCAAGCGACTCGGTCAAGACTTGCGAACTAAAGGAATAGGTTTGTACATCGACTTGGCAGAATTGGTCGTGTTCAAATTCAAAAGCGAGTCGACCTACAGCATAGCGCTCATTTCGCCTGAGTCGGGTCTTCTGAGCACTGAAAACACTACCGATTACATCAACGCAGCAAGAGAAAATCTTTCGTCAATAGCAGCTAAAACGATGTCCAGCGACAAATCGAAAGACGAAGTGGTTTTGAAACCCGAAGACACTGATGATGCTTATAAACTGTTGGACGAAATTTTTACGAATATGAAGAAAACTTATACTGTGAGGACTATAATCATTCCTAAACTTCGTCCCAACTCGCTTGTGCATTTGAAAGACCCGACTCAGAAAATAGACGGTTTGTTTGTTGTCGATAGAATGGAAGTCGCAGTGGGCAACGGGCCTAATTCTTCGTTTGCTATGGACTTGAACTTGGTGGAGGCATAAAATGAGCATGCAGTCAGTTTTGGATTCCTATATGGCTGGTGCACTTTCTTCGGTTCACACCGCATTGCCGGGCAAAGTACTTTCCTACGATGAAGTAAAGCATCGTGCCAAAGTCAAACCGGCGACCAGGATGTTGATGGACAACGGCGTAAAAATCGAGTTACCCGAGCTCTTGGACGTACCGATTATCTTCCCTTCAGCAAAATCGTTCGACCTCGAGTTTCCGCTTGACAAAGACGATGGCGTACTTTTGATTTTCCAAGAACTCGACATTTCGGAATGGAAAGCGGACGAAAGCACACCGACCGCAGTTACTTCGTCTAGGTTCAATTTGGACTCAGCGATAGCAATTCCCGGTATGTTTCCTAAAAAGCAAACTGGGAAAGCTCGAATCTACGTAGATAAGAACGGAATACTGACTTGGGAAGCCAAGAAAATAGTGTTTAAAGGTCAAATGGTTTTCGAAGACGATGTTATTGCTAGAAAAGATGTCTACGTTGGTGCAGGAGTAGGCCCGGGTGTTTCGATGACTCAGCACATTCACCCGACCGCAGTCGGTCCTACGAGTCCACCTACACCGGCAACACCCATTCCGCCCGAGGAGGTTTAGTTTATGTCTTTGAACTTGACGCAGTTTAAAGCAGATTTGAAAAACCGCACTTTTGCGTGCTCAGTCCAAAAACCAAGTGGACGGTATGAGTATCGACGCTGCAATGGAAAACTTGGCAGATGAAATTGCAACCGAAGTAGATAAGTACATCAGGTCGGGAACTGTAAAAACGCAAGTAGACGTTACTTCGGTTAGCACGACCGTCACGGGAACTTGTGCGACTCCTGCGGGAGCAGGAACCATTGCCGGAAGCGGGAGTGGTACGGGAAGTGGAAATGGCACCGGATATGTTGAGTGATGGTCGGCGGGGTGCGAAGTTAGACCGAGTTACGGAAACCGTCTCGTCCGACCGCTTTGTGAAATTTTTTACCAAAGTATGTTTGGATTGGAAGAAAATAAATTATATTTTCAGATGAGGAATTTATGCAGTTTGCGCTAACAACATCGACTTGGGACCTTTATTTGGATTCGAGCGGTAACATCGCCGTGCTTCCTGATAAACCGGTCGCCCCGTTGCTTTCGCAGAGAATCAAGCATCGACTTCAAACGTTTAGAGGCGAGTGTTATTTGGACCGAACTATCGGTGTTCCTTATTTCAGTGAAGTCATGAAGAAAAATCCCGACTTGGGTCGCATACGTTCACTTCTGGCAACAGTCATCAGCAGTGTAGAAGGAGTCGTCAAGATTCTTTCGTTGGACGTTTTGTTTACTCAGCGAACTAGGACTTTGTCCGTGAAGTTCAAAGTGATGGGAAGCGAGAATTCGATAGTCGAGGGAGAAGTTTAGCATGGGTGAATTTGTAACAGATACCGGTTTGAGAAGGAAAACGCTACAAGAAATCAGGACCGACCTCGAGAACGGCTTCAAGAAAGTCTTCGGTCCTGAGTTCGAAACCAGTGTAGATTCGCCTAACGGGCTCTTTATCGGTCAACTGTCGCTCGCATTCTCGAAACTTTGGGAACTAGCTTTTGAAGTTTTCAGTAGTCGAGACCCGGGACAAGCGACCGGGTTGGCGCTCGACTATGCTGCCGCATTGAACGGAATCACGAGGAAGACGGCTTTGCCTTGCACCGTTCGGGCGATGCTTTACACTTTGGAACAAAGCGTTACGATTCCCGCAGGCTCCCAAGCGTTGAGGCCTCGAGGTAACTTGCTTTTCGATTTGGACGAAGCAGTCACTATTAACCGCTCTCTTTGTGACCAGTTAATGATTCTTGACGATGGTAGTCAGAAGAATACCGAGTACGTTTTCCACTTCACGTTCGGAGACGTAACACTAAACAACACTTCCCTTACTGCTGACAACATTTCTCAACTCGCCACGGCTATCACTGCGGCAGGCGGGACTTGCGAGTTTATCACGGGCGGTTTGCTTGTAAAAGACGCAAACAACACTCAAGTCGGAATCACCGGTGAACTGCCGGATGACTGGAACATTTATGCCGGTGCGCTTGGAAATTTCACCGCAGTAGTCACGGGACTGCAGACTTGCGAAATCGGGGAACTTGATGAAATCCCGAGGGAAGTTTCCGGTTGGGAACTAGTTTACAACTACGAAGCGGGCGTACCAGGAACAAATATCGAAAGTGACGAACAACTGCGAGTCAGGCGTGCAGCTTCCGCCCGTTCCATTCTGGCTTCGGGAACTGACTCGGCGATTGCCGCTCATTTGCTCGAAGAAGTTACGGGAGTCACCGCAGCAAGCGTGGTTAGCAACCGGACAATGACCGAGGACGCAGCAGGACGACCGCCCAAGTCTTTCGAAACGTTAGTGGTCGGAGGCAGCAACCAAACGGTTGCTCAGAACATTTGGCAAAATCAACCTGCCGGTATTCAGTCTTACGGAAACACCTCGGTTGAAATTTCGGACGGTGAAGGTATCGGTCAAATAGTTTCCTTCAGTCGACCACAAGCGAAGTACTTGTGGGTGAAGATTACGTGGGAAAGGTACACGGAAGAAAGCGCACCTACAAATGACGAAATAAAGGCAGCACTTTTGAACTTCGCCTCCCGAGAATATCAAATGGGCGTGGACGTGATTTCTCAAAGGTTGTTGCAAGGCTTGTATTCCGGCACGACCGGAATTGGAAATGCGACCGCTCAAATCGCAGTCACCGACTCGCCCGAAGGTACGCCTACTTACGGTAGTACTATCGACAAGATTTCCATCGGTCCTTTGGACTATGCGGCACTTGATGCCGACCGCATTACTTTGGTTGAGGAAACGTAAATGGTCAAGATTGAGTCATACAAGCAACTTACGGACAAGTTCGTGCCGGAGCAGTACAAAGCTTCGGTGAATCTCCGTGGTATGCTCGACTCGCTTTTTACCGAGTGCGATAACTTGGAAGATGTGTTCTTCGAAATTCTCGAAAGTTTGAACTTGGAAATCGCCATCGGTCCCGCATTGGATTTCTTGGGAGCGATAGTCGGTGTCGAAAGGAAGCCCGGCGAAACGGACGAAGACTACCGAGCTCGAATTTACCGCTTTCGCTCATTGAAGGCGGCGCCGACCTACGAAGGCATCCGAGAAATGCTTGAACTTCTGACCGGGCAGTCAAATATCGGGCTCTACCCTTGTTGGCCTGCAGGGTTCTACTGGGTACCGCCGCACGCCGAAGAATACGAGTTGTCTCAGTTCGTTTCGGAGTCTGTGACCAGCGGCGTTGATATTGGTCAAGGAACGTTCCTTTGTTGTGAAGAGGGGGAACCTTGGGGGCTTATAGTTTTGGAGGACAACAAGCAGCCGTTTGTGATTGACCAACGTTGGCAGGATACCGAGTATGCCATGGTAGATGATGAAGGTTACTTAATTGTAGATGATGAAGACAACGTTGTGGTCGGAATCGACTACTTTACAACAAACGAAAGTTTTGAAACAAACTAAACAGGAGGCATAAAATGTCTATGTTATTTAAAAGGATTAAGGATTGGGCGGTTAGCATTACATCCTTTAGAACTGGTGATGTTATACCAGTTGACGGACCCAAAGGAACCGCTAAAATGGGATATTCCGATTTGGCAAAAGAAGTTATCAAAACGACGAACATCTCCGAAAGCATCGCACCGGAGTTCGACCCAACCAAACCGGACGATGAAGGCGGCTATGCTTACTATTCCGGGACTCCGGTCATGTATGACGGTTCTTGTTATGTGTTTACATCGAACAAGAAAAGCGGAGCTTGGGACCCTAGTGTTGTTGAGAAGAAGCCTTTATCCGAAGCCATCCAACTTGAGGGCATTGGTGAGGCGGTAAATGAATGGCTTAATGAGCACCCCGAAGCAACAGCGACAGTTCAAGACGGTAGCTTGACCGAAGAAAAGTTTTCGGATGCTTTGAAATTGCAAACAATTAAGGACTATGTGACGCCCGAAATGTTCGGTGCGGCTGGTGACGGTGCGACCGATGATACTGTAGCATTTGAACAAGCGTTGGCATCTGGGAAATCTATCCTAATAAGCCCCGAAAAGACATATTACATTCCATCTCGAATTGTTGTCCCCAGTAATTCATTTATCTTCGGATTTAAAAGTTCTGCACCAGCATACAATGACCCAAACTTAAAAAAAGGTTCTATTGATTTAGGGAACGGAGGCTTTTTTGAATTTGATAATGTAAGCAATATAAAATGGTATAACTTTAAAATTTTTGCAAGTAAAGACAATGAAAATAGCTTGTTAAAAATTTTAAAGTTAAATTATGCAGACTTCTTTGATATATTTATATCGTGTGATAGATATACTTCATCCAAATTTACTGGCGTTAATGTTGATTTGTCCGAATCCGGTCGTTCAATGTCTTTTGTTAATTTCACGAATGTAATTATTCGTAGCTCTTACAATGGATTAATTTTAACCGCTGAAACGGGCGAGGGTTGGGCTACAACTAACGTATTTAACAGATTACGTGTGGACCGATTCGATAATGAGGCGGTTCGTATTAACGGAAATAGAATAACTGAAAATATTTTTTCAAATCTTGTGATACAGGATAGCTATAACGGTTTGCAAGACCATTATGGCATTGTACTAAATGGCGGACAACTGAATATTTTCGATAATATTACGATATGGGCAGACGCAAAGGGGTTCACAAATAACTTTTACTGTATTTCTGTACCAAGAATAACAAACTATATTTATAGAAATAAGATTAACGGTGGGTACGCCGAAGGTCTTATTGATAATATCAGTAATTTTAGATATGTTGATTTCGATTTCCATTGGGTTGAAATAGATTCTCCGACATACGTTACTGGTATTAATGACGATATTAAACCTCATGATAGCACCCCTAATTATTTTGACAACAATGAATTTTTCTATAAGACAAGATATGCTCCTTCGTTGAGTGATGTCAGTGAGATAAGTGTTGTTAACAATGGCAATGCAGGATATTGGTCGTTCGTGAATACGAATGACAGCCTAAAGTTATACATCCCTATTGTAAGGATTCCTGTGGGTGGCAAATTGGATTTTCTACTATTCAGTAGCTCTAACGTCACTACCAACGCAACAATCGATATAAGACTCGCCGATGGGACAGTAATTGTCACTAACACAAAAGAATTATCTACTGACGTGCGTAGTGCTGAAATACTAGGCGTTGAGAATACTACTGGAAGCGAACAATTGTTGTATTTGTATGTAGAGATGGGTCAAGGTGTCAGGTTTAACTTCGCTTATCTATCCGTCAAAGATTCTATAAAGAAGTATGAACGTAGAAGTTTGCCACTATTTGCCACAGACCAAGTTAGAGTGCTCGCAAATAGTTTAAGAAGCAATTACCGATACTATGATATTACTTTTTCCGCTACGGCAAATCAAGATAACGCAATAACGGCTAAAGGGATAACTCCAACTTATCCATCTTGTATTGTAAGTTCTTCTTATACAAGTGTATATAACTCAAATTATCATTTTAGTGGCAATACACTCCATTTTCAAACAGATGTTACACAAAACTACACGATGAGATTTTATTACTAGAATTTACATCTATCTACACGGCAATTAAGATGTAACTTAAAAATTTTACTTAAACAAAGGAGAGCTTCCATATGCCTTACAACAGACAGATTCCTGATGCACCTATACCGGGTTCAATGTTGCCGCGAGCCAGCGAAATCACATTGGTTGACTTGTTGCTGCTAATTCAACCCGGCAATCCAATCGGACAAAGAAACAAAAGTTTAACCTTGGAACAACTTTCAGATTTTCTAAAAAGTGTTTTTGAGGAAAAACTGGCAATTAAAGAACTGGACATACTTGGAAATGAAGATTCCACCGCACAAATTCCAAAAGTTAGCGGATGGAAACTGGTAACGGATACGAACGTTACTTCGCCCACCTATGGACAACTAATTGTTACTTGTGAAACAACGCCCGGCGCTTACCCGGTTGACAAGCCAAACGTGGTAAACTTTCCGCATATTACGGTTGGCGAGTTTCTTTCCACGCTTGCCGCAAGGTTTGAAAAGGATGTTACAATAGATGCCGATTTGAAGGTAACCAAAACAGTCACCTTCAAAGACTTTAAACCGAAAATAAGTAATTTGTTAAAAATTACGGACGTATCACAAACAAACTATACTTACGAACCAACCGAACAAGACACACAAGAAAAAGCACTTTCGGTTCCGGCAAAAATAATAGTAAACGCCTCCGCAATAGAACATCGGTTGCTATTTGCAGGACCGCAAATAAGCCCGGGCGGTTACGTTTCCATGAATGTTGTGTTGCCCATTGGTTATGCGGTTACACTAATTCCAGTTGATGCCCTTCAAGATATAGTTACTGGCACATGGAAAACACTTTTTGCCGTAATTGGCGGAATGGATAAGAATTTATACACACCATAAAAGGGAGGTTTATTGTGGATATAACTGGAATTGACATTGCCGCACTCGCCGGGTTTGTCGGGTCGATGGGAACTGCCATCGCTTCGGTTCTCAAGGCGAGACAAGCCGACCGCCGTTCTTCGGAAATCGAAGTCGCACGGGAGCAATCCAAGAAAGACCGAGACCGAGAAATCGAGTCTTTGAAATCTGAAGTCAAATTGCTTCAGCACGAAAACCGAGAAACTCGTGAACGATTGAACGAAGGCAACTCTCACTTCGTTCGGTTGGAAAGCGAAGTCAAAGAGACAAACGGGCTTCTTCGTGAAATTATCGGTGCTTTGAACAACAAAGGACTAATTATTTCCGGGAGCCCGAAAGCGGCACGGGATTCGAGGATGGAGCTATAAGGACGAAGTGCACCAGTTTAGAAAACTTTGTC
>JAEEGL015621500.1_pt1 | contig 62369 bp, 58 predicted proteins | sample 9134231 | NCBI WGS metagenome assembly JAEEGL01 (sample SAMN16246548, study PRJNA631951) | gut metagenome | biome: gut microbiome; feature: rumen; material: fiber-attached | host: Bos | place: Iran: Karaj | collected 2018-10
GCAGTTTTCACGCAAAAAAAGAGCCGCAGAACAAGGAAGATTTGTGAGAGCATACTTAATGTATGGTAAGCAAATCTGACGATGTTATGCGGCTTTTAGTTTGATGTGAAAACCAATACCGGTTTATGAGTGACTGCCCAACGGGATTGTTTTTTAAAATCTGCCCCAGTTTTTTATGCAGAAATCAAGAACATCGGGGCGTTTTGTTGTAATGTTGTCAACGCCCATTGCGAGCAGTCTGCACTGGATAATTTTTTTATCGGCTGTCCAGGCGGAAAGAAGAAGGCCGTTTTTATGCAGCGCATTGCAGAGCGAGGCGGTTGCGCTTGAATACTGGCAGTTAAGACCTATAGCGCCGCAGTCTTTGATTTTTTTACAAAGTGCTTCGGCGTTTTTTAATGAGCCGGGTTTGTCGGGAAGAGCCGAACCGTTGAGATAATAAGGCAGAGCGGAATTATTCTTAACCGTTTCGCACCAGTCGATGCCAACGCCTGTAAAAAATGCTCTGCCGGCAAGATTATATTTGTTAACAAGAGCATCTACGGCAGGCAGGTTTCTGACGCTCTTTAAATCGAGGTTGATTTTGCAGGTGTCGCTTTTTGCGACTGCTCTGAGTATATCATCAAGCTCAGCGCCTTCATTCTGAGAGGGAGAATCTTTGTGAATAACGCAGGGCGATCCGTCGGGGCGGAAAGAGACATCTATCTCGACTACCTGTGCCCCGTAAGAAACAAGCTTCTCGATTGATTCAACGGAATTGTTTACAGTATTGAGCGCACCTGCGTGGCAGGTAACGGTAAATCCGTCGGGAAGAGAAAGCGGAGAAGAGCTTATTCTGTTGAGAAAATCGTTTATTCTGAATATGCTGCCGAACCTTATTGAGATTGATTTACAATCACCCATTGAGACACCCGGTTTCTTTTAAAATACTATTGTAATTATTACATTGATTTTTTCAGTTGTCAATGATATTATATAACATACTGTTTTAAAACGGATAAATTTTTGTGCAGTCCTATGAAATCGCTTTAACGTGGTAATACGGTAGTTGACTAAAACAGTTTGTTGTGATATTATTCAGTTGTTCAATAATAAAATGAAACACCCGAACGGAGACAAAAATATGGCACAGATTCCCGACTTTCTCGCAAAAGAAGATGAACTCGGTATCAGACTGCCCCTGCTTTTTGAAAGCCGCGGCTACAAAAAATACCGTATGTCCAAATTTGAGGAATACAGCTTTTATTCCGACAACAGAAAATTTCTGACCGACGACGGCGTTATCGCTTTCAATAACGCCGACGGCCGTCTTATGGCGTTGAAGCCGGACATCACCCTTTCAATAGTCAAAAACGCAAAGCTCAGCGAAAAGCTGACAAGGTTGTATTATAACGAGAGCGTTTTCAGAATCTCACACGCCGCAAAGGATTTCCGCGAAATAAAGCAGTGCGGCGTTGAGGTGCTCGGGGATATTGATTCATACATCACAAGCGAGGTTATTATTCTTGCGGCAAACAGTCTTAAAATGATTGACCCGAACTATTCAATATCGCTCTCGCACAACGACATTGTTCTCTCGCTTATTGACGAGTGCAGCATTTCGCTCGCAGACCGCAAGAGACTGGCGGGCTGCATAGGAAGCAAGAACACGCACGATTTCAGAAAAATCTGCAGCGAGTGCGGAATCGCAGACGAAACGGCTGATAAAATCACTTCACTGTTCACAATAGATCTGCCTGTTGACGAAGCCATTGAAAAGATAGAGGCGGTTGTTGACACCGAAAAAACAGTAAACGCTTTAAATGAAATCAAGGCGCTGCGTAATGCTATCTGCAACTGCGATATTTTTGACAAAATCCATATTGATCTGTCTGTTACACAGCACATAGATTATTATAACGGAATTGTATTCCGCGGATATGTGGAGAAGGCGCCCGCCGCCGTGCTTTCTGGCGGAAGATACGACCCGCTCGCGCGGAAAATCAGAGAAAATATCGGCGCAATAGGCTTTGCGGTATATCTCGACAATCTCAACCTTTACTACCGCAAGCACAGAGAGTTTGACACGGATATTCTGATTATTAACAGAGATGAAAGCAACACCGACAAGCTCATAGATGCCGCAAACGGTTTCTGCAATGAAGGTATGAGCGTCTGCGTTGAACGCGAAAAGCCCGATTCATACCGCTGCCGCAAAACATATATTTTTGAAAACGGAAAACTCACGGAGGAAGAAAAATGCTGAACATTGCTTTGCCGAAAGGCAGACTCGGCGACAAGGTTTACGACCTGCTTGCCGGTATCGGCTACGACTGCAGCGAGATTTATGACGACAACCGCAAGTTAATTGTAACAAACGAAAAAAGCGGTGTGTGCTACCTGCTCGTAAAGCCCTCCGATGTTGCAATTTACATTGAACACGGCGCGGCGGATATAGGAATAGTCGGCAAGGATATTCTTGAAGAGAGCCGCCCCGATATATATGAACTGCTTGATCTGAAGCTCGGTAAATGCAATATGTGCGTTGCGGCGCCCGAAAGCTATATTGAAGACCTTGACAGACCGCTCAGGGTTGCAACCAAATTCACAAACATTGCAAAGAATTACTATATCTCTCTCAACAGGGAAATAGAAATAATCAAGCTCAACGGTTCAATTGAAATAGCGCCGCTGCTCGGGCTGTCGGATGTTATTGTTGACATTGTCGAGACGGGCACAACGCTCAGGGAAAACCATCTGAAAGTATTTGAAAAGATAATGCCGATAAGCGCAAGACTTGTCGCAAACAAATCTTCATACAAATTCAAAAACGCCGAAATACTTAACCTGGTGACAAAACTCGAAAAGGAGTTGGCTGACAAATGATTAAAATACTTGATATAAACAACGCATCGGAAAAAGATATTCTCACCCGCGACATAAAGCTTGAAAGCGGAGTTGAGGGCACAGTAGCCGAGATTATTGAAAACGTCAGAACAAACGGCGACAGCGCGCTGCTTGACTACTGCGAAAAATTTGACGGAGCAAGACCCGACAGTCTTGTTGTTACACAGGAGGAAATCAGCGAGGCAATCAAAAATGTCAGCCCCGACCTTCTTGAGGTAATCAACTCTGCCAAGCTCAACATTGAAAACTACCACAGGAAGCAGATCCGCGAGGGCTACAGAACACGCGAGGGCGTCGGGATGATTCTCGGGCAGAAAATCACGCCTCTCAAAAGAGTGGGCGTTTATGTTCCCGGCGGCACTGCGAGCTACCCTTCAACCGTTCTTATGGATGTTGTGCCGGCAAAGATTGCAGGTGTTGAAGAAATAGTTATGACCACTCCCTGCGGAAAAGACGGCAAAATCGCTCCCGCAATTCTTGCGGCTGCGAAAATCGCAGGCGTTGACAAGGTTATAAAATCCGGCGGCGCTCAGGCGGTTGCAGCTCTCTGCTACGGCACTCAGAGCGTTCCGAAAGTTGACAAAATCGTAGGCCCCGGCAACGTTTATGTAGCGACAGCGAAAAGAATGCTTTTCGGTCTTGTTGACATTGATATGATTGCAGGCCCCAGCGAGATACTTGTTGTTTCGGATGAAAACAGCAACCCGAAATTTGTGGCCGCCGACATGCTCTCTCAGGCGGAGCACGACAAGCTTGCTTCTGCCGTTCTTGTTACAAACAGCAGAGAACTGGCGGAGAAGGTGGCGCAGGAGATAGAAAAGCAGCTCACCGCCCTGCCCCGTGAGGAAATTGCCCGCGCATCAATTGAAACAAACGGCAAGATTATTATTGTCAAAGATATTAATGAAGCCATCAATATAGCCAACAGAATTGCGCCCGAACACCTTGAGCTCTGCGTTGACGACCCGTTCGGACTGCTTGACAGAGTTGAGAACGCCGGCTCGGTATTTTTAGGCAGAAGTTGCCCCGAGGCGCTCGGCGACTACCTTGCGGGACCGAACCACACACTTCCGACATCGGGAACGGCAAGATTCAGCTCCGCCCTCTCGGTTGACGATTTTATCAAAAAGGTGCAATACATCTACTACGACAAAAACGCGCTCGGATATGTAAAGAACAGCATTGAGATATTTGCCGAGGCGGAAGGACTGCACGGTCACGCAAGAAGTGTGACAATTCGCTTTGAGGATGAAAACAATGAGTAAATTTTTAGCGCCGGACTATGTGCCTCTTGTGCCTTACACTCCCGGCGAACAGCTGAATTATAAAGTAATCAAGCTCAACACAAACGAGTCTCCGTTTCCGCCTTCGCCGAAGGTCAAAGAGGCGGTAACCGGCGAGCTTATCGACAGACTGCGTCTGTATTCCGACCCTGAAGTAAAGCAGCTGCGAAAGGCGATAGCAGACGAATTCGGACTTGAAGCGGAAAATGTGTTTGTCGGCAACGGCAGCGATGACGTGCTTGCGTTTTCGATTATGGGTTTTTGCGGCAGAGGCGGTGAAATGTGCTGCCCCGACATTTCTTACGGATTTTACCCCGTTTATGCCGATATTTTCGGCGTAAATCTTGAGGAAATACCGCTTGAGGACGACTTCAGTATAGATGCTGAAAAATACTTCAACAAGGGCAAAACCGTTGTTATTGCCAACCCCAACGCGCCGACAGGGCTTGCGCTTTCACCGGAGGATGTTGAGGCGATAATCGCCTCAAACCCCGGTAATGTTGTAATTATTGATGAAGCTTATATGGATTTCTGCAAGACGAGCTGTGTTGAACTTGTTAAGAAATACGGCAACCTTCTTGTTTGCAGAACATTTTCAAAAAGCCATTCGCTCGCGGGAATGCGCGTGGGCTACGGTCTTGCTCAGAAGGAGCTTATTAACGACCTGAACAAGCTTAAATTCTCGTTCAACCCCTACAATATGAATTCCGTTGCGATTGCCGCTGCTTCAGCCGCCATTGCGGACAATGAATACTACGGTAAAAACACAGAAAAAATAATTGAAACCCGTGAAAAGACAAAAAAAGAACTGTCTGAAATCGGGTTTGAGGGAACGGACTCAAGGTCAAACTTTCTGTTTGAAAAGCATAGGACGATTCCCGCCGAAACGCTTTATAAGGAATTGCGCAAAAAAGGAATACTCGTGCGGTATTTTTCAAAGCCGAGAATAAGCGATTATCTGCGTATTACCGTCGGCTCGCAGGATGAGATGGATACGCTTGTAAATGCGCTTAAAGAAATCATAAAGGAGCTGTCATAATGAGAACAGCCGAAATTAAAAGGACTACAAAAGAAACCGACATCTCGCTTTACCTTAACCTTGACGGCAGCGGCAAAAGCGAAATTGACACGGGCTGCGGCTTTTTTGACCACATGCTGACGCTTTTTGCGAGCCACGGCAGGCTTGACTTAAACGTAAAGTGCGACGGCGACACTTATGTTGACTACCACCACTCCATTGAAGATATAGGAATCTGCCTCGGTCAGGCGTTTGCAAAGGCAATCGGAGATAAAAGAGGAATACTCCGCTACGGCAGCGTTGTTATACCGATGGATGAAACGCTTATTCTTGTCAGTCTCGATATAAGCGGGCGCTCGCACTTAAACTTTGACGTTGACATTCCGACACAATCAGTTGGCGGTATGGACACGGAGCTTATTGAGGAGTTTTTCATCTCCTTTGCGAGAAACGCCGACGTCACCCTGCATATTAAAGAATTTGCGGGCAAAAACACGCACCACATAATCGAATGCATATTCAAGGCGTTCGGCAGAGCAATATGCAAGGCGGTTTCGGAGGATGCGACAATCGGCGGCGAGATTCCTTCAACAAAAGGTTTGCTGTGAGGTAATATATGATAGCGATTATTGACTACGGATGCGGAAACCTTTTTTCGCTTTCACGCTCGTTGCAGTTTCTGGGGATTGAAAGCAAAATAACAGGCGATGCCGCCGAAATTTCAGATGCGGATAAAATTATTCTGCCCGGCGTAGGCGCTTTCGGCGACGCCGCCGAAAAGCTTAATTCAACAGGTCACGCGGATCTGCTGAAAAAGCTCGCAAAAGAAGGCAGATATATTCTCGGAATCTGTCTCGGAATGCAGCTGCTGTTTGAAAAAAGCTATGAATACGGCGAACACAGCGGTCTCGGACTTCTTGAAGGCGGAGTCTATCCGCTTGATGCCGATATAAGCGGTCTTAAGGTGCCACACATGGGCTGGAACAAGCTTGACATAGTCAGGGACGACCCGATTTTTGCAAACACAGGCAAAGATGACTACTTTTATTTTGTGCATTCATTTTACGCTAAAAACTGTGACAGCTGCCTGCTGGCAACTGCAGAATACGGCGTTGATGTGCCGGCGGTTGCAGGCAGAGACAACGTTTACGGAACGCAGTTTCATCCTGAAAAAAGCGGTGAAAAAGGGCTTGCGCTGTTAAAAACATTTGCAGAACTTTGACGGAGAAAAAAATATGGAAATATTTCCCGCAACAGATATAATAGGCGGCAAGGTAGTTCGGCTTGTAAAGGGCGACTACAATCAGATGACGGTTTATGCCGACAGTCCCGCCGAAATGGCAAAGGAATTCATAAAATCGGGTGCCCGCAACCTCCACATAGTTGACCTTGACGGCGCAAAATCCGGCTCGCCCGAGAATTTTGACAGAATCCGCGAGGTTGCCGCAATTGACGGTCTTTTCACCGAAGTCGGCGGCGGCATAAGGAACGAAGAAAGAATTGAAAACTACCTTTCGCTCGGAGTCAACAGAGTTATTTTAGGCACTGCCGCAGTCAAGGATTATCCCTTTCTTGAAAGAGCGGTAAAAAAATACGGCGATGCCGTTGCCGTGGGTGTTGACGCAAAAAACGGCAGGGTTGCCGTAGGCGGATGGCTTGAAACGACCGATATAAGCTCGGTTGACTTCTGCAAAAAGCTCCGCGACACAGGCGTCGGGACGGTAATATACACCGACATTTCAAAAGACGGTATGCTCTCCGGCACTAACCTTGAGGTGTTCGGACTCCTCAGTGAAATTGATGGGCTGAATATTGTAGCGTCGGGCGGTGTCACTTTTGAAGATGAAATAAGAGCGCTGCGTGAAATGAATATATACGCGGCGATTGTCGGCAAGGCGGTTTATGAAAAAAAGCTTGACCTTGCCTCAGCAATAAAAATTGCCGACGGAGGTATATCCGATTGATTACAAAAAGAATAATACCCTGCCTTGACGTCCGAGACGGCAGAGTAGTAAAAGGCGTTAATTTTGAGGGAATTAAAGATGTCGCCTCCCCTGTGGATATGGCAAAGTTCTATAATGAGAGCGGTGCGGATGAGCTTGTTTTCTATGACATTACCGCTTCACACGAAGGCAGGCGGCTTTTTACCGATATTCTCAGGCAGGCGGCGTCTGAGGTGTTTATTCCGCTTACTGTAGGCGGCGGAATAAACACACTGGATGATTTTGACAGAGTTCTCAAATGCGGAGCAGACAAGGTCAGCGTTAATTCAGGCGCAATAAAAAATCCCGAACTTATAGGCAAAGCCGCAAAAAAATACGGCGACCAGTGTGTTGTGCTTTCAATGGATGTAAAGCGTGTTGACGGTCAGTTCAGAGTTTTTCAGAACGGCGGAAGAATCGACACGGGCATTGACGCACTCGAGTGGGCTGTTTACGGTCAGAAAAACGGAGCAGGTGAGCTCGTAGTAAACAGCATTGACACTGACGGCCTAAAGAACGGCTTTGACCTTGAAATGCTGAAGGCAATCTCCGACCTTGTGACAATACCTGTTATTGCAAGCGGCGGAGCGGGAAAGAAAGAAGATTTTCTGGACCTTTTCAACGCCGGTGTTGCAGATGCCGGGCTTGCGGCTTCGATCTTCCATTTTAAGCAAGTCAACATAAAAGAATTAAAGCTTTACCTTCGTGAAAACAATATTGAAATGAGGATATGAAAATGATTGAACTCAAATACAATTCCGACGGCCTTATTCCCGCAATAGTGCAGGACCACTACACAAAAAAGGTGCTTATGCTTGCTTATATGAACGCAGAGAGTCTTGAAATAAGCATCAAAGAGGGATACACCTGCTTTTTCAGCCGATCAAGACAGGAGCTGTGGAGAAAAGGCGAAACATCGGGCAACAAGCAGAAAATTGTTTCAATCAGAACAGACTGCGACTGCGACACTCTGCTTATAGATGTTATCAAAAGCGGTCCCGCCTGCCACACAGGGAGCGAGAGCTGTTTTTTCAATGATATTGTCGAGAGCGAAGACGAGCAGTTCTCATACGAAAACCTTTATAAGATGCTGGTAGGCAGAAAGGTTGAGAAAAAAGAAGGTTCATACACCACCTATCTTTTTGAAAAGGGAATTGACAAAATACTCAAAAAGGTCGGTGAGGAATGCACCGAGGTTATTATTGCCGCAAAGGGCGGAGACAAAGAGGAGACTGTTTTTGAAATAGCCGACCTGATTTATCACATTACCGTTATGATGATTGAGCAGGGAATAACCATTGACGAGGTTACCGCCGAGCTTGCAAAACGCCACATTGTTGACCACAAAGTCAAGCAGGAAAAGATGCAGTAAATAAAAAATGCCGTTTGCTTTGGGGCAGACGGCAGTTTTATTTGTTTTTAAAACTTTTGTAATATTTCTGATGTATAATTATTTTGAAAAAATATGAAAGGACAGCAAATGAAAAAGATTATTGCTTTATTGCTTACAAGCGTTATATTGCTTTCTTTATGTTCGTGTTCAAAGAAAACCGAAGGCGAAGTAATTGACGACATTCCGAATGACACAACAAGCGTCCCCGAAGAAAACACCGACTTTTCAATTACCGAAGAGCAACAGATTGAATTATACAAGAAGAAAATATATGACAGTATTGAATCTTCACGAAACGAATACGGTATTGATATAAGCGGTAATTTCTGCGCCCTTTATGACATTGACGGCGACGGTATTCTTGAAATGCTGATAAAGGACGGTTCGGAGAGAGGAAAGGGTAATATCGGTTTTAACAGAATTTGTGCAATTATCAACGGCAAGGTAACCGACACCGATTTATGGATGCCGTTAGAGTCCTCCTGGGGAAATAATTGCGAAGCAGAAGTGTTTGAAAACGGCATAATAGCAGCAGGCGGGTCAAACGAAGACGGAGACAGCGAGTTTTTTTCCTATTATATATTGAAAAACGGCGTTCTGAATTCTGTTCTTTTTCTCAAACACATATACCCTGACAGCAACGGCGCCGGAGAATCATGGGAATACCAACGGATTGAAAGCAACGGGAAAAACATTGAAAAAACAATTACTAAAGATGAATATGAAGCAGAAAAAGCAAGGGTTGAAATAAACCCCGTTACTGACAACCTGGAGTGGAAATCGTTTAAAGAGTTTGTTTAGTTAAAAAGAGGGCTTGCAACGCAAGCCCTCTTTTTATTATTACTGATGACTCTTTATAAACTCATCAATTGCGTGCCATAAATCCGTTGCGGTAAACCAGATGACAAAGTTTGCAACAAGCTCGAGAATAAAGTTTTCAAACACAGAGCCGGGTGTATAGCCCGTGTCGCTTCCGAGACCCGCATAGGCGTTTTCGCCGTCATAACTCATGCAGAAAATGCTCAGCGAGTGAGGGGGAATCGACTGACTGATTTTATTGTTGACAACGGCGACTTTCTGATATCTCGGCGAGACTATGCCGTTGAGGATGCCGAACCTGTTTGCAAGGTTGAAAAGACCGCTGCCGATGTATCTCTGCTCGGCTACCGGGTCAATTTTTGAAAAGCCGTTCAGATTGATTCTGACGTTTTTGGATTCGCCGGATGAATTGACAACGTTGACATAGATTTTTTTGGTTTCGGGGTTGACGCTGACAACCTGAAAAACATCCTCGGTTTTGCCGCTTAATTCACTGTTCAGAACACCTGTGCCGGTATTGTTCATATAAAGCTGCTGAACATAATAGCTCGGGGTGCGCACCACCTCTTTTGAATTGAACCAGATGAGATTCGGCGCCCACTGTGTATAGCCGTCACGCGCAAAAAGCGGAGCGTAGCAAGCCATTTCGACAATATCGCCGTTACGCACAAGGTTGACCATGTGCACGGCTTCATCAATGGCTACCTGAAGGTTGTTCTTGGTTATCTGATCGCCGCCGCTTCTGTGAACGGCGTATTCACCGACAAACACCTTTGCGCCGTCGCGGCTGTAGGAGTCATATTTATCTTCCATTACATAGGGCCACCAGGTCGGAATATAATAATGCTCGTCAACTATTGTGTCAACATATTTCTCATTGACAAGCTCCCAGGCGTAGTCGTGCTCGGGACCGTCTGCCGAAGTGCCTGCTGAAGAAATAATTGTGATTTCGGGATGCTCTTCTTTTACGGCGTTGTAGATTACATCGAACCTGTCCCAGTAATTCTCCATCCAGTTTTCATTGCCGACGCCGAGATATTTCATATTGAACGGCTCGGGGTGGCCGCTTTGAGCCCTCTTTGCTCCCCAGTAAGTGTCTGTCGAGCCGTTGGCAAACTCGATTAAATCCATAATATCCTGAATATGCTGCTGCATCTCTTCGCTGTCGATGTCATATTTCCAGTCGCCCCTGCCCTGGCACATAAGGCCTGCGTGAACGATGGGAAGCGGGATGGCGTTGAGATACTCGCAAAGACAGAAATACTCATAGAAGCCGACTGCGAGACTCTGGTTATAGCCCCAGAGGTTGGGAATCTGATGACGTTCTTCGAGCGGACCTATTGTGTATTTCCAGTTATAGGCATATTCCCAGTCATAGGCGCCCTCAACGAGGCAGCCGCCGGGGAATCGCATAAAAGCGGGGTTAAGTTCTTTGAGCGCCTGAACAAGGTCGGCGCGAAGGGTGGAATTCTTCCACATCTCATCGCCGTAGCCGAAGCTGTTGTGAGACACGAGCATAAAGAAATCGACATCGGCTCCCGCGGGAACGGAGAGCTGGAGAACGGTGTAAGCGGTCTGCGAGGGCTTTATAACCGTTGAATATTTTTTAAAAGCGGTGCCTTCAACTGCGAACGAGGCGGAGGCAACGCTCTGCTCTTTTTCATTTGTGAATACGGCGGAAACGTCGCACTTTTTGCTGTTTCTTGCGTAAAATGAGAAATCGTATTCAACGCCTTTTTCAAGGTAGATGCCGTAGGTTGCATCTTTGTCGGGGTAGCCGTAATTTCTTGCGACGCAGTCGGATTTTGCGTGCAGATAATTGGGGTTGGTCTGATTCATCGGCTCATCCTTTAAAAGAACCGCCTCACCGAGCGGAATCTCCCAGCCGGTCATTCTGCAATCATAATCGGGCGCCCAGGCAAGACGCTGCTCAAAGGAGTTGTTGCGGATGAGATTCGAGCTCAGACCGCCGTCTGCGGCAAAGTTGATGTCTTCAAAAAATATGCCGAAAAGGTTCTGACTGATAGGCGTATATTTGCCCGCTCCGTCAACATTGATTACGGCGGCATTGTCCGCCGCAGAAACCGTATTGTTGGCAAACATACAGGTAAGAAGCGAAACAACAAGAACAATTGACAATACTGCTTTGAGTTTTTTCATATAATCCTCCCGGTTTTATCTGAAATATCCGATGTAGTTGATTTTCAGGTTATCATCTTTGAAAAGGTGCGCGTAAAGGTCAACAAAATAGTCATCCGTCATACCGGCTATGTAGTCAACAACAATCTGATCCGGCGGTGTCTGTTCGTAAGGAATCAAACGCTCATAATGCGCTTTGTTGACGTATTTTATGTGGTGAGTGAAAACGGGCGAATCGACATCGCCTTTTTTCAAATCATCAAGCAGGCGGTCGTAGAGTTTTTGCATCATCGGTTTTACCGTTGCGTTGACTGCCGTTTTGATGCGCTCGTCGTTGTAAATCAGGCGGTAATTGTCCGCCTTTGCTTTTTTCAGCGCTTCAAAGTGTTTTTCATCAAGTTTGATATATGGCTTGCCGTAGCTGTTCTCAACAATATTGACAATAAGATTGTTTATGAATTCGGCGTTTGTCGAGCCGATTGCGCCCGGCTCAAACGCCTCTTCATTTATAATTCTGGCACGGGCGACGTCCTGCCTGTCTTTGCCGAGATAGGCGATAATATCCGAAATACGCATAACGCAGCCCTCAAGCGTTGAGGGAATGAGTTTTTTGACATTTTCTTTGTCAAGGTAACAATCTTCAATCTGTGCGTCAAAGACTGAGAAATCATCAAGCGGACAGGGCTCGTATTCGCTCTTTTCTATTTCGCCGTCGTGCGCTGCTATTCCGCTTAGAGTCTGAAGAGAAATGTTGTAGGGAAAAATCGAGTCGAGCACGCGCACGGAATGAATATTGTGGCTGAAATGCCTGCCTGCGTGAGAAAAATAAAGCTCGTCGAGTATTTTCTCACCCGCGTGACCGAACGGTGTATGGCCTATGTCGTGCCCGAGGGCGATTGCCTCGATTAAATCGAGATTGAGATTGAGCGCCTTGCCTATGGTTCTTGCAATTCTGGAAACAAGCTGAACGTGAAGGGCCCTGCGGCTGATGTCATCATTTTTGTAAAATGAAAAAACCTGGGTTTTGTCGGCGTATCTGTTGTAAAACGGACAGTGGATGATTTTGTCACAATCCCTTATAAAAGCTGTGCGGATAATGTTTGCCTTATCTTTTCCCGGGTTTCTGCGGATAACATTGTTCTCATCAAAGGCAAGGCGGGCAAATGAATTCTCCGCCTTTTCGCAACACATTTTTGTTGCAAGCTCTTCACTTAAATTCTCGTAATACAGCATAATCTTTCTCTTTAAAAAATTTATTATTAATAATATATCATAAGAAATAATGCACTTCAAGAAATATTTAATGATTGTTGCACAGTGAGACAGAGGGTGATATAATACGAAGGAATAAAAAAGACGGAGTAAATCATGTATTACGGAATTATAAGCATATCGGCGCTGCTGTTCAGTCTGGTGTTTATTTTCAGCGACAAATACCGCGAAAAATACGGCTCGGGCACAGATGCCGTTCTCAAATTCACGGCGGGCTCGCATTTTGCGGGTTTTATTGCGCTTCTTATTATTAACAGATTCCGTTTTGAAATAACTCCTTTTACAGCCGCAGTTGCCGCCGTTGCCGCATTTGACGTAATACTTTTTAACATTTTTTCACTGCGTGCGCTTGGCAGAACAAATCTTTCAAAATATTCTGTTTTCAGTATGATCGGCGGTATGGCACTGCCCTTCACGGCGGGAATACTGTTTTTTAAAGAAGAAATAACCTTAGGCAAAATAGTATGCCTTGTTCTTGTCACAGTTTCTTTTGCGTTTACTATTGAAAAAGGCGACAAAAAAGGCGGAGCATTTTACTATATCGGCGTATTTATAACAAACGGACTTTACGGAGTTATAAACAAATTTTTCAGTGCCGCTCATTTTGAAAAGACAAGCGACGCAGGGTATTCGGTGCTTATTGAAGCGGTAATTGTTGTTATATGCCTTGTTCTCATGATTTTTCCGAAACAAAAAATCGGCATTGTCAAGGGCAAAGGGCTTTTCTATATGGGCGGTTACGGCGCAATGTGCGCCGTCGGCAATCTGTTTTTGCTCATTGCGCTCAGAGGGCTCCCCGCCTCCGCACAATACCCGTTTGTGACGGGAGGAGTTATGATTATTTCAACTGTTTACAGCTTTTTCACGCAGAACAAGCCGGGCAAGAAAGAAATAATATCGGTTGCTCTTTCAATGCTCGGAATACTCGCCCTTGTGCTTTTATAATTTAAGACAAAAGATAACGGCTGCATTGAGCGCAGCCGTTTTTTGTTGCTTTGTATTTATTTCATATTCTCACTGTTGCGGTGGTGAACGGGCTCGTATGAGCCGTCGGAGGATATTTCAAAAAGAGTGTAGCCCTGAAGCCAATCCTTCTCTTCATAACCGAATTTGCTTGCAGCAGTGTATGAGCCGTAGCCGGACGCCTGCATATAGCCGAGCATAATTCCGTCGCACATAAGGCTGAAATCGTTGACGTGGTCGTGACCGAAGAAAACCTTTGTTGTGGAGCCCATCTCTTTGATGGCGGCAAACAGGCCCGAATCAAAGCCGGATGCGCACACGCCCTCGCGCTTGTCTCCGGTTATAAATTCACCCTTTTCGGCTTCCTCCTCCATCTGCGGAAGAGGAATATGAATTATTACTGTTGATTCGAAATCGCCGAACTGCTCTTTGTTTTTTGCAATTACTTCTTTATACCAGGCAACCTGGTCTTCTTTGACACCGTCGTAAGGATTTTCATCCTCAGGGTAACCGTATTGAGCTTTTTGCTCCGCATTCATTCTGCTGCCGGAATCCATAAGTATAAAGGTGTGGCAGAGTGTGCCGTCGGGATTGAGGATGTTTATGTAATAATTGCCGTCGCCCCATATATTTTCGGGACCTTCAAGCATAAGGCAGTGCTCGTAGGATGAGAATGCATCGACCATTTCTCTTCTTGAAACGGAGCCGAAATTGTCGCCCTCGTGATTGCCGAGAACAGCCGCCCAGTAAACGCCGAGGTTTTCAAAAATCTGTGCGAGCTGATGAACTCTTTTTTTGTTAAGAGCGCTTGTGACATTGTCGCCGCCGAAGATTACCAGATCGGGTTTTTCTTTTGTGATGTTGTTTACAAGATTTGTGACGGTGAGAATTGAGGTTTTATTGTTGCCGTCAAGGTGGGTGTCGGTAAATGTAACAACCCTGAACGGACGCTTCTGTGTGTTCTGAATTGTAACGCAATCCTCGGTTTGTGAAACAACTTTAACCGTTGAGCCGACGTTTTTGATTGATTTTATATCATAGTTGAGTGGATGCGGAAGCTTTGCGGCAAGCACGGCTCCGCCCGCAATTAATGCGACGAGAAAAACGCAGAGAACAATTTTCAAAACCTTTTTCATATCAAAACCTCACTTTGACAGTTCCGTTATTCTGCTAAGAAGAGGACGTGCGTTTTCGAGCACGGCTTCCAGACATCCGGACGGCGCATTTTTAAGCTTGAAAACGGGGATTGATTCAAGCGGCACTTTGTAATTCTTCAGAGTCTGACCGCCTTCATACTCCCTGCCGTCAAAAATGTTTATCCACTGCCCTTTGGGCAGATAGATGCTGCGCTTCTTTCTGCGTTTCAGAACAGGGGCGACAAGCAATCCGCAGCCGAGCATATATTCGTCTTCAACGTCGAGCGCTTTTTTGTCGGAGGAATCATATAAAAACAGGTGGCGCATAAGCGGAATGCCCGTTTGACAGGAAACCCTGCTTTGCTCGGCAATGTAAGGTCTGAGGCACTCGTGGAGATGAGAATAGGTGCGGTAAACATCCTTTGTGTGCCCGTCAAAATCGTAGGGGCGTTTAACTCTGCCGTGAGTCTGTATATTTGCGGAAAAAGCCGTAAACTCAAGACCTCTGATAAACACACGTTCTTCATGGCGTCTGTCAATCGGATTGAAAGACGGCTGATAGCCCGCCATATCCCAGCTTACAAAGGGAACGCCCGAAAGACCGAGTGAGAGAGCGGCTTTAATCACAACCTTCAAAAAAAAGAATTCTCTTCTCTGGTCGCCCGCCCACACAAAGGGATAGCGCTGAGCTCCTATTCCGCCGCCGCGTGAGAAGTTCACACCGCCCTGCGGTCTCTCGTTAAAATGGCGGAACTGCAGAATATTGTAAAGCGTAGGAAACCAGTGATGCGCCGCCATCGGATTTCTGCCGTCGGCAAACTTTATTGATTCCCTGTCGGGAAACTGCTCGCAGAAATCAATTTTGGCGCCTTCTATGCCGATGCCGTTGATATAACTGTCGCGGAATTCATACCATTTTTTGCGGCTTCTTTCGGATGTGAGGTCAATGCAGCGCATTTTCTTTTTGCTGAAGTTGTCAACAAGATTGAACGAGCTTGTTTCATTGAGCCATACGCCGTCGTCTGATGAAACGGCGTATGAGTCGTCAAGCCCGCAGAGCTCTTCGCTGTTGCCGGGAAATCTGCCGCACTGCTCATAGAGCATAACGTTTTTGCCCAGCGAGTGAACGTAATCGCTGATTTCTTTAAGTTCGGGCAGATTCTCTTTATTATAGGGTCTGAAGCCCTCGAGGATGACGGCTGACCAGGGAAAGTCGTTTTCTTTCATGGCGTCAATCATTGCAAAGACGCCTTCTTTAGTCTGAAATTCGGGATGATAGCGGCAGACAAGTGTGCCGAACGACCATTCCGGAGGCATCGGAGCAAAGCCGGTGAGCCGGCAATACGCCGCAAGAGTATCGGCGGGAGAAGAGCCGGTAAAAACATATAAATCAACAGGAGCATATTTCTGCTCTATGATTATTTCATCTTTTTTTGAAGAACAGATATCGAAAACGGAATGCTCATATCTGTTCATAAGCAGGGCGTTACCCTCGGATGAAAGCAGGAACGGAATGGGGATATAACTGTTGCCCTTGGTCTGACACCAGCGGTCAACGGCATAAATCTGCAGTTTTTTACCGCGCTGGTTTACACAGTCAAATCTTTCGCCTGTGCCGTAAAAGCGCTCGTCTTTGAATGCTTTGAGGCAGACAAAAGCGGAACCGCTTTCGGACCGGACCGAAGTGATTTCTCTGACCTTTTTGCCTGCGGAATTAAAAAACGATATGCAATTATTATCAACGGCGACATAAGAGCTGTCAGGCGCTTTGACGGTAAGACTGCCGTTTTCGCCGGAGCACCCGACGGGCAGAGGCGTTTTTTCGAACTCCTCATCAAGGTCGCGGGCAAGAGTCTGAGCCGCGCCCATATTGTCAAAGCCGCCGTTTGATTCACTTCTCAGACGCCAGACGCCGTTTTCAGTGCAGTTAAGCAGAAGGCGTGTGCCTTTGAAATCAAAAATGATATTACTGCTGTCAGACTGTTGCATCATTTTCAGCCAGCTCCTTTGATTTTTCTTCTCTCAGGTTGCGCATTTCAAGAAGTTCAGCATAAATCTTCTCTTTATTCTTACCGCTGTAATTATCAAACAGGAAACAGAGAGCGGGAAGAATGTTGCCGAGGAAACCGCAGAGAGAAACAATTTTATATATTCCCGAGATTGTTGATGCACTCTGCACCGGCTTTGAGCCGTCGGCAAGGTTGTTGGTCTGATATCTGATGATTTTGAACAGAATATTATAAAGATTCTCTTTAACAAGAGCGTTGAATTTGCCGACAATGTTCTGTGTGGCGGAAAGCAAGCCGTCGCTGCGGATGGGTAAACCGTATTTTTTTTCGGAGAACCATTCCATATAATCGGTTGAATCGGCAACAATGATTTTGCGAGCCGCTCCCTGCGCGGCGTTGGGCATACCCGCAAGGGCTATGCAGGCGCCGATGACGGTTTTCTTTTTGCGGATGCCGGGCACGGTAAAGCCGAGATTAAGCGCCGATAATATCGCATAGAAAAACGCCGTGTAGGAATAGCCGCCGACAAGCATTGACTTTGCGGAAATCTTTTTGCCTACAAAGGGAACCGCCATAAGACCCACATAAGAGATTGCACCGCTTATTGTGCCTACAACTGTCTGCAGGTGGTAGGCGTCAAGCACATCCTCATAGAAGAAGGGAAGAATTTTATAAGTAATCTGCCTTATAAGCTCAAATACGGTTGCGAGCTGAAGAACAACAAACGGTCTGTTATGAACAATTACATTGAGGTTTCTTTTGTCAAATTTTACTCTTTCTTCTTTGCCTGATTTTTCGGAAGGAGTGTAGAATGCAACTCTCTCCTGAATAGTCATATAAGGAGCATACATTGCCGCAACGCCTATTATGCAGAATCCGAGTGCGACAAAGAAATAAGTCCATCTCTGCCTGAGAGCGTCATCGCCCGCCATTTTGACAAGAACGGGTATTATTCCGCCCGGAAGCATTGAGCCGAGAGTGGATGCAATCGCCTCAAAGGTGAAAAACTTTTTTCTGTCGGGAGGGTTCGACACCATTTTAAGACCGAGGGTGTTGAGCGCTATGTCATAAAAAGTGTCAACAACCGAAAAGAAAATGCTGAAAAACAGAGTCCAGATAAAATTGTATAAGCTGCTGCTTGTGGGAACGACGAACATCAGCATTGATGAGACGGCGAACGGAACGGGAGCGACAAAAAGAGCTGTGCGAAGGTTGCTCCGTTTGCCTCTTGAGGGCATATCATAAAGAGTGCCTGCCACGGGAGGAATGAAGAAGCCGAGTATAGTGCTGATGTTGCCTTTTAACAGGAGCATATTGTTTGTAAGCCCCATATAGTTGCGGTTGAATTTGTCCGCAAATGTTTCGGTGCTGTCCTGCCCCATAGCGTTGCCGAAAATACCGCCCGCAAAACCCAGCTGTTCCTTGTTGGAAACGGATTCATTGTCGAGGTATGTCCGCTTGAGACCCAGCGCCATTGATTTAACCGACATGTTTGTTCACCCTTCACAAATATAATCGTAAATATAGTATCATATTTATCAAAATCTTTCAATGTTTTTATTTGAAATCAGAATTAAGACGGGATATTGAACATAAACCTGCAGATTGTATTGTTTTGGACTGCAAGATTGAATAATAAAAGAATATATGATAATATTTTGAAAGAATTAAGCAGACATTTTATATGTAATCAATTTCAAATAATAATTACCGATATCAGGAGAAACGACATGGAAAAAATCAGGTTCGGAATTGTGGGAACGGGAACAATCGCCCACAGATTTGCAAATGCAATCAGGAACACTCAAGGCGCGCAGCTTGTTGCCGTTGCGTCAAGAACACGTGAAGGCGCTGCGGCGTTTTCAAAAGAATTTGACATCCCTTTGAGTTTTACGGGCTATGAGTCAATGGCAGAGTCGGACTGCATTGATGCGGCATACATAGCCGTTCCGCACTCCGGGCACATCGGATGCTCGATGCTGATGATGAACAACGGCAAGCACGTGCTTTGTGAAAAACCGATGGCGGTAAATGCGCGTGAAGCGGAAATGATGTTTGACTGCGCAGAAAAAAACGGTGTTTTTCTGATGGAGGCAATGTGGGCGCGGCTTGTGCCGGGAACATTGAAAATGCTTGAGCTTGTTGCAGACGGAGCGCTCGGCGACATTCTCGGAGTTGAGGGAAAATTCTGCTACACAATGGATGAGGATGAAATGAATCACCACATTTTCAAACAGGAGAACGGCGGCGGTTCACTGCTTGACGTCGGCTGTTACGGGCTTAACTTTGCAAGCTGGTTCCTCGGCGATGAAATTGAGCACATCAGCGCAGAGGCGGATTTTTATAACGGCACGGACTGCCACACCTGCGTGCTTCTGAAATACAAAAGCGGCGCAATAGCGGATATATCAAGCGCAACTCTGCTCAAAAAGCCGAACGAGGGTTATGTTTACGGCACAAAGGGATATGCCCGGCTTGAAAGATTCTACGCCCCGCAGGAGATTATTCTGAACACGGAGGATTCGGGCGAGCGGCGCATATCCGTCCCTTATGCGGGCAACGGTTTTGAAGAGCAGATTGAGCATTTTTGCAGTTGCATAAAAAAAGGGCTGAGCGAAAGCCCGGTTATAACTCACGCTCACACGCTGAAAATAATATCTCTCACGGACAGAATAAGAAAAATAATTTCTCTCGAATACCCGCAGGATAAAGAGTAATACAGTTAAAAAACGATATAGAAAAAGGACTGCAGACATTTTACTGTCTGCAGTCCTTGGTTTTTAATTCTCGGGAATTACCGGAGTCCAGTATTCATTGTTGTAAGCATCTGTCAGGAGGTAGGTTGCGGAGCATTTACCGGAATCTATTATGACATTTGATATTGTATTGCTGCCGTTATAAGTTACGACATCTCCCATAAGGTAACTGTCCTGATATGTTCCGTCGTAGGTGTAATAATCGCAGATAAACTCGATTTTGTCGCCTTCGGCAAGGGCTTCAACACCTTTTGCGATTGTTTCCGTTTCGCCTTTTGTGTAAACAAAACGTGCGCCTGCGATATATCCTTTGGGATTGGCGTTGTCAAATACAAGTATGAGTTCTGCTCTTTCACCGTTTACCATAACGGGAACATAACCTGTAATTGAATAATTTGTGCCGTCGTCGAAGGTGTCGGTGTAATAATACGGAACGGGCTGGTTGTCGATTGCAATCCAGGTGCCGTCAAAATCGCTGACAAGCTCGCCGTTCTCGGTTATTCTGTAAACATTGTCAAGACCGAGGTCGATATAACCCTCACCGTCGTCATAGAAAACATTGAGAGCAAGCGAGTGAATCTGCTTCCACTGATTATCGTTGAGCGCGAGCTGATAATCATCACCGTTTTTGACCCAGACGAAATATGAAGTATCCAGCTGATTTTCTGAAATTACTTCAACCGCATTGTCAACGTCAAAGCTGCGCTGACCGCCGAGAAGTGCGCCTGCAAGCGACAGAAGCGAACCGGCACCCGATGCCGAAGAAGCGCTCTGCGAGGGGCTTGCCTGCGGCGCAGTGCCGCCGCCCATAAGTGCGGTTAAGAGTGAAGTAATATCAATACTTGATGCCGGAGACTGACCTGAATAACTGCCCTGAAGGGAAGGAAGGGGCGATGAGGGCTGCTGGCTGTTTGCTACTACCTGACCTGAAAGCTCGAGGTTTGCAAACGAACGGACGCAGTCGGTATAGCTGCTGTCCATCCCCATTGCTTCATACGCCTTGACAGCATTTGCAACCCTTGAAGTTTTGTTGTAAGGGAAATAGATAGCAAGACCGTAGGCGTTGGTAATTGAAGAAGATGTATTGTTATATTTTACCGCGCCGAGAACAGCATCTGCGAGCGCTTTTGAATCATCGGTGTTAAGCTTGTTTGCAAGGTCAACAATATCAATCTGGTCGGTTTTGTTTCTTGTTGCAAATTCTCTTGTTTTTGAGCGGGCATCTGAAACAACTTTATAATCCTTGCTGTTGATAAGCTGTGCCGTTTCAACGGCAAAATCTCTGAAAACAGAAGGAACGGTAGCGGTAAGCTCGGCAAGGTCTGTTACGGAAAGAGTGGTTTTCTGCCCCGGGCATCTCTGGTTGCAGTATGATACAAAATCATCAACTATGATTTTGCCGAGTTCGATGGTTGATATTGCGGGATTTCTCGCAAGATTGTTGAGCCAGTTGGTGTAATACCAGCCGACACCTGGCTCTGTTTCTTCCGAGCCGATAAGGTAATCGGCATAGGGTGCGAGTGTCAGCGCACTTTCAAGCGTGCCCATAAGGCAGGCATCAAAGCCGATAAAATCGAACGTCTGGCCGGATGCCTTCAAGGCGTCGCCTATACCTTTGAGCGACAGAGACCCTGCCTGCTGATTTCTTTCATCATAGCCGAAGCCGGAAATTGAACCGCCGCCGTGATCCCACAGAATAAGCATATTTCTGTTGGCGGGGTAGTTCTTTCTGCAGTAATTGATAAAGCGGGTAAGAGTGGTTGCCCTTGTCATCGGGTCGGAGCCGTCGTTCCTGACAAGGCAGGTCATACGCCCGTTGTGGATTTTATAAATCTGGTTGACGGAATTGCTTATTCCGGCTGTTCTCCAGTTCCTGCAGCCTCCTGTATAAACAATGACATCAACATTGCCGTTGAGTGTGGCAGCCGCCATTTCTTTCATATCGGAGCTTGCCATACCGCTCTTTGACTCAAGGTCGGTGCCGCACATATAGACCATTACGGTGGCGTGGTCTGCTCCGCCGCCTTTTATAACGGTTTTTTTCTGAGCGGCGCCCGATGAAACGGAAGTGTTGAGAACACGTCTGTTGTCATTATCCCATTTTTCAGACATTGTGCTGTTTGTAAAACCGCTGAAAATGCCTGAGCCCGGTGCTGACGGAGCGGACGGTGTCTGGCTGCCGCCGCCAAAAAGACTGTTGATGCCGAAGCCGCCGCCGAAAAGGAGGGCAAGGATAATGCCGATTATTCCAATGCGTTTGCCTCCGCCGCCTGAGCGGTGCGGTGTTCCGCCGGAGGGCGGACCGCCGGACGGAGAGCCCTGCTGATTTCTGCCCTGATAACCGTCTTTTTTGCCTACGGGACCTGTGCCGAGACCTTCGCCGCGTTTTTCTATGGGTTTACCGTAACCGGTAACATTTTTTTCACGGCCTCTGGGTTGCTGATCCATAATAATCCCCCTGTCATATATTATAATGATATTATATTTTTATTGCTGTTGAATTGTCAATACAATTAATTTAAAGATTACTGTGTTTTTGAATAGTGCACTATGTTTGTGCAAATCATTTTGTCATAATCAATAAGGTGAAAAAGAGAGCCGTCGGGCAGCGGATAAACGCAGATATCTTCCGCTTCATTGTCATAATTCGGAAGGTGGCGCTCAAATTCAACCCGGACCGTTCCGTCTTCGGGATTCACAGACAGAACCTGCTCGTCTGTGCTGTGCGATACATCGTATGACAGATAAAGAACGCCCTCATAAACAGAGCCGCCCTGAATTCTGTTGACGGTTTCGCTCAGCTGAATTGTTTTAACAAGCTGCATTGAATCGAGACTGTAAACAAGAATCTCATTTACGTCGTCGAACTTTGACGTATATAGCAGGCGGTTCTCTCTGTCAACTGCAAGCCAGGGAATTCCGTCGGTAAGGTGCCCGCTTGTAAAATCATAATACTCGCCGGTGTATTCAAGGGTTTTGCAGTCGTAAACCAGCACAAAATTATATTCGTAGCCGTCCCCTTCGACTGCGGCATAGATTTTACCGTCTGCACAGTCAATTCCGCCGATGTGGTTGCTGTTGTATTTTTGCCTGAACTCATCCGGAATTGAAGAGGAAACTCTTTTGAGGCATTTCATATTGAGGTCAAATTTTGCAAGACCGGTCAGACCGACGGCGGTCAATGAACCGGATGTATAAAAATATTCGCCGTCGCAGCAAAGCCCCTGCCCCGCAAACATTGAGACGGTCGGGGCGAGCTTTTCTTTTCTGACAAGCCCGTAACCTTCTGAGACGGTTGTTTTACCGAGCCCGAGGATATATGTTATTATCAGAATAAACGAGGTAAATGCCGAGACAATACTTTTCATATTAAACTCCACCTTTATGTAAAGATTATAACTTTTTGAGGATTTTTTCAAGATTTATGCCCGTTTCCGGAAATAAAAATGAGCATAAATCAGTGTTTTTATATTTGACAAAGGAAAAATAATGTGGTTTAATTTAACAAAAGGGATGTGCAATCCCGAAAATATTACGGAGGAGTTTATTATGGGAAAATTTGAAGTAAAGAAAGTCAAAACCGGCATCAAGTTCAATCTCAAAGCAGGCAACGGCGAAATAATCGCCACAAGCGAAGTTTATTCGTCAGAAAAATCCTGCCTCAACGGCATTGAGAGCGTTCGCAAAAACTGCGTAGCCGACATTGAAGACCAGACCGTAGAAGGATTTGAAAAGCTCAAGAATCCGAAGTTTGAGATTTATGTTGACAAAGCAGGCGAGTTCAGATTCCGTCTTAAAGCAAAGAACGGCGAGACAATTGTCGCCAGCGAGGGCTACAAGGCAAAGGCAAGCTGCAAGAAGGGCATTGAAAGCGTAAAGAAGAACGCACCCGAAGCAGCAGTTGTAAACGCTGAATAGTTTTATCTGAAAACGGCATTTGCGGGTTATGCATAAGCTAACCCGCATTTTTTATATCCGGAGGCAATATGATTATTGTAAGAATACTTATATTTGCCGTGTCGGTTTTATGTTTTGTGTTAAATATTAACCCGTTTATCACAACGGGCGAAGTAAACTCAGGGCTTATTACCGGAATCGGCGCGGGAGTTCTGCTGTTTTTATACGGCTTGTTTTTCAGGAGCATAAACAACCTTGTTGTAATAATATGGAAAAACACTGCGGGTAAAATCATTTTGTCGGCAGTAGCGGTAATGACGGCAGTTTGTTTATGGATCGGCGGGGTGACGCTCACAAAAATCATAGCAAAGAGCAGACCGTCGGAACACAGGACGGAATACATAATTGTTCTGGGCTGCAGAGTTTATTCGGACAGACCCGGAATATTTCTGACAAAAAGAATCAACGCCGCCTTTGATTATCTGCAACAAAACCCCGACAGCAAAGCAATACTCTCGGGCGGTCAGGGAGAGGGCGAGGATATTTCCGAGGCGCAGTGCATGTTCAACACGCTGACGGAAAAAGGAACAGACCCTTCAAGACTGCTAATTGAAGACGAATCGAAGTCAACACTTGAAAACTTCAGAAAATCGGTTGAACTGATGAAAGAGAGCGGTGTTGACCTTGAAGAAATAACCGTTGTTACCAATGACTACCACGAATACAGGGCGTCAGAATTTGCGGAGAAATGCGGACTTAAAGCGTATTCATACCCGGCAAAAACGCCGTGGGACGGCTACCTGCCGTTTGCCGTCAGAGAGGTGTATGCGACAATAGTGCAGATATACCTCGGAAGATAAAAATACCCGAACACTCTGTTTTGGAATGTTCGGGTTTTGTTTTATGCAAAGCTTTTTATCATTCTGAAAACAATCGTCAGGCCTTTGATACAGAGAGTTGCGAACTTTATGAAGAGGTTAAGCATCTGCGCTATATCGATTGCTGAGCCCTGATTCTGCGACTGTGTAAGCGAGGTGCTGAAATCAGTCTGAGTCTGCTGCTGACCCTGCGACGGGTCTGTTGTGCTGACCTGGGATGTTGACGAAACGCCCGAGAAATTTGGATGAATGCAACCCCAGTAGCTTCTCCAGGTGTAGTGGCCGGTGTAATTTGTAACATAGAGCTGACCGGACCAGTTCTGATGGTAGGTTGAATAATCCGACTCATAAATGGCGACGTGACCTATTTCGGAATTGGTGTAAATAAGGATATCACCCTTCTGAGGGATGCCGCCCTGAGTGCGGGTCCAGCCGGCGGGAAGCGGAGCCGTGATATAGCTTGATGCCGGGATGAGATAAGAGTTCTCACCGAGATATTCATAATAAGCGCAGATTAAATCCACACAGTAGCCGGTTCCGAAGGTTTTGCCTAAATTGGATTTGACCCAGGTGATGGCGTCATCGCTCGACTTGCTTGTTGCCGAAGCGTTGAGAGCAAACGGGCACATAAGCAGAGTGATGCATAACAATACAGCAATAATGCGTTCAGATATTTTTTTCAATGCCTTTTCCTCCGTTTTGCGGAAAACTGTTCCGCCGATTTATTTTTGTTCCGCTGTATAACATAACACATTTTAATAAAAATGTCAATTAATTACAAAAAAGTTTCAAATTATTACAATTTGTAATATATTAAAAATGAGGCAGGCGCACCGGAAGATGCGCCTGTGATTCGTTTAAGAATATAAAGTATTATTTAACTGTTTCTTCGGCAGATGCCGCTTTTTTTGTTCTTTAAGACAATAAACGGTAAGAATAATCACAGCGATGACCGCCATCGGGATTGAATAGACAACAAAAGAAACCATTCTGTCTGTCAATGCGCCCGTGATTTTTTCGGGGTTTATAAAGAACTGAATAATTGAGGGTGATGTGTTATTGACTGCGTGCAGAAATGCCGCCGGCCAGACAGAGCCCGTTTTTAATGTAATGCAGGTAAGGATTATACCCATAAAAACAGTTAGTATTGCCATTGCCGCAAAGCCGGTAAATGGATAGCCCCTGTATTGTGTTCCGAAATTGTGCCCTGCGTATGTAAGAGGCCAGTGCCACATTCCCCAGATTATTCCCCCGATAACGACTGCCTTGGGAAGTCCGCAGAGTTTAATGAGTTTGGGCATCATATAACCGCGCCAGCCCATTTCTTCACCCAGACCGCCCATGGAGAAATACACTCCCGAAACGAACGCCATAACCGGATAAAAATAAACTGTTTTCACATCATCAACTGCTGTTCTGAAAAACTGTTTGTCAAAGCACTCCGGCTGAATAATTACTGACATTAAATTACCGAGTTCGGTATAAAGCCACGGAATGAGGAGAGCGAGAATATAAAAAATAAATCTGCCGTTTTTAAAATCAATGCCGAGCATAAGCGAATTTTCGCCCGTGAGTTTAAATCCCTCTTTTGTGATATGCCTTGTTATTACAACTCCGGCGGCCGGGCTGAGCATACCTAAGGTGCAGATGATATTTGCCATGTTGCCCACCGAACCGTCATCATTCAAAAAAGGTTTGCCCGACAGAATAAACGCAAAAAACATTCCCCATGAAATACCGAAGGTAACCGCGAAATAAATCAGAAGGTTTCTGAGTTCTGTTTTTTTTTCTGCTTTATTCATCAATACCTACCTCCCTGTTTTTATTAAGGACGTAAGTAAGTTTAAATGAGAGAAAATAAATTAAAGTCGAAATTACGGGAGACAGGACCGCCCATAAATTGACTGTGAAGGTATGAGTTTTATACCATTCCACAAAGACAAGCAGGTCAATTTTCTCAAGCTTTTCAAGGTCGCCGAAAAACAGACCGGCAACGACAAGAAGAAATAAGAATTCAAGTATTGCCGTTTTAATCATCTGAGCTTTTCCTGTGCCGAGAGTGATAAAGAAAGGCAGTTCAACAGCCGCAATTACAATCGAAGCACTTGCAAAAACAATCAGGAAGGACTTAAGCGCTTCAATCAGATCGGTAATCTGGTTTTTACCGGCATTGCAGTTATAGATTTCGCACCAGATTAATGAAACGGACATCAGGATATAAACGGAAACTGCAATAAAGATGTATTTTGAAGCGATATATGTATTTTTGCCGAACGGCAGCGCCTTTGTAAATGCTTTGATTTTGCTTTTTTCATCATTTGAAATAAGTGATTTTGTCCAGATTGAAGGTAAACCCAAACTGCAAAAAACAAACATGGCAGGTAAAGTCCAGAGAAAAAAATCATAAAGACCGGCATCCGTTTGGGTGGCTGCATCCGCCGCATCAATATCACCGCCGGGCAGCAAAAGACGCAAAACGAGAAAAACAAAAGTCAGAACAAGAATAATCAATGATATCTTTTTGCCTTTGACAGAAAGAAAATCTTTATATAACAGACCGCCCATTATGCCACCCCTCTCTTTTTATCAGCAAAGAAAACAGACAAAAAGTAACAGACTGCTGCCACCCCGGCAGCGGCAATTATAAAATAATAAGGTTTGTTTTCAAAAGCATTTATGAGATTGTGAAAAAATGCGGAAAAAGAGGCAAAATCATCATTTGTAATTGCTTTTTTTATGTCTTTGATTTTCACAATAAAAAACAAAACCGCAGCGGCAACAATCGGTAAAGCTGTTGAGTATGAAGGTGAGATTCCCGCGTAATTGAGCATTATTATCAATGATGTAAAAATAACCATGCAAGCGGTGATTGAAGCAAGGGTGCCGATGCTTTTTGAAAACAGAATAATATCCGAAACAGCCGACATCACTGCAGACATAAGAATATCAATAACAATACCTGCCGCAAGAAACATCAGAACTGTCAGAAACTTTGAAAGAACTCTTTTTTTAACGGAAAACGGAAAAGATGCGCCGACCTTATAAAACGAGGCGTTTTTGTCATAGACGAACAGGTTGGAAATATCGCCTGTGCTGACAAGCGGCAGAATCATAAAAAACATTACGGCAATTTTAACAACGGCGGCAATATCAAACCCCGCCTCTTCCATACCGGACACGGATATTCTGAGATTGCCGTAACGGCCGCTGAGAACAAACATTATCGCCACGGCAACAACACCGATTATAACAAACGTGTATGCGGTGAGCTGCTTTTTCAGGCAGTAAAAATCTTTAACAATCAAGCCTTTCATATCTGCCTCCGTCAAGCGTTTTTAAGCTGCTGTCTTGATTTGTTGACATAGAAAATCATTATTTCTTCAAGTGTAGAAGGTTCAATGACAGCATCGGGATAAAGCTTTTTGCAGGTTTCGGCATCATTGACAAGAACCTCTGTGCCGAAGGCGCCCTCCTGCATTGAAACAATAACAGATTCGCTTATTGAAGAAACATAATCATTGGGGCACTTGAGCAGGGCGTGTTTTTCGAGTATTTCATCTTTATTGCCTGCCAGAACAATTCTGCCGCCGTCAATAAAAACAACCTCATCCGCTATTCTCTCAAGGTCGCCCGTTATATGGGAGGAGAGGAGGATTGTGTGGTCTTCCGCCTCTTCAAACTCTCTGAAAATCTGCATTATCTCATTGCGGACTATGGGGTCAAGACCGCTTGTAGGTTCATCCATAACGAGCAGTTTTGCGTTGTGTGAAAGCGCGGCGGCTATCTGAAGCTTCATTCGCATACCCCTTGAAAACGCGCCGCAACTTTTATTTGACGGAAGGGAGAATTTTTTGAGATTATTGAAAAACACTTCTTCATCCCAGTTTTTATAGACATTTTTCATAATCACATTTATCTGTTTGGGTGTGAGAAACTCGTGAAAGCCCATTTCATCAAAAACCACGCCTACATCTTCACGAAGCTGCGAATGTCTGCCGTCAACGGGCTCGCCGAAGAGATAAATCTCGCCGCTGTTGCGTTTTATCAAATCCAGCAAAAGCGAAATCGCGGTTGTTTTGCCCGCGCCGTTCTGCCCGATAAAACCGCAGACACTCCCCTGCTTAACGGAAAAGCTTATGCCGTCAAGTCTGAAATCGCCGTAATCTTTGACAACATTTTTAAATTCAATTACATTTTTTGTTTCAGCCATTGTCTTTCTCCTTATAAATAATGCTGAGAGTTTCAGTAAGTTCCTTAAGTGATATTTTGCCGATAAACGCCTTGTCAACCGCCGAGTCAAAAAGCTCCTGAATAGAAAAAAGCATATTTTCTCTGACGAGATCGCTGTTCATGGCGTTGACAAAACAGCCCTTACCCTGAACGGTAGAGATGTAGCCATCCCTTTCAAGGTCTTCATAGGCGCGTTTTGTTGTGATTATGCTGATTTTAAGTTCTTTTGCGAGCATCCTCATCGACGGCAGGGCATCACCGGCAGACAGAGAGCCGGACATAATCTGGGTTTTAATCTGCTCTTCAATCTGCTCATAAATCGGAACTCCAGATGAATTGCTGATTATGATATTCATATATACCTCACTATGCGCATTAGTGTATATATACAGTATATACAGTTGTGATATGTTTGTCAATACCCCGAAGCATAAAAATTCCGGCCCGAAAAATGAGCCGGAACAGGAGTAGTATTATAATATATAATTGTTTACTGTATTTTTTTATGCTTTTACCCTGCCAGTGAACTGAAAAAGTTTTTTATTGCCTGAATAATATTGTTGAAGAAATAGGCGATGTTCTCGCCGAGAGATTTCTGAACTTTATTGCATTTGATTATTACCGACGTGTGCGGATATGCACCGCCGACATCCTGCTGAGTTTCACTGAACCATCTGTAAATCTCAATTGAAAAAGTTCCGTCTTCTTTATCGACATAATCGGTAATGTAGCGGACATACAAGGGTTTTCCGTCGGCAAGAACGGGAGGGTTTTCGGGGCTGCATCTGACCTGTGTTCCGTCAGTGAAAACAAGGGTGATATATTCCGGCACAACAAAATCATCCGCTTTTCCGTCATAAAAAACCTTGACTTCGGGTTTGTAGCCATCAGGGAGAATTACGCACTTTGCGTTGAAGGGATATTCAATCTCATCCGTTTCAAGATTGTTGATGCCTTCAAAACAGTAAGTGTTGTCAGCTGCATCGTTGTTGTTTTGCGCAAATACGCAGACACCGGAAAACGCAAAGAGGCAGGCAAGCATAAGCGAAAGAATCTTTTTTGCGGTTTTCATAACAGCATCTCCTTTGTCTGTTTAAAAAATACCACACCGCGAAAACGATGTGGTATGTGTTTGTTTTATCAGATTTCGGGAATTTCGATTGCGATTTCTCTGCCAAGCTCGGCGGAACGTGAAATACCGTCGATAATTGCCTGGTTGTAAAGAATCTGTGAGCAGGGAACGGGCGCTTCACCGCCGTCTTTGACTGCGTCAATGAAGGAGCGGATTTTGATGTCGAAGCAGTCTTCATCGTTGTGCTTTTCTTCAATGATTGTTTCGACCTGGTTGCCTGCGATTTCGTGGTAAATGACAAGCGGACCGCCGATGCTGCCGTTCCAGCATTCGGTTGAAGGAACTCTGACGGAGCCCTTTGTGCCCATAATTATTGTATCACCGGGAGTGTCAAGGTTCATAGCCCAGGCGATTCTGAAGTCAAGGATGATGTCGCCTTCAAGACGGATAAAACCGGCGGCAAAATCATCGACGCCGAAAACATCGTGATGCTCATAAGAGGGATCTTTGCCGAAATAATCGGATTTATAGCCGGTAACCGTCAGAGGTTTGGGGTAACCGATTGAGTTGAGAACCATATCAAGCGAGTAGCAGCCGATATCGCCGAGAGCGCCTATGCCTGCGGTATCCTTCTGAATAAAGGAGGTGCCGTAGGGTGTGGGAATGCCCCTGCGTCTGCCGCCGCCTGTCTGGATGTAATAGATTTTGCCGAGTTCGCCGGACTGACAGATTTTTTTGAGCATTTTCATATTCTCATCAAATCTGGGCTGGAAGCCGATTGAAAGAACGCCGTTGTTTCTCTTTTCGGCACGGCAGATTTCAACCGCCTCTTCAAGAGTGACGCACATCGGTTTTTCGAGCAGAACGCTCTTGCCGTGGTCAAGCGCATAAACCGTGCACTCGGCGTGTGTGGCATTGTAAGTGCAGACGCTTACAGCGTCAACATCCGCATTGTCGATAAGCTCTTTGTGGCTGGGATAGAACTCGATGTTTTCAAGACCGTTTGCCTTGCAGAAAGCTTCCGCCTTGCCGGGGATAAGGTCTGCGGCGGCTACTATTTCAACATCGGGGCATTTTTTATAAGCATTGACGTGTGCTTCGGCAATCCAGCCGGTGCCGATAATGCCGACTTTAACTTTGCGGGAGGCATCAACCTCTTTTGCCGCAGTCTGATCTTCTTTGAATCTGTCAAGAATTCCTGCCATAATTGCACCTCATTAAATTCTAATAATATTACCAGCCGAGAGTTGAAAGATATTCTCTGCTGAGTTTTACCGATTCAAGTCTTGTGTTGCCGCCCGAGGGTTCATCCTGCTCGACGACAACCCACTGCGAGCCCGCCTCTTCGCATGCGGCGAGAATTGCCGCAAAATCCTGCTCGCCGTAGCCGACGGGACGGAAGCAGAACGAGCTTTCTTCTTCTTCCTGCTCATCATCTATGCCGATGAGTTTATAAAGCGAACCGCCTTTTTTCTGACCCATCTCAAAATCTTTGAGATGAACGACGGGAGACCTGCCCGAATATTTAACAATATATTCTGCGGGATTCTCCCCTGCAACATTGACCCAGCAGGTGTCAAGCTCGGTCTGGAGAAGGTCGGCGGGAATTGTGCCGTAAAGAATATCAATGGCGTATTCATCGCCGAGTTTAACAAACTCGAAATCGTGGTTGTGATAAAGAAGCTGAATACCGAGCTCTTTTGCCGCAAGCGCTATTTTGCCGATTCCCTCCACTGTTGACTGCCAGCCGGGTGTGCCGGGACGGCATTCTTCCGTGAGATACGGAACGGCGACATATTTGCAGCCGATAAGCGCATAATCACTGAGAACCTTCTGCGGATTCTCAAGCATATCGTAATAAGGGACATGAGCCGAAACGGGAACAATACCGACCTCGTCGCAAATTGCTTTGACTTCTTCGGGGGTTTTGTCGAAAAGGCCTGCAAACTCGACGCCGTCGTAGCCGTATTCTTTCATCTTGCGGATTGTTCCTTCAAAATCCTCAGCCATTTCATCTCTTACGGAATAGAGCTGAACGGCAACAGGAAGTTTCATAAAGATTTCACTCCTTTAAAAAAATTACATAGATATAGTATCATAAAGGGATGGAATATACAAGATATATTTTAAAATTAAAGCATTTCTTCAAGTATTTCAGCTGCGCCCGCAACAAGAACGGCGCAGGGGCGTTTTTTGTAAAACTCGGCTGTTCTTTCATCGGGAACGGGAGTTGTTCTTTTGACACCGATTAAATCGCGACAATAGAGGGACGAATACTTTTCTCTGAATTTGTCGGCCGCCTGCTGAACAAGGGCATAGACCTTTGCTTTATTCTCTTTGTCGCTGAGATCTGAGCTGCCGTATCGCATTGAGAGAACAATAGCCATACCGGTTACGGCACCGCACATATCGCGCATTCTGCCTACGCCGCCGCCTAAGCCCTCTGAGAATTTAAGGGCTGTTTCTTTTGGAATTCCGAAATCTTCGCTGAAAGCCGCAACAACGGATTGCGAGCAGTTGTAACCGTCAAAAAAGAGCTGAGCGGCTTCTTCTTTTTTACCCATAATCAACACTCCTGAGAATCAAATTTTATGTTTTTAATTATTATATCATAAAAAAATTATAAAAAAAGTATTCCATTATCGGAATTTATGTGTTATAATCTTTTTCCGTGACGGATTAAATGAGTTAATCCGATTTTGAATGGAGGACAAAACAATGAAAAACGTAAAGAAATCTTTTGCTCTTTTATTTGCAGTAATTTTTGCTTTTTCTGCAATGAGCGTAGTGGCGTCTGCTGTGGCGCCCGTAGTTACCGTTACCGAATACGGTAAGACAAGCGTAACAGTTAAACAGCTTGATAATTGTGTTTACGGCTGGAAAGCCATCGGCGCCGAGGGCGGATACGACTACTCGGGCGGAACTTCAAACGTTATAGAACTTGCAGGCAGCACAAAGGGTTATGAAATTGTTGCCAAAAACTTTATAACAGATGAAGTCTCAACAGCAGTAACTGTTCTTGCAGCCCCTGAAAAGCCCGTTCTCAAGAACTCCGATTATGTTTCATGCACTGCAACAACAATCACAATGAAGGCGAACTCAAATTATCAGTATAAAGCTTTCAACAAGCAGCTCGGTTTTGAAACAGAATGGTCTGACAGCAACACAATCACCGGTCTTGTAAAAGACACAGAATACTCTGTTATTGCCAGAAACAAGGTTGCGGAAAATCAGCTTCTCGGCGAAGACAGCAACGCAATCCTTATCAGAACTACCGCAAGAGACAGCTTCACAGGCAAAAAAGAGGACTGCCGTGTTGACCTTGCTTACACGGGCAGTGTTCCTCAGGGCACAAGCATTAAGGTTACGGCTACCGGTTCATACATTGACTCCGCATCACCCAGTGCCGACACTACTCCCGTTGAGGGCGACACACGCTATGTTCCCAGAAAATGGTATGCAAAGCAGACCGACTCCGGCATTATTGTTGACAGCGGCGAATGGGCATCTGACCTTACCGTTAAGTCAGATATGGTTGAAACAACAAACGTAACAGTTAAAAAGGGTTCAACCGTTGATGTTCGTGTTGAAGTTGAATTTGAGCTTCAGAGCTACACAAACGGCAAATGGGTAAAGAAACTCGGCACTGTTATTGATTCCAACACATTCCCCGTTGCTCCCAAGGCAGGCAGCGGTCAGAAAGTATTGCAGATTCTCACAAGCGTTATCAACCTTGCAACAAAAGCTCTTCTTACTTTCTTCAAATTAATCAACCAGTTCCTTACAAAAGCCAACTGAGAATAAACAAAAACATGCTCCCTTTATGGATTTCATAGAGGGAGCATTTATTTTTGCTTTTATGCCTCAACCGAGGACATTTTTTCTTCAAGCGCCTTGCGGCGTTCAAACAATTCCGCTTCAACCTTTGCGCGGACTTCCGGGTCATCCCTGACAAAAGCTATGATAATCAGATAGAGAATTTCGCCGATGATGGGACCTGCTATGAAAATCGGCCACTGCCATTTCATATAAAGAGGACCCTGAAGATAATTCTTTTTTGTGTTGTCATATCTGAGCCAACTGAGAATGAAGCCGCTGATAAGGGAGTTTGCAGCAGATGATATTTTGGAAATGAAATTCTGGATTGAGAACGAAATGCCTTCGGTTCGTTTGCCTGTTTTCAGCTCGACTTCATCGATGGAGTCGCTTGTGAGCGAGCGGTGAGCGATATCCATCATATTTGTCGGAATGGCAACTACCGCCATAAGAAGAATTACGGCATACATACTGCCGAGAGAATTAAAGCCGATAAAGTAGCAGACAGTTCTTAAAACTATTGCGGTGCTCTGGGCTATAATCAGAATGCGTTTCATTCCGCCGACTTTGTCGGAAACCTTTGTGGCAAAGAACATTGAAAGAGCGCCGGGAATACCCATAAGAACACTGTAAACCACCTGAGAGGTTCCGCCGTCAAAGGTTGCAAATCCGAAATTGAAGGACTGACGGCTTTCAAAGAAATACGCCCAGGGAAGCATTGTGCCGAATGCATCCTTGAAAAATCTTGCGGCTGAAATGAGAAGCAGGGTTTTGTTGTGACGCAAAACGAAAATCGCTTCGAGCAGGCTTTCTTTGCTTCTCGGAACATCGACGGCTTCGTGCATTCTGTAAGCGCTCATTGAAATGAGTTCTCCGCCGAGGCCGAAAACAAGACCGAAAAATGCAAATATTTTAAAATCGTTCATGCCGAGCTGATTGCTCATAACGGAGCGGAGAATCTGAAAAGCCATAACGAGGGTTGAGCCGGCGCCGGCACCGATTGAAACCCACTGTGAGACCTTGGCTCTTTCTTCAGAGTGCGGAGACGATAAAGCGACCATTCCCCAGAGGGCGACATCCTGGAAGGAATAGAACAAATCCCACAGGAGGTAACAGGCGAAAACCACAGCAATGGAGACTTTAATGTTTGTGCCGGTTTTTAAGAACATCAGAGCCGAGAGAATACCGATAACCGGCGGTGTTGCCAGGAGATAAGGCCTGAGTTTTTCACCGTTTTTAAAACGGTGGCGGTCAACGAGAGCACCGACAATGGGGTCGTTGATTGAGTCCCACGTTCTGGTAATGCTCGTCATCAGACCGACTATTTTTGAGTTGATACCCAGGACGGTGGTAAGATAGTAAAACAGCCACTGAGATATAAAACCGTATGAAAGATTCTGACCGCCGAGACCTACGGCGTATGATAACAATCTGCCGTTTTTGACGTATTTTTGTTTTTCCTGCGGTTGTTGTAAATCTGTGCCTGAATTGTTATTTACATCCGTTGACACGGGCACACTCCCCTTTCTTTTATGATTTTATTGCTTCAAGAGAGGGAGCACAGTCCCTTTCAAAATCATCGGTTGACGCTTCAACGGCACAGGTGCTGCAGCCTGCCGCTTCAAGTGCCTCAATGAAAGATTTATAATCCGCTCCGTCGCCTTTGCGAGGGTAGCTTCTTGAAACGGGTTCGGCAATATGAGCGTGTTTAATTGCTCCGCTGAGTCTTTTAACCGTTTCGCAGTTGTCGCTGACATCGGACATATGGTAAAAATCGACAAGACATTTTATGTGTTCCGATTCCGCCTGAGCGGCAAGAGCGGCACCCTCCTGAGCGGAGTTGACAATGTTGCTGTCTGTTCTTCTCAGCGGTTCAATAACGATGGTAATATTATATTTTGCGGCAATGGGAGCAGCAATATTTTTCAGGAAAAAAACAATTTGCCTGTAAGCCGCTTCATAGCTCCAGCCGTCTGGGACATTTCTTGCTCCGGCTGAACCGAAAACAACTTTTTCAAGACCGATTTGTTTGCCTCTGGAAATGCCTTTTTCAATGTATTCTGTTAACGCGTCGTAATCAACATCGGGACCGTCAACCTTCAGACTGCCCGGCAGAAAGCAGTTTACGCTTTCACATTTTATTGAATACCTGTTTAATTCTTCGCGAAAATAATTGAATGCTTCATCGTCACTTTCGGCAAGCACCGAAAAGCAGGATTCAACAAAATCAAATCCGCTCTCTGCGGCGGTTTTTATTCTTTGCCTGTCTCCGCCTACACACATACCGAATCGCATATACTATCACCCCGATTAATTATTTTTGACCGTAATAAGCACCTGCGCCGTGTTTTCTGAAATAGTGCTTATGCTGAATTGCCTGGGAAGCGGGCTGCGCCTCAAGACATTCGCTCAGGTAAGCCATTTTTGCGACTTCTTCAAGAATCGCGGAGTTTTTGGCTGCATCAAAGCAGTCTTTTCCCCAGGTGAACGGACCGTGCGAATGAACGAGCACCGCAGGCACCGCTCCGGGGTCAATACCGTTTTTTTCAAAGCATTCGGCTATTACTTTACCCGTGTTGAGCTCATATTCGCCGTCTATCTCATCCTGAGTCAGATCCCTTGTGCAGGGTATTTCGCCGTATGCAAAATCGGCGTGAGTAGTGCCGTAGGGCTTTATGTTCTTTGCCGCCTGTGAAAACGAAACGGCAAAGGTTGAATGAGTATGCGCAACACCACCGATGCCGGAAAATCTGCGGTAAAGCTCAAGGTGGGTTGCGGTATCCGACGACGGTTTGAGACCTTCGATTCTGTTGCCTTCAAGGTCAAGAACCGAGAGGTCGGATGCTTTGAGCTTGTCGTAATCAACTCCCGAGGGCTTGATTACAATAAGACCTTTCTCACGGTCAATGCCTGAGACATTGCCCCAGGTAAACAGGACAAGACCGTATTCAACGAGCTTGAGATTTGCCTCGAGCACCTGTTCTTTTAAAGATTCAAGCATATCAGCCCTCCGCAGCAATCTTTTTGAGACGCTTCATAACATCGTTTTCTCCCCTGCCGAAATAGTCGTGGAGAGTTTTATATTCCGCATAAAGTTTATTGTAAATTTCAACGTTTTCGGGGTTGGGGTAATAAACCGTATCTTTGACCTTACCCATTACGCCCGCCGCCTCATAGACATCGTCATAACCGCCGTTTGCCTTGCCTGCGGCAACTGCGCCGAGTATGGCGCTGCCCAGAGAGCCGCACTGTGTTGTGCCGGCGATTTTGACGGGCATATTGAGAACATCGGAATAAATCTGCATGGTCATCGGATCTTTCTGGGAGATTCCGCCCGCCGCATAGAAGGTATTGACTGTGACACCGTTTTCAATAAAGGTATCTACAATCATTCTTGTTCCGTATGCCGTTGATTCAATCAAAGCGCGGTAAATATCTTCCGGTTTTGTCTGAAGAGTCATACCGAGAATCATACCGGTTAAATCTATATCACAGAGAACGGAGCGGTTGCCGTTGAACCAGTCAAGTGCAAGCAGACCGCTTTCGCCCGGCTTTTTTGACGAGCATTTTTCACGAAGGAGTTTATGAATATTTACGCCCTTCTCTTTTGCCTCATTGTAAACGCTTTCGGGAAGGCAGTTGTCGATGAACCACTGGAACGAGTCGCCTACGCAGCACTGACCCGCTTCATAGCCGTAAAGGCCGGGCATAACGCCGTCTTCAACAACACCGCACATTCCGGGCACCTGCTTTTCGGTGTTGCCGAGAAGGATATGGCAGGTTGATGTTCCCATAATTGCAAGAAGCTCGCCTACCTGTGTGATTCCGACTGCGGGGACGGCAACGTGGGCATCTGCGGTTGCGATTGCGACAGCTGTTCCCTCTTTGAGGCCCGTGAGTTCCGCCATGGCGGCGGTAACCTCGCCCGCCTTTTCGCCTATGGGGGTGACGGGACCGAGTTTATCTTCAACAAGATTTTCAAGCCGCGGGTCAAGGGCTTTGAAAAATGATTTGAGCGGGTAACCGTTTTTCTTGTTCCAGATTGCTTTGTAGCCGGCACAGCAGGCGTTTCTTGTCTCTTTGCCGCAGAGCTGCCAGACTACCCAGTCGGCGGCTTCAATGAATTTGTCTGCCCTGTCATATATTTCGGGCGCCTCTTCAAGAGTCTGCCAGATTTTGGGAACAAGCCACTCGGAGCTGATTTTTCCGCCGAAGGTGTCAAGCCAGTCAACACCGAGTTCACGCGCAATATCGTTGAGTCTGTTTGCATAGGGCTGTGCGGCGTGGTGCTTCCAGAGTTTGACATAAGCGTGGGGATTGTCATTATATTCAGGCAGGAAGCAGAGAGGAGTTGAGTCCGCAAGCACGGGAAGAACGGTGCATGTGGTAAAGTCAATGCCGACGCCGATAATATCGTCCGGGTTTACCTGAGACTCTCTGATGACGGCAGGGATTGTGTTTTTAAGAACATCGATGTAATCCTGCGGATGCTGTAAAGCCCAGTCCATACCGAGTTTTTTACCATTCGGAAGGCATTCATCCATAACGGCGTGCGGATAATCAAACACAGCGGTTGCTATCTCTCTGCCGTCTGCGACATCAACAAGAAGCGCTCTGCCCGAAAGGGTTCCGTAATCAAGACCTATTGCATATTTAGACATAATTTTTCTCCTTAAACAAACAATTTTGAAACAATGCCGGCGTAAAGCCCGGCGGGATCTTTAAGATAGTTGTTTTTGATGCTGTCCGCCTGATTTTCATCTGCGGCGTAAACGGTGAGCTTCATAAGAATTTCATCGCCGTTCATAAGGGTAAAGGTTATGTTTGCGCCTTTTTCAAGATATTCCGTGTCAATTCTTGTTTCCGCTTTGCGGCGCTCTATTGTTTCAAGCATAACGGCGTCGCCGAGTGCTTTTTCACGCACAGACCTCGGAATCTCCTTTTCAAGCTCGAAAAGAGCGCTTAAGCTTTCGGGAGTCAGGGAGAGAACACCGTCGCTGCCGCATCTGAGACTGCCCGAAGAAATCAGCTCTTCAAGCGCTTCACTGACGGCGAAGTAGTTTGCAAGCCCGTGAAGCTGAAATATCTCTCCGATTTTTTCCTGTTTGACGGGAGTATTCATTTTATTGACTATATAACAAATCAAAGTTTTTATCTGCGCCGTATTACGCAGTCCGCCGAGTTCCACGCCCTCGGAAAACGTGTCGTAATTGTCGGAAAAACCGTTTGTTTTTTCATTTGTGTCTGACAAAAAATCACCTGCCAAGCTTTAGTAAAGAAGAAGTATTATTTATTGAAATCAACCGGTGCGAGAGGTTTGCCGAAATAGCCGTGCTCCGTCATATCTTTGCTGATAAAATTCTCTTTGACAGCCGCTCTGCCCCAGAGATTTGCCCAGCCCTCGCAATAGAGCTTATAATAAGAAACGCCCTGCTCTTTTCTCATCCTGACAAAAACGGGGAAGTTGCACCAGACAGACGAGGGAATGCCGACAACTATAAGATAAAGAGGCCCGAGCAGAATGGACTGGAAGGAGTGACCGTATTCATGGATTTTTGTGTCGTGAGCCCATTCCTCCGCTTTTGAGGTGCCCATAAAAATGAACATACCCATAGACAGACCGCCGAAGCCCTTGGCGTTGACATAGGTAATAACGGCGTGGTTGAAGCGCTCGTGCTTGTGGGTGGGCGCAAGAATGAGGAAGGCAATAAAACCCGCAAGGTTCTGAATAATGCCCCAGGTAAACTGCAGTAAATAGAACAAAAAGGCGTTCATCTTTCATCTTCCTTTCGGCACATAGTTATATAAATTATAGATTATTATTTTAATAAAGTAAAGTGAATTTTGATATGAAGCTCCCTGAAAAATTCTTTTATTCAATTTACACAAACGGACAGTTATAAATATGTTGAAAATTAACTTACAATATGATATAATACCAAAGAAATTGAGGTGAGTTTAATGCTTCTGACAGTTGATATCGGCAACACGAACATTACGGCCGGAGTTTATAAAGGCGATGAACTGATTCTTGTTACAAGAATCAAAACCGACCGCAACAAAACATCCGACCAGTATTCCATTGAATTTAAAAACCTTTTCAATCTTTACGGTATAGAATGTAAACTGACGGGCGCCGCAATCAGCAGTGTTGTGCCCGAGCTGACAAAAGCAGTCTGCAGGTCAATAAACACCATCTCCGGAATTGAGCCGCTTGTGCTTGCGCCGGGCGTCAAGACAGGAATGAATATTCTGACGGACGACCCTGCCCAGGTCGGTGCGGACCTTATTGCGGGCGGTGTCGGCGCTGCCGACCTTTACCCCCTGCCCTGCCTGATAATAGACCTCGGCACGGCTACAAAAATCTGCCTTATTGATGAAAACGGAGCATTCCGCGGCTGCACTATCTCACCGGGTATCGGAATATCTCTTGAAGCGCTTTCATCGAGAACATCTCAGCTGCCCGCCATCAGCCTCACAACGCCTTCACACGCAGTCGGAACAAACACGGTTGACGCCATGGAATCGGGAATTGTTTTCGGAACGGCGGCCATGCTTGACGGACTGTGCGCAAAGATTGAGGAGGAATACGGCAAACCCGCCGCCACAACGGTTGCCACGGGCGGACTTTCAAAAGATATTATTATGAGCTGTAAGCGTGATATTATCCATAACGGAGAACTTATACATCACGGACTTAAAAAGATATTTGAAAAGAATAACAAAACAAAATAATCTGCATAATTTAGCTAAATTTGTGCTGTATCCCCACAAAGGAACAACAGCAAAGGAGGAATATATTATGTCAATTCAAAAAACCAGGAAAATCGTTATGATGGGTTTGCTGACTGCCATTGTTTTTGCATTTCAGTTCATCAGCATGTCTATCAGAACGGCGACATTTTCCATCACGCTCTCACTTGTTCCGATAGCAGTCGGCGCGGCGCTATACGGAAAACTTGCAGGCGCGTGGCTCGGATTTGTTTTCGGCGCGGCGGTTCTGGCAACGGGAGATGCCAATGTTTTTCTTGCAGTCAACATTCCCGGCACAATCATTACCGTCATTTTAAAAGGCATGCTTGCCGGCTTTGCGTCGGGAGTTGCCTATGATTTGCTTAAAAACAAAAACGACACGGTTGCAACCTACGTTTCGGGCGTTCTTACGCCTGTTGTAAACACGGGAGTTTTCATTCTCGGCTGTCTTATCTTTTTTATGCCCACTATCAGTGAGTGGTCGGGCGGCAACAAACCCGTAAAATTCATTTTTGTCGGATTGATCGGCTTTAATTTCTTTATTGAACTTGCGGTTAACCTCATACTCAGCCCGTCTATAGCAAAGATAATCAAAATCGCCAGAAAAGAAAAACTCGGTTCTTGATGAGGAGGACAAATAATGCCCATTAAAGTGGATAATGAGCTTCCCGCCCACAAGGCGCTGGAAAATGAGAATATATTTGTAATGACCGAAGAGCGTGCCGTATCGCAGGATATAAGACCGCTTAAAATCATTATACTTAACCTCATGCCCACAAAAATAGAAACCGAAACTCAGATTCTCAGACTTCTGAGCAACTCGCCGCTTCAGGTTGACATTGATTTGCTTCAGGTTAAAAGCCACAAATCAAAAAACACGTCGGAAGAGCACATGCTTAAATTCTACAATGTGTTTGACGATATAAGGCACAACAAATACGACGGTATGATTGTTACGGGGGCTCCTGTTGAACACATGCCGTTTGAAGAGGTTGACTACTGGGACGAGCTGTGTGAGATTTTTGAGTGGAGCAAAAAAAATGTGTATTCCACATTTCATATATGCTGGGGGGCGCAGGCGGCTCTTTACTACCACTACGGCATTCCGAAATATCAGCTTGAAGAAAAGATGTTCGGTATTTTTCCGCACCGCTCGCTTGACACGCTGCACCCGCTTATGAGGGGGCTTGACGATGTTTTTTATGTTCCGCATTCGCGGCACACGGAAATACGCAGAAGCGACATTGCCCTTGTAAAAGACCTGCAGATTATTTCATATTCGGAAGAGGCGGGCATTCACCTTGTTTCCGATATGGAATGCAGAAACTTTTATGCAACCGGCCATTCGGAATATGACCGTGACACGCTTGCAAGGGAGTATTTCAGAGACAGAGACAAAGGTCTGCCGATTAAAATACCGTTCAACTACTTCCCCGGCGACAATCCCGAAAACACGCCGGTTATCAGTTGGCGAAGCGCAGGCAATCTTATTTTTACAAACTGGCTCAACTACTTTGTTTACCAGAAAACTCCTTATGATATCAACAGCATCGGCTGAGACATAAAAAAACACGGTGATTTAGTAAACCACCGTGTTTTTTTAATTTTTTATTTGAAAGAGAAATAAAAGGCAACAATCAGCAACGCCACGTGAAGAATAATCTCCAGAGGGAGCACAATCATAAACTTACGGTGCTGAGTCTTGTGACGGATAATCTGCATTGTTACGAACTCCGCAAACGCCCCGCCGAACAGCCCTGTAAGCAGAAGGGTTGCCTCGGGTATGCGCCATTTGCCCGCCTTTGCCGCAATTTTATCATAGACGGTGATTATTACGGTCAGAAGGGACATAACGCCGATATAAATAAGTAAAAGCTTAAGCCACCAGGTCATGGTAATTCCTCCGTTATCAGAACAATATATCGCTGCGAGTGGTAGTTTCGTTAATTGTTTCGGTTGTGACGGTTGCGGGTTCGGGGCCCTCATCGCTTAAATATCTTATTGCAAGGTAATTGTTTTTATCAAGGTAAAAAGTTATATAAAGCTTTTCTGTATCCTCCCTGCAGTTTGCTCTGAGGTAACCTTTGAAATTGCTGCCCTGCATTTCGCCCAGTGAAACGGAATCGGATGTGGCAAGCTTAAAATATGAAACTCTTGTATAGCCCCTGCCGTCATCGCCTTCAACAGACAAGGCAAGCTCGGTGTCCGGCAGGATTCCGCGTGCGGTGAATTTGCCGCCTTCACCTATTTTTGTGCTGTAATCGTTATTGTATTCATCAACAAGAACAAGGTTAAGCCCTTCGGCGGACTGACCGTTGTTATCTGCAAGAACGCCCTCGATTGTTATTGTCGCTCTTGCTTTTTCATCTGAGCAGGATGTCAGAAATGACAGCGACAGGGCGATAATCAACAGAGAGGCGAAAACAAGCTTAATCTTTTTCACTGTAAACACTCCGAACTATATTTTTTCGATTTTTGCGTAGTTTGCCATGATTTTTTTGGTTCCGGCTTTTGTAAACGCAACCTCAAGCAGGTTGTCGTTGCCGACTGGAGTCACGCTGACGATTACACCGTCGCCGAACGCTTTATGCCTGACTGCGTCGCCGACTTTAAAGTCTATGCCGGCACCTGTCGGCTCGTTGACTTTCGGAACCGTTGTATGTCTGGGATGATAATTGACGGGAACCTCTTTGAAGGCGAACTTGCTGCTTACCGCGGTTTTAACGGCAGCTCTTGAGCGGGTCAGATCCTTTTTCTCCAGAAGGTTTTCGGATATTTCATCTATGAATCTTGAGTGAGGATTGAACTTAGTCTGTCCGAACATCATTCTTGATTTTGCGCAGGTGAGATACAGCTTCTTTTTGGCTCTTGTGATGCCGACATAGGCAAGGCGGCGTTCCTCTTCAATCTCTTCTTTTTCATACAGCGAGAGGGATGAGGGGAATATGCCCTCCTCCATACCGGCTAAAAAAACCTCGGTAAATTCAAGACCTTTTGCCGAGTGAACGGTCATAAGAGTTACCGCATTTGCGGAGCTGTTGTAGTTGTCAATATCCGTCATAAGCGCAATTTCCTGAAGAAAATCGTTCAGGTCGGAATCGGGGTTTTCATCCTGAAAGCGCACAAGGTTGTTTGTCAGTTCGGCAAGGTTCGCTTTTCGGTCTTCGGCAGTGGTGGGGTCAAGGTCGAGAGACGCCGTGTAGCCCGTGACTTCAAGGCATTTGCCGAGCAGTTCATTCAACTGCAAAACGGAAGACTCTTCAATAAGGTCATCAATTAATTGTGTGAATTCCGTCATTTTCTTTGATGCGCGGCTGAGCAGAGGAATGTCGGGAGAATCTTTCATTACCTCAAACAGACTCATACCGAGCGCTTCGCTTGCCTGCAGAGCGGTTGCAACGGAAGTGGCGCCGATGCCCCTTTTTGGCTCGTTAATTATACGCTGAAGGCGGACACTGTCGCTCGGGTTTGCAATAACGCTCAGATAAGCGAGAGCATCTTTGATCTCTTTGCGGTCATAAAACTTGTGACCGCCGACAATTCTGTATGGAATGCCCGACCTGACAAGAGCCTGCTCAATGACGTTTGACTGGTTGTTCATTCTGTAAAGAACGGCAAAATCGCTGAAGCTTTCGCCCTTTGAGCTGCCCTCGACAATTCTGTCGGAGATGAATTTTGCCTCATCCAGGTCGCTGTCTGCGGTTGCAAGAACTATTTTGTCGCCGCTGCCGTTATCTGTCCACAGGTTTTTGCCCTTGCGGTTTTCATTGTTTGCAATGACGTTGTTTGCGGCATCCAGTATATTCTGCGTTGAGCGGTAGTTCTGTTCAAGGCGGATGACCTTTGCGTTTGCAAACTGATTCTCGAAGCTCAATATATTCTCTATTGTTGCGCCTCTGAATTTATAAATGCTCTGATCGTCATCGCCGACGACGCACAGGTTGTTGTAACCGCCTGCAAGAAGGGAAATGAGCGTGTATTGTGCGTGGCTGGTGTCCTGATACTCATCGACAAGAACATACCTGAATTTGCGCTGATAATACTCTCTGACATCATCTTCACTTTCAAGCAGGAGGATGGTATTGACAATAAGATCGTCAAAATCCATTGCATCGCTCTGTTTGAGACGTCTCTGATAAAGCTCATAAGCTTCGCCCGCATTGCGCAGCATAATGTCGGCATAATTCTGATTGATGAACTCATCGGGTGAAATAAGATTATCCTTTGCCCTGCTGATAATATTCATCACGCTTTTGGGCGGCAGGATTTTTTCATCGAGCTTCAGCGACTTGAGACAGTCCTTAATCACTCGCTTTGAGTCGTCGGTATCATAAATGGTGAAGTTGGACGAGTAGCCGAGACGGTCGCCGAACCGCCTTAAAATTCTGACACAGCAGGAGTGAAAGGTTGACGCCCAGATATCCGCCGCCTGAGTGCCGAGCATTGCTTCAAGGCGGTCCTTGAGCTCTTTTGCCGCCTTGTTTGTAAATGTAATTGCAAGGATATTCCACGGGCTTACGGCGGAACATTTCAGCAAATCTTCAATTTCAAACGCTTCATCTCTGCTGCCTTCAAGAATCTGTTTTGCAATCAGAACATCTTCACTGTCGGGTTCGCGGCTGAGATAATCGCTTTTGTAAGCGTTGCCGTATTTTAAAATGTTGGCAACCCTGTTTACGAGAACGGTGGTTTTTCCGCTGCCTGCCCCTGCAAGTATCAGAAGCGGCCCTTCAGTCGAAAGGACCGCTTCTTTTTGCATAGCGTTAAGCTTTGAAAAATCCCGTTCAATTATCTGCCTGCGTAACGAAAGGAATTCTTCTTTATACATAATCAAGCGCCGAGTTCAACTGAAATATTGAAAAGATCCATATCAAGAGAACTCTTCATTTCAAGTGCTTCAAGTATGTCGTAATCAACAATGTCAATGCCCTTCTTGACAACAACGCGGTTGCCGATGCCGTCCATAAGGAGTTTGACTGCCTTGTTGCCCATCTGACAGCCCATAATGACGTCAAACGCGGAGGGTTTGCCGCCTCTCTGAAGGTGACCGAGGATTATTGAGCGGCTTTCGATACCGAGCTCGTTCTGGACTGCGTTTGCAATATCGGCAACATTGACGCCGTCCATCTTCTCGGCGACAATGACAAGATAGTGCTTTCTGATATCTTTGCTGCCCTTTTCAGCAGCAGCTTTTTCGCGGAGTTCACGCACTTCGCGGAGCTTTCTGACAACATAGCCGGCGGCATCGTTGTTGATGCTCTCCATAATTTCGGGAACAACAATGACATTTGCGCCGCAGGCAATACCGCCGTTCAGGGGCAGGTCGCTGCATTTGTTGCCCATAACCTCAACAACCATGCAGCGGTCGTTGGATGAAATTGTATCTTCAAGCGAGTTGCAGAGATTCATTATTGTATTGAGGCAGGTGTCGTAACCGAGAGTGAAATCCGACGAAGGAATATCGTTGTCAATGGTGCCGGGGATGCCGATGCAGGGAAGACCTCTGAGGGTAAGATCCCTCGCGCCGCGGAATGAACCGTCGCCGCCAATTACTACAAGGCCTTCGATACCGACCTTGCGGCAGTTGGCTATTGCCTGCTGCATATATTCTTCTTTGTAAAACTCCTTGAATCTCATTGAGCGGAGATAGGAGCCGCCCTGATTGAGGATTTCACTGATGTTGTTAAGGTCAAAATCGACAAGGCAATTATCTATATCGTTTGTAAGACCCCAGTAACTGTATTTTATGCCGTAAACCTTTATTCCGTTTGCCGCTGCAGATTTAACTACCGAATAAACAGCGGAATTCATGCCGGGAGCGTCGCCGCCGCTTGTTAAAACACCTATTGTTTTCATTTAAAGAATTCTCCTTTATCAAAATCTTAAAATAATACGATATTATTATAATACCGAATATCGGTTTGTCAATAAACAAATCAATAATATATTTCCTTTATTGCATTTGCGCACTGACGCTTGTCCATACCGCATTTTATTGCGTCGGAATAAAGAATTCTGAAAATAGTCATATCTGTTTCGGTTGCCGTATTGTAGTTGCTGTATTGATAAATAACGCTGTCTTCCCTGAGAAGCGTGTCATCCGACATACCCATACAGTTCAGTATTTCTTCCTGAATCACCGACTGGCGCTGATCCTTCGGAATATCATGGCAGTAAAGGATTGTTCCGCTCTGAATTTCATCTGTAGCAGTGTTGAAGTTGAAGCTTGTAAAAGCGGCGCAGGTTTCATCAACGGTGATTGTTTTTGCCTGAAGCTCGATTCTTGTGCAGAACTTGATTTCAAGGTCGTATGATTCACCGAGACCGACTCTGGTCGCGCCGGGAAAGCCATCAACTTTGTTAAGTCTTTCAAAAAACTCCGTAATATAATAGACATCCGTCGAGTTGTAATTAAAGCCGTGAATGTAATATCTTATCGGCTTGTTCCATTTCTGAACAAGAACTTTGTGGCCTGTGTCGCGCGAGTATTCGGCGGAGAGAACCGTCTCGGCAAAATATTCAACCATCATCTCGGTCGAAATTCCTTTGATATAAAGATCCGAATGATCGGGAGGAGCGGTGGTTGTTTCAACAGTTGTTGTTTCTGTTTCCGGCTCGGTTGTGGTTTCGGGAAGAGTTGTTGTTTCAGGTTCGGTGACCGTGAAATCCGGACTTGCCGTCTGCCTTTCGGTTACCGTTTCGGTTTCATCTGCGGGATTATTCTCCGTCTTTATACACGATGCAGTCATAAGGACGACAAAAAGGCACATAAGAATTGCAAAAACTTTTTTCAAGGGATTCACCTCTATTCGTTGTAAATGACATTGGCGTCGCCGAGTATTTTACGCAGTTCTCTGAGAAGAACATCGTTAACCGATACGCCGTTTGCGATATCAAACATTTTATACTCGTTTTTGTCTGAAAAATAATAGTAAAGCGGAAAACTGCCGTCAAAGATAGCGAGGAACTTTTCACATTCCTCAATCTGGGGGGAAGCAGCCGAATCAAATCTTAAGAAAAGCCCTTTGCGCTGTTTCTTTTTTTCGGGCGTTTTAACGGGTTCTTTCGGGCAGGGTTCGACCAGCTCCGCTATGATTTTGGGCGCTTCATCTTCTTTTACGCTGAGTCTGCCGTGAAACAGAAGAATGTTGCCGACGGTTAAAACCGGCGCATAGGCGGCAAGGATATTTGAGAAGGCGATTATTTCAATGCTGCCTGTCATATCCTCAACCGTAATGTATGCCATTGCGTTGTTTTTAGCCGTAATCTTTTTGTTGATTGCGGAAATCTGGCACAGCACGCGAACTCTTGAATTGTCAACGGCACCTGTGCCGTTGACAAGTGAAATGATTGTTTCGGATTTTATGCTTTTTGCAATTTCAGCATATTCAGCCATGGGATGACCAGACAGATAAAGACCGGTTACTTCCTTTTCGTATCTCAGTTTTTCAGCCGTTGAGTAATCGTCGGCTTTATCAATAACGAACTCGTCTGTTTTGTTTTGCTGCCCGTCTTCATCGGAGCCGAACAAATCAAAAAAGCCGATCTGACCGTCAACATTGCGTTTTCTTGCATCTTCGAGGTCTTCCATAACAGACGGTAATGCGAGCATCATCTCGCGGCGGTTTGAACCGAGCGAGTCGAGAGCGCCAGATTTAATCAGACTTTCCGCCGCGCGGCGGTTAAACTCCCTGCCCTGCATTCTGCGGCAGAAGCCGTAAAACGAGGTGAATGCTCCGTTTGCCTGACGGTCTTCGATAATCTTTTCAATAAATCCCGTGCCGAGGTTTTTGATTGCAAGAAGACCGAATCTGATTTTTTCGCCTTCGGCGGTAAAGCCGGCAAAGCTTTCGTTTACATCGGGAGGCGCAACTTCAATTGAAATACGTTTGCACTCAGAAATATATTCGGTGACTTTGTCTGTGTTGTCAAGAAAGCTGGTAAGTGTAGCGGCGAGAAACTCCTTCGGATAATAGCACTTGAGCCAGGCGGTCTGATACGCTACATAGGCGTAGGCGGCGGCGTGTGCTTTGTTGAAAGCGTAGGAAGCAAAGGCCGCCATTTTGTCGAATATTGCGTCGGCGGTTTTTTCATCGACTCCCCTGCGGACAGCGCCGTCAACCTCAACGTTGCCGTTTTCATCCGTTTTGCCGTGAACGAATATTTCACGCTCCTGCATCATAACGTTATGCTTTTTCTTGGCCATTGCGCGCCTGACGAGGTCGGCTCTGCCGTATGAGTAACCGGCAAGCTCGCGGCAGATCTGCATAACCTGCTCCTGATAAACAATACAGCCGTAGGTAACATCGAGTATATTTTTAAGCAGAGGCGTGTCATACTTTATTCTGTGCGGATTGTGCCTGTTTGCTATGTATTCGGGGATTGATTCCATGGGACCCGGTCTGTAAAGAGAAATGACGGCAATCATATCTTCAATGCTTTGCGGACTGAGACCTACAAGAACATTTCTCATACCCGAGGATTCAAACTGGAACACGCCCTCCGTCTGACCTGCGCAGAGCATTTCGAAAACTCTTTTGTCCTGCGTGTCAATTTTGTCAATGTCAAAGCCGGGGTTTTGCTGCTTTACCGCCTTGACGGTGTCATCAATAACGGTCAGGGTGCGAAGACCGAGAAAGTCCATTTTTAACAGCCCGAGTTCCTCAAGAGTAACCATTGTGTATTGAGTGACAACTGTTTCTTCATTTCTTGCAAGAGGAACATAGGAGACAACGGGAGCGTCGGTGATTACGACACCTGCCGCGTGAGTTGAGGTGTTGCGGGGCATACCCTCCACCTTGCGGGCAAGGTCGATTAACTCTCTCATCTGCTCCGAAGAGTGATATATTTCTCTGAAATCGGCGGAAATCTCAAGTGCCTCATCAAGAGTAATGTTGAGTTTTTTGGGGACGGCTTTGGCGACTTTATCCACAACGGAATAGGAAATACCGAGCGTGCGCCCGACATCGCGGATTGCCGCCTTTGCGGCGAGAGTGCCGAAGGTGACAATCTGCGCTACGTGGTCGTCGCCGTATTTTTCAATAACATAATCTATGACTTCCTGACGGCGGACATAGCAGAAATCTATGTCAAAGTCAGGCATACTTACTCTTTCGGGGTTTAAAAATCTTTCAAAGAGAAGATTGTATTTCATGGGGTCTATGCCGGTAATGCCAATGCAGTAAGCGCATATACTCGCAGCGCCCGAGCCCCTGCCGGGACCGACGGGAATGCCGACGCTTTTTGCGTGATTGACAAAGTCCTGCACTATAAGGTAATAATCGACATAACCCATTTTTTCAATTACGCCGAGTTCGTAATTGAGGCGTTCAATATATTCTGCGGGAGGGTTTTCGCCGTAACGCTCTCTGAAGCCCTTTTTGCAGAGGTTCTCGAACCATTCATTGTGGCTGTAGCCATCGGGAACATCGAAACGGGGAAGCTTTGTTTTGCCGAATTCAAAAGAGACGTTGCATCTGTCGGCGATAATCTGCGTGTTGTCTATTGCTTCGGGATAACCGCGCAGAGCTTCGCGCATCTCTTCTTCGCTTTTTACATAGAGCTCATCCGAGCTGAAGTCAAGCCCGGTTTCTTCGCCGAGTGTGTGGTTGGTCTGAATACAGACAAGAACCTGCTGAGCTTTTGAATCTGCTTTTTCAATATAATGGCAGTCATTTGTGGCGACAAGCGGAATGCCCGTTTCATCCGAAAGTTTTTTGAAATAGGGATTGACGTTTGCCTGCTCGCGCAGACCGTGATTCTGGATTTCCAGGAAGTAGTTGCCCGCTCCGAAAATCTCGTTATATTTTAATGCGAGGGCTTTGGCTTCATTATATTCATTTCTCTGCAAATGGCGCGAAACCTCGCCGAAAAGGCAACCGGAGAGCGCAATCAGCCCTTCGTGGTGCTTTTGGAGCAAATCGAGGTCAACTCTGGGTTTTGTGTAAAAACCGTTGACCCAGCTTTCGGAAACAATGCGGGTTAAGTTACGGTAGCCCTCGTTGTTCTCGCACAGAAGAATGAGGTGGTATCGCTCGCTGTCAATGCCGTGAACCTTGTCAAAGCGCGACCTCGGAGCTACATAGACCTCACAGCCGATAACGGGTTTTATGCCCGCATCGAGCGCGGCTTTATAAAAATCAATTACACCATACATAACGCCGTGGTCTGTTATTGCACAGGCGCACTGACCGAGCTCCCTGACTTTTTCGAGCAGATTTTTTATTCTGCACGCACCGTCAAGAAGACTGTATTCGGTATGCACGTGTAAATGAGTGAATGCCATATCAGTTGTTTTCCTTTATCTGCCTTGCTATTTCGCTTATTTTTGCAAGGCGGTGATTGACGCCCGAGCGTGAGATAGGAACGCTTAGCATTTTGCCGAGTTCCGTCAGACTTATTTCGGGGTTGTCGAGTCGCAGACGGGCTATTTCACGAAGATTCTCGGGCAGGCTGCTCAAGCCCTTCGTTTTTTCGATCAGACGGATATCGTCCGCCTGCCTGTTTGCCGCATTGATTGTTTTATTGAGATTGGACATCTCAAAATTCACCCTGCGGTTGACGCGGTTTTTGACATCCTTTTCCATTTTTATTCCCATAAGGAAAAGTGATGACTCGGTAGCGCCCATAAAAGTAAGAAGATCCTCTATGCTCTCGCTCTCTTTGAAATATACAATATGGTAGCCCTTTCGCATAACATATTTGGGATTGAACCCGCATTCGCCGAGAAACGCAATCAGATCGCTGCAGAGCTTTTTATGTGAGACGACAAATTCAAGATGGTAGTTTTTGCTGGGGTCGGTTACGGTTCCGCAGGAGATGAAAACTCCCCTGAGAAATGCGCTCTGGCAGCATTCATCCTGAATATTTGCGCGGTTTATGCGCAGGGTAATCTCTTTGTCAGAGTGCCCGAATTTGTTGAGAACCTCCCTGCGTGCCGCAGGAGTTTTTACATAATAGCTGTATTTTTTTTGTTCGTTTTGCGAGTCACAAACGGGAGTGACGCCGCACACTGTTGAGAGAGTTGAAATATAGAGTGATGAAACATCTTCGTTTTCGGTTGTTACGGAAACATCAAATGAGGAAAAATGCGCAAAAAGAACAAGCCCGTATGCCTGTGCGTGAGTGCAGCAGGATGACAGGACTTCAAACGAGGCGAGTTCTTTTTTTACCGATGATGAAAATGACATTGTTTTAACCTATAAATCTTATTTCGGGCTCAAGACTGTAACCCGTATTTTTAAAGACGGTTTCTTTGACATATTCAACAAGCGAGAGCACATCCTTTGCGGTTGCTCCGCCTTTGTTGATTACAAAACCTGCATGTTTTTCGCTGACCTGCGCTCCGCCGACGGAGAAGCCCTTAAGACCGCACTGTTCAATGAGCGCACCGGCATAATTGCCCTGAGGACGTTTGAATGTGCTGCCTGCCGAAGGGAAATCAAGCGGCTGTTTTGCCTTGCGTCGCGAGAGCAGGTCATCCATTTTAGCTTTTATCTCATTTTTGTCTGCAGGTGTGAGAGAGGCACAGACGGAAGTTATTACATATTCATTGTCTGAATAAACACTGTGACGGTAGCCGAGGTCGAGCTCGTTTTTATCAAACCCGCCCGTATTGCCGTTTTTGTCGATATGAGTTGTGCCGACGATTACATCCTTCATCTCTCCTCCGTATGCGCCTGCGTTCATAAAAACCGCTCCGCCGGCACTGCCGGGTATTCCGTAGGCAAATTCAAGACCGGAGAGAGAGTTTTCAAGAGCAAAGGAGCAAAGTCGGATAAGCGGAGTCCCCGAAAGGCAGGTAACGTTGCCGCCGTCGCAGGTAATGCCTTCAAGGGATGATGTGAGAATAACCGCAGAGTCAATGCCGCTGTCGGATACAAGGATATTGCTCCCCTTGCCTATGACGCAGTATTGCGTTCCGGTTTCAAGACAGAATCTTATAAAGCTCTGCAGTTTATTTACAGAGTCGGGAATTGCAAGAAAGGAAGCGGGGCCGCCTATTCGAAACGTTGTGAGTTCACTCATCGGAGCGTCAAGGCGGCAGCCGCAGTTTATTTCTTTGCAGAAGGATTCAAGTTTTGCAGTGTCAAGCATTATTCGTCGAGAAGGGCGGCGCCGTAAATGCCGGCATCGTTGCCGAGTTCCGCAGAAACAATGGCGGTCTGCTTTTTTGCGTGGATGCTGTATCTGCCTCTGTTGACGTATTTGCGAACGGGAACAAGAAGGGTTTCGCCTTCGTGACCGATTCCGCCGCCGACGCAGATAATTTCGGGCTGAAGAGCATTGATGATGTTTACAATGCCTTCGGAGAGATAATAAATGTAATTTGCAACAACCTTTTCCGCCGTGGGGTCGCCTCTGCGCATGGCGTCAAACGATGTTCTGCCGTTTACTTTGTTGACATCGCCGTCAACTATCTCCCACATAATGCTGTTCTGGTCGTGGCGCATTGCGTCTTTTGTCTGGGCGATGAGGGCTGTTGCGGAAGCATATCTCTCCCAGCAGCCGCGTCTGCCGCAGTTGCACTGCTCGCCGTCAACGCAGATAACCATATGACCGAGTTCGCCTGCGGCATAGTTGATTCCGCTGACGATTTTGCCGTCAAGAATAATACCGCTGCCGACACCCGTGCCGAGTGTAATGGCCACAAAGTTTTTAACGCCCTTGCCGCAGCCGGCAACAGCTTCGCCGAGAGCGGCGCAGTTTGCGTCGTTGTCAAGATAAACGGTTTTGCCGTCAAGTCTTGCTTCCAGCATCTCCTTTGCGGGGACCTGGTCGAAATCAAGGTTGTTTGCAAATTCAATATATCCGTTTGATTTGTTTACGGAACCGGGTGTTCCTATGCCGACTGAAACAACATCATCAAGAGTGATGCCCGCATCTTCAACTGCCATTCTGACAGCGGCGGCAATATCATCCATAATAAACTCAGCCGCCCTGGGGCAGTTCGTTTTCTTTTTGCCTCTGCCGACTATCTGCAGATTCTCATCAACTACGCCTACGGCAATATTTGTTCCGCCGAGGTCAACACCTACTCTATACATTTTTCTACCTCCAAAAATAATATTATTTATTACTGATAGTCTTCCCAGACTTCGATTTTCTGGCTTTCGGGGATGATATCATCATTGAGACCGAGCTGATGAATAAGCTCCTGTGCGGCATCATAGCCCATCTTCTTTTGCCTGTTGTTCATGGCTGCGGCTTCGATGATGATTGAAAGGTTCCTGCCGGGTTTTACGGGAACTACATAAATCGGAATTTCAACGCCGAGGATTGTCGTGTAATTGTCAACAAGGCCGAGCCGTTCATAGACCTTGTTTTTCTCCCACTGAACGAGCTGAATGACCATATCTATTTTTTCGGTCATCTTGATTGCGCCCATACCGAAGATTCTTCTTGCATCAACAATACCGACGCCGTGAAGCTCAATAAAGTGCCTGATATTGTCAGGGGCGGAGCCGACGACCGTTTTTCTTGAAACACGCCTTATTTCAACGGCATCATCCGCTATAAGGCGGTGACCTCTTTTCATAAGCTCGAGCGCGCACTCGCTTTTGCCTATGCCGCTGTCGCCGAGAATAAGAACACCTTCGCCGCTGACTTCAACGAGAACGCCGTGACGGGTGATTCTGGGGGCAAGCTCAACGCTGAGAAATGAAATTGTTGCCGCCATAATCGATGAGGTTGAATCGTCGGTTGAAAGAAGAGAGACCTGATATTTCTTTGCAAGGTCGCAGAGCTCCTGCGTTATCTCCTGCCCGTGAGAAACAATCGCCGTTGAAGGTCTTGCGGAAAAGAACCTTTCAAGCGCCATGTGACCTTCTTTTTCAGGAAGACCGGCGACATAGCCGAGCTCGGCAAGCCCGAGGAACTGGATTCTGTCGGGCATAAAGAAGCCGCTGTAGCCCGCAAGAATAAGACCTGGGCGCTGAACATCCTTTGAGGTCAGATAAATATCGGACGGCTCTGCCGGAGCGTAAACAATATTGAGTGAAAGGTTTTTGACGAATTTCTCCAATGATACGGAATAGCGTTCCATAACTGACTCCTTTTGCAAAAATAATTGTCAGATCAAAGCAGCTTGACAGGGAACAGCCAGATATCTCCTTTGCCGAGAATCATTGAGAATAATCTGCTGATAAACATACAAATCTTCAGAAGCATCGGTTTTATTGTATATCTGAGCGTCGGGCTGTCGTAGCTGTCGGAGAGCAGTTTTGCGCTGAACATCGCTTTATAAAGCGCCTGCTCTTTTGCGTCGGTTTCGCTCTGAGTCCACACGCGGCTTTCAAGGAGCTTTTCGCAGTCTTCATAGGCGGCCGTAACCTCATTGCGCTTTTGTTCGGAGAGAGAGCTGAGGTCGGACTTTCTGTAATCTTCCATAAGGCGTTTTACGGTTGAAAGGTCGCGGTATTCATTGAACTGCGGATAGCCGCCGTTGTTCTGCCTTGCGTCGGTGATATCTTTATCTGTAACAATCTGAACGCACATTTCGATAATATCGGTTACGCTCGACTGAAGTTTTAAGTGGCTCTGGTTTCTGACAAACCAGGTTCTGTCGGGCAGTGCGCAGGTGCCGGCATCGACGATTCCGTCGGGGCTGAGGTAAGATTTATCTTTTGCGGGTTTATAGCTGTCACCGAGAACCTCGCCGACATTTGCAAAAGTTGCGCCTGCCGATGTTGACTGCGCCTGAATAATGTTGTCGGAGCTGAGATTGTAGTGCCTGACGAGGGCGGGCATTTCGAGATTATAGCCGCAGATGACAAATATATCCACACCCTGCTGTGTCAGGGACTGCATTGTCCGGGCGGCGGAAAGCTGGATATTATAGTATTCATCCGTCAATTCTTTAAGAGCGGAATGTTCGGAATCGGAAATATATTTTTCCGAGAGTTCAGGGTAAGCCCCGCTCGGAACAAGAGCCCACATTGACTGGCAGTTGCGCATAAGCTTTGCGAGAACTTCATCAATTCCGCGCGAAAGAACATCGGCCAGGAAGTCGTTGAACAGTTCGGACGGAATTGCCTTTGCAACGACATTGCCGAGATAGGCGAGAGACATATATTCTTCAGCTGCGAGCGAAACAATGTTGGGAATAAGTTTGTTGTAAAGGACTTCATCATTGTCAAGAGTTGACGCGCCGTCCATAAGATCGGCAAGAAGATATGAGCCGTCAATCGCCGCAGCGGCGAAAACCACTCTGTCGAGGTCGTCGGGGTTTGCATACTTTGAGAGGAAGACATTGCCGATAGTGCCGCCGAGACTGATGAACACTATGCTGACCTTGTCATGACCCGTCTGGGTTTTGACCATTTCGATATATTCGCTTAGGCCTTTTGCGGAATCCAGAATATTGCCGAATGAGCTGTAGGAATAATAATAGGCGTGGTCGTAGCCGTATTTGTCGCAGAAGGATGAAATATCAACCTGGCGTTTTATGAAATCCAGCTCGTGCTCATATTTGGTTGTGGGCAGAGCGTTGCCGTTGTCATCCGTGCTGTAGCCCTTTGCGTAATTGTATGATTTTTCGGGCTTTGTGGCACATTCTTCAAGCGAATACCAGTATTCGTCAACCGCTACGTCATTTACTCTTGAGCCGTCGGGGTTGAAGTAGTGGCTCGAAAAGCTTTCATCGAGAATGCCGATGACAATATCAAGAAGCGCCTGCCTGTCGTGTTTGAGAACGCAGAGAAGGATGTCGCCGATTGCAGCTTTGAATTTTGCCTTCATAACCTCTGTGTCAAACATAAACTGCATATCCATCCCCTCGACTATGGGGAAGCCGTCGCTTGTCATAAGGTCTTTGCCGTTTTCATCCTGAACATAGACCTGAGACTGCATAATACCGGGCACGATGATAAGCGGGCTTGTTCCGCATTCGCCGTTGCAGGTTGTTTTGACTTCGGAATCCCATTCGTGGGCGTGCTCAGCCGTATTTTCGGCATTAACCGAAAGGAGAGTGCCGAGCATAATCACGAGAGCCAGAGCGAGACAGGAAAGTCTTTTGAAATTCATTGCAAACATCCTCTCATTATAATTAATATTACAATATCATATTTATTTTTTTTATTCAATAAAAGATTTAATATTTCTCCAACATTTTTCACAAAAATTTGTAACTATTTGTAATTATAATGTTGCCTCTTTGCTGTTGACATTTGCAATTTCAGATAATAAAATTATGAATTACTGAGTGGAAATTACAACTTAATATTACGGGTGTTCAAAAAAATGAAAATGAAGCTTTTTATCGGCGCTTTAGCCGTTTGCGCACTTGTGCCTGCCGCAGGATGCAGCATAAATTCCGACGTTACCGTCAAGGCAGAAAACACCGGCGTTGTTCAGACAACGCGCATGGAACAGACCACCCTTCAGAAAAGCACGAGCGAGGAGAATACGTTTGTAAACGAAACCGTCTCCGAAACAACCTCGCGCAGGTTTTTGCGCCTTGCAAACGGCGCTTACCCCTGTTTTGACAACGCGCTTTTTCTCGGCAGTTCAAGGGTTGAGACACTTGCAGAATACGGTCTTGCGCCCAATGCAGACAATTTTGCAAAGGTAGGTCTGAACATCAGAACAGTTTATGACAGTTCAATAATAGATAATCTTGGCTACGACTCATACAGCAAAATCATTCTGGTTTTCGGCGACAATGAGTGCGGGTGGCCTTCTCTTAATGTTTTTGAGAACGAATACACAGACCTCATAAATGATCTGGCAAAGAAGGAGCCGAACGCAAAAATCTACATTCAGAGCGTTCTGCCGATTTCAAAAAAAGCAAATGAAGACGAGGGCAACATAAAGGACGGCTACACAAGAGAAAACATTGAAAAAATCAATCAGGCAATAAAAAATGTTGCCGACAGAACAGATTCCGTATATATCCCCGCCCCCGAGGAATTCACGGCAGACGACGGGTATATGCCCGACGATGCCGCTTCGGACGGTGTTCATTTCGGCAAAAAATACTGCCTTATCTGGCTCGACTATCTTGCAAAAACGATGGAGGGTCAGGAATGAAAAAGACAACAGCGGTATTGCTTGCAGTTCTGACTGCATTTTTGTTCTGCTCGTGCGGCAACAATCAGCCGAAGGATATTGATATTATTGCTCTTGGCGGATATGTAAAAAACAATGTAGCTTTCAGTGAAGAAATTGAAGAGGTTGATTCTTCTGTTGCGCTGACGAATTTCGGGCTTGATGAGGCGGAATTTGAAGCGGTTGAATACGCCACATCCTCGGCGGTTGCAGAGGTTTTTGCGGCATTCAAAGGCATAAGCGCAGAAGATACGGCTGTTATTACGGAAGCTGTTCAGAACAGAATTGACTACCTCAGAGAGAGCTATTCATCATACGGACCGCAGGAGGTTCCGAAAATCGAAAGCGCCGTTGTTATTACGCAGGGAAACTGTGTGATTTTCTGCATAAGCGCCGACAATTCGCAGGCAAAAGCTCTTATTGAAAAGTATATCAGTCAGCAATAAATACATCCCACCATTACGGTGGGATTTTTATTTTAAATATTTGAATTATTTAAAATATGTGTTATAATTCCGTTAAACAATAATTTTGTGTCAGGAGAGTATTTATGAAAAGACTCATCAGTTTTATTCTCACACTAACACTGCTTTTCGGAATGATTGCCCTGCCCGCATCTGCGGTTAAAGCAGACAGGACGGAAATCAAGACGGAAGCAGCCGGAGCTGAATACGACGGATATCCTTTTATTCTTGTCAGAGGTATGGAGATAAGTCTTTTAACCTACAAGCTCGGCACAGATGAAGAGAGATTTGCATTTCCGGGAATAAATGCCGGTGAACTGATTTTCACGCTGCTCAAGGCAATTGCAAACGGCGTTGTGCATTGGAATATTGATTATTTTACCGAAGATGTTCTTGCCTATGTTGACAAGCTGCTCGGTCTTCTCGCCTGCAACAAGGACGGCACGTCGAAATATGATGTATCTGTTCAGGAGTATCCTCTCGCACTGAGCAATTACCCCGATTTTGTAAAGCAGCTGCCCGACGACAATGAGTGGGGAATACTAAAAACCGCCTGCGAAAAATACGGCAGCCAAAATGTATATTATTATATGTATGACTGGCGGCTTGACCCGTTTATGCACGCTGATAAAATAAACAAAATGGTTAAACGTGCGCTCAGCGACACGGGTAAGGACAAGGTCAACATCGTATGCGCAAGCATGGGCGGAATCATGACGGAGAGCTACCTTTACAAATACGGTCATGAGGATGTCAACAGAGTTGTTTTTCTCTCCTCCACATTCTGCGGAACCTATGTAACGACCGACCTGTTTGCGGGCAAGGCGGTAATTGAGCCCGATGCGCTTTACAATTTTGTTTACCAGAAGTTAGGCGGCAGCAACGCCGTTCTCGGTCTGCTTTACAGAGGGCTTGACAAAATCGGCACATTTGAAAGAATTGCGAACCTCGGCAACAAGCTGATTGCAAAGCTCAAGGACAAGGTTTATGATGAATTTCTTTCTCCCGTTTTCGGCACAATGCCTTCACTCTGGGCGCTCTGCCTGCCCGACGGATATGACGAGGATATTGAGTTCATGTTCGGCGGAAAAGAAGAGGAATACGCCGAAATTATTGCGCTGAGCAAAGAATACCAGGAAATGGCGAAAGCGAGAAGCGAATTCCTGCAGGAGGACGACGACTTCTTCTTCGAGGTAGTGGCAAGCTACGGTATAGCAAACATTCCCGTATATCTCAGAGGCGGAGAGAACGGAGACGGAACTCTCGAAAGCGGACCGATGCTCGGCTTTGCAAAGGTTGCGCGCATAGGTCAGACGCTCGGCAACGGCTACAAGGGCGAAAGAGTATCGCCCGACAATATCTGCGACCTTTCGGATGTTCTCTACCCCGAAACCACGTGGGCAATAAGCGGCTCGCCTCACGTTGCCTGCAGCTACGGGACGGATTATTCGGACTTTGTTTTCTGGCTGCTGAGCTGTGAAGGAAGAGTTACGGTTGACACCAACCCGAAATATCCGCAGTTTATGAAATCTTCTGAAAAACTTGAGCTTGAATTATACAAGTGATTTTAACAATGTGCGGCAATAAATCACTTGAAAAAGTGTTTTGCTTTTGTTATAATCATACCCACGCGGGTATGGTGAAACTGGCAAACACGCCGGATTTAGGATCCGGTGGAGCAATCCTTGCAGGTTCAAGTCCTGTTACCCGCACCAAAAAAGGTCTGCTGCTGCAGGCCTTTTTTCTCTGTTTTCTCTTTTGACAAACCATATTAACCGATTCCGATATGTTGCCTTTTTTATGCTTGTATGGTAATATAAATGAGTATTTATATATTGAAAGTCGGTGATACATCATGAATCGCGCAAGCGGTGTTCTTTTGCACATTTCATCCCTGTGGGGCGACTACTCCGGGGGCTCGTTAGGCAAGGCGGCCGAAGAATGGGTTGACTACATTTCAAAGCTCGGCTTTACATACTGGCAGGTTCTGCCTTTCTGCCTGCCCGACGAGTTTTACTCGCCATATAAATCTTACAGCGCTTTCAGCTTAAACCCGTTTTTTATTGACCTTGAAGAGCTTTTTAACGACGGGCTTCTGACCGTTTCGGAGCTCAATTCGGCAAAGCAGAAAACGCCTTACAGCTGCGAGTTCAAAAGACTGTCGGAAGAGCGCTTTGCTCTGCTTGAAAAAGCGGCGGCTCGGTTTGACGGAGACAGCAAAATAAGCAAGTTTATGAAGTCACACCCGCACACCGAAAAATTCTGTGAATTTATGGCTCTCAAGACGGCAAACGGCGGCAGAGACTGGCACGAGTGGAAGAACGGCAAGCCCGATGAAACGACGCTGAAAACCTGGAGATTCACCCAGTATATCTTTTTTGAACAGTGGATGAAGATAAAGAAGTATGCAAATTCTAAGGGCGTTAAAATAATCGGCGACATACCGATTTATGTTGCGCTTGACAGCTCGGATGTGTGGGCTGACCCGAAGCAGTTTCAGCTTGACGAAAAGAATATGCCGAAGTGTGTGGCGGGAGTTCCGCCCGACTATTTTGCCGAGGACGGTCAGCTCTGGGGCAATCCCCTTTATGACTGGGGCAAAATGGAGAAAGACGGCTTTTCATGGTGGAAAGAACGCATAGCTTTTATGTGCGAGCTGTTTGACGGAATACGCATTGACCACTTCAGAGGGCTTGAATCATATTACAGCATACCGGCGGGCGAAAAAACCGCAAAAAACGGCAAATGGATAAAAGGTCCCGGGATGAAATTCGTCAGCGCTATAAAGCCGTTATGCAAGGGCAAGCTGATTATTGCAGAGGATCTGGGAGATATTGACGACAAGGTGCGCAAGCTCGTTGATTCAAGCGGATTCCCGGGTATGAGAGTTCTGCAGTTCGGTTTTCTCGGAGGAGCGGACTCCCCTCACCTGCCGCACAATTACAATGCCAACTGCATAGCATACACGGGCACGCACGACAACAACACCCTTCTCGGCTATGTATGGGAGCTTGACGAAGCAACGAGGAAGCGGCTGCTTGACTACTGCGGTTATGACGGCAGCAACTGGGATGCATGCTATGACAAGATACTGCAGATGATGTTCCGCAGCCATGCAGGCACGCTTATTCTGCCCGTTCAGGATTTGCTGCTATACGGCAGTGACACAAGGTTAAACACGCCGGGAACAGCGGATGACAACTGGAACTACCGCATAACGAAGGAACAGTTAAACGGAGTCAACGCGGAAAAGTTCAGAAAATGGAATGAGCTTTACGGAAGAATCTGATTAAAGGGCACAAATTCAACCTTCTGGAGCGAAGTAAACTATGAAAAACACGGTAATTGACAAAAACAGAATAGTTTTTTCAAGAGCTGGCGAGCTTGTCAGGATAACTGCCTGCCACAAAAACGCCGTTCGTTTTGAAGCGTTCCCCGATTGCAGGGAATATGATGAAAACTTTACGCTTTTGCCTCAGCAGGCGGACGCAGAGATTGAAGACAGAGGATACTGCGTTTTTGTGAAGGCAGGCAAAGCAAAAATCCAGCTTGAAGACAACGGAAAAATCACGGTTTACAGTAACGGCAGAGTTGTTCTTGAAGAAAAGCCGGAGCTTGCGTTCAACAGCGGATACAGGCATTATGAGAAAAAAAACGGCTCGTGGAGCGCAAGAATCACTTTCAGAAGCAACGACGGCGAGCGGTTTTACGGTCTGGGTCAGGAGCCGAGCGGAAGGTTTGACCTCAAGGGCTGTTCTTTTGACTTAAGGCACGTAAACACCAAAAGCACCATTCCGTTTGTGTATTCTTCTCTCGGCTACGGGTTTATATGGAACAACCCTGCGACGGGAAATGTTGAACTCTCCGGAAACAGAACGCGCTGGAGTGCGGATGCGACAAAGAAAATCGATTTTGTTGTTATATCGGGCAATCCCAAAGAGGTCAGCGAAGCGCTTGCAGACCTGACAGGGCACGCGCCCGTTATGCCGCACTGGGCAACGGGATTCTGGCAGAGCCGTCTGAGATATGAAACACAGGAAGATCTGCTCGAGGTTGCAAGGAGATACAAAAAAGAGAACATACCGCTTTCGGTAATAATATGCGACTATTTTCACTGGACGGAGCAAGGAGATTACAAATTTGACCCCGCTTACTGGCCGGATGTCCTGGCGATGACGGACGAGCTGCACGCCATGGGTACAAAGCTTGTTGTTTCAATGTGGCCGACAATCAATGAAAAATCAGAAAACTACGCTTATATGCGCGACAACAATATGCTTATACGCACCGTCAAGGGAAACGACAGGGTTTTTGATTTTTACGGACCGCAGGCGGAAATCGACGTTACCAACCCCGCAACACGAAAATATGTCTTTTCAAAGCTGAAGGAAAACTATCTTGACAACGGAGTTGACGGACTGTGGTTTGATGAAGCGGAGCCGGAAATTCACCCCGAGGATTTTTATAATCTTATGTTTTATATCGGCAGAGGTGATGAATACGGGCTGATATATCCGTATTATTACTCAAAGATGGCTTACGACGGCTTTACGCAAA
>JAEEGL014537160.1_pt1 | contig 62365 bp, 52 predicted proteins | sample 9134231 | NCBI WGS metagenome assembly JAEEGL01 (sample SAMN16246548, study PRJNA631951) | gut metagenome | biome: gut microbiome; feature: rumen; material: fiber-attached | host: Bos | place: Iran: Karaj | collected 2018-10
CCGGTCCCTTCGTCTTCGGCACAGCCGTCACATCCACATCGTAGATGAGCTGGCTGTATGCCTTCGCGGTATACTTCTCATTGTTGAAGTTGATCAGCGCGCCGCTGCCGTCCGGGATGACGAAATAGCCCTCCTCGGTCATATCCGCCGCGCCGAAGCTGTTCAGGAAGGCGAGCTGCTGCGCGAGGATCGGCTCCTCTGTGCTCGCGTCATGCTTCTCGGAGATCTTCGCCGTATCGACGGAGACCTCAAGGAAGTCTTCGCCGAGCTTATAGGTCACAGGGATTTTGATGCCCATTTTGCGGAAGTAATATTCGACCTTGACGCCGCCGTCGGTCTCGGTGAATGTGAGCCCGACCTTCGCGGTGTCGCCCGAACGCATGTTGGAGGTCGATCTGTCCTCGATCTGCGCCGCAGTCAGCACCATCGAGGAGCCGATCTCGCTGCGGAGCACCTTGGACGCGATGGAGTCGCCGCCCGCATTGATCGGGGAGCTCCACCAGACATAGCCGTTCTTCTTGTTGACCAGCGCGAACATATCCTCGACCTTTTCGTCATCGCTCTCGCTGACCTTGGATTCATCGGGCGCCCAGAATTCGAGATTGTCGTTCTCGGCGACCTTCTTCAGTTTCTCAAAGACATCTGCTTCCGTGCGGTCCACCCACGCCTCTGCCTCGTCATCTGCGGTGACAGAGGTCTCGGTGGAGGTCTCCGCCGCTGCGCCGTCACCTGCATCCTCGCCGTCGGCAAGCGCGGGCACCGACCAGAGCATGGTCGGGAGCACCAGAGCGGCAGCGAGCACGCAGCACATCATATTCTTTCGTTTCTGCATGATTCTCACCGCCTTACACTCTCACGCGATACAGGATCTCTGTATACAGCGAATAGAAGAAAACATAGACCTTCTGGAAGAGGCTCAGGAACAGCACCGCCAGAAAGAGGATGACGAGCATTGCGGCAAGCGTCAGCACAATCGCCACGACCGTTTTCGTGAACGAATACTGATGCACCGCCTTGATCGCACTGAACAGCAGCAGCGCTGTCCAGATGAGACCGACATAGTAGACGGTCGAGAAGAAGACCTGCTCTGCCTGCACCAGCACATGCGACAGCACCACATTGATGAAGGTGGAAACGATGTACGGGATCAGCGCATAGGAGCTGTAAATGCAGATATTCTTCATTGAGCCCTCGCCGTCGAGCAGCGTGCAGATCGCCCAGTTTCCGAGCACCCACGCAAGGAAATAGACCACCGAACGCATGATATACGGCACAACGCTGAACTGTGCATCCGGCAGCGGGCGGAACTGGAAGCCGCACCAGCGGTCGTAAGCGATCAGCGCAAAGAAGAGCGCGACAATAATGATCGCCGTGTATTTGAGCGTGCCGCCCTTTTTCCAGCGGAGATCCTCAAAGCCCTCAAAGGGGTGAAACACAACATGTTTTACCCACTGGGGCTGTGTCAAATCCATCATAAAAGCCGCACCTCCTTACTGCTTGGTCTCTGCACCGTCAGCCGCATCTGCTGCGGTCTCCGATGCAGGTTCTTCTGCCGGTTTTGCCTTCTGCGGAGCGTGTTCCGCTTCCTCCTTGTGCTGCAAAGCGGCGGAGACCGCCTGCTCGACCCACGAATCCTTCGCGGGCGCCTTTGCCGCTGCGAGCGCGGCTTCCTGCTTCCTGCGGAGGATCCGCTTCAGCACGATCACGCCGATCACAAGCACAACAATCACAATGAGGATCCATGTGAGATTGTCGCGGAGCCACTCGGAGCGGTAGCGCTCGAACGCCTTGTTGTAGCGCCCGGAGGCATCTGCCTTCTTCGCGTAGTCCATCGCGTCCTTATAGTTGCCCATGTTGTAGTAGGCGCTGGCGATACCGAGATAGGCTCTGCGGTAGTTGCCGTCGCGCTTTAAAACCTCCAGCCACGGATCCAGCGCTTCCTCGTAATAGCCGCCGTTATAGAGTGTGGTCGCTTCATGCACGATCTGTCCGAAGACTGTCTGCCCGAAGACCGTGACCGTGCCCTTGGTCGCATCGAGGACATAGACATTCTCGCAGCCTGCGCCCTTTGTCTCGACCGCAGCGACATTGCCCGCGGTAAACGCGCCGACCTGATCGCCGACCGAGCCCATGATGAAGAGCAGCGAGGCTTCCTTGTCATACTGGAAGACTCTGCCGGTCGTGGCATCGAGGCAGTTGATCGAGCCGTCGTCGCCGATGTCGATATCGACGATCTTGGTCTTGTAGCTTGTGCCGGAATACCATGTCGAGAAGAGGTCGCCCCAGACGAAGTTCGACATATAATCGAAGAGGTTGTAGCCCTCCGGGTTGACCTTCTTGACAATATCGGTGTCGCTTGAGCCGGAGGAGGTCGAGGTGTAGATAAAGCCCTTGACGCTGTCGATGTCGAAGTTATCGAACGCTGTCGGGGTGCTTCTCGCACGGTAGCGCTTCTCCTGCTCAGAGGCGATCGCATTCCAGAAGTGGTTTGCGATGACGGCAGCGGTCTTTGCGACGCTGTTTGCGCCGTAGTAGCCGATGAAATTGCCTTCCGCATCGAACATCGCAGCGCCCTTGGTCGTGTTGTTCAGCACGATGTAGACATTGCCCGCGTTGTCGCAGAGGATCTTCTGCGGGAGGAATGTGAGCTGCTGATCGTAGACAGTGGATTCCGGCTTTGTGATCTCGCGGACGACCGAGCCGTCCGGATTGCAGATCAGTGCGCGGGAATTCTCATTGTCGGCGATGTAGATGAGTCCGGTATCCGGCGAGACATAGACGCCCTTCGGATTCTTGAGCCTTGTCTCGGAGCCGTCCGGCATCGTGAACTTTTCATAGATCTGCACGACCTCGGTGAATGCACTGTCGATCTTCAGGATGCGGTTGTTGCCCGAATCGACGAGATAGAAGAAATCCTCATGATCCTTGAAGAGGTCGCTCGGGGAATTGAGCGCGCCGGCGCCGAGATCGAGACCCGAGACCGAGCGCTCTGCGAGGTAGCCTGCCTGTGAGGGCACTGCCTCGCCGAGATAGTTGTAGTTATACACATCATACGGTTCGTCAGCCGATGCGCTGAGCGAGAGCATCGGGAGCGCAGCCGTCAGCGTCAGCCCGGCAGCGAGCACGCTCCGCATGAAGCGCGATGTATGCTTTTTCAAACGTATCACCCTTTCTGTTATATTTGCCGGAGTGCCTTAATCCTTGATGCCGGAATGTGCCATGGTCTCCATGACCTGGCTCTGTGCCAGCACAAAGAAGAGGACCGGCGGAACAAAGAGGATGACCGCCGCTGCCATCGTAACGCCCTGACGGGAGATACCCGCAGATGCCGCCTGCTGAATGACGGTCGGGAGCGTTTTCAGCGATTCATCGTAGACGACCGAGCCGCCCGTGATGTTCCATGCGCCCTGGAAGGCGAAGATCGCCATGGTCATGAGCGCAGGCTTCTGGTTCGGGATGACGATGCGCCAGCAGATTGTGAAGAGGTTTGCACCGTCCACCTTTGCCGCTTCGATCATCGCATCCGGCACAGAGGTCATCGACTGACGCATCAGGTAAAGACCCATCGAGGATGCGACGGAGGGCAGAATCAGCGCGACCATGCGGTTGATCATGTTGAGCTCTGCCATAACCATGTACTGCATCAGATAGATGACATTGGAGTTATAGAGCAGCGCGAGCACGATGATCGCATTGATGAGCTTGTTGCCCGGGAATTTGATCTTCGAGAGGCAGAACGCCGCCATCGAAGCGAAGATGCACTGGAGCACGGTGACGCAGATTGTCACCCATGCGGAGTTGAAGACATAGCGGGAGAAGGGCACCCACATCTGACCGAGCACGCGGTAGGTATCCTTGAAGTTGTCGAGTGTCGGATTCAGCGTGTACCACTTCGGCGGGAAGATGAACATTTCGTTGACCGGCTTGATGGAGTTGACAACCATCAGCCAGATCGGGAGCACCATGAAGGCGCCGAGGATCAGCAGGAAGACGAAAATCGCGATTGTGCCGCCGATCTTGCGTCCGGCGCGCTGATTGGACGCCTTCAGCTTTTTCGGATCTTTCTGAGCCATACCGATTTTCCCTCCTTAATCCATGTATTTGCCGAGCAGTCCGCTGATCAGCTTGTTCACGACATACATCGCGATGAACAGCACCATGCAGATCGCAGAGGCATAGCCCATCTCATAGCGCACCCAGCCGTAGTCGAAGGCATGCGTCATGATGGTGTGGGCGGCGTAATCCGTGCTCGGGAAGCCGACGAGGTTTCTCGCGACGATATCGGCAGTGAACGCAGAAACGATCTGCATGACCGCTGCGAACATCAGCGAGGGACCCATGCCGGGGATGGTGATGTAAATGAGCTCCTGCCAGCGGTTCTTGATGCCTTCAATGGCGCCCGCCTCATACTGCGACTTGTCGATATTCTGGAAGCCGGCACGCATTGCGAGGAAGCCTGCGCCCATCGAGACCCAGAGCTGCACAATGATAACAACCGTCAGGATGTAGGTCGAGTCGGTGAGCCACTGGATCGCGGAGGTCGTGATGCCGAGGTTCATGAGCGTGGAGTTTGCGATGCCGTAGCTGTCGCCCGAGAAGATAAGCTGCCAGACGGCGTAGACGCCCGATGCCATCGACGGCGCATAGAAGATCAGCGTGAAAATGACCTTCAGCGTTTTGTTGAGCTCATTGATGAGCCATGCGAGCAGGAAGCTGAGGAAGTAGCTCAGCGGACCTGTGAACACTGCAAAGACGAGCGTCACGCGGATCGCCTTGATGAAAATGCTGTCATTTAAGAAGAGATTGTAGAAGTTGCTGAGACCGACATAGGTCGGCGGGTATTTCACCATGTCAAAATCGGTCAGACCGATCGGCAGCGACATGATAACAGGGATGATCGTGAAGACCAGAAACACGAGCATGAAGGGAAGCATCATCAGATACGCTTCCTTGTTCTGCTTCACCTGCAGCCACATGAGACGCCGCTGCTCCTGTTTGGACTTGACGCCGATCTGATCCTTATCCAAAACCTTATCCAAGACCGGAACCCTCCTTTTCGGCTGTTAATCGAGACCGAGATTCTCGCGCTTTCTCTGAATCTCGTCGTTCATGTCGCTGTTGTAATACATCAGCGTGTCGCGCGGATTTTCATTGGAATTGACCGTCTCGCGGAATGCGTTCATGATATTTCTCGTGACCGCATAGGAGGACGGGAGAATCGGGATCTCATCGAGCGCCGACCACTGTGCGAGCAGCACATCGAGCTCTGCGCTGGACCAGTTGAGCTGACGGAGCGCCTCGACATTTGCTGCCTCATAGCGTCCCATCTGACCGAGCAGACCCTCAAGGTCGGAGCCGTATTCGGTCTGCACATCGGTCGAGCAGAACCACTTGATGAACTCCCATGCAGCTTCCTTGTTCTTCACCTTATTGAAGATGACCGCGCCGGAGCCGCCGGAATTGGAGGCGTGATTCAGCGTGCCGTCCTCGCCGAGCGTGCCGGGCATGACGGTGAAGTCCCAGAGACCTTTGATCTCCGGCGCCGCGACGGAAAGCTGATTGTAGAAGCTGTAATTCGCAATGACGATCGGATACTGTCCGGTGCGGAAGTAGCTGTATGCGTCATAGGTCTGGCTGAACTTGTAATCGGTGTAGAAATCCGTCCACTTTTCAAAGCACTGGATCGCGGTGACGGAATCAAACTGCGTCTTGGTCTGTGCATCATTATAATAGTTGAGACCGGACTGCAAAACGAGTGTCGCGAAGGTGTGACCGGATTCGGTCGCAGCCGCCACATTGGTAGAGGGGAGAATGAGACCGACGCCGAGATGGTTTCTCTGGAGACCCGGCAGCATGTCGATGACATCGTCCCAGGTGCGCGGGAGCGTCTGATACCCAAGCTCCGTGAGAATATCGGTGCGGTAGAACATCATCGTCCAGCTCTGCGTCAGCGGGATGCCGTAGACACCGCCGTTGTACTCGTAGAGCACGGTCGAATCGTGCTGATAGTTTGATACCAGCTCATCGTAGCCCTGGAACTGTTTCATATCGGCGAGCAGTCCGCGGCAGGCGAGGTTCACGGGGAATTCGCCGCCGAGGAAGAGCGCAATATCGGGACCCTTGCCCGCGAGCGTCGCTTCGACGACACCGCCGACGACCAGATTGACGGAGACCGGGATCTCCGGATGAAGCTGCTGGAATTCGTTTTCGACGAGCTCCTTGACAACCAGCGCCTGATCACGGCCGAGGTTGACCCAGACGGTGATGACATCATCCGCATCCGCGTCGATGTCGGAGAGGTTCGTGTAGTCCTCGGTGAAGGAGCCGACGAACGCCTTGAAGCGGAACGAAAGCTGCTTGAAGAAGCTGGCATCGAGCGAGGAGAACTCCTTGTCTGCGGAGGCGAGCTCAATGTAGTCGATCTCCAGCGGCTGATCGCGGTAGTCGCAGATGAAGGTCGAGATTGTGGAGATATTGTCCTTGATCTGGGAAACATAGCTCGGAATGCGGCTCGGCTTGTCGATGCACTTATCGAGGATGACGTACATTCTCTGGAGTGCCGCCGCCTCGGAGCCGAGCGTGCCGGAGAGCTCCTCGATGCCCTTCTGTGCATCCTTGAGCTCACGGGAGAGCCGCATGAAGTCGGGGATCAGCGTCGGGATGCTTTCCTCGACATAGTAGTCATTGTACTTGTCGGGGTTCGGACCGGTGATCATGAGGATCTGCTTGTAGCAGGTGTTGAGGTCTGTGACGACGCTCTCGAGCTTCCGCATGGAATCGCCGATCTCGCCGGGCATTGCCTCAAGCGTCAGCGTGTGCGGTTCGCCCGCCTTGAGATAGACGTAAGCGTCCTCATCGCCGTTCTTGACGGTGGTGAGGCTCCAGTCGGTGTCGTAGTAGAATTTCACCTGACTGAAGGCATCGTTCTGAAGGCTGCCGTCTACGAGCACGCGGCGGTTGGAATAGAAGCCGCGCATAACATCCTGCCGTGCCTTGATGCCGATTTTATACCAGCCGTCGCCGGAGAGGGCATCCGCGGGGATTTCCCATGTGATGGTGGAGCCTGCCTGATCCCAGTTCGCGCCGCCGATGGTATTGTAGACCATCTTGACAGGATCGGACGGCGACACAGTATAATAGTTGTTGTCGTAGCCCGGGTAGAGTGTCGAGGAGGACTTGTATTTCGCCGCCTCACCCTCGATGCGGTACAGCGTGGAGGGCGTGCTGCTGAGTGCGCTGCTGTCAGGCGCCTGATACTTTGAGGTGCCCTCCGGCTGGCAGAAGCGGATTGTGTCGAGGGCAACATTCGCCTTGACGCCCGTGAAGGTGATGCTGTGGCTGCCCTTCTCGAAATAGAAGATCAGCGGATCGTTGAAAAGACCGTCCTCATCGTAGACAAACTTCGTCTGCCAGTCCGGCTGCTCAATCTGCGAGGGGCGCACCTGATTGCCGCGTGAATCGGTCTTGATCTCGGTCTTGTTGACAAAGATCTTGTTGAGGCAGATGCGCGATGCCGATTCAAACGGTGAATCGCCGTCGAGCAGAAGCCCGAGCTCCACCTGATTTGACGGAGATTCCATCGCATAATAAGAGATCTGCATGGAATAGATGCCGGTCTCCGGCACATCGAAGTCATAGGTGACCTCGCCCTCCGGGGATTCCCAGAGGAGCACGCCGGATCTTCCGCCGATGTCGCCGACAGAGAAGCTGCCGTTTTCGGCACCTGCATATTCCGCGCCCTTCAGTTCAATCTCGGCATCCGGGCGTGTTTCGCCGATATACTGATCATAATACTCGCTGTAACCGGTCTCCCGCTCAAACGAGAGCGTATAGAGATCGTCCTCTGCCGCGCTCAAGAGCACGGCATCCCCCTCCGCAGAAGTCAGCGTGACCGCATCTGCATCGGTTTCGTCCGCAAAGCTGAGGGAGCCGATCTGCGGCAGGCTCATGCTCACAATCAAAAGAGCCGAGACCGCAGCAAAAGCGCGCTGAAATGCTTTTTTGTGTCTCACGGTTTCTCCACCTTTCATCCGGTCGGCAGGCTGCTTTCCGGAAGGATATTCAGAGCAGGAAATCTGCAAAATAGTCAGAATTTCCCCAATATACTCCTACAATATATTATTATACCAAATCTTCGTTTTCAAGTCAAGGTGTTGCAAAGCCTTTTCGATTCGTATCAAAGATTTCGTCATCCTGCACAATTAAACGGCATTATCTTTTGACATTCGGCAGAGGAGAAAATGACGATGTGACAGTCAGAATCGCACGATCGGACAGTTTTTCACAGGAGCCTGTTAAAAAATTACCTATTGCTAACTCGACTTTTTCTGAAAAACCTCTTGATTTTTTCTGAAAACATGCTACAATAAAGGTACGGAGCGGATCATCCGCTGCGAATTCTGAATGGAGGTACATTTATTATGGCATATGCAATTTCTGATGCCTGCATCCAGTGCGGTGCTTGTGCTGACGCATGTCCGGCAAGCGCGATCTCTGAGGGCGACGGCAAGTATGTGATCGACGCAGATACCTGCGTGGAGTGCGGCGCTTGCGCAGATACATGCCCGGTCGGCGCACCCGAGCAGGCATAATCGCATCTAAATGCAAAAGCAGACCGGCGGCTTGTCAGGAGCCGCCGGTCTTGTTTTGCTGCCAAAAAGGAATCGCAGACTTCTGCCGGAGCGGGCATTGCTCAGTCAGCAGATAAAGATTCTCTATCATGAGGGGCTCTCGCACGCCTCGCTCTGCGTTTGCAGGCAAACGCACTTCAAACTCCCGCTGATCCCGGTGCAGGAAACATCGTGTAAATGCGCAATTCCGGAACAGAATGGCATTCGTAAGAGGCAGCGCCCCTGATCGTTCGGTCAGGGGCGCTGTCTGTGCATCAGAGAATGTCGATCTGGCAGCTCCGCATGGTGTCAAGCGCCGCATCGTGCAGCGCAGGTGTCACGCCGGCACAGCATGCCGCATCGACGCTGAGCGGAACCTCCGGGAAGCTCGCTTTGAGCAGCAGCGCATTCGAGACCACGCAGATGTCTGTGCAGAGACCGATCAGCGTGACCGTGAAGGGTTCCTCCTCCGCGAGCTCCTCGACCGTCTCCGGCAGGAAGACCGCGCCGAAGGTGTATTTCTCCACCTCCGTGAATGCCTTGTCTGCGAGCGCCTCCGCGATCACGGGATGCAGCGCCCAGCCCTCGGTGCCGCGGATGCAGTGCGGGACGGGCAGCTTCTTGCCCTCTGCCGTCTCAAGATAATTCTCAAAATGCGTGTCGAGCGTCGCGATGATCGGACCCTCCCAGCCGCGGATCTTTTCCGCCGCCGGTTCAAGGATCGCGGCTGCTTCCTGCGTGCCGAGCGCGCCGTCCACGAAGTCACGCTGCATGTCCACAACGATCAGAATGTTTTTCATGTGATTTCCTCCCTGTTCGCATCTGTGCAGAGAGACAGGACGCATGCGCTGCACCCTGTCTCTTTTGATTCAAGGCAACACCGCACAAAGCCCGCCTGACGGCTTGGCGGCGCATCTGCTTGCATCTTTTCCGTCATCTTGCACAGAAATTCCTTGCTGGGCGCCAGCCCAGCGGCGTCATTTCTATACAATCTGACGAAAAATCTGACTGCGCATCTGCACCACCAGCTCTGTGCGGTGTTGCCTCAAGTAATGTTCTGGATGGTGACGGTATTGCCCGCGGTGAAGCTGCCGCCGTCTGTGCCGCCGGAGACCGTGCCGCCGACATAGTTGTTTGCGCCGGAGACCGTGCCGCCGTAGATGACATTGTAGCTTGCATTTTTGAGCAGATTGCCGCCTGCGTACATCACGGTTTTGAAGGAATTGGGCGAGCTGAGCGTGAAGATCTGGTTGCCGCCGCTCGTGACAGTCACTCCAGTGTTCGCGGGCTGCGCGTTCGCGAAGGTGAGCCCGATGATATTTGCAGTGGTGGTTGCGGCATCGGGCGCTGTGACGGTGTTGCCGATTGCATAGAAGGTGCCGCCGGTGATTGTAAAGGAACCGTCACAGTAGATAGAACCCTTGTCCTCGCGCACACCGCCGATGAAGGTCGAGGTGCCGCCGGTGACGGTGATATAGCCGTCGGTCTTGATGCCGTTGGTGCCGCCGTAGCAATAGAGCGTGCCGGCGTTGATCTCGATGCCGTCGTTGGAGTGCAGGCAGCTCTTGGCCGCGGTGATGTTGACTGTGCCGCCGTTCACTTTGATGTCATCATCGGACTGAATGCCGTGTGCATAGACGCCGTTGATATTGATGACGCCCTCGCCCTTTAAGACGACGGTGTCCTCAGAGAAAACTGCACCGTTGTCCTCGTCATGCGTTCCGCCGTCGCTGATGGTATTGACCGTGCCGGGGAGCGATTCGAGCGTGACCTTTTTCGCCTGCATGCAGTAGATTGCGGCGCCCGCCTTGTTTGTGATGGAGCAGTTGTTGAGCATCAGCTTGACCTTTTTCTTATCGGTCATAATGTAAATCTGGCCGTTGTCGAGCGTGCCGGAGATCTCGTAGTGACCGCCCTTGGAAATGGTGATCTTGCTGCCGCTGATCGAGATGCCCTCGCCGTCATACTTGCCGGAGCTGCCGTTCAGGTAGATATACTTGGTCGGCTTTTCCTCGTCCTGCGTGTCGAGGTCGCTGTCCTGATCGACATAGCTGTTCTCAGAGCCGGTGCTGCCGGAATTGCCGGAGCTGCTGCCCTGACTGCCGCTGCCGCTCTCAGACTTGGAATCCTCGGTCTTGGTGCTGCTGCCGGAGGAAGCATTGCCGGAGCCGGAGCTGCTGTTTCCACCGGAGGAGGCATTGCCGGTGTTGCCGGTATTGCCGGTGTTCCCGGTGTTGCCTGTATTGCCGGAATTGCCCTCTGCTGCGGAGCTGTCCGATGCGCCGCCCGCTGAGGATTCGTCGCTGACGGAGCTTTCATCGCTTTTGGAATCGGCGGAGGAACTGCTGCTGTCTGCCTTTGCGGGCGCAGCGGAGTCCTCGCCGGATTCGCTGCTCTCTTCTGCGCCGGATTCCTCCGCTGCATGGCTTTCGTCATCCGAGACGCCGGATGCGCTGCTGTTTTCCGCCGTGCCGGTGCTGCTGCTGCCGGAGCCGCCGCATGCGGTCATGCTTGCTGCGAGCAGAAGTGCAAGGAGCAGGGCACTCATCTTTTTCGTGCGGTTTGTTTTCTTGTTCATGGCTGCACAAATCCTTTCTCTCCCCGTTGCCGAAAAAGACTGAGGGGCTGCCTCAGTCTTTTCGGAAAAGAGCCGTTTCAGGCATCTTGTTTACTTATTCTTGGTATTGTAAATCTGATCGTCATAGCGGTAGAGCACCAGCGTGACATTCAGGTTGCCGTTCAGCGTGCGGATCTCATCAATAAACTTCTTCTGGTCGGCATCATGCTTGATGCGGACGTCGTAGATGAGATCAAAGAGCGTGCCGAAATCGGTGGTCTTGACTCTGCGGAGGGTCCATGCGGAGGTGTACTGGTCGAGAATCTTATCGAAGAGACCGTTGTAGTTGAGGTTCTCCGGAATGGTGATCTTGAGGGTCATATCCTGTGTTTTGGGTGCTGCGAAGTTGGTGAGCGAAATGACGATCATCACAACTGCGAGGATGACAAAGATCAGGCCGGCGTAGCCGACGCAGCCGATGCCGCAGACAACACCCATGACGAGTGCGAAGAAGATGTACGCAATGTCCTTGGGGTCTCCGGGCGCGCTGCGGAAGCGTGTGAGCGAGAAGGCACCGGTGAGCGTGATGGCTGCCTTGGTGCCGTCGGAGCCGTCCACGAGCAGGCACATCATGATGATGACGGTGCAGACGAGCGCGGAGAGCATCGGGAATGCGATTACAAGGCTCTGCGCGTAGCCCTTCTTGCGGTTCGTGAACATATAGAGGAGACTGACGAGGAATCCGAGCACGAGCGCAGAGACGATGCAGAGCATCACGACCTTGAATGTGACATGCCCGGAGGTGTCGCTCCAGTAGACCGACTGATCGTTGAACAGTCTTGCGAAAATATCGGCTGCGGCAAACGCCGCTGCGGTAAGATTAAGCATAGGTGACCTTCCTTTCTTCCTGCTGTCCTGCGCGGACAGATTCCTGCACAAAGCTCTGATATGCTCTGCCGTACTTTGAGAAGCTGTGACGGCGGATCCCGAGCTCAGAGAGTGCGTTGCTCATCCACATCGGGATAGAGCCGGGAACCTTAATTTCCATCAGACGCTGATCGGCTGCGATGATCTTGTTGCCGTAATTTCCTTTTGAGAGGCTGAGATCGAAGCGGCGCTCGGTGAGGTCGCGGTCGAAGGTCAGACGGAACTCGGGATCATCCTTGCCGAAGAATGCGGAGCGCTGGTAGCTGATATACTGGCGCGGCGCGATGGAATCATAGGAATTGAGGAAGACATCCATTTCGCGGATGACCTGAAGATCAATGAAGCGCTCGTAATAGGGCTTCACGCGGGTCTGGATGTAGCTTTCAGCCTCCGCAACTGTCATGGAGACTCTGCGTTTTGTGACGATGCCGCCGATCTTTTTCTTGACCTCAAGAAACACAGACTGCTCAGGGTCGGCAGGGGAGTAATAGCTTCTCAGGCGGAGCTTCTCCTTATAATAGGGTTTCTCAAGCGAGCGGCGGATCAGAAGATTGTCAGGTGTATCATAATACAGATTATAGATGCCGTATTCCCGTCCGTCCACACAGTACTGATCGGGATTCATATGCTCATGTACGACCGGCAGCAATGCTTCATACTGCTCCATCGACATCAGAAACTTGACTTCACGGCGCTGGAATGTACTGATTGCCATAAGATTTGCCTCCTTTTCCACATGTAGGTGATGCGGTTTCCCCCTCATCTTGCTTACAGTATATCGGAAGCAACTGAAATGAACCTGAAATAATCTTCAGAAATGTGATTTTCTTGTGACGGATCATCGCATTCTATGTGTAATAATCACATTCTGTGCGGGATCAGTGCGGTCAGTCCTTCAGCGGAATGCCCTTTGCATCGGTATTGATGGAGCCGGTGAGGATCTGGATGCCCTCCACAAGGCCCCAGATTTCAGAGATGACGCCGAGTGTGCCGCAGGAGAGAAGCGTCAGCAGAAGCTGAATGACAGCCTTGCCTGTGTATCCGAGATAGAAGTTATGCACGCCGAGCGCGCCGAGGAAGATACCGAGCAGACCGGCAGCGACCTTCGACTTCTGCTGCGCGACATTATAGACCGGGATCGGCTGCACGCCCTGGCTGTAAGGCTGCTGGAACGCCTGCTGCTGCGGGGGCATGCTGCGCTGCTGGAACTGCTGCTGCTGCTGGAATGCCTGCTGCTGCTGATAGATCTGCTGGTTGACATTCGGCTGCGCATAGGTCGGCTGCTGCTGTGTCTGCTGAGGCTGCGCATAGGGCTGCTGGAATGTCTGCTGCTGTGCCGCAGACTGATATGCCTGCTGGAAATGCTGGGGCTGCTGCGCAAAGCCGCCCGGAACGGAGTTCACGGGGGTGCCGCACATCTCGCAGACGGCAGCGCCGATCAGGAGCTCCTCGCCGCAGGTGCCGCAATACTTCATACCTGTACCCGCGGCGAATCCGCACTTCGGGCAGGTTACGTCTTCATCAGTGAGAACCTCTGCACAATTTTTGCAAAACATGCCTGTTCCTCCTTATGGAATGCTTTTGATCTTGTTCTGAGTCTTTTCACATTGCATATCAATGCAATTCTATTATACATGTTTTTTGTGTTTCTGTCAAGATATTGGAAACATTTTGCAGCGCTTTTTGGCGGTATATTTTTAGATTTTCGTGCATACCGATAGGTGAGGGGGGATCACAATGCGGACAATGCTGCGCGCTGTGCTGACGGTCGGTGTGCCGGTCTCGGGGATGCTGTTTCTGCTTTGTGCGGCGGTGTATATATGGACAGATCTGCCGCTTCTGCTGCTGCGGGCGGCGGCGGTGCTGCCGGTGCTCTGCGGGGCATATTTTGCTGCATATACAGCCGGACGGCGGCTGCGGGTGCATGCGATGCGGCGCGGTGCGGAGACAGCGCTCCTGCTGACGGCGCTCTGGTATCTGGCGGCGGTGCTCCGCGCAGGGACGCTGCTTTTGCCGTATCCGCTGCTGCTGACGCTGCCCTGCGGGGCGGTCGGAGGGGTGCTCGGCGCTGAGAAGGAACACCCGCTGCCCCGCAGACGGCTGCACAGGCACATCCCGGCGAAGACGCGCCTTCAGATGCTCCCGCTGCTGCTGCACACACCGAAGAAACCGCCGGAGACCCCGCACACAGAGACATAAGAAAAGCACCTGCTCCGAACGGAACAGGTGCTTTGTTTGCATATAAATGCGATATGATCCGAAAATCAGCGCTTGGAGAACTGCGGTGCACGGCGAGCTGCCTTGAGACCGTACTTCTTTCTTTCCTTCATTCTCGGGTCGCGGGTCAGATAGCCTGCCTTCTTCAGTGCCGGGCGGAGCTCAGCATTGAACTGGAGCAGAGCGCGTGCAACACCGTGACGGATTGCACCTGCCTGACCGGTCACACCGCCGCCGGCAACAGTGCAGACGATGTCGAACTGTGCGCCGGTCTCGGTGAGCTCAAGCGGCTGACGGACGATGAGCTTCAGGGTCTCGAGACCGAAGTACTCATCAATGCTTCTGCCGTTGATGGTGACATTGCCGGAGCCCGGGTAAAGGCGAACTCTTGCAACGGAATGCTTTCTTCTGCCGGTCCCGTAGAAGGACTTCAGCTTTGCTTCGTAGGAAACAGTTTCACTCATGATCTAGGCTCCTTTCTTACAGTGTGTAGAGCTCAGGCTTCTGTGCCTGGTTCTTGTGCTCAGCGCCTGCATAAACGCGGAGACGCTTCATGGAAGTTCTGCCGAGATGATTGTTCGGGAGCATGCCCTGCACCGCGATGAACATTGCGTGCTCAGGCTTCTTCTCCATCAGCTCACGGTAGGAGACCTTCTTGAGGTGGCCGATCCAGCCGGTGTGCCAGATCTCGAACTTCTGATCGAGCTTCTTACCGGTGAGGACTGCCTTGCCGCAGTTGATGATGATGACATGGTCACCGCAATCGACATTCGGGGTGAAATCGACCTTGTGCTTGCCGCGGAGCAGCGAAGCAGCCTTTGCAGCGGTCTTACCGAGGGGCTGACCTGCTGCGTCAATAATATACCACTTGCGCTCGATTTCCTGAGCCTTGGGCATAGTCGTTGACATAGTATCTTCCTCCATATTTGATGTTCTTCACCGAGTTTCGGGCATGACGGGGATCGTGCCCTTTCCGGCGTGCTTTTCTATTATACAGGATTCTTTTTCAGAAGTCAATCGGCAAAATGCCGAAAATTCAAAATATATCGCTCAATCTCTGCATATCTCTTGATTTTGCTCCCATTCTCTCGATTTCTCGTGTTTCATTTCATTTTTTGCGGCAGGATCTTCCGCGATCGCTTCCAGAATCTTTGTATTGCAATAAACCGACGCATCTGCTATAATATAAGCATCCCGCACCCGGAGGGAAATCCATAAAGGAGAAAAGCAAAATGTGCTGCAATAACTGGTTTCAGACGCTTTGCGCGATCCTGAAGAATTTCTGCGGCGGCTGCTGCTGAATTGCGCTCCCGTAAATGATGCGAGCCCGGTGTGTCAGGCGCCGCGGCCTGCGAAATGCATACCGGCTCCGGTACTTTTGCTGTACCGGGGCCGGATTTTTTTACGATATTGTCTTCCCGCGCTTCTGCTTCTGCTTCTTGACGGGCGTTTCGGTGCCGCCGCGGTCGGTGAAGACGCGCTCCTCCTCGGGGATTTCCTCCTCCGCTTCGGGGTTCTGCTCGCCGGTGTCCTCATAATACGGATTGATGACATATTTCTGGATGACCGGGTAATTCACGAACATCACGAGATAGCCGATGAATGCGGCGGGATAAAATGCCAGCAGGAACATGAAATAGCTGTTGAGCAGCAGCAGCCCGATCGCCGAGCCGAGCATCAGAACGATGCCGAGCAGCGTGATGAGGCACTGCTTCGGTGCCAGCACAGCAAGCATGAACGCATTTTTGAAGACGCTTTTCTTGCTGAGTCTGGTCGCGACCTGCAAGGGCAGCATGTAGTAATTCATGAACAGCAGGATCAGCGCGATCGCCAGCGAGATCACATAGGGGATATAGACGAGCTTCGAGCCGGTGCTCTTAGCGAGCGCGGGATATACAGAAAATCCTGCGTAGACCGAGGCAATCACGACAGCGTCGATCACCCAGATGAGAAACGCCATGCCGAAATTCTTGGAGAAGCCCTTTTTGAATTCATCGCCGAGGAAGAACGCCTTGTCCAGCACGATCAGCCGCAGGACACGCGCACAGCCCGCCATGATTGGTCCTTCTAAGATAAACTGGATCACCAGCAGCGCGATTGTCATTGCGTTTTTGAGATTTGACTCCGCTTCGATGAAGATGATCAGCGAGAGCAGCAGCGGTGCGTGCAGCAGAGTGAAGATGAGATTGAGCCCGAACAGCTTGCTGATATTGCGCCACATGACCTCCCAGAAGCGGAAGAACGGCGCTTTTTTCGGTGCATGGGGATTGATGCCGGGGCCGGCGTTCTGATAGCTCCCAAAGAGACCCATGGGAACACTCCTTTCGATTTGTATGTCCTGTGTGTCATGCCGGCAGTCTGCCGTTCAGCGCCCAGATGAGCGCGGTATGGACTCCGGCGGCGGGCACGGTGAGCAGCACCGACCGCAGCACGGTCATCACGAGATGATGCTGCTTTGCGCCGATTTCCGGGTCGGCATTGCTTTTCACGAGATATTCCGCGATGCGGCAGGAGAGCGCGAGGGCATCCCGCAGCGGAAAGAGCAGCAGCATTGCAGAAAGAAATGCCATCGGGAAGATGAACGCCCCTGCGATGCAGAAGCCCTGCCGGAAGCCGTACTGCAAGAAGCAGTCAGCCGCCGCGATGCCGTAAGCCGTGCCGCGTGAAAGCAGCAGCGCACAGAGCAGAGGTTGTCCCCAGCCCCAGCCGCTGAGCAGCAGCGCGCCGCCAAGCAGCAGCACGACCGGGAGCGCTGCGGTGCAGAAGACATCCCAGAGTGTGCGGAGATGCTCGGTATAGCAAAGCCCCTGTGTCAGCAGCGGATGCAGCGCGGCATCCGGGAAAAGCTGCCGCAGTGCCGTGCCGAGCGCTGTGCCTGCGAGCATCAGAAGCAGCAGCAGCTTCACGGGGTCGAGCGGCTTGTTCAGTGCGCTTGTCCGTTCTGTGCGCGCACGGATCTGTGTGCCGGTTTCAGTGATCATATTGCATCCCTCCGCTGACAGCTTATGCGGAGGGATCAGAATTTATACCTGTTATCTGCGTTCTGCGCCTGCAAGCTCATAGGCGCGGTCGGTGCAGTGCTCGCAGCACTTTCTGACAGTGCCGGTGAGGTCGCCGTCATAGAGCTCCGAGAGACCGGCAAGCGTGGTGCCGCCGGGGGAGGAGACCATTTTGATCAGCTCGTCGATGGAATAGCCGGAATCGGTCATCATTTTTGCGGAGCCGACCATCGCCTGTGCAAAGAGACGGAGCGCTGCGCCGCTTTCGATGCCTTCCTTCTCCGCAAATTCGAGAAATCCCTTTGCAAAGAGATAGAGGAACGCGGGCGAGCTGCTGTTGACGGCGATGATCTCGCGCATTTTGCTTTCGGGCACTTCCTCCGCGATGCCGCAGGTTGCGAACATCTGCTTTGCCAGCGCAAATTCGCTGTCGGTGATGCCGTCACATTTCGCGAGGGCGGTCGCGCCGAGACCGAGCATCAGCGGGGTGTTCGGCATGACAAGGATGATGCGTGCATCGGGAATCGTGCGGCTGCGGATGAATTCCGCAGAGATGCCGGCGCAGATCGAGATGATGACCTGCTCTTTGCGCAGTGTCAGCGATTCGAGCACGCCGCCTAACACCTGCGGCTTGACCGCAAGCACGAGAAAATCCGAAGCATCGGCGAGCGCCTGCGCGGATTCGCACGCAGATACGCCGATTTCAGCGAGTGCGCTGAGCTTTGCGCTGTCGGTGTCAAAGCTCATGATCTGCGCGATCGTGCCGTCCTGCATGAGGGGCGAAGCGGCAATGCCGCGCATCATAGCGGTGCCCATATTGCCGGCACCGAGAAAACCGAGTTTCATATTATCCTCCGATTTTACGCGCTGATGCGCTGCTTTTTGAAGACCTGCTCATAGGCTGCGAGCACAGCGGGCAGAATGGCAGCGATCAGAATGAGATCGAACGGCAGCTCAATGAGATTTTTCGCGACGCGGGCTGCGATGGCAGCGCCGACGGTGCGGTCAGAGAGGAAGCCGTAGTGGAAATTCGCGGCGGTGTTGCAGACCAGATTGATGACGGCAACATCGAGAATGCGGGCGATAAAGAGCCGGATCATGACCTCGGCCAGACGCTGGCTGCCTGTCCGCTTCACATATTTGCGGTAGGCGATCAGGCCGTAGATGAGACCCTGCGCTGCGCCGATCAGCGTGTAGAGCGGGAAAAAGGCTCCGTCCGGTGCAACGAGATAGCCGAGCACATCACAGATCGCGCCCGCAAAGAAGCTCACGCTCGGGCCGTAGAGCATGCCGATCGCAGCGATGGCAAGAAATGCAAAATTGATCTTTGCAAAGCCTAAGTTGATTGTGAAGCCTTCGATCACCATAGAGAGGGCGATCAGCAGACCTGTGACGATGACAGAGCGCAGCTCCTTGAGCTCCGCAGCGGATTGGGAGAAAGCCGAACATACTTTTTTCATAATAAAACACTCCTTTGCACAATGACTGAATGCACAAAGGAGTGTTGTCTGTTCCCTTATGCCTCAGCGGGATGCGAATATTCCACCGCAAGCGAGAACGCAGTCTGCTTTTCGTCCGTCCGACAACTCCCCGTTCGGGCGGCACTTTACGCGGAATATTCTACTCTGATGCGCTGTGCGGTTTGTCTGCACAGTGCACGGCATGAAACGATCTCAGATGCTGATCTGACGGTTCATCTCATAGAGATCGTCGTCAAAAGGCTTCTTCATCTGAAGTGCCTCCTGAATATCGTAATCCACGAGCTTGGTGCCGCGGATACCGACCACTCTGTTGCCGATGCCCTGCTCAAGCAGGTTCACGGCGTAGTTGCCCATCTGGCTTGCGAGCACACGGTCGCGCACAGTCGGCGAACCGCCGCGCTGAACATGTCCGAGTACAGTTGCGCGGGACTCGATGCCGGTCTTTGCCTCAATGAATTTTGCGAGATCTGCGGAGTAGTTCGGCGCCTGCATTGCAACGCCCTCTGCGACGATGATGATGAAGTTCTGCTTGCCGATCTTGCGGCTTGCCTGCATCTTCTCGACGATCTTCTCGATGTCAAATTCCTTCTCGGGGCAGAGCACCTCAACAGCGCCGCACGCAACACCGGTATTGACAGCAATATAGCCTGCGCCTCTGCCCATGACCTCGACGACGGAGCAGCGGTCGTGGCTGTGGCTGGTATCGCGGAGCTTATCGACGAGCTCCATGACGGTGTTCATTGCGGTATCGTAGCCGATGGTGAAATCGGTGCTGGAAATATCGTTGTCGATGGTGCCCGGGAGACCCACGCAAGCGATGCCGTGGCGGGAAAGATCGCCCGCGCCGCGGTAAGAGCCGTCGCCGCCGACGACGACCAGACCCTCGATGCCGAGCTCATGACATGCCTCAACACCCTTCAGCACACCTGCCTCCTCCTTGAACTCGGGGCAGCGTGCGGTATAGAGCAGCGTGCCGCCGCGCTGGATGATGGACGAGACGGAACGTGCGTTCATCTCGAAGGTATCACCGTGCAGCAGACCGTTATAGCCTCTGCGGATGCCGACGACCTCCATGCCCTTATAAAGGGCAGTTCTCGTGACGGCACGGATCGCCGCGTTCATGCCCGGTGCGTCGCCGCCGCTTGTCAGTATGCCGATTCGCTTCATATGTGGATCCTCCTTGAATTGATGCCATGTCTCTGAGACCGAGGCATATCCTTTCTTTATTACAGCATTTGCCATGTTCTATTTTACTACTTTTTCAGTGCCGTGTCAAGGGGGAAGACGCGGATTTTTCAATTTTGTCACAATTCGTCTCTGCACGCCGGAGAATCTTGGCAGATGCCTGCACGGGTTCCGGCGCGGCGCAGGGCATATTTCCGCTTGGTGGCGAGCCCGCCGCGGATATGGCGCTCCTGCTTGTTTTTCTCAAGCACGGCGTGTACCTGAGCGGAGAGCCCCGCGTGGAGCTGCGGCAGCCGCACAGACACATCCTTGTGCACGGTCGATTTCGAGATGCCGAACGCCTCTGCGGTGCTGCGGACGGTGGCACCGTGCTCCAGAATATAGCTGCCGAGCTCCACGGCACGGTCGTCGAGCGCATCTGTGCGGCGCTCTGCCGCATGTCTTCTGGCTTTGCTCATTTGCTTCCCTCCTCATGAAAGCGGGAAAAGATCCCACTGCACAATATGCGGAGGAAAGCGAAATCATGCGCGTTATTTCAGGCGGATGCGGATTTCGCCGGTTGCGCGCCACTGCTCGCTGCCGTCGTCCTCGTAGCGCACGAGAAGCCGGAGGTCGTCATCGGCGGCAAGGGCGAAGGCGGGGCGCTCGGTGCCGTTCTCGCAGACGGTAATCGCCTTGCCGATCACGCAGAGCCGCGCCTTGTAGCCCGCAAGATAATGCCGCTCCCGGATCCCGGCGTATTCGTCGAGGAGGGCGTCCGTGAGGGCGGCGGCGCAGCGGTCAAATGCCGCATCTGCGTCGGTGCCCTGCGGGAAGACAGCGCCTGCAATATCCCGGATTTCGGCGGGGAAGCCGCCCTGCGGCGCGAGCAGGTTGATGCCGATGCCGAGCACGGCGTAATCGGGGACAGCACCTTCGGAAAACTTCGCTTCTGCGAGAATGCCGCAGATCTTTTTCCCGTGAAGCAGCAGATCGTTCACCCACTTGATCTCGGTCTTCTCACCGCTCACCAGCTCCACGGCGCGTGCTGCGGCGGTCGCTGCCATCGGGGTCAGGCGCCGGACAGTTTCCGTGTCAGGGCGAAGCAGCATGCTGAGATAGAGCCCTGTGTGCTCGGGCGAATAGAAGGCGCGTCCCTGCCGCCCGCGCCCGGCGGTCTGCTGCATCGCTGCAATGACCGTGCCCGCGGGAGCACCCTGCTCGGCGGCTTCGCGCACAAGGTCATTTGTGGAGGTGACGGTCTCATAGACGCTGAGGGGCACTTTGTGCTGCATCATTTGCAGGATGCGCGCTTCGCGTGTGGTGTCACGCTGCATAGGAGGAATCATCCTTTCTGAGAAAGCGCCGCCCCGTGCGGAACGGAGCGGCAGAATTTGTTATTGATCTACTTCGATGATTGCGATAATATCTGTGACAGCATACTCATAACCCGGGATATAACGAAGCTCACGGATTATGCCGCTGCTGTGTGTCTTGACTTCTCTGCCGTTCTTTAAGGCACAGATTGCCTGTTCTTTTTCCACACGGTCTCCGACCGCAACAAGCATTCTGTCAATTTGTTTGTAGCAGCCGGTTATCGTATCGTATCGCGGTGCATGGGGGAACCGTCTCCTCAGCATAATATCTGCTTCAAGGGATGTCTGTCGCTTGAGCTTTTCGTCCTTTTCGTCAGCGAACACCTCGAAAATGCCCAGAATGAAAAACACAAGGACAGCTATGCCGATCAGGGGGCGGCCGAGGAAGAAGAAAACGCCGAGCGCTACGGCAATAAGAAACACGATGATAAAGCCGATCACAAGACCGGCTGTGAGCGGATCTCCGGCATGGAGATGCGCATATTTGTAGAGATCCAGATCGGAGCAGTTCTCCAGGATCTCTTTGCGGGCGGCAGTCTTTTTTAGCTTTTTCAGATCATAATCGAGAAAAAAGAAACGGTGTGTACCGACCATCGTACCGTCGCTGCATCCCTGCGGAATCTGAATCTTTTGATTTCTGATTTGGATTTTCTTGCCGTACGCGGCATCTTTTGTGTGAAGCGTGACCGCACCCGCAAAGAGCAGTCCGAGATCCGGCTCCGCCTTCTCGCCCCAGAAATCTCCGGCAGCTTCCGCTGCACGGATATGCAGCCTGACGAGCAGATTGCCGCGAGCGCCGGTTGCAGGGTCTTCCTTGCCACGCCCGTTTATGCGGAGCGCCAGCCCTTCCCTGGATCCGGCGGGAATGCTGATATCATAGGATTTGCCGTTCACGGTCACACGCTTCCGGCAGCCCTGCGCCGCTTCTTCGGGCGTCAGATCGAGCGATGTGACAATATCGAGATCGCCGGAAACGCGCACGGGCTGTCCATTCTTTGCCGTCTGCCCGGCTGCTGCGCGGTCATCTGCATAGGAGGTCGCACCGACGGTCGCGCCGGAATCGTATCCCGAAGCACCGACAGTGCCCTGTGTGGCTTCGTCGGTGTAGCCCCAGTTGTTGCCGACGGTCGCTTCTTCTGATGCGGCAGAAGGGGCGGGCGCCGCTGCCTTCTGCGATGCAGACACGGATGCTGCGGCTTTCGGCGCCTGTGCCGGTGCTGCGGCGCGCAGTGCGGCTGCGAACTCCTCCGGCGTCTGGAAGCGCGCTGCCGGATCATAGGCAGTCGCTTTCAGGACAACCTGCCTGAGCGCTTCGGAGCCGTCGGCAGGCGGGGGGAGCGGCGTGCCGGAAAACCGCTTCTGCTTTGCTTCATCGACCTCTCTTGCGGAGGGAAGCTGCGGCGGGAGCGGCAGAAAAGGACCGGTCCGGCGGTTCAGCATCCAGTAGAGCACCATGCCGAGCGAATAAATATCGACGCTGGCATTATAGGGGCGGCTGTTGTAGACCTCCGGCGCCATGAAGCCGTAGGTGCCGGTTTTGGTGCCGCCTGCGGTGCGGTCGGTGGTCTTCGAGACACCGAAATCGCCGAGCTTGCAGGTGCCGTCGCGTGCGATGAGGATATTGCCGGGCTTGATATCGCGGTGAATGATATTGTGGCGGCGGCAGGCGGAGAGCGCATTGCAGAGATCGGTGCCGACCTTGATGACGGTGACATCATCGGGCTGTGTGCCGATCACTTCCGTCATGGTACGGAGCAGCTCCATGCGGATAAAGAGCGAGTAGCCGATGCCGTTCTCATTTTTCTGATACTGGATATCCTCGCAGTGAATGATGTTGGCATTGCCCTTGAGCGCCGCCATCAGGGAATATTCATTTGCGATATCGCCGAGATCGGCGTAGAAGCGGCTGTTGATGCTTTCCAGATCGAAGCCGGACGCTGAGAGCTCGTTGTATTCGCTCATGTCATGCGGCACGGTGATGATTTTCACGGCTGCATGCTCGGTTGTGCCGAGCAGGTCGCGCTCGATCTCATAGACGCTGCCGAAGCTGCCGCCGCCGAGTCTGCGGACGATTTTCCAGTCGCTCCACGGGAGCTTTATTTCTGATTGCATGTGCATTACCTCTGTTTTCTGTGATTCCGGGAGCCGGGGCTCAGTTTTTGCCGCTGCGGGGCGGCTCAAGCTGCTCCGTCAGGGTATTCCAGATTTTCTTGAGAAAGGGAACAGCGCCGCTTTCCGCGGGTGCATCTGTCTGCGCTGCCTGCTGCGGGGTGTCTGCGGCTCTGTCCGATGCACCCTCCAGCACGCGGCAGACCGTGACAGTCACATTGTCCTTGCCGCCGTTTTGGAGTGCTTCCGCGATGAGCGCGGTGACACAGGCAGAAGCAAGACCGGCGCTTCCGAGGATCTCCCGGATGCGATCTTCTTCGACCATATCGGTGAGGCCGTCGCTGCAAATGAGATAGATGTCTCCGGCGCGCAGCTCTGCATGCACGGTGTGCGGCTCAATGCGCAGCTCAGCGGGATTCATCCCGAGATACTGCGTCAGATGCGGCTTGCGCAGGATGCCGTGCTCGCGCAGGAAGGCCTCATCGGTGTGATCCTGCGAGATTTGCAGAAAGCGGCCGTCCCGCAGCCCGAAGATGCGGCTGTCGCCGACATTGCAGGCATAGACCGAGCTGCCGCGGAGCCAGAGGACGGATTCCGTCGCACCCATCTGCCGCGCCTCGCGGTGCTCCGCCTCCTCATAGACCGAGCGGTTCAGCGTTTCCGTGCATTCCGTGAGAAAGGCGGTCACATCCGAAGGGTGCGGCGTGCGGCGCACCAGATCACGCAGCTCTGCCGCTGCCGTATAGGATGCGACCTCGCCGAATTCCCCGCCGCCCATGCCGTCAAAGACCGCAAGGCAGATGTCGTCCTTCAGCGCGCAGCAGAAGGAGAGCGGCTCGTTCTGCCCGTTGTTTTCCTCGGGCAGAACGGTATCCGCAAACAGAAAATTGTCTTCGTTGTTGGAGCGGATCTTTCCGATATGGCTGCCGCAGGCGGCGTCAATCAGAAGGCTCATGCTTCGGCTTCCTTCTCAGCGAGGACGCGGCGGACATTCAGCACCATTTCCATCGGCTTGAATTCCTCGGTGCGGTAGCCCTCAAAGAGCACCTCTTCAATGTCAGACATCATGAAGCCGAGCTGATAGCTCATGTCGATATTGCCCTGCGGATAGGGAATGCCGACATAGTCCATGACCTGATTTCCCTTGAGTGCGCTCTGCTGAAGATAACCGAAGATCATCATCGGCTGTTTCAGATCCTTCAGCCGCACAACAGAGCCGATCGGCAATACTGTATTCATAGTTTACCTCCGTATGTATCGTGTTTATCGTTATATGCATTCATTTGCGGCGGTTTTCCGATCAATCTCACTTGACGATTTCTGAGAAGACGCTTGTTACGCCGCCGAGGGCGCTCGAAAAAAATCCGCCGTGCTGATTGATGGATTTGCCGACCTGCGAGAGGCTTTCCGCGACCTCTTTCAGATCGCCGATGCCGGTTTCAAAATAGCGCTTTGCAGCCGTTCCGATGCCGCCGCTCTCCTTGACGAATGACACGGCATCTGCGGCGGTGTCATAGATTTTCTGGAAGGGAGAATCGCAGTCATCATAAAAATGCTTGTAATACTCCCGTGTTTCTTCATCGCCGGTCAGAGAACCGTAGAAGTCTCCGAGTGCCTGTTTTGCCATATCGCCGATGGATTCGCAGCCGTTATTGTTATAATACTCGCTGACGCCGGGAATCAGCTTGACGACTTTTTCAATACTTTCACCGGCAGTATCCAGCACCGGCTGAACGGTCGAGGACCAGCCGATATCCATGAAGCTCTTGAGACTGGGGTCGATCGCAAAGCGCGTGACCGCAGATACCGAATCCTTGGTGACATTGACATAGTATTTTGCCATCTTGCCCGCATCGGTTTTGTCGAGCCCTGTCGCTTCCATCATTCCCGTCAGAATGCTCTCCATTCCCGTTTTGCCGATGGTCTCTACGGCGCCGTTATAATCGCCGTCGAGCAGCTTCTCGAAGGCTTCCGGGAGAGCCTTGTAATCACCCATCGTGTCCTTGAGCACATCCCCCTTGACCTTATCAATCCATGCACGGAAAGAGGATGGCATCGTCTGCTGGTATTTTTCAATATAGTCTTTTGTGCCGCTGCGCAGCTCTCCGAGTTTATCCACGCCTTCAACCAGCGCCTTGCCGATCAGCAGTGAGATCGGCACCTTCTTGAGCTGATCTGCGCCGAGCTTGCCGCCCATGCGCTGTGCCCAGCGCTGCTCGAAATCGGTGAGCGCGGCCGCGGCACGCTTGGTGGAATCCGCCGAGATCTTCAGCATATTGAGCGAGCCGAGAAAGCTCTTCTGTGCGCTGCCGATCTTTCCGGCAAAATTGTTGGAGAGCTTGTCGCTCCAGCTTGCGCTGACATTTTTCAGGTCGCCGAGGACGCCGTCCAGCAGCGATTGCAGCGAGGAAGCGATTTTCTCCATCTGACCGCTCTGCTGCATCAGCAGCGCGGGATCTACTTCAATGCGGTTTGCCATCTGATCGCCTCCCTTTATTTCTGATTACGGAATCCCGTTCCGAGCTGACTTCTGAGATCGGAGAAGCTGACGGTGTTTCCGAAGTTCCTGGTCTTTTCGACTGCTTCCTGCCCGATCTTTGCAGCGATCTGCGTAAAGCCGCCGTTCCCGGGGAAATGCAAGCCGCCGGAATGTGTGCTGCCGAAGCTGTGACCGCCGCCGCCGCCGGTGCTGCCTGCACCGGGCACGAGCGACAGAAAGCGCGAGATCAGTTCTTCGACGCCGTTGATTTTCTGATTGAGCCCGTCCTCTGCCGCCTTGAAGGCTTCGGAGGCTGCAAGGATTTCACGGTAATAGGATTCCGCATTCTCCTGCAAACGGTTTGAGTCTGCGCGGTTGCGCTGGGTGTCCTCGACGATCGCGTCGCGCTGCGGGCACTCCCAGTCCGTGTGGACCGTGATGGAATTGAGGAGCTGTGCGGCTGCTGCGATGGCGTTGTTTGCCTCCTGTGCCATGCGTGTATACTGCTCAAGATCCTCTGTGACAATATCAATTCTGGCTGCCAAGACAGTTCCTCCTCTCAGAATGAATTTCGGATGCGCTGTGCGCAGTTTGCGTCAACCTCCTGAAAGCTCGTCGCCGATTCGCTTGTATAGCTCTGGAAAGTCTCCAGAATCTGCTTCAGGAGCTGCTGTTTCGAGTAAAAGCCTTCGGTCATCGCACGGTAGGTTTCCTTCGCGACGCCTTCCCAGGAGGACTCGATCGACTGATTGAGATGATTGATCTCCTGCTGGATCGCATCGAATTCTCCGATTTTCTTCTTGATCAGTGTGCTGAGACCTGTGAGGTTCTCAAGCTCCATACGGATCTTCGGCATATGTCTCCCTCCCTCTTAGCCCTGGATATTTCCGGCATGTGCGGCATCAAATTGCAGATATGCCGTAATCGCAGCCTGAATATTCTGAGAGGCGCGGCTGATCTGTGCATTCAGCATGTCGATGCGCTTTTGCAGCTCTGCGGATTTCTCCGAGATCGCGCGCGTGGTCTCGCTGGTCATGGTATCGGCACTGTTTTGCAGCCGGACGAGCGCCTGCCGTGCCTGCCTGAGATTCTCGGCAGCCTCGCTGAGCTTTTTGATGTCGCTTCTGCCGGCATCTGCGTCGATTTTATATTCTCCGTTAAACATAGCTTATTCTCCTGTGACAGTCCGATAGAGAAGCTCTGCGGCTTCCGTGTCGGTGAGCGTTTTCGGTGCATCCTCTCCTGCGGGGAAGCAGAAGACCGCGCCGTCCTGTTCATAGACTGCTGCCTGTGTGAGTCCGGCGCCGACAACAGCACGCTTTGCGGAGATCATGCGCGAGAATCGGTCGGTATCCGGCTGCTCCGGTGCCCTGGCATCCGCAGCATGTGTGCCGACTGCTTCCGCGATCACTCTGCGGATGCTGTCTGCGGTCGCTTCGGAGACAGTGAAATCCCCGCCCTCTGTGACGATCTCGGTGATGCTGTCTTCGCCGAAATGATAGCGGTGCGAGACGGCTGTGACAGAATCGCCTGCGATGCCCAGAAGGATCTCGCCGCTGACTTCGCTCCCGAACACATTGCGGAGCAGCTTTTCCGCCTCCGGCATCACGGTGACCGCACCGCTGAACCGCTTGCGGATGATCCCTGCGCGTGCGAGGTCTTCCAGCGCCTTTGCACGCATGGCATCGTAATTCTTCTCAATCTCATGCATTGCCTCAATATAGGCATAGTCGATGTACTGCCCGTCCAGAAGATCTCCCAGAAAGAAGAGCTCCTCCGGGCGCAGCTTCAATACCGAATCCATAGCTGCCTCCAGTCTCAGCCCTGCTGGCTGCGGGAGAGCTCCTGATCAAGCGCCTGAAGCTCATTGCTGTAGTCTTCCAGCTCCTTGGCATAGGAGGCGATCAGCTCGCGAAAATCGCGGAAGGTCGATTCATGGCTCTCGAATGCGTCTGCGAGCTTCCGCTGCGCATCGCCCTGCCATTCACTTTCGAGCGAGGTGATCGTGCGCTTGAGCTTCGAGATGACGCTCTCGAAATCCTCGCCTGCCGCCTTCACGCTTTTTGCTGCCATGCGGATGCCCTCCGGATTCGCCCGGAGTTTGCCGCTGCCCTGTCCTGCCATAAGTAATACCGCCTTTCTGATTGTTTATTGCAGCACCAGAACGTCGCCGTTCCAGATGCCTGCATCTTCGAGTGTTTCTTCCTGTGCAAGCTGCCGATTGAGGCGCGCACAGAAGAGCGCCCGCCCGCTGACGGGCCTGCCGGTGTATCCGCCCAGTGCATCGCAGATCTGCTGCATCAGCACTGCCGCGGGCGTTTCGCACGGCATTTCCAGGTCATAGGACCGTTCGCCGCTGTCTGTCTGATAGTTGACAGATACAATGATCATTCGCATGCTGCTTTCAGCTCCCTTCCCGTCTCATCGGATCAGCTTCACGCGGAGCATCTTTCCGCAGTCGCAGACAATGCCGTCGCCCTCGCGGATCGGCTCACTGCGGTTCTCTGCATTCTTCTGCGAGAACCAGTCATGATCGCGGAGCTTGCCGCCGATGCAGATGCCCTTCTGCCAGTTCTCCTGCGCGTAGTCGGAGATCTCGGGATTGTCGATCAGCGCGACTGTGAGGCTGTCAAAGAGAAGATCGCTCTCGATCTCTTCTGCCGAGCCGTGCGCCGCGGTGAGGATCCCGAGCTGACCTGTGTGACGGCAGAGCTGCACCAGGATCTCGCGGCTTTCGTCAGAGAGCATTTCTGCTGTTTTGCGGATGCCGTCGATCAGAATGCAGATCTGCGCTCTGCCTGCGGCTGCTTCCGGATTTTCCGCACCGGCATCCTGTGCGGCATAGAGTGCATCCTCGCGCTTCTCTGCTTCCCTGCAGAGCGCCTGCACGATGCGTTCGCAGCCCGCTGCATCCGAGGCATACATCGCCGCCTTTGCCTTCAGTGCGGAGAGCGCACCGCGTGCATCCAGCACATAAATGCGGCTGTCGCGGTTCGTGAGCATCAGTGCGCCGAGTGCACCGAGCACTGCGGAGCCTTCCGCGGCGTCCTGTGCGGAGATCAGCATGGAATGCTTTTCGTGCAGATTGAGATAAACCGGCTGAAAGCTGTCGTAGTCAAGGCCGACCGGCAGAAGATCCGGGACGCCGTAGAAGGGCGCGAGGGTCTCCACTGTGACCGTATCGGGCATGGATTTCGGCGCAGACGGGGTATCGCCCGCGAATGCTGTGCGCATTTCTGCAATCAGCGCTTCCAGTGCAGCACCCGCCTCTGCCCCCTCCGGCGCAAAGACTGCCGTCTGGAATTCTGCCGCTGCCTTGTCGCGGATCAGACCTCTGCCGGGGTTCGACGGGAGGCCGCAGCCCTCCGGCAGCTCAGCGACGACGCCGCGGTAATCATTGCGGTCTGCCATATGCAGTGCGATGTTGCCGCCGATGTTCGCCTGAAGATTCATGCCGGTCTTGTTGGGATTGTTGCTTGTAAACACAAGATGAATGCCGCAGTCGGAGCCCGACATGCTGAGCTCAATGAGGAACGGTGCGATGTCATCCGCAAAGGCCGTGAGACGGATCTCATTGTCGATGATGACAAAGACTGCGGGGAGATTCTGTTTCTTCTGCACATACTGTGCGTAATTTGCGACCTTTTCCTTTCGGAAGCAGATCTTGCGCTTCTGCATTTCAGCGGTCATACGCTCCTTGAAGCGTTCCATCTGCTCCGGCTCGCCCTCGCGGATGAGCGCACTGACATGGGGCAGCGACTCGAAGCGGCTGAGACTGCCGCCGCCGAAATCGAGCAAAATTATCTCGGCCTCTGCGGGGGAGAAGGTCATCGCAAGCCCGGTGATCAGTGTGTGCAGGAGGGTCGTCTTGCCGGAGAGCGGTGCGCCGTAGACCGCATAATGCGGTGCTGCATCGAAATCCATGTACTGCACGCCCTGCTCCTGCATCGCCGGACGGTCGTAAATGCCGATCGGGATGCAGAACGGCGGACGCTCGCCCTGCCATGTGCTGCCGTCGAAGCGCGGCGCTTTGAGCACGGTATGATACGGGACATGTTCCGGGAGCGGCGGCATCCAGGGACCTCTGAGGCGCCTGATGTTCTGCCGCTCTGCGAGTGCTGCGATGTACTGCACGATCGCCGTGAGCTGGTCGCTGCCGACTGTCTGCTGCCTGCCGTCTGCGGTCTGTTCCGCACGCCGGAGCCGTTCACCGCTGACATCCACAATCCGCACGAGATCGGGATACTGCACTTCCTTTTCCTCGGCATAGACTGCACCGCTCCAATAGGATTGCAGCAGGACGAATTCCTCATCCTCGCCGATGCGGACATAGGCTCTGCCGCGCTGGGTGATGCCTGCCGCATCCGGGCGCTTGATCATTTCCTTGCTGTCCTGCACGCTGCCGACCTTCATGCAGATCCGGAAGCGTGAGTTGCTCTCGATCTGATCATCGACCACACCCGCCGGGCGCTGTGTCGCCAGCACAAGATGCATGCCGACGCTTCGTCCGACACGCGCCAGAGAGGAGAGCTCCTTCATGAACTCCGGCTCTTCCTTCTTGAGCTCGGCAAATTCATCGGAGACAATGATCAGATGCGGCATCGGCTCTGCCGCCTTGCCGGAGTAGTAAAGCTGCATATACTGATCGACATCATCGACGCCGGGATATTTTTCCAGCAGGATCATGCGGCGCTTTGCCTCGCGTTTCAGCGACACGAGCGACCGCGAAATGTTGGTGTCGATATTCGTGATCTTGCCGACCACATGCGGGAGCGCCTCCAGCTTGTTCGCCATGCCGCCGCCCTTGTAGTCGATGATGACGAAATTGACTTCATGCGGGTGATAATTCACCGCCATCGAGAGGATCCAGGTGCGGAGCAGCTCACTTTTGCCGGAGCCGGTTGTGCCCGCGAGCAGACCGTGTGCGCCGTGCGCCTTATAGTGAATATCGAGACAGTAATGGCTGCCGTTCGGGAGCACGCCGATCGGGGTGCTGAGCGAATCGCAGACGGGGTGACTGCGCCAGCGCTCGGGAATTTGCAGTGCCTCGACTGATTTTGCACCGAAGCCCTCCAGGAAGGTGATGCTGCTCGGGAGCGCATTGCTGCGGAGCTGATCCTCAAGCTCCAGCGCTGCCATTTTCCGTGCAAACGCGCTGAAATCAGGTGCGCTGACGGACGGATCGCGGCTGAATGCCGCACGCTTGTTTGCGTGGAAGCGGTCGTAGACATAGGGGAAATCCTGCGTGAGATCGAGGAAGGTGCCGCAGTCACGCGGGAGATAATAGAGATCGTCAAAGAGGAAGAAGGTCGATGCACCGATGGCGGTGCCGCCGGAAGCCAGCAGATCGAGCAGCGGCTCCTGTTCGACCGCTTCCCTGCTGCCGAGCACAATGACGTAATGCGGGAGCGGGGGCGGCGCCTTCTGCGCGGTGATGCCGCCTTCTGCCGCAGCCTCCGCACGGCGGCGCAGTTCATCATAGAGCATCTCACAGAGATGGTGCGCACGCGCTTTGTCAAAGGCGAGATAGCGGAACTGGCTACTGCTGTCCCAGATATGCGGGAGCCAGCGCAGCGACGCCCATCTGCCGCGCTCTGCGTTCGGAAAGATGCCGACCAGCCGCACCTCATTCGGGGAGTGATGCGTGGTCAGCGAGACAATGATATTGCGCATGATATGCACTGCCTGATCGCGGTTTCCGAAGACGCCGACAGTCGGTGTCTCACGGAGGGGCAGGCGGCGGGGGATGTAGTCTACGAGCTCGTTTTCCTCTGCAATCTGGTTGCAGAGCGCTTCCAGCTCGTCATCCTCCATCATAAGGCCGCGGTTTTCCGCATAATTCTTGATCGGGACGCAGAGCGGCTCATAGCCCATGCCGATGCGGACATGCAGGAAATCGCGGTCGCAGGGACGGCGCTCCCAGATGCGGCGGTCGGTCTTTTGCAGCATGGCAAGGCAGTCTGCGGGGGCGGGATTCTCCTCTGTGATGATGCCGCGCTGCTCTGCCGCAACAGCGCCGATGCGTGCGCGCTGTGCTTCGATATAGGCTTTGTACTCCGTTTCGCGGCGCTGATTGTATTCCTCAATCTCCGCCTGCCGCTTCTTGTCGGCTTTTCCGGCGGATGCCATATTCCAGACACTCATCGCGATGGACGCAGTGCGGGCGAAGGCAAGTGCGGGGGAGGCGGCGCCCATCGAAAGACCTGTGGCAGCCATCACGCCCATGCTGACGAGATTTGCGATGCGGCTTGTCGGATGGTATTCCTGCCCCTTCTGCGGCGGACGGTCGAGCACGATTGTCTCCTGCGGCAGTTCATTCTGGAGGCGGGGCGAGAGCCGGTAGCGCAGGATCTTCGGTGCCTGCACGCTGCCGGTTTTCTCCTCCCCGAGGGGGGCAGCGAAATCCTGCTGCTTCTGCTCGGTCAGGCGGAGCGATGTGCCGACATTTTCAAATTCCAGCGTATTGTTCACCAGCCGGATGCAGACCGTGAGGATATGCAGCGTGTCGCCCTGCCGGAGAATCGCAGCCTTGATGCGCTTGCCGTTCAGGTAGAGACCGTTGGTGCTCTCCTGATCCTCGACGCGGACATTGCCGTCTTCGATGCGGAGCTGAAAATGTTGCCCCGAGACAAAGGGCAGTGCGATGCAGATGTCATTGCCCTGTGCTCTGCCTGCGCGGACGATGCCGTTCAGCGGGAGATGAAAGACGAGCGGGGAAACACCTGTCATGCGCGAGGCATAGAGTGAGGTGCCGCTGTTTCTGTCTGCATGAAAAACAGTCCCGAGCGTCAGGTCATAGACAGCAGGCTGAAAGGGCGCACGGGTTCTGACCGTGAGCATTTCACCCTTCTCGCTGACAGAGATCTGTCCTTCTGCCATGCCCTGAACGGGGACTGTATCTTTTTTCCCGGAGCCGAAAGAGACGGTCTCGCCGGTCTTGAGAGAGCGATAATAGAGCTGATCCTGATATTTCAGGGCAAAGCAGAGCATATCGGCACCTCGCTTCTGTTTGATAATCATAAAAAACTGGAATCATTATAGCATAATTCGGGCATTCTGTCAAGGGGAAGGGGAGAAAAAGCTGACCGGCACAGGGCGTGTCGGTCAGCGGAAGATGATGTGATTTCAGCGTTACCGTTCCTCGCGGAAATACGGCAAACCGAGATGCGCAGGCGGCTGTGCCTCGCGCTTGCGGCGCATGCTGATCGCGACAAGGAACACGATCGTGACCGCGTAGGGCAGCATCTTGAAGAGCTCCTGCCCGGAGATATCCAGATCGCGGATGTAGTTGTGGACGATATAGAGACCGCCGAAGAGGATCGAGCCGAGGATGCTGATATTCGGGCGCCACACCGCGAAGATGACCAGTGCGATTGCCAGCCAGCCGCGGTCGCCGAAGCCGTCGTTCGACCAGACGCCGTTTGCGTAGTCCATGACATAGTAGAGCCCGCCGAGCCCTGCAATCACGCTGCCGATGCAGGTCGCGAAATACTTGTACCGCCCGACACGGATGCCCGCTGCGTCCGCCGTTGCCGGATTCTCGCCGACCGCACGCAGATGCAGACCGATGCGCGTCTTGTTGAGGATGAACGATGTCAGCAGCGCGATGATGACCGCTGCGTAGGCAAGGAAGCTGTGCGAGAGGAAGATCTGCCCGAAGGCGCCGCATTTCTCCGCGAAGGGGAGCGAGGTGCGGAAGTAATTGCTCGTTGCGGTGAGGCTGATGGACGGCACATCGCTGCCGGCGAGCTTTGCAAGGGAGCCGCCGAAGAAATTGCCGAAGCCGACGCCGAAGGTCGTCAGCGCAAGACCCGTGACATTCTGATTTGCGCGCAGGGTCACGGTGAGAAAGCAGTAGATCAGCCCCATGAACAGGGAGCCTGCCATCGAGCAGAGCAGGGGAATCAGCACGGCGAGCACGGGGTGCATCGTCTCTGCGTGCTGCTCATAGAGAAACGCGCCGATGACGCCGCCGATGCCGCCCATATACATGATGCCGGGGATGCCGAGGTTCAGGTGTCCCGATTTTTCCGTGATGATTTCGCCGGTGGAGCCGAAGAGCAGCGGAATGCCCTGCATAATTGCGCGCTGCAAGAATCCTGCAATCATTTCGCCGCCTCCTTTTCTGTGCGCTTCACCTGATACTGGATGAAGAATTCGCAGCCGATGATGAAGAAAATGATGATGCCTGTGATGATCTCCGAGAAGGAGTCATTGAGCCCGAAGTTTGTGGAAATTTCGATCGCGCCCTTTTCGAGGAAGACGATCAGGAACGAGGTGAGGATCATCATGATCGGGTCGAATTTTGCGAGCCACGAGACCATGATGGCAGTGAAGCCTCTGCCTGCCGCCGTGTCGCGGGAGATGGTGTGGTCGGTGCCGGAGACCAGCAGGAGACCGGCGAGTCCGCAGAGGGCGCCGGAGATGAGCATTGTGCGGAGGATGACCTTCTTCACGGGAATGCCGATATAGCGTGCGGTGTTTTCGCTCTCGCCGACGACGGTGATCTCATAGCCGTGCTTGCTGTATTTCAGATAGATATACATTGCGGCTGTGACCAGCAGGACGATCAGAATGTTCAGCAGATAGTCCTTGCCGCCGATCGACGGCAGCCAGCCCGCGTGCGTGCTGCGGTTGATGACGCCGACCTGCCCGGAGCCCTTCGGCACCGACCAGCGGAAGGTAAAGAATGCGACAAGCTGGATTGCGATGTAGTTCATCATCAGCGTGAAGAGCGTTTCGTTCGTCTGCCAGTGTGCGCGGAAGAATGCCGGAATCAGTGCCCAGACTGCGCCCGCCGCGATGCTCACGACGATCATGATGAGCAGCAGCAGGGGATTCGGGATCCTGTCGCCGATCAGGATCATGCAGGCTGCCGTTGCGAGGCCGCCGACCAGCACCTGCCCCTCTGCGCCGATATTCCAGAAGCGCATCTTGAACGCGGGCGTCACCGCGAGCGACACGCAGAGCAGCATCGCGAGGTTCTGCATGAGGCCCCAGATGCGGCGGGATGTGCCGAAGGCGCCGTCGATCATCGTTGCGTAGATCCGGAGCGGATTTTCCTTTGTCAGCAGGAATGCGACGATGCCGCTGACGATCAGTGCAATGGCAATCGCCGAGAGACGGATGATCCACGCCTTCCACCAGACGATGCTGTCGCGCTTGGCAATGTGAAACATCGGTTCATGCGTGTGTCTGCTCTGCGCCATCTGCGGCACCTCCCTTCTGCGTGTGTGCTGCCTGTGCAGCGCTGCTGCGGGTCATGAGGAGACCGATCTCCTCTTTCGTTGTCTGCCGCGCATCGACGATGCCGGAGATCTGCCCGGAGCTGATGACGAGGATGCGGTCGCAGAGCTCCAGCAGCACATCGAGATCCTCGCCGACGAAGATCACGGCGACGCCCCGCTCCTTCTGCTCATTCAGCAGGCGGTAGATTGTGAACGATGCGTTGATGTCAAGACCGCGGACGGGGTATGCCGCCATCAGCACGGTCGGGGAGGCAGCGATCTCTCTGCCGACGAGCACCTTCTGCACATTGCCGCCGGAGAGCCTGCGCACGGGCGTTGCGGCGCTCGGCGTCGCGACCTCAAGGTCTTTGATGATCTGCTCTGCGAGCGCACGCGGATCCTTTCGCGCAAGGAAGAAGCCCCTGCCCTTTTTGTAGCTGCGGAGCATGATGTTGTCCACAATATCCATATTCCCGACGAGACCCATGCCGAGTCTGTCCTCCGGCACAAAGGAGAGCCGGACGCCGAGCTCACGGATCTCAAGCGGAGTCTTGTCGCGCAGATTTTCGGTCTTGCCGGATTTCGGATCGTGATAGAGGATCTCGCCTTCCACATGCTGGAGACCGGCGATCGCTTCCAGCAGCTCACGCTGTCCGCTGCCCGCGATGCCCGCAATGCCGAGAATTTCGCCCGAATTTGCCGTGAACGAAATATTGTGCAGGATCTCGCTGCCCTCGCGTGTTTTGCAGGTGATGCCTTTGACATCGAGACGCGGCTTCGGATCCTTCGGCTCGGAGCGGTCGATATTGAGCGTGACCTTCTTGCCGACCATCATCTCCGTCAGCTCGCTCTCGTTTGTTTCGGCGGTGTTGACCGTGCCGATGTATCTGCCCTTGCAGAGCACCGCGACCTGATCGGAGAGCGAGAGCACCTCATGCAGCTTGTGCGTGATAATGATGATCGCCTTGCCGTCGTCGCGCATTCTGCGGAGGATGCTGAAGAGCTTTTCTGTTTCCTGCGGGGTCAGCACGGCAGTCGGTTCATCGAGGATGAGGATATCAGCGCCGCGGTAAAGCACCTTGATGATTTCGACGGTCTGCTTTTCCGAGACCGACATCTCGTAGACCTTGCGCGAGGGGTCAATCTCAAAGCCGTACTGCTCGCTGATCTCGCGGACACGCTTTTCGGAGCGCTTCAGATTGTATCTGCCCTCCTCCTCAAGGCCGAGCACGATGTTCTCGGTCGCGGAAAAGACATCGACCAGCTTGAAGTGCTGGTGGATCATGCCGATCTGATAGCGGAAGGCATCGCGCGGGGAGCGGATGACCGCCTCTTTGCCGTCCACGAAGATCTGCCCGTGATCGGGGTAATAGATACCGGCGATCATGTTCATCAGCGTGGTCTTGCCGCTGCCGTTCTCGCCGAGGATCGAGAGAATCTGCCCGTGATACACCGAAAGGCTGACATCGTCATTCGCGGTGATCTTGCCGAAGGTCTTGGTCAGATGCTGAAGCTCGATCGCGGGAACAGCCGTTTTCTTTGCCGTATCGCTCATAGTCTCACCTCGTTGTTTTTTAGAATTCGCAATGTGCAATCCGCAATCGCGGTATCGCCTGGCGGCGATGATCAGAACGGGCTTTGCGGAACCTTCATTGCGCATTGCAAATTGAGAATTGACAAGGCGGAGCACTTGTCTGCACTCCGCCTGTCGTTCATGTGTAACAAATCAATACATGGTATTGAGCTGTGTGATGCCGTCGATCGTCAGGTCGAAATACGGAGCAGAGCGGTACTCGGACTCGTGGAAGTAGCCGTCCTTGATCGCCTCGGTGTCCTTCTCATAGTTCGCGTCGGTGTCAACATCCGCCATGTAGCTTGAGAGCACATCGCCCTCCACGGTGAAGCATGCAGTATCGAAGACATGCAGCGTGCCTGCCTTGATCTTTGCGGCAGCATCGTCGATCGCAGCCTGAGTGCCCGCAGCAGCAGCCTGCTCGTTGACCTCGGTGAGCTGTACGGAGCCGGTATCCAGACCGCCGCACCAGTCCGCGTCAATATCCTTGCCGTCGAGCACGCACTTCACGGCATACTCATAATACGGTGCCCAGTTGATGCGGGAGGAAACGATAAATGTATTCGGGCAGGCATCCTTGGTGGAGCCGTTGTATGAGACATTCGGGACGCCGGCATTCTCGCAGGCAGTCGGTGCGCCCATCGAGTCAGCATGCTGGGAGATGAGCACGCACTTGTTTGCGATCAGCGTGGTCGCCGCTTCCTTCTCAGCGGTCTCGTCATACCACGAGCCGGTAAACTGTACCTTCATCGTTGCGCTCGGGCAGACGGACTTTGCACCGAGATAGAAGGAGGTGTAGCCGGAGATGACCTCTGCGTAGGTGTAAGCGCCGACATAGCCGATGACAGCCTCATCCGCGGTGATCTTGCCCTCGTCGATCATGTCATTGAGCTTTAAGCCTGCCGCGATGCCCGCGAGGTATCTGCCCTCATAGATGGAAGCAAATGCGTTGTTGAAGTTCTTGACATTCTCGGTGTGTGCCATCGTGCCGGTTGCGTGGCAGAATTCCACATTCGGATTTGCCTCTGCGACCTCGAGCACATAGGGCTCATGGCCGAAGGAATCCGCGAAGATGATGCTGCATCCGCGGTCAACAAGGTCTGCGGCTGCTTCCTTGCACTCGTTGGTCTCGGGGATATTCTTCTTAATGATGATCTGATCCTCGCTGAGACCGAGATTCTTGCGTGCCTCCTCCATCGCGTTGATGAAGTTCAGGTCGTAGGTGGAGTTCTCATCGTGCAGGCAGATGAGACCGACCTTGATGCTGCTCTTGTCGGACTTGCCATCGCCGCTGCCTTCACCGCCGCAGGATGCAAGACCGAGCCCGAGGGTACCTGCCAGCAGCAGGGCGCTGAGGCGCTTCATGTTCAGACATTTCATAGTGCGTTTCTCCTTTGATGTAGATTCTATGTAAATTTCATTTACATACAGTGTTCAGTGGCGGAAGGTGATGCCGCTTTCGTCCATCCGCTCGATGATTGCGAGCGATTCCACGCGCAGACCGCGTGCCCGGAGCGTTCTGCCGCCCTCCTGGAAGCCCTTTTCGATCGCGATTGCGGCACCGACGGCCTCTGCGCCCGCCTGCGCAATCAGATCAAGGAGCCCTTCAATCGCCTTGCCGTTTGCAAGGAAGTCATCGACGATCAGCACACGGTCGCCGGGGCAGAGATACTCGCGCTCAACGGTGACGGTGTAGTCGGTGTTGTGCGTGAAGGAATGCACGACCGTCTGATACAGCGCACCGGAGAGATTGCTGGTCTTGTGCTTTTTCGCAAAAACCGCGGGCACATGGAGCGCCGCACCTGCCGCGACCGCCAGCGCGATGCCGGATGCTTCGACGGTCAGGATCTTGGTGACATGATCTTCTGCGAAGAGCCTTGCGATCTCCGCACCGATTTCTGTCAGAAAATCGCAGTCGATCTGATGATTCAGGAAGGACGAGACCCGGAGCACGCTGCCGCCGTTCAGGATCTTTCCCTCTCTGAGAATCTTCTCCTCCAGCGCTTTCATGCAGATACCTCCTGTCAAAAAACAAAGAAACAGACTGCTACATCTCTGCGCAAGGGTCTGTCTCCGTGGCTTTTTCTGTTTCTAATTTCTATTATAGCGAAAAAACGCGAAAAAAGCAAGAGGGCATTTCAGCGAATTTGCATGAAATTCTGACTATCATTTGTGCATCATGACAAAGCAGCCCGTCCGGCGCAAAAAAAAGCCGCTGCTCCCCGTTGCAGGAAGCAGCGCATATACTATTAGGAGGCCTAATTCAACGGACGGGGGCTCAGACTGCTGCAAAGCCCTTTTCAAGATCGGCGATGATGTCGTCGATGTGCTCTGTGCCGATCGACAGGCGGATCGTCGCCTGCGTGATGCCCTGATCGAGCAGCTCTTCCTCGGTGAGCTGGGAGTGCGTGGTCGTTGCCGGATGGATGACCAGCGACTTCACATCCGCGACATTTGCCAGCAGCGAGAAGATCTCAAGATGGTCGATGAAGGCGTGGGCTTCCTTCTGCCCGCCCTTGATCTCGAAGGTGAAGATGCTGCCGCCGCCGTTCGGGAAATACTTTTCATAGAGCGCGTGGTCAGGGTGATCCGGCAGGGACGGATGGTTGACCTTCGCGACCTTCGGGTGATTCTTCAGATAATCAATGACCTTTTTTGTGTTCTCCGCATGACGCTCCAGACGCAGGGAGAGCGTCTCTGTGCCCTGGAGGAGCAGGAATGCCGCGAACGGCGAGATCGCTGCGCCCTGATCGCGCAGGAGAATTGCACGGATATAGGTGACAAATGCAGCCGGACCGACGGCATCTGCGAAGGAAATGCCGTGATAGCTGGGATTCGGCGCTGCGATCGGTGCATATTTGCCGGATGCCTTCCAGTCGAACTTGCCGGAATCAACGATCACGCCGCCGAGCGTGGTGCCGTGTCCGCCGATGAACTTTGTTGCGGAGTGGACAACGATATCTGCGCCGTGCTCGATCGGGCGGATGAGGAACGGCGTGCCGAAGGTGTTGTCGACAACGACCGGAATGCCGTGCTTGTGTGCGATCTCTGCAATGGCGTCAATATCGGGAATATCGGAATTCGGATTGCCGAGCGTTTCGAGATAGACCGCCTTGGTGTTCTCCTTGATGGCGCCCTCCAGCTCCGCGAGGTTATGTGCATCGACGAAGGTTGTCTGAATGCCGAACTGCGGGAGTGTGTGTGCGAGCAGATTGTAGCTGCCGCCGTAGATGGTCTTCTGCGCGACGATGTGGTCGCCTGCCTGTGCGAGCGCCTGAATGGTGTAGGTGATCGCCGCTGCGCCGGAAGCCAGCGCGAGACCCGCGACACCGCCCTCAAGTGCTGCGATGCGCTCCTCAAAGACGCCCTGCGTGGAGTTTGTCAGTCTGCCGTAGATGTTGCCCGGGTCAGCCAGCCCGAAGCGTGCGGCGGCATGTGCGGAATTCTTGAAGACATAGGATGTGGTGGCGTAAATCGGGACGGCTCTTGCGTCCGAAGCGGGATCAGGCTGCTCCTGACCGACGTGAAGCTGTAATGTTTCAAATTTATAGTTGCTCATGATGATTTACCTCATTTCAATAATATTCAATATAACAATAGTATGCGGCATCAGCCGCACGGATACGGACTGTGTAATGCTGATCTGCAACATCGCTTGCCGGGACACATTCGTCCGCGCCGGAGATTCTCCCGGGCGAGACGCGGAAAATGTTGTGACATCCGGGAACCCTCCTTTCGCCGATAACCGGTTATCAGTTTTTCCTATTGCTTCGGTATGTTTACTAGGATGATGCTATTATAGCATGAAGCGAAGCGCTTGTCAAGTCTTTTTCTACAATTCCTATATCTTTGGTGGGAAATATAAACAGAATTCACACATAATACATATTTTGTGCGATATGCACAACAAGAGCCGGAAAGCTTTGGCATGTCTGCCGTCCCGTTTTTCATTGACAAACCGCAGAACTTCTGCTATAATATTACATAATAAAGAACCAACCACTTGTTTCGACAGAAAAGAGGCGATAGTATGAAACCGATGATCATGACCATCAGCCGTGAATACGGCAGCGGCGGCAGAGAGATTGCCCAGCGCATCTCCGATCTGCTCGGCATCCCTGTGTTCGACCGCAAGCTCATCGACCTGACCGCGGATCAGTGCGGCTATTCCACCCGCTTCATTCAGGAGCACGAGGAGCGCATGACCAACTCCTTCCTCTTCAATATCGCGGTCTCCGGCGTCTACTCCCCGGCGAATGCCGCCTATATGCACGAGACACAGGCTGTCCCGCAGGACTATGTCTTCCTCACACAGAGCAAGATCATCAAGCAGCTTGCCGATCAGCATGAGTCTGCGATCTTCGTCGGGCGCTGCGCGGATTATATCCTCCGCGACCATCCCAATCTGTTCAGCGTGTTCATCACGGCGGATACCGATTTCCGCGTGAAGCGCGCCATCGAGATCGACGGCGTGGATCCCGACAAGGCGTATGCAGTCGTCAACAAGCGCGACCGTCTCCGCCGCAGACACTATAATTACTATACCGGCATGGACTGGGGTGCACGCAGCAATTACCACCTGATTCTCAACACCGGCAAGCTCGGTGTGCTCTCCGTGACCGATATTCTGACAAGTATCATTCAGAATGACTGAAGCTTAGGGGGAGAGACCCGCTTCTGCACCGTGCAGGAGCGGGTTTTTCTGCGCTCTGGGAGGAAAGCAGCTGATAGGCAGGTTCCGATTGGAGAGAATCGCATATAAAATAGCACAATATTGCATTGATTTTCCCGCGGCAATATTGTATTCTTAAAATAACATAATTATAGAAGATGCTGTATTGACGGCACGCAGCAATATATATTTACTTGGGGAGAAGAATCATGAAAAGAAGACGCATCCTTGCGCTCGCATCGGCAGCTTCGACTGCCCTTGCAAGCACCGGCGCGGCACTCTGTACCGCGTCACCGGCCGTGCAGACGACGGTCGTGAACGCCGCTGAGGGCGGCATGAGCGTGGAGTATCTCGACCGCGGCATCAGCGCCGTAAACACAGGCTCCGGCATGCTCGTGAGCTGGCGCTGGCTGTCCTCCGACAGCGACGCTGCCGTATTCAGGCTCTACCGCGACGGCACGCTCATTTACACCAGCAATTCCGGCGACGCCACCTGCTTCCTCGATGCGGGCGGCAATGCAAATTCCGTCTACAAGGTCGAGTCCGTCTCCGGCGACCGCGTGCTCAGCTCTGACACCTGCGCGCTGAAATCCGGCAGCACCTATTTCGACCTGCCCCTTTCGCCGCCCGGCTCGGGCTATACGCCGAATGACTGCTCCGTCGGTGATGTCGACGGCGACGGCGTGTATGAGATCTTCCTTAAGTGGGATCCGAACAATTCCAAGGACAATTCCCAGAGCGGCGTCACGGGCAATGTCTACATCGACTGCCTAAAGCTCAACGGCACCCGCCTCTGGCGCATTGATCTCGGTGTCAATATCCGCGCAGGTGCGCACTATACGCAGTTCTATGTCGCAGACTTCGACCTTGACGGCAGGGCGGAAATGACCTGCAAGACCGCCGACGGCACGAAGGACGGCACCGGAAAGGTCATCGGCGACGGCTCGAAGGATTACCGCAATTCCAGCGGCTACATTCTCTCGGGACCCGAATATTATACCCTCTTTGACGGCGCGACCGGCGCTGCCCTCGACACCGTCAATTATGAGCCTGCGCGCGGGACGGTGGCAAAATCGACATGGGGTGATGACTACGGCAACCGCGTGGACCGCTTCTGGGGCACGGTTGCTTATCTCGACGGTGTGCATCCGAGCGTTGTCACCGGAAGAGGCTACTACACCCGCATGACCGCGACCGCCTATTCCGTTGAGAACAAGAAGCTGAAAAAGCTCTGGGCATTCGACACGGGCTTTAATTCTTCTGCTGCCGGCTACGGCGACGGCAACCACAATTCGATGGCGGCCGATGTGGACGGCGACGGCAGGCAGGAGATCCTCACCGGCGCAACCTGCATCGACGACAACGGCACTGTCAAGTGGTGCCTCAATACCGGTCACGGTGACGCCATGCATGTCGGCGATCTCGATCCCTCGAACCCCGGTCTGGAGGAGTGGATCTGCCACGAGGACAAGGGCTGCGGCTACGGTGTTTCTCTGGTCGACTGCGACACCGGCAAGACGCTCTATCACGAGAACGGCGCAGGCGACACCGGCAGATGCTGCGCGGACAATGTCTGGGACGGCAACCCGGGCGCCGAGTGCTGGGGCAACAAGAACAGCGCAAACGAAACGCCTGTCATCAGCGCCACAACGCAGCAGGTGCTGAACTGCCGCAGACCTTCGATCAATTTCCTCTCTTACTGGGACGGCGACCTTGAGCGCGAGCTCCTGGACGGCGCCACCGATTCCCCGGCGACTATCTCCAAGATGACCGGCGCAGCCGGCAAGACCACCATCACCAATCTGCTCACCACCACCGGCTTCTATACCTGCAACACGACGAAGGGCACACCCTGCCTCTCCGCTGACATCTTCGGCGACTGGCGCGAGGAGCTGATCGTCCGTGCCGCAGACGCAAAGTCCATCCGCATCTACTGCACACCCTACGATACCAAGTACCGCATCACCACACTGATGCATGATCCGCAGTACCGCACGCAGGTCTCCGCACAGAACACCGCCTACAACCAGCCGCCGCATCCGAGCTTCTATCTGGGCTCCGATCAGCCGCTCCCGGCGCGTCCTGTAAACTCTGTGAGCGTCAGCTCCACGCTCCCGGGCGCTGCGTTCGATACAAATGAGACCTATGTGATCAAAAATGCCGGCAGCGGGCTCTTCCTCGCAGCCGAGGGCAACAAAGCCGAGAACGGCACCAATGTCATTCAGAGCAGCACCGAGACCACATGGACGCTGAAATCCGCAGGCAGCGGCTACTACTACATCATCGCGGGCGTCGGCGACGGTACCAGCCACTATCTCGATATCGACTACGGGCAGACCGACAACGGCACGAACATCGGGCTCTGGACGGATACCGCTTCCGATGCACAGCTATTCAAGTTTGTCGATAACGGCGACGGCACCTATCTCATCACCACCAAGGTCACTGCCGACGCAAGCGGCATCGGCATCACCGGCGGCTCCGCGGAAGAAGGCGCAAATGTCATCGAGTGGACGTTGGACGGCTCCGCAAATCAGCGCTGGACCGTCGAAATGAAGATCGTGCCGCTTGAGGGCAGACTGATCTCCGGGCTGCTGGTCTATGACCGCGCGAATGCCGCGAACTGGTCGATCGACAGCGCGGCAAATGACGGCGACCTGCTCTACAACGACCGCGATGTGACCTATGTCGGGCTCCCGGATGCACTCAAGGGCGCAGAAGCGATCACCGTCGCATGCGATTCCAAGAACACGACCACCGAGCTCGCATCCTTCACCGCTGCACAGGATATGACGGTCTATGTTGCGCTCGATGACCGCGTGACAACAGTGCCCGCGTGGATGAGCGGCTATCAGAAGACGGCATATACATTCGCGAATAACAATGATGTCACATACACCGCATATGCGAAGGAAGTGAAGGCGGGCGAGCAGGTCACCCTCGGCACAAACGGACAGTCCTCCGGCTGCGTGCAGTATGTTGTCTTTGCACAGGAGAATGCCACGCAGGTGACCGAGACCACAACAACGACCGCTTCGACCGAGACCACGACGACCACCGCTTCGACGGAACCGGGCGGCGCGACCGTCTGGGGCGACGCAGACTGCAACGGCCTCTTTGAGCTCAGCGACTGCGTGCTGCTGGCAAAGGCGACCGCAGGCATCGAGGGCAGCACCCTCACCGCAAAGGGCAAGTCAAACTGCGATCTCTATGCAGACAACAGCCTTTCGGGCAAGGATCTCCAGATCGTGCTCCAGCTCATGGCGGGCATTTATGACAATTCTCAGATGCCGATTCAGCCGTAAGGCACAGATAGAAAGATACCATATGAAACGCAAAGCGCCGCCTTTCCGCAGAGGGAAGAGCGGCGTTTTGTGCTGAAAAACTGTCTTTTCCACGATAACGGAACGTATAATCCTGCAAAATGATTGCAGGTTGCACAAGAACGGCCCTGAAAATTTGTGAAAAAGCGCCAGTGCCTTTTTCGCGGAAATAGATTGCAAAACGCATGAAAAAATGTTATAATAGATAATGTGCAGAATGAGATTCTGTGCAAATGTTCAAATCCAAAGCATATGCGTGCGTGCATCTGTTCGCCGCATCTACGAAAGGAGTTTTTGTTATGGGTCTGATTTTGGCTGCAGCCGGTGCGATCAGCAACACGCTCAAGGATCAGTGGAAGGAATTTTTCTACTGCGATACCCTTCCGCCTGACATCATCGTCGCAAGAGGCTACAAGCAGAACACAAAGAACAACAAGGGCAACGACAATGTCATCACCAACGGCAGTAAGATCGTTGTCGCAGAAGGTCAGTGCGTCATCATCGTCGAGGACGGCAGAGTCGTGGAAGTCTGCGCGGAGCCCGGCGGATACACCTATGATACCGCACAGGCACCGTCCGTCTTCGCAGGCGGCTTCGGCGCAGGTCTTGTCGCTTCCTTCAAGAAGGCACTCGAAAACTTCACATACGGCGGCAGCGTTGCAAATGACCAGCGCATCTATTACTTCAACACCAAGGAGATCCTGAACAACCGCTTCGGCACCATGAACCCCGTGCCGTTCCGCGTTGTGGATGCCAACATCGGTCTCGATATCGACACCGCGATCCGCTGCAACGGTACATACTGCTACCGCGTCACCGATCCGATCCTGTTCTATTCCAGCATCAGCGGCAATGTGCAGGATGTGTTCCGTCAGTCCGATTCCGCATTTGAGAGCCAGCTCAAGAGTGAGTTCCTGAACGCGCTCCAGCCTGCCTTCGCAGAGATCTCTGCAATGGGCATCCGTTACAGCGCAGTTCCGGGTCACACCAATGAGCTCTGCGAGGCACTGAAGACCGCGCTGAAGGACGACTGGTCCGGCACACGCGGCATCACCCTCACCAGAATCGCGATCAACTCCCTGACCATCCCGCCCGAGGACGAGAAGATGATCAAGGAGGCGCAGCGCGCAGCCATCAACCGCAATCCGGGCATGGCAGCCGCTTCGCTCGTCACTGCACAGGCACAGGCCATGCAGGACGCTGCCAAGAATCAGGGCGGCGCAATGATGGGCTTCATGGGCATGGGCATGGCGCAGCAGGCAGGCGGCATGAACGCACAGCAGCTCTTCGGCATGGATCAGGCACAGCAGCAGGCGGCGATGGCAGCACAGCAGCAGGCGGCACAGTCCGCGGCTCCGGCAGCTCCCGCAGCAAACAGCTGGACCTGCTCCTGCGGCGCGGTCAACACCGGCAAGTTCTGCACCGAGTGTGCTTCTCCGAAGCCCGCTCCCGCAGAGGGCTGGACCTGTGCATGCGGCGCGGTCAACCAGGGCAAGTTCTGCTCTGAGTGCGGCAAGGCAAAGCCGGCAGGTGCACCGCTCTATAAGTGCGACAAGTGCGGCTGGGCTCCCGAAGATCCGCATAATCCGCCGAAGTTCTGCCCTGAGTGCGGCGATGTCTTCGACGAGAATGATGCGCAGTAAAGCATAATCCTATGTGTGAAACATGCTGTGCAGTGAGCCGCTTGCTGCACAGCATTTCCATACAGAACAGAAACGAGGAACCCATATGGCGGATATGATGGAATACAAATGCCCTGCCTGCGGCGGAAAGCTCGAATTCAGCAGCACGGAGCAGCAGATGAAATGCCCGTTCTGCGATTCGGTCTTTGATGTCGCGACACTGCAATCCTATGATGAAGCACTCGCTGCGGCGCCGGAATCGGATATGTCGTGGGAGAGCGAGGCAGGCAGTGAATGGGAGCAGGGCGAAGCCGATTCGATGCGGGTGTATCATTGCCAGTCCTGCGGCGGCGAGGTCATTGCCGATGAGACAACGGCAGCGTCCAAGTGCCCCTACTGCGATGCGCCGGTCATCATGACCGGGCAGCTGGCAGGGGAGCTGAAGCCGGATCTTGTGATCCCCTTCAAGCTCGACAAGGAGGCCGCAAAGAAGGCGCTTTTGCAGCATATGGAGGGCAAGCCGCTCCTGCCCAAGATCTTCAAGAGCGAGAATCACATCGACGAGATCAAAGGCGTCTATGTTCCCGTCTGGCTCTTTGATGCCGGCGTGGAAGCGCAGATCCATTACCGCGCAACCAAAGTGCGGCGCTGGTCGGATCAGCAGTTTGACTATGTGGAGACCAGCACATTCGCAGTGCGGCGCGGCGGCAATATTGCCTTTGAGCATGTGCCGGTGGACGGCTCTGCGAAGATGGACGACACGATGATGGAGGCGCTTGAGCCTTACAATTTTGCGGAGGCAGTTCCTTTCCAGACAGCGTATCTCTCGGGCTATCTCGCAGATAAATATGATACCGACGCAGAAGCGAGTGTTGCCCGTGCGAATGACCGCATCCGGCAGAGCACGCTCAATGCGTTTTTGCAGACGGTCCGCGGATACGATACCGTGAACACCGAGCATGACAGCATCCGTCTGGAGCACGGGGAAGCAAAATATGCACTCTATCCCGTCTGGCTGCTCAACACCTCATGGAACGGCACAAAATATACATTTGCAATGAACGGGCAGACCGGCAAATTCGTCGGTGATCTGCCCTCGAATAAGGGCAAGGCGTGGGGCATCTTCTTCGGTGTCACCGCCGCTGTGACAGCCGTGCTGTATGTGATCAGCATGCTGCTCCAGTCGGGACAGTGAAAGGAGGAACGGGATATGCCATTCTGGTTATGTCTGGTGATCGGCGCAGTTGTCGGCGGCATTGTGGTCGGCATCATGCTCTCGCAGCTCCACACGGTGCGCCCGAACAACGCGGCAGCGGATTATGTGATCCGCGACAGCTTCCGCGTCACGATGCAGGATGAGACCTTCCTCGGGAAAACGACAAACCGCACGCCGCGCATGCAGCAGCAACAGCAGCCGCCGCATCAGGGCGGTCCCTCCCAGCATCCGTAATACAACAAAGAACCGCGCCGCTTCCGGCTTTTCGGAAGCAGCGCGGTTTTTCATAAGGTATCGCTGACGCGATGATCTATAATGAGGGCGCTGCCCTCAAACTCCCGCTGGGGATAGCGATCCCCAGACCCCGTTATTGTATAGAGAGTAATCCGGGCGCACGCAAAAGCCGCGAACAGCGGCGTCATAGCAAAGCAGACAAGCATGGAAAAGTCAGACGACTTGAGAAATGCGCCGGCGCGGGCTCCGCGCCCCGTTATTCTTCCGCAGCAGCCTGCGTCGCGATCGCATCCTCCGTCTTCCGCTGCGGCAGCAGGAACATGATCACAATGCCGGTCAGCAGCACGATGGTCACCGCGGCGCCGCCCTCGGGACCGAATGCACCGCCGTTCAGCCATGTGTGCCCGTCTGTCTGCGCAAACCGCAGGAAGGTCTCCGGAATCTCATTGCCGCTCACCTTGAAGCCAAAGACATTGCCCTGTGCGGCATTCCACATCGAATGAATCGCTGCGATGCCCCAGATGCTGTCCGTGCGCAGGAAATAGATCGCTGCGAAGACGCCGAACAGAATGAGGTTCACCATCGCAAAGAAGGAGATGCCGTCATTGCCAAGATGCGCGCATGCAAACAGCACCGAGCTGATCACCACCGCCGTCACGGGCTTGTGATGCGTGCCGGTTGACATCATGTATACGCCGCGGAACATGAGCTCCTCGCTGAATCCCTGAATCATCCAGCCGATGAAATAAATGATCATCGAAACGACCGGGATCTCCTTCACGACCTCGACAAAGCGCACGCCGCCGCCTGCCCATTCGATCATGACCGCTGCGCCCATCATGGCGACACCGAGCACGGCACCGATCAGGTAGTCGCGCACGCAATGCCGCTTCGTGAGTCCCAGCGTGCGTGCCTTTCTGCGCTCAATTGCAAGCGAGAAAATGAGGCACACCACGATGCAGCCGATCGTGAAGAAGAGCGCCTCACGCATCCCGATGTTCAGTTCCTCCGGCTGGAGCGGCTTGCCTGTCGCCATCGAGGCGATCATCTTCGGGATCATCACAACGATCGAGGCAAGGGTCTGCACGATCACATCAGAGATCCACAGTGCGACAAATACCAGCAGCAGCAGCACGATGTTGCGGATAACCCGCGCACGCGGATCCTTGCGGATGCGGTCGAATACGGGCTCTGTCTCCCGCAGCGAAAATGTGTTCATAATTGTCCTCCGTTCATTTTTCGTCAAACGAAAACAGCGATTCTACGCTGGTTTCAAACACCTTTGCAATGTCCATCGCGAGCTTCAGCGAAGGGTTATAGAGCCCCTTCTCCAGCCGGATGACCGTTTCACGGCGGACACCGACGCGCTCAGCGAGCTCGCCCTGTGTCATGCCGGTTTTTGCGCGGTATTCCCGCAGCTTCGTTTTCAGCTCAGGCATCGGCTTCCTCCGATCCCGCGCCGCCTTCATAGTGCATCGCGATGAAATGCCACACGGCGTTCAGCAGATACATGACAGCCGCGATATATCCCTGATGCATCGGAATCGTGACAATGCTGTCATCGGATCCTGTGTGCGCTGCACCTGCTGCCAGAAACAGCACCACGCCGATCACGACCAGTACGCGCAGGAATGTGCGGTTTGTTTTTGCAGCATTCTCCTGCACAAGCTCATCCTCCTTGTCGCGCCGCGCTGCAAACACGAGAAACACCGTCATGACAAAGATGTTCACAGCGATAAACGCGACCCAGCCCAGAAGCAGCGCAACCCCGTTGATGCAGCTGTCGGCAAGTGCAAGAAGCAGCCAGAGCACTGCCATCACGAGAAAAATGATGCCGTGGCGCAGATACAGTGCGCGGTAGCTGAGTGTAGAGCGATTGATTTTCATATTGTATCCTCCGTTCTGTGTGAGATATTTCTCACATCTTGTGACAAGTATATCACATACCGCAGCCGTTGTCAAGCATTATATGTGAAATATTTGTCACTTTGGAGGAATCCACAACAGGTGATGAATTTGTCACATCTCCGGCTGTGCAGGCTGCACAGTCTTTTCCTGCGGATGCTCCGTGCCGAGCAGCACAACGGCTGTCAGGATCAGCACAATGCCGCAGATCTTCAGGATGCCGTGCGACTCATGCAGCACGGTCATGCCGAGCACTGCCCCGACAAGCGGCTCCACGGCGACCAGAATCGCCGCCTTGCCCGCATCCATGTGCCGCAGCCCCCAGGTGTAGAAGAAATAGGGGAGCACCGTGCAGAAGACTGTGATGCCGAGTGCCCAGAAAATCAGCGCAGGTGCATGAGAAATCTGTGCAGCAGTCTCTGCGGGCTTCATGATCGGCAGCGCACCGGCAGCGGCAAAAATGAAGGTCCAGACGGTCGCGGTGACGGTATCCGTGCGTTTCAGTGCCGCACGCCCGAAGATTGTGTAGAGCGCATAGAAAAGCCCCGAGCCGAGCCCCGTTGCAAGGACACGCGGCGTAAGCCGGACACCGCTGCCGAGCAGTCCCGCGACGAGCACGCAGCCGCAGAGTGTCAGAAGCAGGGCGGTCACGCGCCGCAGGGTGATGCGTTCGCGGTAGATAATCGCGGAGAGCAGCATCACAAAGACCGGCGAGGTGTAAAGCAGGACAACTGCCGCCGATGCCTCGCTGTGCTGCATTGTGTCGAAGTAGCAGAGATTGAAGAGCACAACGCTGACGATGCCCATGCCGGCAAACAGCCAGAGATCGCGGAGCTTCACGCGGAGAGCAGCCCCGCGCCGCAGCAGCCCGCAGACGAGAAACACGGCAGCGGCGAGCAGCGCACGGATGCCGGTGATCTGCATGGCATCAAGCCCGGCGGCGTTCAGATGTTTTGCGAACAGTCCGATGCAGCCCCAGAGAATCCCCGCGAGCAGCACGGAGAGAAGTGCTTTGGTTGAAAGTTTCATGTGACCTCACTGTGAGAATGATACCGCCGGGCGCACCGGTGCAAAATACCAGCCGCTGTGATCGGAACCACGGCGGCTGGCAAATTATGTTACTCGATGCTCTGCGGCTGCTGTTTCAGATATTTCGACGGATTCTTTTTTTTCTTCTCCTCATACATCCTGTTGTCAGCGATGGTGATGAGCTGGAAGATTGTGCTCTCCTGCGGCGGCACGGCAATACATGCGCCGAGCGACACGCCGAGCTGATAGGGTCTGCCGGAATTGCGGTTGCAGATGTCGATGCTCCGGTTGATGCGGTCGCGCATCGCCTTTGCGCTTTCCTCCTCATAATCGACGCCGAAGATGAAGAATTCATCGCCGCCGAACCGGCAGCAGATTTCGCCGTGCGTGCAGCACTCCTGGAGAATCGACGCGATGCTGCGGATGGCATGGTCGCCTTCCTTGTGGCCGTAATTGTCATTGATGCCCTTGAGACCGTCCATATCCGCGAACATGATCATAACGGTGCGGTGCTCTGCCTTGCACTGGTCAAAGAGCACCTGTGCGCTCCGCTTGAAGCCGTTGCGGTTGAAGATGCCGGTCAGCGAGTCGATCGCATAGAGCTTGTCGAGCTCCTGCACGATTTCATCCATGCAGAGCAGCTTGCGGAAGTTTTCGAGCGAATTGCTGACATTGATGCTCCATGTGTGGAACATCGAGCTGAGCATCGGGAAATCGGAATTGACGATGACGAAATACCCGAGGCATCTCTCGCGGAAATGCAGCGGAACAAAATACATGTTGCGGACCTCGCCGTCATCGGTGCGGAGGCGCGGGAGCATTTCCTCAGAGACAAAGCTCTCGCCGGGACGGAAATCGCCGTTGTAGTAAGCCAGCGGCATGATCATACGCTTGGCATAGCCCTTGACGGTGTAGTCATCGGGCGGCATCATGCCGGAGTAGCCGTTTTCATGCTGCAGCGGCTTCATGTGCCAGTTGTCATTCAGGCAGAGATAGAATTCCTCACATTTTGTATGCTTGATAAAGGGCTTCAGCGCATCAAGATACTCATCGAAGGTATCGCACTCAACGAGCGAGCAGGACATCTGATTCTGCCGCGAGACATCGCGCTGGAAGTTTTCGATGGTCTGGAAGCTGTGCTTCTTGTAAGCATTTATGTCATCGGTCTCGCCGACGGTGCAGCCGCAGCTCTCGGCATAGATCGGGACAGCGTTGAGCTCGTGCTCGCTGTTCGGCTCCTCGCCGGCTGCCTTGCGGCAGATGATCTCGCAGGCAAGCGCGCCGGACTGCATCAGCGGGCGCTCGACAGAGGTCATTGCCGGGGCAAAATGCCGCGCCGCAAAGATATTGTCGAAGCCCGTGACAAGCACATCGTTCGGGCAGTGAATGCCGTTTTCCTCGAGCTTTAAGATCGCAGAGAGCGCCATTGCGTCATTTGCGCAGACAATCGCCTCCGGGAATTCCAGCCCGCAGGAGAGGAAGCTCTCGACCGCCCGTCTGCCGTCCTTGCCGCGGAAGGTGCCGTGATAGACGCGCTCGGGCTCCAGCGGAATCTGATACTCATCGAGCACGCGCTTGAACGCCTCAAAGCGCTCCACGCTCTCGGAGTTGGTGTCAGGTCCCGTGACAAAATTCAGCCGCTTTACGCCGTGTTTTTCGATGAGATGGCGTGTGATCTGCTCCATCGCGGTCGCGTTGCGGATGCCGATATTATAAAGCCCCTCGATCTCCTTGTCGATGCTGACAGCGGGGATGCCCGCCGCCTTGATCCGTGCGCAGAGCGCCTCCGCAAGATCGGCAGGGAAGGTATTGGTCAGCAGAATCGCGCCGTCGAACAGCGAGAAATTCGGCAGCTCATAGATATTGTATTCACCCTGATCATATTTCTTGTTGGCGAGGATCCCGCCGAATGCGATGAAATGTGCAAGATTGACATGATGCTGCGCGGCATAGCGATGGATGCCGGAGAGAATCGACTGCTGATATTCCTCGTCGATGCCGCAGGCGATCACAGCGATCGTAAAGCAGGGATTGGGCATAGGCTCACCTCGTATCGGGCGGCAGAAAATACTCCGCCACCATAATCGTTATACATACTCTAACATTTTATCATATTACACGGAAATTGTCAAGGCAAACGCCCGTTTTCGTCGTTATCACAAAATCCCAATTTTAATTTTAGCTACATTGCCAAATCGGAATGTATATTTCTGCGTAAAAATTACAATACGGAATCTGGCGACAAAATGACAGTAGATTGCACATTTAAGCATTGCACTCCGCAGGCGGCTGTGCTATAATAAGACCATAGAATGAAACCGATCAAACACATGAGCCGCGAAAGCCCTTCAGCGCCCCCTCTGCTGAAGAACACCCTCTCAGCTTTCCGCGGATGACAAGCGGGGGATGCCGGTACACATCCCTTCGCACACACTTTCATTGATCACTGCTTCGGCGGTGATTTTTTCTTGCGTTTTTCGCCGGACATGTGTGATACAGACGAAATCCCTCCGTACAAACGCTGCACGGAGGGATTTTTGCGTTGACAGAGCACCGTGTCTGTCCGGGATTTATTTTCTGAATCTGAGCTCTGCGGTGAAGACGCCGTCTCTTGCAGTCACGCGGAGCTTTGCCCTGTGGAGTGCTGCGATCTGCTGCACGATGCTGAGCCCCAGCCCGCTGCCGGACTCTCTGCCGCGTGCCTTGCTGCCGCGCTTGAAGGGCTCCATGATTGCTATTTCGTCAAGCTCTCCGGCAAAGGGATTCTGCATGCGGAGGGTGCGTCCCTCGCCGGTGACGGTGATCTTCCCGCCCTCTGCGGCATGCTGTGCGGCATTCGCGGCGAGATTGAGCGCCAGCTGACGGAGCATCTCCGCATTGCCCCTGACCGTGCAAGTGCCCGAGAGTTCAACGGTAAGCCCGCGCTGCTCCGTGACCGGCTGCACCTTCTCAAAGGCGTCCGCGATCAGAGCGGTGAGATCGACTTCCTGCATCTCGATTTTGTCACGCGATTCCAGCTCTGCAAGCCCGAGCGTCCCCGCGATCATGCTGTCCATATGCTGCACATTTTCGAGAATGCAGTCTGCATAGGCATCCGCCTTGTCGGGATGCGTGTGGTCGCGGAGGTTTTCCGCATAGCCGGAGATTGCAGTGAGCGGGGTTTTGAGATCATGCGCCAGCGCACCGGTGAGCATGCGGCGATAGGCTGCCATGTCATAGCGCTTCGAGTAAATGAGATAGGAGACGAGCGCCCAGAGGAAGGCGAGCGCCGCACCGATCAGCACCGCGATGAGCGCTGCCAGGAGATAAAACCGCAGGAATGTACGGATGCTCGACTTGCAATAAGCCCAGGAATCCAAATATTCCGCGTGCATCAGCTTCCATTCTTCGCCGTTCAGCGTGATATCCGATGTTCCGATGTTATAATCCATATACGCCATGGGGTTCGCGCCGAGGTCCGGCATGAGCGCTTCCGGGTGAATCCGGTAATTGTCGAGATAAATCTCAATTTTGGAACGGCATTCCTCAGCGGTCTCAGCGCCCCAGTCGCTGAGATCCTGCGCTGTGAGCGTGCCTGCGAGCTTTTCCTCCAGGCGCTTGATTTCGGAGGCGCGGTTCTGATACTCCTGCTGACGGATTTTATACTCCTGCTGATAGACTTTGAGATTATCCCTGAGTACAGGATTGATATGCGGGGAATTGCATGAGCCGGAGATTTTGGTATCGTACAGGAAGGTCTCCGGCAGTGTATCAGGCATTTCATCGTTCTCATAATATGATGTCAGTTGCTCCTCTGTCTGATAGGAAGTGATATGCGTCCAGCCCTCTGTGTTGGCGGGGGTAAGGTCAACCCATTCGCCCGGTCTCGGTTTCTCAAAATCTATGCCGAACAGCGGTAACTCCTGCTGAAATACTTTTCCCGGCACAAAGGTATCGTCCTTTGCATAAATATCGGCGACAATCACATAGTCTGAATCGAGTGACATGCTGTGCATACGGTCAAGCAGCGCTTCATCTTCATTATACAGGGCCTTATATTCTCCGTTTATGCGCACGATCGCAGTGCCCAGCGGATGCGAGATATAGGCTTCGCCTGTCTCCGGCCGGTAGAGCATGACGCCGCATTCATAACACGTGTCACATGTGAATCCAAAGTTGTTTGTGGTAAGATATGAAAGTGCTCTTCGGATATCGCCGTCCTTTTCAATCATTTTGACTGCTTCTTCTAGACGGGATTCCTTTCGGTTTTCCCATGAACTTTCATATATCTGAACAGTGTAATCCTGATAGACGGTGTAGTATCCTGCGACGGCGAGCATCGCGAGGGCGCATACCGCAAACCGCCAGAGAAAGAACCTGATAAATATCTTTTTCTTCTTCATGATGATCCCTCCCGATGATCTGTGTAACGCCGTTCTGTGCCTTTCCGGGATTTATTTTTTGAATCTGAGCTCTGCGGTGAAGACGCCGTCTCTTGCGGTCACGCGGAGCTTTGCTTTGTGGAGCGCTGCAATCTGCTGCACGATGCTGAGCCCCAGCCCGCTGCCGGACTCTCTGCCGCGTGCCTTGCTGCCGCGCTTGAAGGGCTCCAGAATCGCTTTCTCGTCAAGCTCTCCGGCAAAGGGATTCTGCATGCGGAGGGTGCGCCCCTCGCCGGTGACGGTGATCTTCCCGCCCTCTGCGGCGTGCTGTGCGGCATTTGCGGCGAGATTGAGCGCCAGCTGACGGAGCATCGCCGCATTGCCTTTGACGGTGCATGTGCCGCTGAGTTCAACGGTAAGCCTGCGCTGCGCCGTGACCGGCTGCACCTTCTCAAAGGCGTCCGCGGTCAGCGCCGTGAGATCGACTTCCTGCATCTCGATTTTGTCACGCGATTCCAGCTCTGCAAGCCCGAGTGTGCCTGCGATCATGCTGTCCATGTGCTGCACATTTTCCATGATCGCGCCGGCGTAGGCGTCCGCCTTGTCGGGGTGCGTGTGCTCCATCAGGTTCTCGGAGTAGCCGGAGATTGCAGTGAGCGGGGTTTTGAGATCATGCGCCAGCGCGCCGGTGAGCGTGCGGCGATAGGCTGCCATGTCATAGCGCTTCGAGTAAATGAGATAGGAGATGAGTGCCCAGAGGAAGGCGAGCAGCAAGGCTGCCGCTGCGGCTGCGCAGATCGGAACGAGGTAATCTTTATAATACTCATATACAAAGTATTCACGGAGATAAGCGCGGAAATTCTGAACGGGATCAAAATATCGGATACACAGAAGCTGCCATGTTTCGCCGCGGAAGCTGATCTCCACGAGGTCATGATCTACCGTCGGATGCAGTTTATCATATGTTACATGATAGCCGCTGTGCTTGATTCGGTTGAATCCCTGTTCAGTATACCATGTTCTGAAACGGCGTTCCGGGAGATCTCTCATGGTATACGCATATGTATCAGAGATGGCATCCTGTATTGCTTCCCGGTATTCTGCTTCCGACTCCACGTTCCAGTTACTGAGATCAAATTCGGTGACGGGCGAGGTCAGCATTTCCTCATATTCCCTGATCTTGTCAAGGGTATCTGCATAATCGCCGGGGTAGTTTTCGAGGATATTGTTCATCGCTTCCGAAATATGCGGGCTATAGAATAGCCCTCTGAGAAAAACGCCGCTCAGATGTTCTTCATCATAGGGTGTCGGTTCAAAACCCGGCTGCTCTGTCAGCTTCTCATATGTGTCACTCTCAATGTAATGTGTCCACCCCTCCGTGTCTGAGGGCGTCAGGTCGATCCACTTGCCGGATAACGGTTTCACAGTCTGATCCGGGTCATCGAACTGAAACACTTTTCCGGGTACAAAGCGGTGATCCTTTGCATATATGTCCGCGACATACAGCCAACCGTCTCCGTCTTCCAATTCAGCTAAGCGCGTCAGAGTATCCGGATCATAGTTATAAAATCTGAGCCGTGTTGTGCTGCCGTCAGCACCGGTAGAAGAAACTACCGCACATGCCATCATGCTCGAGACATAGGTTTCGCCGGTTTGCGGCTGGTACAATATGGCGCTGCGTTCCAGACTAAAGGGGGGCGCGCCTATGGGTCCTAAGAAAGACCTGGCTAAGGATGCTAAATACCACTGGAAGTCGTCGTCTGTCTCCGCGTTGGAAAGCCACTCTACATATTCGTGTGAGTCAGTGATCGGCTGCAAATAAGCCTCCGTAGTGTCCTTGTAGTCTCTATAGAAGCAGAAATAACTCAAAAAGACGAGCGCCGCGGCGGCGCATACCGCAAACCGCCATAGGAAAAAACTGATAAACCTCTTTTTCTTCTTCATGATGATCCCTCCCGATGATCTTTGTTTCTCTTATCCTTTTTCTTTGAGCTGATAGCCGCGCGAGATGACCGTGCGGATCTGCTTTCCCGCCGCGCCGAGCGCCTTTCTGAGTTTCTTTATATGCGTATCGACGACGCGGTCGCTGCCGAAGAAATCGCTGCCCCAGATGCGGTCAAGGAGCTGATCGCGCGAAACGACCCATTCCTTGTGCTCCATCAGATATTGCAGCAGTGCAAACTCCTTTGCGGGGAGCGTGACGGGCTGCCCCGATGCCGTGACGGAGAGCGTCAGCGGGTCGAGCGTGATGCCGCCGCAGGTGAGTGTGCGGCTGAGGACAGTGCCCTTTGCGCGTTTCAGGAGCGCGAGCGTTTTTGCGTAGAGTGCGGCGAGCGAAAACGGCTTGATGATGTAGTCATCGCAGCCGAGCGTGTAGCCGTAGAGCACATCCTCCTCGCGGGCGCGTGCCGTGAGAAAGAGCAGCGGCACATCTGATGCCGCACGGATGCTCCGGCAGATTGAAAAGCCGTCGAGCCCCGGCAGCATGACATCCAGCAGAATGAGATCGAAGCCGCCGGAAAGTGCCATATGCAGCCCTTCGGTGCCGTCAGCCGCGGTTTCAATCGTGCAGATGCCCTCGCTCTGTGCGGAGAAGAAGTCAACGATCGTTTCCGTGATCTGTGCGTCATCCTCCACAAGCAGCAGCCTGTATGTCATTGCGTTTCCCTCCTCTGTGATGCTATCATAGCATTGCGGTGTGTCCTTTGTATGTCCTCTATATGTGTTTTGCGTTTTTGGATAAAGCGTGATATACGGAAAACAGCCGGCAGATGCGGGAGACATTTGCCGGCTGTTTGATGCTGTGATTATTCTGTGCGCAGTGCGATGACAGGATCCCTCTTCGCTGCGAGCTTTGCAGGAATGAGACCCGCAATCAGCGTCAGCAGGATGCTGATCGCAATGAGAATCAGCGCGTAAACGGGGCGCAGGAACGCGATATCCGGCACGCCCGAGACATGCTCAATGATCATATTGATCGGGATATCCAGCAGCATTGTGATCACAACACCGAGGACACCGGCGATCAGACCGACGATGAAGGTCTCTGCGTTGAACACGCGGCTGATGTCGCGCTTCGAGGCGCCGATCGAGCGGAGAATACCGATCTCCTTTGTGCGCTCAAGCACGGAGATATAGGTGATAATGCCGATCATGATCGACGAAACGACCAGCGAGATCGAGACAAAGCCGATCAGCACATAGGAGACCATGTTGATGATCTTCGTGACGGAGGAGAGGAAGATGCCGATATAGTCGGTGTATTCGATCGCACCGTCCTCATTGCCGGCAGCCTTCTGCTCGTCGTTGTAGCGGGTGACGAAATCGTCGAATTTTTCCTTTGCATCGAAGGATTCGGAATAGATCATGATTGCAAAGGGATTCTCGGTGTCGCGCTGACCGAGCTTCGAGAGATTGCCCTCATAGGTGTTGTTTGTCTGCTGTGCGAGCACCTGCTCCTTGAAGAGCTTTAAGAGCATATCCTGATCCATTGTTGCAACGGCAGCCTTCAGGGCGTTTGCATCCTTTGCGGGGTTGAAGGAAGCCGCGAGCTCATTCTGCTGCTCCTCGGTCATGTTCGCGATCTGTGCGCGGATGGCGTCTGCCGTGAGCTGGGAATCCATGAGACCCATGTAGAGATAGAGCAGCGTGTCGTCGCTCATCCCGTCTACCTGCGAAGGATCGGGCTCCCCGCCGGTTTCGACTGCGAGTGCCTGTGCGAGTGCCATTTTGCCCTGATCTGTTGCGGCAAAGGCTCTTGCATCCTCGATCGTGATTGCGTCCATCATCTGCGGCTTCAGCACGGTGACAAGCTCCTCGTCGCTCATGCCGCTCAGCGCCGCCGTGACATCCTCGCTGCCGATGGAGCTGCCGTTCATGTTCTGGAACATCGTCTGGAGGCGTGCGAGCTCCTCCTCGCTGAGGTTGTCGATATAAGCGTAGACATCGTCCATCGTGACCTCCTCGATCTTCTCGAAGGGGTAGCCGGTGAAGACATCCACATCGGGATTTGCCTTCTGCTTGCTGATGATCTCGGAATGCTCGTTGCCGTCGATCAGCGTTTCGACAAGCTCCTTGGTGTAGCAGATCGTTCCGGGCATCAGTGCGCCGTTGACGGAGCCGGACTTGCGGCGGACAATACCGCTGATCTGCACCGGGATGCCGTTCCGGATCTTCTCCGCCATGTATTCCTCATCGCGGGACTTATCCTTCCAGCAGTTTGCCGCTTCGTCAAATTCATAGGCATCGGTGTTGAGCACCACGCGGAACTGCATGTTCATCAGTTCATCGTAGTCGTAGGAAACGGATTCCTCTTTGATCGCTTCGCCCGCCATGATCTTCTCGGCAAGATCGGAGATCTCATCCGGGTCGCGCAGCCCCAGACCGTAGAGCGTCATGCCGTTGATCTCATTGTATTCATCGACAACGAGGATGGCTTCGTTCTTGTTCTCCGGCCAGTGACCGCTCAGCACATCGTACTGCTCGTTCAGAAGCGCCTGATCGCCGTAGATCAGCGTCCAGATGTCCATGCCGTCCGTGCTCATCTGCATGATCTGCGAGTAGGAGGAGGACATGGTGTTCATGTCATAGCCGAGCATCGAGTAATACGCATCGACCAGCGGATTCGGGTTGACAGCCTGCACGCCGTCTGCGGTGTCCGCAAGATAGATCTGCGGCTGGATGTTGTAGTCATATTCGATCGTGTAAGCGGAGAGCTCCTCACTGTGATCTTCAAGATATTTCTTGAAGCGCGGCATATCGTTCTGCTTCACCTCAGAGACCATTGCATTGAGCATCTTTGCGCCCTGTCCGGAGGAATAAACTTTGTCGAGCGGGTGATCGTCCTCGTGCTCTGCCTGACCGGAGAGATTCTCGACGATGCTGGAGAGATCGACCGACTGCGAGAGAATTGAGATCGGGTAAGAGGAGAGGGTGTTCTCCTGCACCTGATTGATGAAGGTCTGGAAGCCGTCGGAGAGCGAGAGAATCAGCGAGATGCCGATGATGCCGATGCTGCCCGCGAAGGAGGTGAGGATCGTGCGCGCCTTCTTCGTCATGAGGTTGTTGAGCGAGAGGGAGAATGCGGTGCCGGTGCTCATGGAGATGCGCTTTTTCTTCTTGCCTTCATCCTGCGCCTCTGCCTTGCGCTCGGCGGCTTCGTCAGCCTCGGTGTAGGGCATGGAATCGCTCTGCACCTTGCCGTCGAGCAGGCGGATGATACGGGTTGCGTATTCCTCCGCGAGATCGGGGTTATGCGTGACCATGATGACGAGGCGGTCCTTTGCGATCTCCTTGAGGAGATCCATGATCTGCACGGAGGTCTCGGTGTCGAGCGCGCCGGTCGGTTCGTCGGCGAGCAGGATCTCCGGGTCATTGATCAGGGCGCGGGCGATTGCCACACGCTGCATCTGACCGCCGGACATCTGGTTCGGCTTCTTGTGGATCTGGTCGCCGAGACCCACCTTTTCGAGCATCTTCTTTGCGCGCTCTCTGCGCTCCGACTTGGAGATGCCCGAGAGCGTCAGTGCGAGCTCGACATTTGCGAGCACGCTCTGGTGCGGGATGAGATTGTAGGTCTGGAAGACAAAGCCGATCGTGTGATTGCGGTAATAGTCCCAGTCCTTATCCTTATATTGTTTTGTCGATTTGCCTGCGATGATGAGGTCGCCGGAGGTGTAGCGGTCGAGTCCGCCGACAATGTTCAGCAGCGTGGTCTTGCCGCAGCCGGAAGGTCCGAGCACTGCGACAAATTCATTTTTGCGGAACATGATGTCGATGCCCTTCAGCGCCTTTACCTCAGTGTCGCCGGTCGGGTAGTTCTTGGTAATGCCTTTGAGCCCCAGCACATGATCACAACCTTTCTGATTGGGGGCGGGACAGCTCAGACTGCCCCATCTTCATGTGTGGAGTATAGCACAGGATTGTGACGGTTTTGTGAATCTTCCGCATTTTCGGCGTTTCGTGCATCTGCACAAGTGCAATAGATATTTTTTGTATCATTTGACGATATGCGCTGTCAGAGGCCGCAGAGCACCGTGCAGAAATGCACAGCGGCGCAGAGCGTCAGCCCGAGCACGGTCGGCAGCAGAATCGCAGCAGCAGTCAGTCTGCGGCTCCCGGTCTCGCGCCGGATTGTGAGGATCGTGGTCGCGCAGGGTGCATGAAAGAGCATCAGCAGCAGAAAGCAGACCGCCGTTGCCGTTGTCCAGCCGTTTGCCGCGAGCACCGCGCCGAGCGCCGCCGTGCCTTCGATGCCGCCGACGGTCGCCGTGCCGAGATAGGCAGTGACCGTGACCGGCAGAATGAGCTCATTGGCGGGGAGCCCGAGCAGAAAGCCCGTGAGGATGATGCCGTCGAGCCCGAAGACTGCGCCGACCGGATCGAGCGTCCCCGCGATCCGCGAAAGGAGCGTTTCGCCGCCGGGCGACACATTCGCGCAGATGTGGATGCAGAGACTCATCGGCGCAGCGGTGAGGACGGCACGCTTCAGCACACGGAGCGTGCGGTCAAGCACAGAGCGCACGAGCACCTGCATCACGCGCGGCTTGCGGTAGGGCGGGAGCTCCAGCACGGTCAGCGAGGGCGTTCCGCGCAGAACGGTCGAGCCGAGCAGCTTTGAGACGCCGAGCGTCGCCGCAATGCCGAGCAGAATCATCAGGCAGAGCACCAGTGCCGGCAGGACTGTGCTGCCGTCTGCGCCCGCGAAATAGATTCCCGCAACCGCAATCAGTGCGGGAAATCGGCCGTTGCAGGGGACAAGTGCATTTGTCAGCACGGCAATGATGCGCTCCCTGCGGCTCCCGATGATGCGGCATTCCGTCACGCCGACGGCATTGCAGCCAAAGCCCATTGTCATCGTGAGACACTGCTTGCCGCAGGCATTGCAGCGCCCAAAGCAGCCGTCCATATTGAACGCGATGCGCGGGAGCAGCCCGGAGTCTTCGAGCAGCGTGAACAGCGGGAAGAAAATGAGCATCGGCGGGAGCATGACGGAAACGACCGTGCCCGTGCCGCGGAGCATCCCGCCGATCAGTGCGTCGGAGAGCCACTGCGGGCAGTGCAGCGCATCCGCGAGGGAGAAGCCTGCGCTGCACAGGAGATCATTGAGCTGCGAAAGCCACTGCGAGGGGTAATCTGCGCCGACGAGCGTGATCCAGAAGGTGACGGCGAGCAGCAGGAGCATCAGCGGGATGCGGAACGCAGTGCCCGTCAGCAGACGGTCGAGCCGCTTTTCCGTTTTCTGCGGGTCGCCGCGATAGGTGACAGCCTTGCCTGCAAGCAGTGC